>Ga0209023_10003394_pt1 | contig 19056 bp, 14 predicted proteins | sample LakOneMetagenome_FD_187468 | JGI IMG/M metagenome (GOLD analysis project Ga0209023, IMG submission 187468) | Freshwater and sediment microbial communities from Lake Erie, Canada (SPAdes) (version 2) | ecosystem: Environmental > Aquatic > Freshwater > Lentic | place: Lake Erie, Canada...
ATTTCCTCCGGCCTGCTGCACCACATGCGTCAGTTCATGAGCCAGCAATCTTTTTCCCGAATCTGAACTTGTATTGTATTGTCCCGAATTAAACACAACATTGTTACCTGAAGTATATGCAAGCGCATTGATCGAGTTTGCACTTTTAGCTGCTAAATCATTATCGTGAACTTTTACACTACTAAAATCATAATTGAAACGTGGCTCCATGAAAGCTCTTGTTCCTGCATCCAATGATTTGCCTGCTGATGAATTTAATACATCATGAACAATCGGTGGCGCAGTAACATTTGAATCAGTCCCAGTTCCTTTTTTTTGTAATTGCTTTTCTTCTTCTTCACAATGCGCACATTTTCGCTGAAAAGTATTATTTGTTGACAAAAAATTTACCTGTGAAGGCATTGGCATGCGCATCACTTTATCGGCCATGGCATCGGCCTCTTTTTCATATATGTCATCAGGTGCACCGATACTGAGTTTGGGCTGAATTATATTATAAGGAGAACCAGGATAAAAAAGCGATTGATTTTCCCCGCTTTCCATTTTACTTTTTACAGCATAAGCAGCAGCCGGCCCTGCAACAGGAGTATTAACAGTAGTTTTGGCTGCTTCCATTTTAAATCATTTTAATGCAAAATTTTATCAAACAATTTTTCCTTCTTTTATAAATTCTTTTTTGATCCCCTGTTCCACATCTGAAAGCCTGATCTCTGTTTCATTCCGGTTTAGCGCCATCAGGGAACTATACCTTACAACATTCATGATCGTTCCGCCGGTGAGCTCATATTTGGATGAGATGCCTCTCATATCGTTTCCGCTTAGCCGCTTCATCGTTTCCGGGAATGCTTTTTCCCAGATCCTGTACCGCTGATCTTCTCCCGGCATCGGGAAATATATCACCGATTGAAAACGGCGGGTAAATGCATCATCAATATTTGATTTAAGATTGGAGCATAGTATCACTACTCCATTAAAATCCTCTATGCGCTGCAACAGGTAAGATACTTCCTGGTTTGCATAACGGTCGTGTGCATCATTCACGCCTGTCCGCTTGCCAAACAATGCATCGGCTTCATCAAAGAACAATATCCAGTTCTTATGCTCTGCCATGTCAAAAACCTTTGAGAGGTTCTTTTCTGTTTCACCAATATATTTCGACACCATCATACTCAGGTCTACACGATACACATCCATATTACATTGCTTTCCCAGCAGGCTTGCCGTTAAAGTTTTACCAGTTCCCGATGGGCCATAAAACAAACTCTTAAAACCAGGTTTCAATTTCTTCCCCATCCCCCATTCATTCATGAGTGCAGGCCCGTGCTTGATCCATGCCATAATTTCATCGATCTGTTCATGTGTTTTATCGGGAAGAATAAGATCATCCCAATCTAACTGTGTACTTATAAGTTTAGCCGGAAAATCAATGCTGAAATTCGGCTTGCTTATCTGTCCGGTCGTAAATTGGTCGATAAATTCCTTTGCCAGTTGCAATGCACCACTATGAACAGGCTCACCATTCCCTGCCGGCATCCGCTTTAAAATATCATGCGCAGAAAAAAAATGATTGGCCTCAAACATATAGGCATAGGCGAAGCGGTATTTTAATTCAGTTCCGGCAAGCAGGAATAATGCAGTTTCGGCCGTAGGTAAAAACCCGCTGTGTGTGGTTCCCTTTAAGCCACCAAATTCAGTGAACCCGCGGTCGCTTGATGCATTTTTTATCCAGAATGCATCCAGTAACTGCGGGCTTATATGAGGGGCAAGCGACAGGGCCAATACGATCCTTTCTGCAACATTTGTATTATAATGGTTCAGGAAACGGACATAAGGTGCATCAGCCTGCTTGTGTTCGGGCGGAATGGCATTGAATATTGTGCTGTAATCACAGGGGTTTCCGAAATACAGTTTCAGGCGGGTATCGATCACTTCCGATAACCACAACATCTCACGCTGAAGCACAGCTGCATTTATATTTACAAGTTCATTTACCATTCTGTTGTAATTAGGGTTTCCATCCAGTTTAATTTTATATGATTGAATGACCAGGGTATTGAATCAAGCAAAATATCATAACCCTTTCGTTCAACCTGTAATTTCCAGGTGCCATTTTCCAATGAGAGTATACCATCACGGTTAAGGAAGGCTTCACGCAAACCTTCCACTGTGGAACCACCCAGTTTCTGCCAGTGACCGATCACCGCACCAAGCAAATCAATACATTCATTTTTTTCCTTTTCATCCAGTATCAAAGCTGAAGGAATCGGTTCATCCAATGAAAGGCCACACAGAATTTTATTCAGGGGAAGTATATATTCAGGTGCACTTGTTTCTCCTGTACTTAAATAATGTAAAATAAAAACTGCTTTTACCTGTGTTTCTTTTCCCGTAAATACTGCATCTTCAAGTAAACTTAATTCTTTGAATAAAGCAGGCAGGTACCGGGCAATCAAAATAATTCCCGCATTGGGGATATAAAATTTTATGATATCCGGCGTTTGTTCTTTTTCGTTACCTGTTGCCCGTGAAAGCATAGGTTCATTTTTTATTTTTTTAACCACTTCATTTATTGAAACGATCAGCTTTTCCGTATCTGGTTCCTGAACAGCCTGTATAAATGTAATCGGCAACGTCACGATATCAAATTTTTGAAAGATCATTTTATGAATATGCTCCATCAATTGTTCATCGCCGGGCAACACTATCCTTCCGGAAATTAGTTTAACAAGGCATTCAAAAATAATTGCATGCAAGGAAGTATGAATGCCTGAAACAGTTGCTTGCTCCAGGAATAGTTTCATTAATGATGCAGACTTTTTTAAACGAAGGATTTCATCTTTTAAATCCTGATAAACGTTATCATAAGTTCCTAACTTTCCTTCCAGGTTATCAATATACAAGATGATTCCACGTAACGCCAGGTTCAGCCTGTTCTCTATGCCATATACGATTGAATGATCAATATCTAACAGTTGAAAAATATCATCACTGGTAAAAAATACATGCTGACGAGCAATCCTTTCCATTAATTTTTCATTGTGGAGATTTAGTAAGATAAAGCTCCTGAATGATTCCGGCTTGTTTAAAAAGACCTCATCAAAAAGATCCCTGATATAATTTTCACCCCTATCAGCAACGTACCAGGGTAAACTTCCGGTAAGTAAAAACGATGTCAATATGTTGTAGGATGATTCCTGTCTTGAAACAACAACAGTGGTGCCTGCGTTACTACTCACTGATAATGCCGAGAGCTTCTCAAAAAAGACCTTTTCAAAAGATGTAACAAATTCTTCTTCCATGTTATTAAAAGAGATCCTGCCAATATCAATTTCAAGTGATCGTATCTGCAGGCATTCTCCATCAACTGCCAGTTGGTCACAAACCCTGTTAATAGAATTCCGCACCGCAAGCTGAAACTGTTTATCTGCCTTGTCACGGATATAAAATGCATGCTCACTGTGCAAACAGCTGAATTCAAAAACCTGTTTATTTATGATATGATCATTAGTGAGCATCGCATCTGATTGTGAAATAATTGCCGCTTATTTATTTTTCTTTTTCCCTTTATCTTTTTCTGTTTCTTTTCCCTTTTTTGATCCTTGCTTTTCAATTTCCCTTTTTTTCATCTTAACGGGCTTATACTTGACTGCCTTGTTGCTAAATGCTGTTTCTATACCCATTTCATCATTGCTTTCATCATCAGCACAAAATTCATCACAATTTTTAAGTCCCAGCAGTTGCATAATAAATTCATTTGAAATCCCAATATCAGGAACATCATTGCACGACATTTCAATAAGCCAGTCGAAATATGGTTCTTCATACTCACGCATTTCGGTTATCCCCAGCCAGAATATCTTTGGATGGATATGCGAAGGTGTTTCCTCGTAAATGGTCTTTTCCACAAACTTTCTAAAACCCTTGTTCCTGAAACGGCCAGGCCAGCAGGGCAATACAAAGGTTACACGGAAAGAATACGGATCTTCATTATGATCACAGGGTTCTTCACAGCAATAAAGATCGAGTTCGGCAGCAAGAAATTTTTTGAGTTCCTTTATCTCATTAATTATATTGCCTTCAATATCTGTTACACACTCTGTCCTTATTCCTGGAATCGGTTTTTTTCCAATCAATGCATCTTCGGTAAATAATTTAAAGCAACTGCTTTCAACCAATGTAGCGCCATTGTCATCTACCAGCTTAAAATAGAATCTTTCACCAATTTTAGTTTTGTAGACTAAGAAATTCTTTAACTCGCTTCCATAGTTTCTTACTTTCGAAATAAAATCTGATGCCAGTTCATAAGTTTTGAAAGGATGCTCCAGGATTTTAACCGGCTTTGTCAATAAGGCACCATCCTGCCGGATCCTGCTCAGCGTTACATTCCACCGTTTTCCATCCCTGCATTTTTCAGGTGGCAATACCTGCAGGTCGAATTTATAGTTAACGGTGTCTGTAGTTGTATCGGCTATAGTTTTATCGGCATGAATTGAAATGTCGCATTTATTCAAACATATATCAAGAAGTTTAAATTCCCCACCATAATTTTTCCCGGCATTATCAGTTAATTGTTCATCTCCTCTTGGCCTTAGCAAAATATGTTCGATCATATGAAACCCTTCGCTATGGCAAATTTTTTCAAGACTGCATTTTGCACGTTGCATTGCTTCATCACGATGTTCAGCATTGTGGTAAATGGGGCTAAAAGCTACTTCTTTACCATCTTTGTCAACCAGCGCAAAGCTACATTCATGGTGATGCCTGTGATGATGATGCCTGTGCTGAGGCTTTTGCTCTTCAGGGTATTTTAGAAAATTGTCACTGCAGCAACCGCTGTCAATAAAAGCGTGCATAAATGCATCCAGGCATTCAACTTCTTCTATTGGTTTGGTTTCCAGTAAATATTTTCCGGATAATCCTTTCTCATACAAAACAATTTTTTTTGCAGGAGGTTTGTCATTTGCCGCAGCTGTATTATCTGTTATTATATTCTCAATTTTCATATTGCCAGGCGCCAGATCTTTTCGTTTGTAATCGTGTAAACCGATCAGCCTGGCAATCCTTTTCTCAAGTCCCGAAATATTCAGTGCGATTTTTTCTTCGTCCCAGGTTTGATTTACATAATCTGTTCCCTCCTCTTCCAGTTTGTAATTATAGGCACGTGCCCTGTTATTGCTGATTGCCGGATAATCTGAAAGCAGGTCTGTTTTATTTTTAATAACACGTGACAGGTAATCGGAAGGATATAAATATTTCATCAAGGAAACATACTCATCCATTTCTTCATTAAACCTCGACAGCAGATGATCAAGCATGTTGTTTCTCTGCCATTCAAAGTCAGCTTCAGATTGTATGATCCCCTGAAGTTCATTGAGGTATTTTTCTGCATCATGATACAGGCATTTATACCCTGCTATCTTTTCACATATTTCTCCTGCTTCATTTTTATAAATCATCTCGTTTGTTGCAGGCTGCCGGTATTTATTATTCTCTGTATCATCCTCCTTTTCTTTTGTATGTTCTAAACACTCACATGAAGATACTTCCTGCCCATGCTTGGTTTGCCCTTTGAATTTGATATCATTAAAAGAAAATATTTCATTCAGGTTACCGAGATCCTGCATATAATTCAGAAACAATTGTTCAAATACAGCGAGGTAACCTTTTAATTGCAAAGACTGTACAAGACGTTGTTTCCCGTCAAATAACGGTAAGCCGGGTTTGCCAACACGGTAAATAAAGGGCAGTTCATATTGAACAGGATAAAAATTATCCAGTTCCATATTTTCGCCAATAGGAACAGGAAAATTATTTGCAAAACCCTGCATCTTCATATACTTGTCTTTCCCCTTCAGGTCGTTCAGTAATTTCTGGAACCGGTCTGTATTAATGGTTACTTCACCACTCGGTTTTAAAAAATGAATATCTGAAACTGCTTTATAAAGATCTTCTTCAGAAGGATGAAAGAACTTGAGCATATCATCAAGAGATAACCTTCCAACAAGTTTTTCCAATTGCATACTTTCTATCCAGGAAGAAAAAAATGATTCATCAGAGCAGGTATCGCCAACATTCATAAGATTATCATTCACTGAAAATTTATTCAGTGCATTCACCCCTTTTATATCGGAAATAAAATTGATGATATCAGACAGGCGCATGTCCCTGAACATATCTGTTTTTTCCAGGTCCTCATCCAGGATAAATCCATGTTTCAATGCCGGGCCTTCAAATATTTCATCAACGGGTTTTCCTTTTTCAACAAGTTCATCAAGGGAGTAGAATTTTATACAGGGTGTGAAATAATTCTGAATGAGGTAGCACATTTCAGCCAATATCATGTCTGCGTCGGCCGATTCACTAATACTCACATTGGCTACCAAAAAGAAATCCCTGTATTCGGCACCGGTAACACTCAGAAAATCTTCGCAAACATTCCGGTGTTTGTGAAGTGTTTTTAAAACATTCTTTCTTACGTCAGGTTCCTTATGCTGGTCAATAATTTCCTCTTCATATTCGATAATGATTTTATAAAGCCCGTTGAGTTCAATTATTTTTCCATCAGTATAATTTAATCCATAAGTTATTTCCCCACCAGGTGCGCTATCAACTTTAACTTTATAAGGAAGCTTAAGAGAAGAACCACAACATAATAAGTCTTTTTCTGTTAGGTTACCTCTTAGCTCACCTATTCTAATTTGAAAGTCATCAAGTGTTGGTTTATTTAAGTAAACAGGCACTTCACAATCCTTGCTGGTAGTTATCCATGCATTGCGTACACCTTTAACATCCATTACCAGTTTACGGTAATCGTTTATGGTAACCGGGTTACAAGTAAGTATTTCACGTGCAGTATAAAATATATTTTTCCACGATTGCTTTCCTTCACCTGCTTGTGCCAGCAGGTCTTTGATGTCAAAACCAGTGCGGTAAGCCAGGTCTGTTATTGCATAACACAATGATTCCAGTATGGTAATACCGGGATCATGTGTATTGAAATCTGTCCAGACATCACCTGCCAGTTTTTCAATATGTTTGATCCCTTCCCTGCGCAAAAAATTGTAATCTTCGGCAGCTTTTAATTTATTGGTTGTATCTATTGTTTCTGAAGTTCTCATGATCATTTTTTTTACATTAAGCTGTTCCGTTAGCCGGCTTGCAGTGGCAATCTCCTGTTACGGGCTCCTCTTCAATAAATGAAATACAATGATGTTTGGCCGAAACGAGAATGGCCTGTGATGAAGATGCTGATACTTCATTTATCAACCGGTCTCGTATCCCTTTAAGTTTATCCAACTCAACTTTATTATCTGTATAATACTTCGCCAGCAATTCGAGCTCATCTTTATCGTTTGCTTCTTTCGCTGCTTCTACTTTTTTATTATACTCATCCCACATTTTTAAATCAGCCTGCATATCCTCACATGAAAGATCATCCAGTGAATCTTCACAACAACCTTTTGAAATATGTATCATCCGGAAACACGTTATATAATCCACGTAATCCAGCTCTTCAATGAAATTGATGATCTTTGATGCATAGATCTTATTCCCAAATAATATTTCCACATTGTTATCATAATACCAGGGCGTGAGGTGCCGGATAATATCTTCATTCAATTTTCTCCAGTGAAAACCTTTGTCCACTCCGGAATAAAATTTCACTTTAAAACTGACTTTTACTTCTTCAAACTGCGGGTTACGGACATGGATATGTACAAAAGGTGAAACCCTTTTCTTTAAAAATTCCTGTATCTGCAAAAGGGTCCTTCTTCCTGTCCTGGGCCTCAGCGGATCAATGGCGTTTTTATTACGCAGGTTTGAAACAGGTATTACAAATACATGGCCCGGCGCAACCTGCGGGCAACAGCATTCATCTTTACTGCCTGTCTTTGAAGTCCTGCACAAACAATCAGGATCTGTATGAGAAAGTATCTTTACTTTATACACAGAGGGAAATGCTTCCAGTACCAGGTGTTCATAATCGCTTGATGTAATGGCCCTTCCTTTATGGCGCAGTTGTTCACTTACACGCTGATAAAAAATATTTCCAGCTTCACCGCTCTTTCCATTAAAGGATTCGAAAGGTTGTGTGATCGTTTTTATTTCAGGAATCTTAACCAGCGGTTTTGAAATACTGTTTTCGGGCAAAGGGTTTATATAATGTGCAGGGTCGTTTCCCTGGTCGGAGAAAGTAGCCTGGCTGGCCTGTGCAACAATATCAATTAATTTAGGAATTTTATTTCCACCATCCGTGATGCTTGCACAAAGCCAGTGCAATCCCTTTGTGAGTATGGTATTGTTATTGGTTGCATCCGCAGGAAAATCTATGAGTATGATCCCTGTTGTCTGAAACCCGTATGTTCCATCTTTTACAAGGTGGCCATCGGGTAGCGCAATCCATTCATTGTTTACCAGGTAGCTCCATGTTATGTTTGGAGGATCATTGTCATTGTCGTAAGCAGTGCCGTCGGCAAATTTAAAAAGCAGGGAAAGATTTTGCGGTGGCACCAGGTCTTCGATACCGATATACAAACTGCCCTGCTGGTCTTCTGCTGATTCATATTGGTTTACCTGGAAATAATTTCTTGATGTGAATTCTTGGTGTTTTTTTAATACTTCAACATTCAGTGCTTTTATACGGTCGTTAATTGACTGATCAGTTTCTGCTTTGAATTGCGGAAGCAGGGAGTTGGTGGGAATGATCAGTTGATTGGTTCTGGTTTCGTTATCCAAAAGTGAATCAAAAACAGGTTTAACTTTTGGATCAGTAAGTTTGACAAAATCAACATAGCCACTAAAAAAAACAGGACATTGTCCAAATGGATAGATATGAAATAGTTCACCATCCTGATATGTAATTATTTTTGTGGAGGAGTAATTTAAAGAAATCGTTGTTACTTTAAATTCAGCAGGCGGGGAAGGTACGAATATATCACTGCCATCTGTTGCAGCAACATTAATATTATAGTTTGAAAGTACACCCTTTGTATCTTTTACTTTCTTTACTTCTTTTGTATCTTTTAATTGCTTCTTATCTTCTGTATTGTTTTCAAGAGAAATAGTTTGTCTTCTTGCTAAAAACAATGCAGTTGCTGTTGGATAAAGGTCATGACCAAAATCATTTTTTAAAACGAGTTTAAATATTTTGTAATTATTATCATGTGTTGCTTCGGGATAATAATTTTTTATATTGGTTTCATTATCAGGAACCCGGGTGGGCCCATCTTTCCCAACTATATTTTCTTGGCTTAGGGTTCTGATGTTCCAATTAGTTACACCATTTCCCTGATCGTTACTAAACAAATTGACGCTTTCACCGGTACTATCTAGCCAATCATTCCCAGAAAATTTCTTTACCGAAGCGTTATATCTATGAAAATCTCTGTATTTATTTGTAATCTCCTCCCCTACTGGAACGTCTTGTGAAGCAGAAAAATCAACATACCCAAGATACCTGTTATCAAAATCCATATTGCCATTGTACTCAATATTGGCAGAAAGTGTTTCAATATTTTTTCCCATAAACTCTTTTGCGCCGATATATAATCCTGAACCGATCAGAGGTCTTGCGGTAAATGGATAAAATGGTTTCGCAGGGTTTAAAGGGCCATCATCATTTTCAATAACGATATCAGTTAGGCCAGTAACATCTACATCAATTGAAATACTCTTAATTTTTGTGAGCTTAAGCTTTTCATAGTTTAAGGGGTCAGTTTCACTATTTTTTTTCAGGATAAATTTTGCAACCGGATATGTCGTTGAAAAATTCCCTTCATGAATTTTTGGATCAAAAGATATAATTGCCTTTTGTGAAACCGGCACCAGGTAATCATATGCATCAGCAGATGCAGTTGGGTTTAACTTTAATGGCTGCCAGCCTTTTTCACCAGTCAGGAAAATATCAAAAGAAGCAACTACATCTAATGCTGTATCGGTAGAATCAGTGATATTGAAATTTATTTTTCTTTCCCCGCCCGACAAACTCAGTTGTGATGATGCGATGGCAAAACCGATCTCGGGGACTTCACCGGTAATTTTTCCATCGTCCTGCATCTCAAAATACCCAAATGTGCTCCACGCAGTTTCAGGGTCTTTAAATTTTTCTCCCTTGCCATCAACACTATTGGCAACAGGAGCTGCGTAAATATTTTTAATAGGGCTTCCCTTTTCAAGGTACAGGGTCTTTAGTTCTTTAACCTTCGCTTTATTGATAACAAAATCGCCATCAGTTTTATAAATTAGTTGTTTACCGATGGCATCTTTACCTGCAGTTAATTCCTTGCCCGATTTCAGTTCAAAATCATCCACTCCTTTTGCCAGCTGATAAATAAGGTAAACAGAATCTGCATGCGGTCCTTTTTCTTTTAAATGCAGTACATCCCGGTAAAAGAATTCAAGATGACGTTTGGTGAGTCCATTCATTTCATTTCTGGCGTAAGAGAATAATTCAACGAATGAAATGAACAAAGCCATATGTGGTTTGTGCAAAGGATAATTTTCTATCGCCTGTTCCCAGTAATACCTGCTGCGATGCGTAATTTCTTCATACACTTTATACATGCTGTTAAAAACATCATCCACATACATGAGGGCATAGGTTATCTGTTTCCAAAGCTGGTCACCTACATAAACAGAATCATCGGGAGGTATTTTACTGAAATCACGTTTCCAGGGTTCCTTTTTAAAAATTTCATACTTAGTCACAAGGTCAAGGTCATCACGTGTATTGAGGATCATGGCCTGATCATATGCCATTAATTTTTCCAATGCCGGGGCCAGGAAGGATTTTATTTTTACTTCCAGTTCCGTTTTCAACGGATGCCCGTCAACACTCCTCTCATACCAGCGGTTGATGCGCTTTAAAGCATGAATGATGTACAGGAATATATTCCGGTAGTTTTCTTTAACAGGAACAGTTTCCGTTTTTTTACGCAAACTGTTATATTCAGCCTTGATCAGTTCCAGCCTGTTCTCATACCTTGAAACAGATGCAACCACTACAGCAATGTCTGAATAAAAAAATTCTTTCCAGTTTACGACCTGTTTATTTTGATCTTTTTTATGAACTAAAGATCGCTGTTGATCATTACTATTAAGAGCAGGCGGCAGTATTGTTTCATCTTTGAACGAAACGCAATCAATGGTATCATCCATATCGTAATACCTTACCAGCTCTGCATAATGTTTGGCAAAAACAAGTATGTCTTCCGGCCCGCGTGGGTCCAGTGGTGCATTTACTGGATCCAATACCGGTAAAAACCGTGAAAGCAGGCTGGTGCCTTCACGGGAACTGCCGGTAACAGTGCAGCATTTTTTATCTTCTTTATTCGCTTCCATTATCTTACTAGGTTTGTCCCTTCATTATAATAGAAAGGATATACATAATTGTATCTTGTATTGGTGGTGATCACGCGATAATCTATACTGATCAACAGTATGCCCTGCATATATGCCTCTTCAATTATCCGCTGATCAGTATCTGCTGCCTCGCCGATCTGTATCTGTTCTACAATGATCCTGGGTTCATGATACATCATTGCATCTTTAATGATCTTTTCCATCATCGTTTTGGTGGAAATATTCATCGGTTCAAACACAAACTTGCGTAACGCACAACCATAGGTTGGCTGCATAACACGTTCCCCAGGATCTGTTGAAAATAAAATATCAAGACTGCTTTTTATATCCACTTCATCTGATATCATTTCCACTCCCAGGAAATCTTTGTGAAATGTTGGCGGAAAATTCCAGCCAGTGCCGAGAAATGATTTTTTAATTTCCATAATTAACCTCCTATTTGAACTGTTGGACAAAACCCGGTGATACTGCCTCCATGCAATGTGGTATCGTTCTGGCGTGCTGCGAATTTGCCGCCTATCTTCACTGATGTTGAACCGGTAACAATTGAATCAGTTAACCCAACACCGGTGCACATACAATTATCGCCAACACAGGCTGCGGGCATGCCTCCTATCTTTACCTGTACAGAACCCGGTGGCATGATGATACCTCCAACATGCGGTATGGGACCTCCCGGGGAAGGCATTTGCATCGGGCATATATGCATATCTGTTACTCTTGCTGCAAATCCCATTTTAATTTTTTATTTTAATTGATACTTACCATTGATCCTTTCAAAGATGTTACACAGGCTGAATCACCAAAATCCGAAGTTGCCGTTCCTTTTGCTTTCAACCCCACCGTTGCTTTTAAATCCATATCCTGTGTTGCTTCGGCTGTTATATTTCCTGTTGCTTTCAGTTTGATATCTTTCTGGCTTTCGATGCTGATACCATTGCTGTCCATGGTTATTTTATTATTGAGTTCATCAGACAGGATAATAGACCCGTCGTTATCACTGATAACAATGGATTTATTTTTCGGGGTAATGATTGTGATGCTTTTCTTATCATCATCGAATACCAGTTTCATTTTACTTCTTGTATAAAAACCTTTTTCGTTGTTCTGATCTGTTACCGTAACAGGAGCAGGCATTGACTGGCTGTGCAGCATGCCAAGTATGATGCCGTGGCGTGGGTCATCATTTGCAAAACCAAGCACTACTTCATCATTGATCTCGGGCATAAAAAAAGAACTTCTGTCGTTACCTGCATCCAGCAATGCGATACGGCACCATATTCCATCTTCGTCATTGCTTATCAGTGGTATCTTCACCTTGATACGAAATTCATTATCGGGATCTTTTTCCAGCTTCGTTACAATTCCCGTATGCAGACCATTAATGCCGGGCACAAGTCCTGCCGCTGGCTTTTCAACAATATCATCTGTTTTATAGAACCATTCATGGTCCCAGCCAAACTGTATCTCGGTGATATAATTCGTTTGTGAAAAAACATGTTGTACACCCGTTACAAAAACTTTTCCATTAAAGCGTTCGTTCATTCCCCCAAGTGTAATAATGCTTCCCGGTTTAACAACAGCTAATCCCTGTACTTTCACTTTACCACTGATCTTCGAAAGCATGCTTCTCATTGCGTATGAATCGGCCCATTGTTTTAGTTCATCATCAGTAATAAATGCAGCATGTTTTACAGCATATTCTTCATTGTTGAAAACAGCCGCCAGGTCATCTGCAGAAATATTCCCGGTATCAGGAAATGAAAAACTTCCATCGTCGGAATCCTGAATCTTCTGATCTGAATAATTCCAGGAATGGCTTTTGATTGATTTGTATTGCCTGCGTGCATCCATGCCTGTTTCAAATTCAAAAATATTGTTGCCATAAGTTGCCGTAAGTACAGAAGCTCCGTTCATTGACGGTTTTTTTGCAACAATTTTTCCATCGTCACACAAAACAAGCATTGCATTCATTTCGGCACGTGATACTATAAAATCCCAATTACTGCAATTGTATTGAACCATTTCCTTGTATTTCACATTTGTAGTTTCAATATCTGTTGCAAGGCCGGCATCACTGCTTATCTGTTCTATTACTTCACTGTCTTTCATGTCAAAGAAATAATGATGCTGCCTGCTTAATGAGAGGGCAACAGCCTTATCTTTTGCTTCCACATACAGGAAAGATGAATTGAATTTTGCTTTCAGGGAATGCTTCGTAATTATTCCTTTAAAAACAGTTTCTGTTTTGCTGTGATACCCCAGTTGAATTTCTATTTCATTGCCCGGAACAAAAATGTCTTCCTTGCTCAAAGCAAATTCCCGGCTGGCCGCATTTCCATCGAGTAAAACGATCTTCGCAGTTGTGATCCTGTTGAATTGTTTTCCAACTGTAATGGCATACACTCCTATCTCATTACTGATCGCAGTTCCATCAACCAGTATCTTTTGTGACAGCACATCTGTTGCTTCAGTTGTTTGCGGTAAAAGATCATCTAGTGCCATGGTCAGACTTTGGATAAAAATTTAATGTTGTGCCCTGTTTAAGTTCACGGAAATTTTTCAACCCGTTGGTACGGGCAACCTGCAGATAATAATCCTGGTTCTTATATTCCCTGAAGACCATTAAAGGCAAAATATCCCCTTCACTTACGATCTTTGAATGTGTAAGATCAGGCGATGAGAACATATTTGCGATCTGGTTAAGCGTAGTGCCTTTCCGTTCCAGGAAACTGGCATTTATTTTTGCCCTGAGCGGAATTCCTTCACTATTGAATAAAGTATAAGTTGTACGGGCACTGATCAAAATGCAATCACGTATAAAACTTCCCCACTGAACGATCAGGTAATTTGAACGATGTGAATCACCATCCACATCAATAGTAACTTTATTAAAAAGAAGCATCTGCTTTGGAACCGGAACAATGATATCGGATGCAACTCCCGTAGCATCGATGGTAAATTCGAAACTAAACCTGACAGGCAATTGTATTGAAAAATTTGGATCCTTGGCCGTGCTTCCAACTGGCTGTGAAAGATCATATATATTCTGATGTTCAACCGTATAAGTGTCCGGATTAAACATAGCTTCAAAAACCAATGGGACATCAAAAGATACTCCATCTGGATCTTTCATTCCAATGATCTTAAAATTTGTAAGGAATCCCATCAGCGTTCTTTTTTGTCGTTAATAACTTCATCGATCAGTTCAAGCATTTCTTCTTTTGAAACATTTGCCATGTTTTCAGCAGTGCTGTTTTCATGCTGTTGCTGCTGACCGGTATCATTGCCTGTAATGATAGCACGGATGATCACTTCATTAATTTGTACCGGCATATTTATCCTCTTTTAAAATATTGATACGCAAATTCTATTGTTTCGATCACCACTGCATTTTCAGTTGCTTTAAATTCTGATATATTCCATTTCACAGGCCAGGCTTTAATAAATGTCCAGGTCTGTAATGGTTCATGATCTTTATCAAGTAGTTTGACAATGATCGTTGCCGGAAAAAAAATAAAATTTTCCACGCCGTTCTTGAACCACTCTATCAAACCAGAATCCATCAGCATTCCTCTTTTCAACACCAGGTTCTGGTATCTTGCCCTTGTTGGAAGCCTGTAAGTAAACCGGTTCTCACCGCCCGACTTCACTTCTTCCACACCAATTTCAGATTGCAGTCCCGAAACATCCTGAAACCTCACATCATGAGCTTTAATACCGGGCACATCACGGAACTCCACTTTAAAATGAAATGACCGGGGCATCGGGTATGGGCGATCGAATTCTGACATTTGCTTTTATTTTTTAACTGTTCTCAACTTTCAACCCTTCATGTGCAAGTTCAATTGATTCAACAGCTACTTCATTTCCTGTTGATTTTAACCCGGGGCCTTCAACTTTTACCGGAAATGCCTGCAACACACTCCAGGTCATAACGGGCTCATGCTTTTCATTAAGCAATGAGATCGTAAGGTCTCTCCTGTCAACCGTGTTAAGGCTGATGGTCTGAAGCCATGCAAAAAATTCATTATCGCCTTTTGAAATACCACGTTTCAATGTGATGTTATTTACTTTGTGCAGGCCGGGCATTTTCCCCGGGCTGTAATCCGGGCTTGAGCCTTCCCGGTATTCAATTACCTGGACTTCCTGTGTAAGTCCTGAAACTTCTGAGAACCCTACATTGTTTCCACCCCATTGAACTGTAAAGTGAAAAACCGGGATTGGATATTTTGCCATTGTTGAATATTTTTAATTGATAAATTTTATTTGATAATTATGATACCTGCATTTTGTGAGAAAATTTGAGTACGATAAATTCAGCAGGACGTGCAACAGCCATTCCTATTTCCACATTCATGATACCATTAAGTATATCATCAGCGGTCATGGTAATACCCAATCCAACTTTCACATAAAATGCGTCATCAGGTTTTGCACCTGCGAGTGAGCCCTCTTTCCATTTGGTGGTGAGGTAATTATCGATCATCGATTTTACCATTACCCAGGTATTTTTTGTGTTGGGTTCAAATACGGCCCAAACAGTAGATTTCTGAACGGATTCTTCCACCATATTGAAGAACCTGCGGACATTGATATAGCGCCATTCGTTGGAATTTCCGTCAAGTGTCCTTCCTCCCCACACAATGGTACCACGGCCAGAGAAAGAGCGGATCACGTTGATTGATTTACCTGCAGTGCTGTCGATGTTCAGTCCATCCTGCTGATCTTTTGTTACGATCACATCCGGAGCTGTAACACTGGCAACACTAACATTTGCCGGTGCTTTCCAAACACCTCTTGAAGAATCAACACGGGCATAAATACCTGCCATGGCTGGTGAAGGAGGAAGAATAATTTTTGTAGCTTTTGAAATTTCACTGCTGACAGCATTATAAACATCATTTGCCTTTCCCTTAACTTCTGCCATTGTTTTACCCTTATAAGTTTTATCACCGGGTGCATCTTCTCCATTTATCTTATGGTCCGTTACCGTTAGTTTACCAATTTCAGTCCCCCGCTCGATAGTAGTAACCAGGTAAGGATAGTAAGCAGCGGCATAGCGTATATGATCAAAATCAGCCATTGAATTATCCCTGAATGTTTTTGCATCAGCTTCAACGCCGCCTGCTGATTGCTTAACATCCACAATAGCAAAACGATCTTTCAAATCAAAGCATTGTTTGATACTTGCTTCCGCTACCGATAGATAATCATTGTCCTTTGTAAGAATAGCTTCAGGCACAACAATCATTGTAGGCTCATCATAAGCTTTTAATTTTTCAATACCGGCAACAAGTTTCTCTTTTGTTGGTGTACCTGATCCATCTGCAGGAAATTTATCAGCAGAAACGATATAGCACTTGCCGCCGCCATTCGCAAAAAACAACTGCATAGAATAGTACAGTATATATTTTGAAAACTTATCCTTATCAGTAGTTACCTTTCCACTGATGGCAGTCCTTTTATCATCTCCATCTCTTGTTTCATCGATCTCAATTGAAATACTTTTTTCGGGTTCTTTGGCAGATTTACCAAAATACTGTTCAAATTCCTTTAAAGAATAAATCAGCAAAGGCTCGGTCTGGTCATTACCATCTTTTTCCGCTTTTTCTGTATAACCGATAAATGCCGGGATAGCGGTTTCCACTTCGGCAACTGAGGGAGGAAATAAAGGTACTTCTTCCACGTAAACACCGGGAGTTCTGTAAGTCATGATTGATTGATTTAATTTATTTTACAATTAATTTTTAGGTTGAAATTTTATCTGGTATTGATTCGACAGGACATTGTCTTCTATGGGTAATATTTTAAAATAAACCATTCCATATAATGGCTCATTATCCTCTGTTTCTTTTGCGAAAATTTTTTCCTGTTCAAGGTTTCCGGCGGGCACCGTATCTTCTGCAATATTGTAAATGCCCTGTCCGTTAGTGGTCAGGTCCATATCCTGTTTATCCTGTACCGGATCTATTACCAGGTAAGAATACAACTGCACTCCTTTAGCAGTAGTGACCTTGATACTGACAGGCCTTACAGCTTCATGATGAATTTTATAAGCTAACTTTAACGGGTACACTTTTCTTTTCTCAGGTACCATTACCGAATTAATGGGCGAATTAAAATATAACATTTCCGATTTACCCGGCAGGTATGATTCATCTGTGATACCATAAAATGAAGTATCGGTTATTTTAAAGGAGAACCAGAACTCTTTGTTAATGAAAGATGCCATACTTCCCGAAAAAGGCCCTTCGGTCTGAAAGAACATATTCCAGGTATTGCCCGTTTTTTTGGTAACCAGTTTTAGCTGTTTGATCAACTTGCCTGTATTATTATCTGATCTGAGTTCGAACGTATCAAATACTTTATCCGAAAAAAAAGAATGGGTAACTGTTAAAGAGATCAATATGTCATAAGCAGTTCTCATAAAATAATTTGCAGTTGATATATTTAATTTATCCTGTGAAGATTATTGTCTATAACCTTGATGACAGGGTTTTTCTTGCCAAACAACGCTTCATCAATAACAACCAGTCGCATTTTATAAACCACCGATGGAATATACTTGGCGCCAATAGAAGCCCACAATTGATTTTGCTGTTCCAGTGAAAGTGAAAATAATTCCATGCTTATCTCTTCAATTTCAGGTGAAAGTGCAGGATATGCTATATTATCAAACCAGGATGTTCCCTGGAAAAAAGTGATCGCCTGTGACAAACGGTCAAGCGCTGAAACATAATTATCTGTACCCGGGTTCACTGCAAGCAATAACAACAGGTTAAGTTTTATCTCTGGATTGGCAAACTGAACCTGGTCGCCTGTACGTTTCTCACGGGGCAATTGTGTCTTCAAAATTTTCTCTTCTTCCACATTTACAAGCATCAGTCCCAACTGACCGCTTTGAATATTCAATTCACCTTTGTCGTTTACAATTGATGTGAGCAACACAGTCTCCGGCTGGCCGGGCACGCTTAGCCTGGCGTTCAGCTGATCTTCAAGAAAATTTAATGCTTTGTTTAACATATCAAAATCTGAGCAGTAAATATTTAATTTAAATATGAGAAAAGAACCAAGAGAAATACTGAAAATAAAAATCAGGTATTTCTACTGGCGTGAAAGTAGAAATCCCGGTGTAACTTGTCATCAGTAAAATTCCCTTAGCCCGTATTAAAAATACCGTACCTCTACTGTCAAGAAACAGCTTCTCTGTTCAATTTATTTTTGACTAATTATCTTTTATATCATTAATTTATTTGTGATGAAAATTCTTATAGCAGATGATCACCAGCTTTTCCGGATAGGAGTAAAATCTGTTTTAAAAAAAATGCCGTTTGTCTCAAAAATTCAGGAAGCAGAAAACGGCAGACAGGTGATCGAAGAAATTAAAAAAGAAAATTTTGATGTGATCCTTATGGATATTAACATGCCTGTAATGGATGGTATTGATGCAACCCGTGCTGTTAAAAAACAATTCCCGGATATGAAAGTTATTGTTTTATCCATGTATGACGACCAGCAACATGTAATTGAAATGATGGAACTGGGAGCTAGTGGTTATATAATAAAGAATACAACCAGCCACGAAATACAACTTGCTTTGTCAACTGTAATGAATAACGAATTATATTTTTCAAAACAGATCTCTGAGAATTTAATAAAGTCGGTAGTTTATAAACACAAATTAAAAAAGAA
>Ga0209023_10003395_pt1 | contig 19056 bp, 13 predicted proteins | sample LakOneMetagenome_FD_187468 | JGI IMG/M metagenome (GOLD analysis project Ga0209023, IMG submission 187468) | Freshwater and sediment microbial communities from Lake Erie, Canada (SPAdes) (version 2) | ecosystem: Environmental > Aquatic > Freshwater > Lentic | place: Lake Erie, Canada...
CCCGTTTTGGCAACAGTGGTGGTTTCGCGTCTTAGGCGGTTTGTTGGTGATTTTATGTTTGTCTGGCATCATTATCTGGATCCAGAGGATACGGCACCGGAGGGAGATACGGGCACTTGAACTCAGGCAAAAGATTCAGCTTGAAAGAGAACGCATTTCCCGTGATCTGCATGATACGGTTGGAACGCAGCTGAGCCTTATCAGCAATAATATAGAGTGGGTTGCACATCCGTTAAAGGAGATATCTGACAATGAAAAGGCGGAGAAGCTCCAGTTTGTTAACGACACTGCAAGAGACATTATTGGAACCTTGCGTGAAACCATCTGGGCGTTTAATAAACAGCAGATCACTCTTAAAGAGTTTTCCGACAAGCTAAAGGCATTTGTGCAAAAGCAGTTGTCAATATACCCGGAGATAATTCTGAACTTTAATGAGCAGATAGATCAGAATGTTGTGCTCGGTCCATCAGAGGCGCTCGATCTGTTCAGGATATGCCAGGAAGCCATTGCTAATGCACTTAAGTATGCAAATGCCCGGGTTATTGATATTACGATAGCAAACGTAGATGGTAAGTATAAATTGGCCATTGATGATGACGGTAAGGGATTTGATATAAATTCGGTTGATCCTGCGGTGCAAAATGGGCTTGAAAACATGAAGTTCAGGGCGCAGGATGTTGGCAGTATATTGGTCATAAGATCGGAGCAGGGGAAAGGAACCCATATAACCATCGCTAAAAAATAAGGCATCTGCTGTATTTCAAAAGAACAGGTGTGGGTTTATATTTGTAACATGGCATACCGGATAGCAATTGTTGATGATAAGTCCCAGAACCGGATATCCCTTTCTGAAAAGATCAATTATTCAGGAGAGGTGGATATCGTATTCATGGCGCGTAACGGAAATGATTTCCTGGAGCAATTGAAGAGCTTGCCGCAGGCAAATCATCCGCAATTGGTGCTGATGGATATAGATATGCCGCAAATGAACGGCATAGAAGCTGTAAGGCACAGCCACAATCTTTATCCGCACATCAAGTACATAATGCTTACCGTGTTTGATGACGATGATAAACTGTTTGATGCCATACAGGCAGGTGCCGACGGATACTTGCTGAAAGAGGAAAGGGTGGACATGATTGTAAATGCAATTAAAGAAGTAATTGAAAAAGAAGGCGCACCCATGTCGCCAAGTATAGCCCGCAAAGCACTGAACCTGCTCACGAGTACAAGGAAAGAAGATAATAAGGAAGTGGGTACATCGCTCAGCGATCGCGAACTTGATATTCTGAAAGGCCTTGTCAGGGGGCTTGATTACAAAAAGATCGCGGAGGAACTATTTCTAAGTCCTTATACTGTAAGAACGCACATCACCAATATCTACGATAAGCTGCATGTCACTTCCAAAGTGCAGGCTGTAACGCTCGCTCTTAAGAATAAATGGGTTTAGTTCTGTTAGTTTTTGACTATTTTTAGATATTCGTAAAAAATGTAACTTTGAGTATGAAGAAAATAGTAGCACTTATTTTAGTCGCGTTAAGCCTTAACGCATCGGCACAAATGACAGTTGTGCCGGCAAAACCCAAGTTATCACCGCTCACCAGGCATTATCTTCATAATGTCAATAGCAATCAAGCGAAGCTTGCGCCAGGGTACATCTACAATAAGTTGTCTGATGGCAAGACTTACTTAAGTGCTCTAATCAAAGTAAGTGATGCTTACAAAGCCGCAACAGGGCTTGATGGTATAGGCGCTAAAGTGGGCACAAAAGCCGGCAAGATATGGACCGTTAAGGTGCCGGTCGATAAGTTTGTCCAGTTTACTACGCTTAGTGGTATCAGTTATATACAGCTGGATGAACCACTGAAGCCCATGCTCAATGTAGCCCGTAAAACAACCCGTGTAGATTCAGCGCAGGCTGGTTATGGTCTGCCGAAAGGGTATAGCGGAGAAGATGTAGTAGTCGGTGTAATCGACTTTGGATTCGATTACAATCATCCAACTTTTTATGATACCCTTGGGAAGAAGTACCGTATAAAGGCGGTATGGGAAATGGGAGGCTTTGGTATACCTCCGGCTGGCTATACATTTGGCCGTGAGCTTACAGATTCTAATATGATAAAGGCTGCCGGTACTGATAATGCCAGCCAGACGCATGGTTCTTCAACAGCAGGTATGGCTGCGGGTTCCGGTTTTGGCGGTCCCACCGGCAGCAAATTTCGTGGTATGGCGTATGCCGCGGATATTGCTTTGGTAGGTGTACGCCGTGATTCTATTGGCGGCCAGTGGATGGAAGGCAGCTTCTCTGATTTTCTTGATGGGGTTAGTTACCTGTTCAAGTACGGGGAATCAGTTGGTAAACCTGTTGTAGTTAATATTAGTTGGGGGTCACAGTCAGGTGCGCATGACGGTACTTCTTTATTCGCCCAGGCATGTGACGCACTTTCGGGGCCTGGTAAGATAGTGGTAATGAGTGCCGGCAATGAGGGTACAGAAAATATCCACCTGTCAAAGAAATTCACGGCTACAGATTCAATTATCAAAACCTACCTGACTTTTTCTCCTGCTACTTACCAGCGCACATGGGTTGATATATGGGGACAGGCAGGAAAGACATTCTGTGCAAAGGCTACTTTATATCATAATGGTATAGCCGGCCAATCCACTGGTTATGTATGTATCAACGACCTGATCACCAGCACTTATTTGATGGCAGACAATGGTGTTGATACCTGCTATGTGGAATACATTACTTCTTCTGCGGAAGAAAATGGTAAGCCAAGGATGACGATCAACCTGTTCAATAAGGCAACAGACAGTATTGGTATCTCTGTAAAGGGCACAGACGGATCAATAGATATGTGGGATGAATATTACTATTATGGTTTTCCGCACGGTTTTCAAAGTACTTTTTCCAACCTGGGCGATGCTGCCGCTGTAAGCGGTAATACGATCACTACAGTGAGCGATATGGGTAGTGCTAATTCAGTGTTGCTGGTGGGAGCTTATTGCTCTAAAAATTCATACGTGGACATCAATGGAAACAATGCTTCTTATGCCAGCTATGTAGGTCCTAACCAACTTGTTCCTTTTTCCAGTCGCGGCCCTATGATTGACGGCCGTATAAAGCCGGACATCACTGCCCCGGGCCTTACAATTGCCACTGCTACCAATTCCCATGATCTTGATTATACGGAAACCGGTTCCAAGAGTGGCAGCGTAGTAAGTAAGTATACAGATCCTGCAACTGGGCATAATTACTACTACGTCGAGTTTGCCGGCACGTCAGCATCAGGCCCTGCAGCATCGGGTATAGTAGCACTATTGTTACAGGTGGATCCAACTATGGATCCTGCAAAAGTGAAGAACTATATCTTTAAATCAGCGATAAACGATTCTTATACAAGCACGCTGCCAGCAGCAGGAAATAACAACTGGGGACACGGTAAGATAAATGCCTATGGAGCCCTGAAGCTTGCAGTGCAGGATGCAACGGCAAGTGTAGCAGGCCTTTCTGAAAATAAGCTGAATTGTGCATTATTCCCTAATCCCAATGATGGCAGCTTCAGCCTGGAGTACACCGGCAAGGAATCGCAGCGTCTTAATGTTTACATCTATAATGAGGCTGGCTCGCTTGTGTGTATGAAACCATGGCAGGTTAATAAAGGAGTTAATCGCAGCAATATGTCACTTCCTGACGTGGCAAAAGGTGTCTACTTCGTGAAAGTTGTAGCGTCACTTGGCGGTTCAACTGAAATTAAGACACTCGTAAAATAAGTTTGTATTAAGAAATGGTCATTTAGCCCTTCTGCACCGGCAGAAGGGCTTTTTGTTGAAAATCAGGCATGATTTTGGTGGTAAGGTGTATAATATTCCACCATCACCACAAACGCACTTAATATGAGAAAAAGAACTTTCAGGCCTCACGAGCTTGCAGCTATCACACAAAAGACGATCACGTCAGTTGCTTTGATATTGATGATCGTTGTTTTCATAAGTAATGGCAAGAAAAGCAACATTGGCCAGGATATAAAAACTGCCTACGCCAAAATGTTCGCTTTTTAGTTAGCGGAGGCTGATCGTTTTTCTTAAATGGGATTTCGGCGGATATATTTCCGGCGGAACGCTTTTTATATGTTGATAAAACTGATCGATATGAAAAACTCAAGAAAAGAAGAGAGTAAACAAAGCAAACAGGGACATGTAAACGTTCCTAAACCCGACATTCGCGATAATATGGACAGCCGCAAAGAAAAGGAAGATGGCTTTAAGGGAAATGACAATAAGCCGTCAAGGAAGCCGAAAGGAACGGGTAATAAGTAATCGTTGGTGTATATGCGAGGCTTTGTAACCTGGCATATGTTTTCATGCTCAGTTAGTTGTTTAATGCCCCTGCAGTTACCCATTTTTTTACCTGGGCTATTTCACATGCTGTAAGCATAACTCCCGTTGTTGGCATCGGCTTATAACCCGGCAGGTGAGCTATATTGCCGATCAGATTGCCATTTACTGCAGCCTCTCTTACACTTGCATAGTCTGTTAAAGAACCTCCAGGCGCTGAATTTGAGTTATGGCATCCCGTGCAGTATCGTTGCATCAATGGTTGTATCCCCGCGCTATAGCTGATGTTATTGGAATCACATATACTGTTACAGGCACCGCTGTCCACAGCACCGGTTTCTATCCATCTTCTCAGCAGGTAAAGGTCTGTTGCGCTCAAGGCCGGCGCAGCCGGAGGCATTGTTTCAATTCCGAATTCTTTGATGGCAACAGACTCCCATATCCTGCTCGCTGCTACATTGCCGGGTACAATGCCTTTTTTCATTATGTTGGTGTAGTTATCCAGGCTATAGCCGCTTTCGTGCGATGCTGCATCATGGCAGCCGCTTTTTGCGCAGTTCGATATAAATATGGGCAGTATGTCCCTTTCGAAACAAATAGAAGGATCGCCTGTTCTCTGATTAACTGGTAACACATATGGTGCGTGAGTACAGGAGTAAGCAATTATGCAGGTGGAAATGAAGGTAATGCCGGCAAGTAATATTTGTTTAGTAGTCAATGCTGAATTCGTTTTCTTAAAGCTACGCTTTTCGCGCGCTTGAAATCCTGATGAATATCAGTTGAAATGCATTTTAACTTTTTGTATTAGCTGCTACTTCTGGTACTGCTTCACAATTCCCTTCATCTCGTTCAGTTTCATTAGCGCCTCTACAGGGGTAAGCGTGTTGATGTCTGTTTCTTCCAGTAGTTGCTGTATGCGGCGTATATCATCGGTTACCCCGTCAAATATATTCAACTGGTACTGTGCGGCAGGTTTTATCTGTTTCACCTTTTGCATCGTGTCTCCGGTGTTGGCATGCTTTTCTTCCAGCTGTGCCAGTATTTCGTTTGCGCGGTCCAGTAGCTTCACCGGCATTCCCGCCATGCGTGCCACCTGTATACCAAAGCTATGCCTGCTGCCGCCCGGTGCCAGTTTGCGCAGAAAGATCACCTTGTTGCCTGTTTCCTTGTGAGTTATGTGGTAGTTGCGTACTCGTGGTAATTGATTCTCCAATTCATTCAGCTCATGATAGTGAGTGGCGAATAACGTCTTAGGTTTGTTAGGGGTATTGTGTAGGTGTTCCACTATACTCCATGCCAGTGATATACCGTCATAAGTACTTGTACCTCTACCTATCTCGTCCAGCAATACCAGGCTGCGTTCACTGATATTGTTGATAATGCTTGCCGTTTCATTCATTTCCACCATGAAGGTACTCTCGCCACCACTTAGATTGTCTGATGCACCGACACGGGTAAATATTTTATCGGTCAGGCCAATAGTTGCTGATGCCGCCGGCACAAAGCTACCCATGTGCGCCATCAGCGTGATGATGGCTGTTTGCCTGAGCAACGCAGACTTACCGCTCATGTTTGGCCCGGTAAGAATGATCACTTGTTGGTCGGTCTTATTCAGTGTTATGTCGTTCGCTATATAGCTATCGCCCGGCGGCAGTTGTTGTTCTATTACTGGGTGTCGGCCATCCTTTATTTCCAGTATAGGTTCATTCACCAGGGTAGGGCGGTGGTAGTTATACTTATGTGCATTATTGGCAAAACACAACAGGCAATCCAGTTGTGCTGTTATATGTGCATTGTTCTGTATAGCAGATATAAATGGTTCTATGCTCACCAGCAATTGCTGGTACAACTCCATTTCTATACTGAGTATCTTATCTTCAGCACCCAGTATCTTCTCTTCGTATTCTTTCAGCTCCGGGGTTATATAGCGTTCTGCATTGGCCAGCGTCTGCTTGCGTATCCAGTCTGTTGGTACTTTGTCTTTATGCGTATGGGTTACCTCCAGGTAGTAACCGAATACGTTGTTGTAAGACACCTTTAGTGACGATATACCGGTGCGTTGTGATTCCTGTTGCTGTATCTGCAGCAGGTAGTCTTTGCCGCTACGCGATATCTTCCTTAGTGTGTCCAGGTCTTCAGATAATCCTTCACGTATCATACCGCCCTTGCTTACGAGCGCAGGAGCATCGTCTACAATGGATATCAGAATGCGTTCTCTTAATTCATTCAGTGGCTGCAGTGATGCTACTATTTTGCATAGCGCTTCTTCTTCGCTTTTTGTACATATTTCCTGCATGTCAGCCATAAACTGGAGGCTGCGTGCCAGTTGCATTACCTCGCGCGGATTTATTTTCTTCAGCGGTATTTTGCCTACTATGCGCTCCACATCGCCTATCTGTTTCACCAGGTGGGTGAGTGAGTGGTTCAGGTCTTGCTTCAGTATGAAATGGCTCACCAGGTCCAGGCGCTGTTCTATCCTGTGTTTGTCAAACAACGGGAATATCATCCACCGCTTCATTAGTCGCGCTCCCATTGGGGTATAGGTGTGGTCTATTGCCTGCAGCAGGTTCGTGCCTTGCTCATAACTGCTATGTACCAGTTCCAGGTTCCTGATGGTAAACCGGTCCATCCACAAAAAGTCAGTAGCAATAATGCGCTGTAATGAATTTAAGTGTTGCAGGTTGGCGTGCTCTGTATCTTTCAGGTAGTGCAAGGCGGCACCGCAGGCAATGGTTGCGGCCTTTAGTTCTTCTATGCCATAGCCTTTCAGTGATTGTGTCTGAAAATGTCCCAGCAAAAGGTCATAGCAATATTGTTCGCGGAATATCCATTCATCCAGTTGAAAGGTATATACCTTCGTATCAAATTCTTCCCTGAAACGCTTTAGTTGTGATTTTGACAGCAGTATCTCAGAAGGCTGAAAGCTCTGCATCAGCTTGTCCATGTACTCTATATTCCCTTCTGCTGCGTAAAACTCCCCGGTTGTTATATCCAGGAAGGCAATACCACACATAGGTTCTCCAAGGTACACTGCTGCAAGGAAGTTGTTAGTTCTGTTCTCCAGCAGTTTGTCGCTGGTGGCTACGCCGGGAGTTACCAATTCTGTAACGCCGCGTTTTACTATGCCCTTTGTTAGTTTCGGGTCTTCCAGCTGGTCGCAGATCGCAACACGGTATCCGGCCTTTACCAGCTTATGCAGGTATGTGTCTAAGGAATGGTGAGGAAATCCGGCCAGATCAACTGCAGAAGCAGAACCATTAGATCGCTTGGTAAGGGTTATGCCCAGCACGCGTGAAGCAATATGGGCGTCTTCATTGAATGTCTCGTAAAAGTCGCCCACACGGAACAATAATACTGCATCAGGATACTTCGCTTTAATATCCTTGTGCTGCTTCATTAAGGGCGTTTCCGCCTGTTTTTCCTTTGCCATGTGCTGTACGCAAACCTAACGAAAATTAGGCGGTCCCTATGGCAATGTTATTCGGATTATGTGGATAAATAGTTGATTATCTACTTCTCAGTGAACAGGAAGTCATTTGATGCTTTAAGATTGTAGCCGCCTGTCCATTTTAGCTCCTGCCATTCGCTGGTTGGCTGTATGATTATCCTGTTCTTTTCCTTGCCAATAGCGATTGGTAGCGTGAAGCCCGGGACAGTATTGTTGAATTTGTAGTTGAGCTTTTTATCTTTTATATAATATTCCAGTTGAGGCACTTTTGTTGTGCGCAGGTACTGGTTGAAGAATGCAGTAAGGTCCAGCCCGGTATGTTGTGCTATATAGTTTTCTATCTGCCGGGTAGTTACTGTCTTATGGTAAAATTCTTTGGTAAGCCCTCGCAGCATTTGCCTGAATTTTTCATCATCATTGGTCATGGTACGTATCATATGCATCACAGCTACGCCCTTGTCATAGATATCGCCGGAACCTTCATCATTCACACCATAATCGCCTATCATTGGTTTGTCATTCATGATGTGAGCCCATTCTCCTTTGGCGTACTTCTGGCCTTTCTCTTTATCCAGTATACATTCGGCAAACAGCGATTCAGAATAGGTGGTAATGCCTTCATGTATCCAGTTGTCAGCTATGTCTTTTGCGGTTATGTTATTGCCAAACCACTCGTGGGCGCTTTCGTGAATAATGATATAGTCAAAGTTCATTCCTACTCCTGTGCCAGACCGGTCAGTACCTTTATAGCCCATCTGGTATTTGTTGCCATACGCTACTGCGCCCTGGTGCTCCATGCCCAGGTAAGGAGCTTCTGCCAGCTTATATCCATCCTCGTAAAAAGGGTAGGGGCCAAGCCAGTATTCAAAGCAATGCATCATTTGTTTTACTACAGTAAATTGTTTCCGCGCCTTTTCTTCATTTTCTCTTAGTGCATAGAAATCCAGATCCAGCTTTCCCTTCTCGCCCATCAGGGTGTCATGCCAGTGTATGTAGTCGCCTATATAAAAAGTGACATCATAATTGTTGATCGGGTTTTTGACCTCCCATTTATAGCTGGTCATGTTCTTTTCGGTAGTAGTACTTGTCAGTCTTCCATTACTGATCGCCTGGTAGTTTCCCGGTACCTGTAGTTGTATGCTCATACCTCTGTCCGGTTCATCCCACTGCACATCCTTGCATGGCCACCATACGCTTGCGCCCAGTCCCTGGCACGATACCGCTATCCATGGGTTGCCATGTGCATCATGTGCCCAGCTAAATCCTCCATCCCATGGCGGGTTCACAGCTTTTCGCGGTGTTCCATGAAAATATATCTTCAGTGAACGGTGCTCGGTCACCTGCCAGTTATGAAACAGGAACTGTTCAGCATAAACCCAGTATACATTCCCCTCACGTTTAAAAGAAACCGGCTGCAGCAGGTTGTTGCCGAAGCGCTGAAAGACGCTGTCTATCTGCATTGGTTCTTGCAGGTCCACCTGGAAGGAGTCTCCGGGGATTTGCATGATCGCAAAGTCAATGATGCTGTATCCCTGTATACTCCTTGTTCCAGTATCAAATGTTACATTCAGGTCATAATGCAGTACATCATTCCATGCTCTTCCCCTGCCATTACCACCGCGAAGGCTGTCAGCATGGGTATAAGCAAATGTGGTACTTGCTGAAAGCAAATACCACATGATGCAAATAATATTGATTATTTTTTTGTTCATTATTTCGCTGCCACGAGTTCTACATTAAACATAAGTATAGCATTCGGCCCTATTGGGCCACGGCCGCCTGGGCCGTACGCAAGGCTTGATGGTATATACAATGTGCCCCTTGTACCCGGGTTCATTAATTGTATACCTTCGTCCCATCCTGATATTACTTGCCTTACACCCAATTGAAATTCAAGAAGGCCTCTTCCGTTCACCGGGTTATAATTATCATCAACATTGCCGTCAAATACTTTACCATCCAGGAACTTACCCACATAATTCATGGATACGTTCTGGCCTGCTTTTGCATTGGCCCCTGTGCCTTTTTTGTTGATCGTATAATACAGGCCGGAAGGCGTTTTCGTCGCCTTGATCTTGTTTTTTGCAAAGTACTCGATCAGTATCTTGTCGTCTATCGCGCTCTGGCTTTGTGCCTTGCTCCTATAAGAAGCGAACATAGTACATACCAACAGTAAACTTCCTAAAATGGTCTTCGTCATATTATCTGGTTTTAGTAAAAATGAATCTATTGCAATTATTTATCAATGCTTAATAATGCTACATCAAATATAAGGATGGAGTTCGAAGGAATTGCTGTTCCGACAGACTTTTCTCCGTAAGCTAATCCTGACGGGATATAAAATGTTGCTTTAGATCCTGTGTTCATCAGTTGCACTCCTTCATCCCACCCTTTAATTACCCTTCCCATCCCCACTTCAAATGGGAGAGGTTGGGTGTGGCCAAAACTGGTATCAAGATTAGAGTCAAATGTTGTACCGTCTAAGAGACGGCCGGTATAGTTTACTGTAACCGTTTGTCCGCGCCATGCATTTTTACCTGTTCCTGGCCTCGAGATCACATAATATAAACCGGAACGTGTTTTGGTGGGTTGAATATTATGCAGGGCAAAGTATTCTGTCAGTAGCTTATCGTCTGTTTCTTTTTGCTTTACAGCTTTGCTCTGTGCAAAAACTGGGCTTACTGTTAACAGTAAGCCCAGCACAAATAAACTACTAATGATCTGCTTTATCATTGCGGTACTATGGTTTGTCAATGCCAAGAACTTCGACATCAAACATCAGTATTGCATTTGGTGGAATACCGCCACCCATTCCCGCTGGTCCGTACGCTAACGCTGAAGGAATATACAGTGTTGCCCTGCTTCCTAATTGCAGCAACTGTATGCCTTCGTCCCAGCCTTTTATTACCTGTCCTTGTCCCAATAAAAAGGTAAACGGCTGTACGTGGTTAAAGCTTGGGTCTGTATTGGAATCGAAAATTTTACCGTCCAGTGTTTTACCGGTATAGTTCATCGTCAGCTTCTTGCCTGCTGCTGCTGTAGCGCCAAGCCCTTTCTGCGAAATAGTATAGTACATACCTGATGCAGTTTTTGTTGCTTTGATCTTATTTTTGGTGAAATAGTCCTGCAATATCTTGTCATCTGCCGTCGCCTGTTCTGCAGGAGATAGAGGCGCTGCCTGTACATCTGTTACCTCTATATCAAAAACAAGTATTGAGTTTGCAGGTATTGGATTTCTCTCTGTCGGGCCATATGCAAGGTTCGATGGTATGTAGAAGGTAGCTTTAGCGCCTTTCTTCAGCAACTGCAGCCCTTCGTCCCATCCTTTGATCACTCGGCCTTTACCTACTTCCACATCAAATGGCTGTACGTGGTGGAATGCTGAATCCGTATTAGAGTCAAACGGTTTGCCGTCCAGGAATTTACCGGTATAATTAACGCCGGCTTTTTGACCCGCCTTTATTTTTTCTCCTGTGCCTGGATTAGCTAATGTGTAGTACAATCCGGAGGCAGTTTTTAAAGGCTTGATACCATGCGAAGTAAAATATTCCTGCAGTAGCTTTTCATCTATTACGATCTGCTTGGCTGCTTTTTCTTCATTATCCTTTTTGTCTTCAGCATCTGTTTTTACAGATACCATTTCAACATCATATTCTACATGCATGTCTGAAGTCATCCAGGGTAATAATTGATTGCCGGCTTTCTTCATCGAGTCGATCGGCAATGTGAATACCGCGCTATCTCCTGCTACCATCAGCATAAATCCTTCAATCGGATCGCCTTTGAATTTAGGTGCGCTAATAGCAAAAGATACCGGCTTTGTGCTGCTGAACATTTTACGGGAGTCAAAGATAACACTATCACCACCAGGTACAGGAACGTGCACATGAATGTACATTTCTATATGGTCAGTTACTGCCGGCTTTCTTGTGCCATTGCCATGCTTGATGATCTTGTACGCAAGGCCGCTAGGTAGTTTTTTGAAACCGGCTTCATCTTTGGTCGCATTGCTGCTTCCTGATGTGCTTTCCTTAGGCGCTGTTTTTTTTGAAGTTACCTTTTTGTCTTGTGCCGTTGCAGGAGTTGCAGCTACGCAAAGACCACCCGCAACTATACAAGATAGGAGCGCAAATTTCGATAGACTTTTCATTTATTAGCGATTATAAATTTATTGGTGAGCATTTTGATGAAAGCAACAACACTTATTGAGCAGGCATCATTTGCGGCTGGTTGTTAGTCGGAGCAGCCTTTACATCTGTAACTTCAACGTCGAATATCAAGATTGAATTAGGGCCGATGTTAGGGCTTGGGCTCTGAGAACCATATGCCAATGGTGATGGCAGATACAGTGTAGCTTTTGAACCTTTTTTCAGCAATGTGATACCTTCGTCCATACCCGGGATCATCTGGCCCATACCTACTACGAATTCCAGTGGCTTTGTTCCGTGATGGCCAACTGATGTATCTACATTTGAGTCGAATGCTTTACCATCAAGTGTTTTTCCGGTATACATTACAGATGCCAGTTGTCCCTTTACAACTTGCGCACCTGCACCCGGGCTCTGTATTGTATAGTACAGACCTGAAGATGTTTTAGTTGCTTTTATGTTGTTCTTAGCAAAGAAGTCTACAAGTATCTTATCGTCAATTGGCTTTTGTGCTTCTGCTTTTGCTTTCATTTCTTCCTGCATCTGTGCCTGTTTAGCCTGCATATCCTTCTGGTATTCAGCCATAGACTTAATAGAAACAACAGACAGGTTGATCATGATCTTGTTGCCTTTTTTCAGCCATGAAGGAAGGTTGGCCATTTGAGCAGGTGGTATTGTCTTTAAGATGGTATCGCAAGACACCTCTACCAGTGCGCTATCGCCTGCAGACATCATAGAAAGAACAGCCTTGAAATCACCTAATTGGTTTGTGCTGTCTATACGTGCCGGCTGTGGCTGACCTTGTTTACGGGTGTCTGCCAGTACAAGTGCCTTGCCTGGTAGGGTATCCACCTTTACGAGGATGTTGAATTCAACGATATCGCCTACTTTGGCGTTCTTGCCTGGTGCATCCTTAACTATCTTGTAAGATACGCCGTTAATGTTCTTGAAGCCACCGTTGCTGCTGCAACCGGTATTGCCAATGATCGCTGCGCTTAATAAAGCGATTGGTAGAATCCTTTTTATCATGTTTGTTTTTTATTGGGGGTGAATATCGGACAAAATTTTCTTAAAGTATGCAATTGTTTCTATAAAACTTGTTTTTGAGCGCCCGCCGGATGCGTTAAAATGCCCACCTCCTTCAAAATGCTCCCTGGAGAACTTACTGACGTCAAAATCGCCCTTACTGCGGAACGACAGCTTCACTTCGTCGCTTCTTTCCGTGATCAGTGTGGCAAACCTGATCCCTGATATGCTAAGGGGGTAGTTCACCAATCCCTCGGTATCGCCGCTCTGCGCCTTAAAAAGGTTTAGATCTTTGCGCGACAGGGTGATCAATGCAGCGTTGTATTTATGGAACACTTCCATTTTCTCGATCAGCACATAACCCAGGAAGCGCATACGGGCTTCACTCCATGAGTCGTATACCTCCTCGTGTATTTTTGTATGGTCCAGGCCTCTGTGTTTCAGGTCTGCAGCCATGGTATGCACCGATGCCGTAGTAGCGGGGAACTTAAATGAGCCGGTATCGGTCATTAACCCTGTATACAGGCATTGAGCAATCGTATTGTCTATTAGTTTATTGTCACCGCACAGGTTGATGAAATCATACACCATTTCACAGGTGCTGCTTTTTTCAGGCAGGCTCATACCATAGTCCCATACCGGTTTCGGGAACAGGTGATGGTCTAATAGAACCTTTGGCTGTGTGGCATCTGCAAGATGTTGTGTCAGGTGCTTGGTGCGGCTGTAGTCATTAAAGTCAAGGCAGAATATAAGGTCTGCGCCTGCCAGTGCTTCCAGCGACTCTTTTGGCTGCTCCTCGTAATTGAGCATGATGTTCACGCCGGGTATCCATTCCAGGAAGTCTGGTATCTCTCCGGGAGATACCGGCGACACAGTATGCCCCTTCATTGTCAGGTAATGGTACAGCCCCAGCATACTACCTATTGCATCACCATCTGGTTTGTGATGGGTGGTGATGAATATCTTCTTAGGTGTCTGCAGTAAAGGAAAAACGTCTTGTATCGGCTGCATCTTTATGTTACCCGGTCCTGGCAAAAAAACAGGATCATTTTCGTTCGGGGTGCAAAAGTACAGATTCTTAGGTGATACTTATGCTATTTATATCCTCAGTATTTAAAATTTCACAAAAAATCTACTCTTTTTAACTTTTACATTTTGTCTTTTCATTTATCTTTGCGCCGTTACTTAAAAAACCAATTATATATGTCGAATCGTACGTTCACGATGATCAAACCCGATGCAGTAAAAGCAGGCAACATCGGTAATATCCTGCAGATGATCAATGCAGGTGGCTTCCGTATTGTAGCTATGAAATATCTGAGCCTTAGCAAGCAGGCTGCTGAAAAATTTTATGAAGTGCATGCGGCACGTCCTTTCTACGGCGAACTGACTGAATTTATGAGCAGTGGTCCTATTGTTGCTGCTATACTAGAAAAAGATAACGCAGTAGCTGATTTCCGTAAACTGATCGGTGCTACCAATCCTGCACAGGCTGAAGAAGGCACTATCCGTAAGAAATATGCCGCTTCAATTGGTGAGAACGCAGTTCATGGTTCAGACAGCGATGAGAACGCTAAGATAGAAGGCGACTTCTTCTTTAACGGCCTCGAAAGATTCTAAGCGATATTACTCTTAATAGTTGGTCCCCTGCACTCGCAGGGGATTTTTTTGTGCCTGCTACAACAAAAACGCCCCGATAATCGGGGCGTTCTGTTATTTATGTGTGTGGTTACTAACTAGTTGCTGCTGCTTTTGCCCGGCATCATTTTCTTTGCTTCGATGCTCAGCGTAGCGTGCGGTACTGCGCGCAGGCGTGCTTTGTCTATCAGCTTACCTGTTACGCGGCATATGCCGTATGTTTTGTTCTCTATGCGCACCTGTGCTTTTTCCAGGTGGTTGATGAACTGTATCTGCCGGCTGGCAAGCTGTGCAAGCTGTTCACGCTCCATAGCGCCGCTGCCATCTTCCATGTTCATGTAGCGGTTCTCAGTATCTTCAGTACCTGCTTCATCCTTGCGGGTGATGAGGCCCTGCAGATAACCAAGTTCCTTACGTGCTGCTTCCAGGCGGCTGGTGATGATCTCTTTGAATTCAGCCAGGTCCTCGTCGCTGTAACGGTACACGGGGCCATGCTGCTGTTCAGGTTCGTCCAGTATAGACCTGTAAGTTTCAGGCTGGTACTGGGTCATTGTATTTGCGTGGTCCTTAGGTCCTTTTGATTTATTTTCCAGGCGGCGGTGTGCTATAATAACGTTCGGTTTCTTTTCAGTAGACCTTGCTGCAGGTGTAGCCATTGGCTTTGGTGCAGATGGGTTTACTTTCACAGGAACCTGAGTAAGTGTTATCTTCTTTTTAGCAGGCACTTTTTTAGGTGCAGCTGGTTTTGGTGCTGGTGCAGGCGCTGCTACTTCCTTTACCACCGGTTTAGTGGCTTTAGGTGCGGGTGCCGGAACCTTTGCCGCAGGCTTTGCTGGTGCTGCTTTTGCAACAGGCTTTACAGGTGCTTTCGCAGCCGGTTTCGCCACAGGTTTAGCAGGTGCTTTTGCTACAGGCTTTGCTGCAGCTTTAGGAGCTGGTTTTGCTGTCTTCTTAGCCACAGGCGCAGGTGCTGCTTTTTTAGCAGGTGCTGCTTTCTTAGCGGGTGCTGCGGGTGCTTTTTTTGCCGGTGCAGCAGGCTTGCTGGTTTTCTTATTCACAGTCTGTTGGTTATTATTTTTAGCTGGTTTCTTTAATGTTGCTTTTGCAGGAGCTGCCTTTTTAACGGGTGTGCTCTTTGCTACCGGTTTCGCCGGAGTTTTTTTGGCAGGTGTAGCAGCTTTTTTGGCTGGTGCACTTTTTACTGCCGGTTTTGCGACGTTCTTTTTCGTAGGTACTACGTTCTTACTCACAGGTTTAGCTTTCGCCTTCACATTCTTTGCCACAGCTTTTACAGCAGGAGCAGCTTTTTTAGCACCGGATATGGTTTTTACACTTTTAGACGGCTTGGCTGCCTTCTTGTTGTTTGTGGCCATGACTAAGAATTTTTGGATATGAGTATATTGAACATTTGGTCATTAACTTCTATTGCAATGCCATTTTCTATTTTTGGCACAATATTTATAGTATCAGCTAAAATTTCCGCGCAAATATAATCACAATAATTAATTATTGTAGTTTTAAATGGCTCATGTTCTTCAATATCTACTATTATCCTATCCGTAACTTCGTATCCGCTTTCTTTACGGATCTTCTGGATACGGTTCACTAATTCTCGCGCATTGCCTTCTTCCTGCAGTTCAGTTGTCACAGTTATATCCAGCGCCACGGTCAGGTTGTCTTTGTTGGCAACTGACCATCCGGGTATGTCTTCTGCTATTATGTCCACATCCGTTACCTGCACTTCAACCTGGTCTCCGTCTACCTGCAGGGCAAAGCTTTTCTGCTTTTCCAACAGGCTTATTTCGTGCTGGCTCATTTGCCCTATAGCTGCCGCTACGCTCTTCATTTTTGCCCCCATCCGGGCCCCAAGTGTCTTAAAGTTTGCCTTTATTTTCTTTTTGATAAATCCTTCAGAATCAGTAAGATACTCTACTGATTTTATGTTTACTTCGGTTTTAATGAGTTCTTCAATATTGTGTATCTGCTCCTTGGTGCGCGCATCCAGTACAGGTATCAATATGCGCTGTAATGGCTGGCGTACTTTTATATTTACTTTTTTGCGTATAGACAGTACCAGCGAACATATATCCTGTGCCAGGTGCATACGTTCTTCAAGGTCTGCATCAGTTGCATGCTCGTTTACTGTAGGGTAGTCAGCCAGGTGAACGGATGTTGCCTTATTGCGCCCTGTTATATCATTCAGATTATGATACAGCCAGTCTGCAAAGAACGGAGCTATAGGCGCCATTAACAATGACAGCGTCTCTAGGCACTCATATAATGTCTGGTAAGCGCATATCTTATCATGCTCATATTCACCCTTCCAGAACCGGCGGCGGCAAAGGCGCACATACCAGTTACTCAGCTGCTCATCCAGGAAGTACTCCATAGCCCTGCCTGCCTGTGTAGGTTCGTAGTCTTCCATATAGGCCGTTACGTTCCTTACAAGGGTGTTCAGGGTACTCAGTATCCAGCGGTCTATCTCAGGGCGTTCGTTAAGCGGTATGTATTTTTCCTTGAATGTAAAATTATCTACGTTTGAGTACAGCGCAAAGAACTGGTAGGTGTTGTAAAGAGTTCCAAAATACTTCCGTTGTACCTCTTTAATTCCTTCAATATCAAATCGTAAGCTATCCCAAGGCGATGCATTGGTGATCAGGTACCAACGGGTAGCATCCGCACTGTTCTTCTCGATGGTTTCGAATGGGTCTACTACATTGCCCAGTCGTTTACTCATCTTATTGCCGTTCTTATCCAGCACCAGGCCATTGCTCACTACGGTCTTGTAGGCCACACTGTCAAATAGCATGACGCCCAGGGCGTGCAGGGTATAGAACCATCCTCTAGTCTGATCCACCCCCTCTGCGATGAAGTCGGCAGGGAAACTATTTTTAATATCTTTAAGCGAGTTCTTCTCGAACGGATAGTGCAATTGCGCATATGGCATTGCTCCGCTGTCGAACCATACATCTATCAGGTCAGGCTCGCGGCGCATTGGTTGTCCGCTGTCTGATACTAATATGATCTTATCAACAAACGGCTTATGCAGGTCCAGGTCTTCCTTCTTTGTAGGGCCGAAGGTCAGGTCATCTATCTTGCTATGGTCCGGGGCTGTTACTTGAGTTGGCTCCAGTAACTGATTGAGCCCTAATACTTTATTAGCTTTCTGGGCTTCCTTTATCAGTTCCTCTATGCTGCCTATTACTTTCACTGATCCGTCTTCGCTGGTCCATACCGGCAGGGGAGTACCCCAGAAACGGCTGCGGCTCAGGTTCCAGTCCACCATGTTCTCCAGCCAGTTGCCAAAGCGGCCTTCGCCGGTAGCCTTTGGTTTCCAGTTAATGGTCTTGTTCAGCTCTATCATCCTGTCCTTTACTGCCGTGGTGCGTATGAACCAGGCATCCAGCGGATAATAGATAACGGGCTTGTCCGTTCTCCAGCAGTGCGGATAAGTATGTTCGTATTTTTCTACTTTAAAGGCATGGCCGCTTAGTTTCAGCTTTACAGCTATATCTACGTCCACGTCTTTATAGTCAGGGTCATTCTTGTAATCTTTTACATATCTGCCGCTGAACTCACCGAGGTAGTCTATGAACTTACCTTCCTTGTCCACCATCACCAGTATGCCTATATCATGTTTTTTACCTACACGATAGTCATCTGCACCAAAGGCCGGAGCGGTATGTACGATACCTGTACCATCCTCGGTAGTTACGAAGTCCCCTGTGATCACTCTCCATGGGTCGCCGCCGGCTACTTCCTTGGTATTGCCATCAAAAGGCAGCAATTGTTCGTAGCGTATGCCTTCCAGTTCACTGCCTTTCCACTCGCCCAGTATCTTCCATGGCAGCACCTTGCTTTCGCTCGTATATATCGAGAAATCAGACTCTTGCGCTTCCGGTTTGAAGTATTTGTTGAGGAGTGCTTTCGCCAGTATTACGTTGGTTGGCTGGTGCGTATATGGATTAAATGTCTGTACTAATACATAATCTATATTTGGCCCTACGGTCAGTCCGCAGTTGCCCGGCAGGGTCCATGGGGTAGTGGTCCATGCCATAAAGTATACAGCGCCGGCCTTGTCTGCTTCTACCAGTCCACCGCCTATAGGCATCTTTACAAAAGGTTCCCATGCATTGCGGGCTATTTCGTGCAGCTTGCCCTGCAGCGGGCTTGCCGGTATGCCATCGTGCTTTACAGGTGAAAGGCTGAACATAGCCACCACCGTTGTATCCTTTACATCTTTATAGCAGCCCGGCTGGTTCAGCTCGTGGCTGCTCAGCCCCGTTCCTGCTGCGGGAGAGTAGGGCTGTATGCTCACACTCTTGTACAGCAGGTCTTTATTATATAATTCCTTCAGCGCCCACCACAGTGTTTCTATATATTCATTGTCGAAGGTGATGTACGGGTCCTTCATATCTACCCAGTACCCCATCTTTTCGGTAATGTCTTCCCACT
>Ga0209023_10003397_pt1 | contig 19052 bp, 23 predicted proteins | sample LakOneMetagenome_FD_187468 | JGI IMG/M metagenome (GOLD analysis project Ga0209023, IMG submission 187468) | Freshwater and sediment microbial communities from Lake Erie, Canada (SPAdes) (version 2) | ecosystem: Environmental > Aquatic > Freshwater > Lentic | place: Lake Erie, Canada...
CCCCTGCCCTACTGCATGTGCCTGAACGCTGCACATGCGGCATTGATTGATGGCTTCGCGCGACGGCGAGACGATGGCAACCACTGCAAACCATCGCACTCAACGCAACCGAGGAACCCCATCACCATGGCATCTAAGACTCATGAGACAGCAGCGCAGAAGCCGCTGAAATCCAAGTTATTCCGCGTGGCCACCGAAGGCGCCACCACTGACGGCCGCGCCATCACCCGCGACCAGATCAACCAGATGGCGAAGAACTTCGACCCGGCGAAGTACGGCGCCCGTGTATGGGTGGAGCACATGCGCGGCCTGTATGCAGACAGCCCGTTCCGGGCCCACGGCGACGTACTCGCCGTGGAGGCCCGCGACGTCGAAGACGGCAAGCGCGCACTGTTCGCGCAAATCAAGCCGCTGCCCGAGCTGGTGGCCATGAACAAGGCCGGCCAGAAGATCTACACCAGCATCGAGGTGCACCCCAAATTCGCTGACTCGGGCGAGGCGTACCTCACCGGCCTGGGCGTCACCGACAGCCCGGCCAGCCTGGGCACCGAAGTGCTGACCTTCGCGGCGCAGAAGCCAGAAACCAGCCCGTTCACCAAGCGCAAGAGCCACGCCGAAGCGCTGTTCAGCGAAGCGGTGCACACCGAACTGGTTTTCGAGGAAGAGGAGACGCCCGAGGCCGAGCCCAAGGCGTCCAAGTTCGGCGCGGTGCTGGATGGCCTGGTGAAGCGCTTCACCGGCCGGGCGAAAGACGACGACGCCCGCTTTGCCGAAGTGCTCAAGGGCTTTGAAGCCTTTGGCACCTACGCCGAAGGGCAAGAGAAGGCACACGACGACTTGAAGGCAGAGCACGACGCCCTGGCCAAGAACTACACCGAGCTGTCGGGCAAGCACGACGCCCTGGTGAAGCGCCTTGAAGAAACCCCGGAGTCGGGCTTTACCGCACGCCCACCTGCAAGCGGCGGCGACGGCGCAGCAAAGACCGACTGCTGATCCCCAATCGCTCCCAAACCACCCCAATCGATCCCCAATCCCTCACCCTGGACTACCGACATGCACGCCATCACCCGCCAGGCCGTTTCGGCCTATGCATCCCAACTCGCCACCCTGAACTCCGTGCCCAGCGCGGGCCAGAAATTCACCGTCGCCCCCACCGTGGCGCAGACCCTGGAAACCAAGATTCAGGAGTCCGCGGACGTGCTCAAGCGCATCAACATCGTGCCGGTGCGCGAGCAACAGGGCGCAAAGCTGGGCCTGGGCATCGGCGGCCCCGCAGCCAGCCGCACCAACACGAAGCTCAAAGACCGCGCCACGCGCGATCTGTCCACGCTGGACGGCACCCAATACCACTGCTTACAGACAAACTTTGACACCCATCTGGAGTACGCAAAGCTCGACATGTGGGCCAAGTTCAAAGACTTCCAAACCCGTGTGCGCGATGCCCTCCTCATTCGCCAGGCCCTGGACCGCACCATGATCGGTTTCAACGGGGTGGCCCCAGCTGCTGAAACCGACATTGCGGCAAACCCGATGCTGCAGGACGTCAACAAGGGCTGGCTGCAGCAGCTGCGCGAGACGGCGCCCGAGCGCGTCATGTCGGAAGTGGTTGCAGGCTCGGACGCCATCAAGGTTGGCGATGCTGCAGGCGCCGATTACAAGAACCTCGACGCGCTGGTGATGGACGCCCTCAACCTGCTGGACCCCTGGTTCCACAACGACACCAGCCTGGTGGCGATGGTCGGCCGCGACCTGCTGCACGACAAGTATTTCCCGATGGTCAACGTGAAGCAGGCGCCCACCGAGCAGCTGGCCGCGCAGGTCATCATGGGCCAGAAGGCCATCGGCAACGTTACCGCGGCGGCCGTGCCCTTCTTCCCGGGCGCATCCATCCTCATCACCAGCTGGGACAACCTGTCCATCTACTGGCAGGAGGAAACCCGCCGCCGCATGTTCATCGACAACGCCAAGCGCGACCGCTACGAAAACTACGAGAGCGTGAACGAAGCCTACGTGGTGGAGAACCTGGGCAAGGCGGTGCTGCTGGAAAACATCCAGTTGGTCTGAGCGGGGCGCCATGACATCCCCCGCCCGAGCCCACAAACTGCGCGTGCTGGCCGAGCTGTCGGCCAGGGCCGCGCCCCACGGCCAAGAGGTCCGGGGCACCGCCTACGAGCTGATGCTGCGCCAGCTCGCCGAACACAAACGGCTGCTCAAAAGCATCCAGTCCGTCGAACGCAAGATCGAGGCAAAGCGCGAGCTGCTGGCCGTGTACGACGAATACCTGGCCGGCGCGCTCGCGGGCGGCCAAGGCGCTTACGACATGGTGATGGTCACGCTGATGGTGTGGCACATGGATACCGGTTCCTGGGTTCGCGCCCTGGAGCTGGCCCGCTATGTGATCGACAACGGCCTGGCGATGCCGGCCGAATACTCACGCACGCCGGCCGTGATCTTGATCGACACGGCCGCCACCGCGGCACTGGATGGAAAGCTGTGTGGAGATGAGGCAGTGCGCGTGCTCGCAGAAGTCGCGCAGCTGACCGAAGCCCACGACGCGCCCGACCAAGCCCGCGCCAAGCTGTTCAAGGCCATTGGCTATGCCGTGGTGGGCCGCACCCCGACGACAACGCCCGACTACACAACGGTGGACGAAACCAAGGCCCGCGCGGCCATGGCGCAGTTTGCCCGTGCGAACGAACTGTTCGCGCAGGTCGGCGTGAAAAAAGACATGGAGCGCTTGGAGCGACGTTTGAAGAACGCCGCGCCGACCTCCTGACCGAGCGTACCCCGCACCCTGGCGGCTCCGGGTGCCGCGACCCAAGGGCGCAAGCCCAGCGGTCAACGCACCCGGACCACCGCCACCTAATCCCCCACCCCGAGGCCTACCCCGTGAGTTTCGTAGCCACAGCAAAACCCCCCGTTGTCGGTGCAGAGCTGCCCGTGCAAAACCACCCGTGGTTTCCTGCCATCTCGCCAGACCGCCTACGCCTGGCCATCCGCCTGGATGGCACTGTCACGCCCGACCGCTTGCGCCTGGCGCTGGTGGCGGCCCTGCGCAGCGTAAACGGCGAGCTGCGCGCATGGCGTGATGCGCATCAGGCCATGGGCTATGCCTCGTTGTCGGCCGTGCCATGCGATGAACTGGACGGCGCCAGCGAGAACGAGGCGCGCTATCTCCTGGCCGTCTATTCCCACGTGCAGGCCGACCTGGCCGAGGCGTACCGCGACATCAGCACCACGCCATCGAGCGACGGCAAAGGCGACCGCATCAAAGAAAAGATCGAGAGCCGCGCCGACACCCACCGCCAGGCCATGCGCTGGGCCATCTCCGACATCCTGGGCATCGGCCGCACCACCGTGGAGCTGATCTGATGCCGCAAGCCATCGCCCGCGACCACGAGACGCTCGACCAAATTTGCCTGCGCACCCTCGGGACCACGCGCGGCACGGTCGAGGCCGCGCTGAACCTGAATCCCGGCCTGGCCGCCAAGGGCGTGCACCTGGCGGCCGGCGATGCCGTGCAACTGCCCGACGCGCCCACACCGACCACTCGACCAACCATCAACCTGTGGGATTGATCCACCATGGACAGCACAAGCATTGCCAAAGCCGTGGGCGTGGAGGTTGCAAAGGCCTCCCCGCCCGTCACCGTCGCCGCCAACCAGCAGGGCGGCTTCTTCACCCTGAGCCCAATCACCACCCTGACGTGCCTCTACCTGGCGCTGCAGATCGCCTACTTGGTGTGGAAATGGCAGAACGAACGCGAGGATCGCAACGCCAGGCGCGATGCGGTGCAGCCATGAGCGGCGGCACACGCCAGCGCATCGCCGTCGCGCTGCTGTCACTGTCGGCCGCTGGCTTCGCCACATGGAAGGCCAGCGAAGGCGACGGCCCCACCAGCGTGCGCGCGGATGGCGCGGTGGTGCACCACCCCTACGTGCCCACGGCCGGCGACGTGCCCACCATCGGCCACGGGTCCACACGCTACGAAGACGGCACGCGCGTGAGTCTTGCCGACGCGCCCATCACCCGCCAGCGGGCCGAGCAGCTGGCGCGCAACCTGCACAGCGCCGATGAACTGCGGTTCAAGGCCAGCCTGCCGGACGTGCTGCTGTACCCCGGAGAGTTCGACCTGTATCAAGACTGGGTCGGCCAGTTCGGCAGCGGCAACTGGCGCAAGCCGCAGTCGCCGCGCACCTGGCTGCTCCGAGGTGACTACGTGGGCGCCTGCCACGCGCTGCTGCAGTGGCGGTTTCAAGCCGGCCGGGATTGCCGACTGCCCCAGAACTGGGGGCCGAAGGGCTGCAAGGGCGTGTGGACCCGCCAACAAAAGAGGCATGCGGACTGCATGGCGATGCAATGAAAAAAAACCCTCAAAGCTCTGGCCATCACCGCGCTGGTGCTGGTGCTGCTCGCCGCGGCGGCCCTGGCCGCTGCCTACTTCACCTTCTGCGGTGGCCATCCGCACGGGATCTGCTGACATGCTGAGCACCATCAAAGCCTACGCCTGGCAGGCCGGCGCCCTGGCGCTGGGCGTGCTGCTGCTGGGGCAAACCGTACGCCTGCACGGCGAGCAACTGGCCCACCGCGATCTGATCGCCACCACCTCGCGCGGAGCCAAGGTGCGTGCTGAAGCCGCGTTGACCGATGAGCGCGCCACCGCCGGAAAAGAGTCCACCCACGCAACCCACACCATGGAGGCATCCGATGTTTTCACCCAAGGCCAGCCGGCACGCGACGATGCTCTGCGCCTCGATCTGTCTCGCGCTGAGCGGCTGCGCGTCGATGCCGAGCGCAGAGCCGCCACCTATCACGCGCAAGCCCAAGCCGACGACGCTGCCCGCCGCGGTCTTGCGGATCGACTTGAAACCCTCGACCGCCACATTGTCGAAGGCGTCCAAGTGGTCGGAGAACTCCGAGCGGTTGTTGACAAGCGAGACGCCGAAGTAGTCCTGCTGCGCTCTGTGATCGACGCCGACCGTCACCTGCTGAAAGGCACGCCCGATGCTCAAGCCCAGTAGCCTGCGCGACCAGCTGACCGCAGCGGTGCCCTGGTTCGCTGCCAACCCCGAGAACCTGACGTTGTTCATCAACGCGGGCCGCATCATCACCACGGGCACCGGCACGCTGTCGTTTGAGTACGCGTACACCCTGCAGGTGGTGGCGCTGGGCTATGCCGGCCACGCCGATGCGCTGGTGGTGCCTATGCTGGAGTGGATTTCCCGCAACCAGCCCGAGCTGCTGGACAACCCCGACAAGCGAGAAAAGGCCCTGCGGTTCAACGTCGAGTTTCTGACCGACATCACCACCGACATCGGCTTTGAAATCGACCTGACCGAACGCGTGCTGGTGCGCCCGCGCGCCGGGGCTCCGGCCGGCGCCGTGGAGCTGCACCATGTGGCCGAGCCGCCGCACCCGGTCCACATCGACAAGCCCGAGCACTGGTCCCTGTGGATGCACGGCGAGCTGCTGGCCGAGTGGGACCACGACCCCCGTTAAGCCATGGACGATCTGCAGCGCCTGGAAGGGTGGCTTTCTCCACTGCTGGCCAAACTCACCGACGCCGAGCGCCGCGGGCTGGCGCGCGAGGTGGCGCGCGACCTGCGCGCGGGCAACGTGGCCACCATGCGCGCGCAGCAGGCGCCGGACGGCACGCAGTGGGAACCCCGCAAGCCCAATGCCCTGCGCGAGGCACGCGGCGCAGTGCGCCGCAATGCGAAGAAGTCTGCGCCCATGTTCCAGAAGCTGCGCGCCGCAAAGCACCTCAAGGCGCAGGGTCTCACCGATGAAGCAGTGCTGCAGTTCGTCGGCCGGGCTGACCGCATCGCCCGTGTCCACCACTTCGGACTTGTAGACAGCGTGAAGCCCGGCGGGCCTAAACACCGATATCACGCCCGACCTCTGCTCGGGTTTGCTGACGATCAAGTCGTCCAACTCAGGGCGCTTCTGATGAAACACCTTCTTTCGTAAGCGCGCAAAAATTTGGAGACATCTTGAAATATGTGCTTTAAATTGATCACGCGCACAATTTAGGCGCATGTAGCCAACCTTCTTAAGGAGTATTTATGCTTCGCAACCTTTGCTTGGTAATTATCGGATTCCTAATGTTTACGGGGTTCTCACACGCGGAACTTTCAAAGTGCGGCGAAAATTTATTGACCTCAGATGTAATAGCGGTTGATTTCGACAAAAATGGGAAAGAAATCGAATATCACAGAACGCCTCAAGATATAGAGCGCGTACTTGTAGTTTTAAACCAAAAAATATCTAACGATCCGTCGATTACACAGTCCCCGTACTGGCACAAGAAAATGCTCACCCCTGACTATTGGGCACAAGAAAGATGTGGCGGCACGAAAAACTGCTCTCAAAAAGAATGCTCTGGCGGTAAGTCGTGCGTTTATAGAAACATGGGCATGGCAGGCTGTCGCTGCGAATAAAAATTATGCAGCAGAAATCCGCGCGACTACTGCTGCAAGTTTTATGACCGCTTATCCAGACTAAGCCACGAATTTGGTATCACCCCCGGGCAGAATTGCCCCTTCAGGAGGTGTTATTCCTGCAATTCTGTTGCCCGGATAGCAATGCCAAATAATTCCATGTAGTTCTCCGGGAAATGCTTTAACGGCAATGGAATCATCAAACACCCAGTCTAGATAATTCAGTGTGATGTCTCTTAGCTTCCGGACGCTGAAATAGTACCCTCCTCGAGTCGTAACGCCTGGGATACGCTCTCTGAAAAACCAAGCATAGTAGCCTCGGATTTCACCATTGTGCGATTTGGTGACAACACGGTTTTCTTCACTTGAAGGGTCTAAAACGCAGTGCTTAGTTCCATTAGTTAAATCTCTAAGCACGTTAAGTACAAGAACCATTTCGACAGGTATTTTTTTCGCGTCGCATTTCTGCGTCGCCAAACGCGGCCGGTGTTTTTTATCTCTTTTTATCCAGTCATTGCACAAATGCCATGCATGCATTACAAATGTCGATGCCGAGTCTTCGTCCCAAGCACCTTCCATTCGATCTCCGAGCCGCTTCACTCGCTCATACATATCTCTGCAATTTGCAATTCCGAGCACAGGTGGTGTTTCGGGTGACATTGTCTTGTCCATAAATTTTCCTTTACCCAAAAAAAGCTGGTTGAGAGTCTTAAATAGGATTTACATGTGCACATTCAGTGCACAGTCGTAGCGCAGTGCATTTTGAGTCATTTGCGAGCACCATCAATTGCATGGACCGGCCCGTTGCTCAATCTGAATCCCCCCTCGAAATCGGCCGCCGCTTAGAGAACATCTTGCGCGCGGGAACCGTGGCCGAAGTGCGCCACGGCAAGCCCGCGCGCTGCCGCGTGCGCAGCGGAGACTTGCTCACCGACTGGCTCCCCTGGACAAGCGGCAGCGCGGGCGGTGCATCGCGCCGCCAGTGGTGGCCGCCCAAGGTCGGCGAGCAGTGCATGGTGATGGCGCCCGGCGGCGACCTGCTCAACGCAGTAGTGCTGCCCGGTGTCTACAGCGACAAGGCCCCGCAGGGCAGCGAGAACCCCAACGCATACCGCCTCGACTGGAGTGAAACCGAAGGCATGGAGCACGACGCGGGCGCCGGCATGCTCACCATCACCTGCGAGCAGGGCATCACCCTGCGCGTAGGCCAGGCCTTCATAGAGCTGCGCCGGGATCGCATCGTCCTGTCTGCCGGTGGCGGATCTCTGGTGATCGACGCCGAGGGCGCCACCGGCTCGCCCGACGTGCTGGCCGGCGGCATCAGCCTGCGCAACCACGTGCACGGCGGCGTCAAGCAAGGCGACGACGATACCAAAGACCCCAAATGAACCGCTACACCGGCCACTCCATCACCGGCCTGGAGCACCTGCGCCAGTCGGTGGGCGACATCCTCACCACGCCCATCGGTTCCCGCGTCATGCGCCGGGAATACGGCTCCCTGGTGCCCGAGCTAATCGACCATCCCGACACGCAGACCACGCAAATACGCCTGTTTTCTGCCATCGCCAGCGCCTTGATGCGCTGGGAGCCGCGCATGCGCCTGTCGCGCATCCTCGTGGCGCGAGAGGCCGACAAGCCGGGCCGCCTGCAGCTGACCCTGGAAGGCATCCACCTGAACGAATACCGCCGCCAGCAGCCGCTGTCCCTTCAGCTCACTGTGACCGGCCGGCGTGGGGGTGCTGCATGACGATTCCCGACCTGAACAAGCTACCCGCGCCCACTGTGGTGGAGCAGCTGGACTTTGAAACCATCTACGAAGCCCACCGCGCCGACCTGCTGGTGCGCTACCCGGCCGCCGCCGAAGTCATTGCGCTGGAGTCCGAGCCGCTGGCCAAGCTGCTGCAGGCCCATGCCTACCGCGAGCTGCTGTACCGCCAGCGCGTGAACGATGCGGCCCGCGCCTACCTGCTCGCCTTCGCCACGGGCGCCGACCTCGACCACAAGGGAGCCTTCTACGGCGTGCCCCGCCTGCCGGGCGAGGCGGATGCACGCTACCGCGTTCGCATCCAGCTGCGCATTCGTGCACTCGCTGGCAACGGCACCCGGGAGCACTACGAACTCGCGGCCATGACTGCGTCGCAGAACGTGCGCGATGCCATCGCTACGCAGCCCTGGCCAGGTTCCGTGCGCGTCCAACTGTGGCTGCACGACACCGGCACGGCCGATGCCACACGGGCCGCCGTGCTCGCCGCGCTGAACGCCGACGACGCCCGCCCGCTGGGTGTGCCCGTGTCCGTGTCGCTCGCCCGGCCTCGGGCTATCAACATCACCGCAGGCCTAGTGCGCGAGGCCGGCGCGCCCACCACCCTGCTGGCGCAACTGCAGGCGGCCCTTCCCGCCGCCCTGACCAGCTATGCGCGCCTGGGCCGCGCCGTGTCGCGCAGCTGGGTGACGACGCGCCTGCACGTGGAAGGCGTCGTGGCTGTGCGCTACCCGGACCCGACCGCACCGGCTGACATCACCCCCATGGCGGACGATGAATACCCCGTGCTGGGCGCTCTGCTGCTGATCGATGAGGGCATGCAGTGACCACCACCGCCCCCCCGTCGCGCCGGCACCTGCTGCCTCCGCAGGCCACGCCGCTGGAACGCGCCATTGACCAAAGCGCCCCCCAGTGGGACGCCCTGGCCGCCGCATTCGGGCCGCCCAGCACTGGCACACCCGATGCGTTCGCGCCCTGGCTGGCTGCAGAGTGGGGCCTCGCCCCCTTCGCACGCTACTTTCCATCGGTCGATGCGCTGATGGCCGCCGGCAAGCCCTGGCTTTTTGAGCGAGGCACCGCGGCCAGCGTGCACCGCGTGCTGGGCTGGGTCGGTTTCCCCGATGCGCGGGTGGACGAACGCGGCGCGCTGCTGCACATCAACCTCGGGCGCCCGGCCACCGCAGCCGAGATTGCGCGGATTGCCCATGTGGTGCGCGAGTCCGTGCCCGTACACGTGCGCTTCTGGCGCGTGTTTTGGGGCCATGACCGCCGGCCGCTACGCCTGGACGGCGGCCAGCCGCTGGACACCGCGCAGCTCGATGGGTCTTCGGGCGTGTGGGTCAGCGTGGAAACCGGCGAGCCGATCAAGGCCAGCTTCGGCACGAAGCACACAGGCACCACCACCAGCACCGCTGGCCAGCCGCAGGCCGGCGCCCTGGCCGCCTACGTCGCCAAGCTCACCCGCAATGACAAAGCCGTGCTTGATTGCTGGCGCCTGGACTCCCGCCTGCTGGCCAATGAGTTCGGCGGCATCGGAGAGCTGATGCGCGGCGAGGTGCCCAGCTACGTGCGCGTGCAGGGCGAGCGCGGCGTGCCAGGCACCGCCACGCAGGACGAAACCCCGTGGAGCGCTCCACCTGCCGAGCTGGCCGGCACCGCCGACGCCATGGACGAACTACCGCCAGCCCTGCCGCAACCGCAGGGATGGTCCGGCACCTGGGGCGCCCTGCGCTGGCGCCCTGTCTTCATCGAATCGAAATCAACGGAGAGCAACTGATGGCAACCCTGCAAGACGATGGGCGCATTGCCCTGGCCATGGCCATGGCCGCACAGCCCGTGCATTTGGCCTGGGGCCGTGGCCTGCCCGCCTGGGACGCGGTGGCAGAGCCCGAGCCCAGCAACGCCACCGCACTGGTGGATGAAGTGGGCCGCCGCCTGGCCACGTTCGTGGGCTACGTGGAGCCCAACCCGGCCGGCGAAATCGAGCTGCCCAGCGGCAGCAAATACGCGGTGGTGGCTGGCCCCACCCGCTGGCTGTACGTGCGCGTGGTCTTCAACTTTGAAGACGCGGACGGCGAAACCATCCGAGAGCTGGGCATCACCTTCGGCGCCGCGCCCGTGGCCGGCCTGCCCGCTGGCCAGCGCTACTTCGCGCCCGCGCAGATCGCCCAGCCCGGCCGCCTCTACACCCTGGAGCGCGTGCCCGCCTTTACCCGCAATGGCGCCGTGCGTCAGACCTTCGAATACGTCCTGCCCTTCTGACCATGGCCGCAAATCCCAACGCAATTTATGACCGGTTCGACCCGGCCAAGAACTACGACCGCCACCTGTTCCGCGCGGACCGGGTGCTGCAAAGCGCCGAGCTGAACGAATCGCAGCGCGCCATGCATGCCCGGATTGCGGGTATCGCGGGCATTCTGATGAAGGAAGGCTCGATCATCAGCGGCGCCGGCATCATCGTGAACCACGACACGGGCGCCACCACCTGCGAGAGCGGCGCCATCTACGTTGCGGGCGCCGTGCGCGGCGTGCCACCGGCCGCGCTGGTGATTGCCACCATGGGCGTGGTGTTCGTGGGCGTCTACCTGACGCGCGATGTGGTCACCGAGCTGGAAGACCCCGAGCTGTTGAACCCCGCCCAAGGGACAGACGGCTACCGCGAGCCCGGCGCCGCCCGCGAGCGAGTGCAGCTGGCCTGGGGTGTCCAAGGCTCCGGCCAGGCCGGCGAGTTCTTCCCGGTGTGGACTGTTGAGGATGGATGGGTACGCCCCAAGGAAGCGCCGCCCAACATTGACGCGGTAACCACCGCCATCAAGGCCTATGACGTGGCGAGCACGGGCGGCACCTACATCGTGCGTGGCATTGAGCTGCGCATGGCGGCCGATCTGCCCACAGGCGAGCAGGTCTACAACCTGGGCGAAGGCGCCGCGCGCATCAACGGCGCCGCCTTGGAGCTGCCCAGCGGCCGGCGCGTGGTGTTCAATGCGCTGCCCGATCTGCAGTGGATCGACAGCGAGCCGCACCTGTCCGCCACCAACGGCGCGCAGCGCATCGACTTCGACCGCTGGCCCATGGTGGGGGCGCCACAAGTGCGCATCATCAAGCGCCGCACGGTGGACGTGGTGCACGGCGGGTTTGTTGGCGCGGCCGACCCACTGCCCGACAACTCCGTGCAGCAGATCGAGCTGATAAAGCAAGGCGCGACCGTGTTTGCCAACCCTGCCGACTACAAGCTGTCGTCCGGGCAGGTGGACTGGGCTGCAGGGGGCGCAGAGCCCGCACCGGGCAGCACCTATCAGGTGACGTATCTCTACATCGCGGTAGTGGCCCCCACCGCGGTGGACTCGCGCGGCCTCACCGTGACTGGCGCCGTGGCCGGCACCACCGTGCTGCTGTCTTACAACTTCGCTTTGCGGCGGATCGACCGCCTCACGCTGAGCGCTGATGGTGATATCGCCTGGGTGCGCGGTGTACCCGCCCCCTGGATTCCAATCGCCCCGCAGGTGCCGGGCAACGTGCTGACCATCGCATCCGTGTATCAGACCTGGGACGCGCAGCGCCGCGTGACCCTCGACGGCGTGCGGATGGTGCCCATGTCCGAGATTGCGGACTACCGCGCCATGATCTCGCGCATCCTGCTTGACCAAGCCGAATTGCGCCTGGCCGTGGATATCTCGGGCCGGTACTCGGGCATCAAGAAAGGGCTGTTCGCCGACCCCATGCTGTCCAACGCCATGCGCGACGCGGGCCAGGCGCAAACCGCGCTGATCGCGGCCAGCGCCTTGCGCCTGCCGATCAACTTCACGGTGCACCAGATCGGCACGGCCATCAAGACGCGGCAGAGCCCGGCCTATGCCCACCGCGCCGCGCTGTCGCAACTGGCGCGCACGGGCTCCATGCTGGTGAACCCTTACAGCGCGTTCGACCCGCTGCCCCGCCCCGTCACGCTCACACCTGCGGTAGACCGCTGGACGGATGTTTACGACACCTGGGGCCTGCCCACCAGCGTGGCGATCAACTGGTTTGCATCGACCGCGGGAATGGACGAAGCCAAGGTGCGCAGCCAGACCACATCGCCGCTGGAATACCTGCGCCAAATCGATGTGCGCTTTGATCTGAACTTCGGCCCCGGCGAAACGCTGCAGTCGGTCACCTTCGACGGCGTGGCCGTGGTGCCCGAGGCGCTGCCGGGCGGCACCCTTGTGGCCAATGCGCAGGGCGTGTTGTCGGGAACCTTCCCCATCCCCGCCAACGTGCCCGCGGGCACCAAGGCCGTGGACTTCCGGGGCACGGGCGGCAGCGCCGCGTCTGCGCTGTTCACGGGCCAGGGCGAGCGCACCGACCGCGAGATGTCGCAAATCATCTACTTCCGCGTGCAGCCCGTGGACCCGCTGGCGCAGACCTTCATGCTCGACGCACCCGTGCACAACACCGGGGTGGATCTGTGGTTTACGGCCAAGGGCACTACCGGTGCGCTGGTGCAGGTGCGCGAAGCCGAGAACGGTTTCCCCACGGCGCGCATCCTCACAGAAACGCGCCTGCTGCCCGCCGCCATCAAAACGGACGGCACGGCCACCCGGGCGGAGTGGAGTCCCGTCGTGCTGCAGGCCCAGCGCGAATACGCCCTGGTGGTGCTGAGCGACGACGACACCACGGCGCTGAGCCTGGCGCAGCTGGGCGGCTGGGATGCGAACGCGCTGCGCTGGGTCACCAGTCAGCCGTATCAAGTGGGCGTGATGCTTTCCAGCTCCAACGCCAGCACGTGGACGGCGCACCAAGACCAAGACCTGACCTTTGCGCTGCTGGCCGCGAACTACAGCGAAGCCGAACGAGTGATCGACCTGGGCACGGTCAACGTAGTGGACGCGACCGACCTTTGCGTGCAGGCCTATGCCCACCAGCCGAGCACTGCGGCCGCGTGCGTGTTCGACATTGCCGCCACCGGCATTGCCCACACGGTGCAGGCCGCCCCCGGCCAGGTGGTGGAGCTGCCCAGCCGCTACACCGGCCCGGTGAATGTGAAAGCCCGACTGCGCGGCGATGCCAACTTTGCCGCCGTGCTGGAGCCCGGCATGCAGCTGGTGGTGGGCTCGCTGCAGAATGAGGGCGACTACATCAGCCCGATGCTGGGCGCGGGCGGCGTGGCCGACGTGCGCGCCACGCTGGAAGCGTATCTGCCGGCCGGGACCTCGCTGCAGGTGCATGCCAAGGCCGACGCCCCCGGCGCCGCCTGGGTGGAGGTGCCCTACCTGTCATCCAGCGCGATGACGGCCGGGGTCATGGAGCTGACCTACCAGCTGCAGGACTTCGCGGCCGAGCGGCTGCGCCTGCGCGTCACGGTGCACGGCGGCTACAGCGCCCGGCCGTGGGCGACCAACCTGCGCGCGGTGGTGCTGTGATGACCGACGACCGTACCCCCGCGCTCGGGCTGCAGCTGCCACACCCGCAAAACCTGCTGGAGCAGGACGTGCTGCGCCTGCGCGCTGCCTTTGCGGCGGTGGACAGCGCATGTGACACGCTGGCCGCGCTGATCGAGGGCCGCGTGACAGACGCCGAACTGGCCGCCGCCGTGGCCGCGCTGCAGGGCAGCATCGGCAACCTGAACACCACCGTTTCCTTTCTGACCGCCAGCAAAGTGGGCGTGGTCAACGGCCAGACCGGGCCAGCCGTCACGCTCAAGCCCTCGCACCTGGGCCTGGGGCCGGCCAACGGCCCCAGCCTGCAGACCCTCACCCGCGACGGCCTGGGCCGCATCGCCACGCTGTCCACCACGGTTGGCGGCCAGGTGGCGCTGCAGACCCTGGCCTATGACGGCGACGGCCGGCTGGCCGGCGTCACCACCGTTTATGACGGGCGCACCCGCACCGAAACACTCAACTACGCGGGCGGCCTGTTGTCGGGCGTGTCTGCGGTGGAGGAAATCACCCTATGACCGACATTGCAGTTCTTTCCGAAACCCAGCGCCAGGGCGAGGCCACGCGCGCCGCCCTGGGCGTGCAGCTGCGCAGCCGGCCGCTGTGGAGCGGCCCCGGCCGCTTCAGCGGTGTGCCCGTGCGCCACGTGTCCCCGTACCGGCTGCGTGGCGCGAACTCGCCCGAGCTGGTGTACGAGAACATCGTGCACAACGGGTCCGTTTACGTGGCTGAGGCGGGTTCAAGCATCAACGTGTACACATCCGCAGACCTCAACGGGTGGACGGCGCGGCCGGTGGACTCTGCTTCGGCATTGGTGGCTGGCAAGCTGGTGGCCGCTGGCTCGCTTTTGATGACGATCACCGCGTATGCGGGCAACTACGGCGTGAGAACCTCTATCGACGGCGGGGCCGCGTGGGTCTATCAAGCCGGCGTCGGTGGACAAGACATCACATGTTCAGCTGGTGGCATTGCGTACGTTCTGAGCGGCTATGGCTATGCCACTTTCCGCACGCACACCCCGGCAAACCCAGTCGGGACTGCGCGCGATTTTGGCGTGGCGCAGTTGTGGCGGAAGGTGTTGCACAACGGCGCCCGCTGGCTCGCAATCAACGATGCGGGATCTGTGGCGCTGTGGAGTGCAAACGGCATCGATGGCTGGACCAACTCCGCAGGGCTGGCCACCGCAGTCACCAATCTGCCAGCAGGCACCCGCAATGGCTACACGCTGGCCGGCCGGTTCATCGTGTTGACCATGGCAGAGGGCACGCTGTCGGCAATCTATTCCGACGATGCCAGCGCATGGACCGTTGGCGCCGTGGGAGAGATGGAGCCCACAGGCCTGCGCGTAAGTGCGCTGGGCACGACCGCTGCAGAGATGGGCGGCGTGCTCTACATCCCGGTGAAGCTGACGGACGGCACCAACGTCTGGAATGCGCTCGTCGCCACGGACGGGGCGAAGTTCAAGTGGTTGCCTGCGTTCTGGCGCGGAGCTGATCCTGTGCCCACCATTCGCGCCCGCGTGGGCGGCGGTGGCCTGGTCTTCAACGGGTCCACCTACAACGGCGCGCCAGGATCGCGCTACGAAACCAACCCCGACGCACAGGAGGTGTACTTTGCCCTTTGAATTTGATCTGCACGGCTGGTTTGCCGGTGGCGTTGAAGTCGAGGGCCTGCGCACCGTGCCGATGGCGCCGCCGTCGCAATCGACCGCCACCACCGAGGGCCAGCCGCGCGCCAACTGGTCCGGCGTGGCCTGGGTGATGCGGCCCTACGTGGCCCCGCTCCCCGAGCCCGAAGCGCCGGCCGTGGCCGCCCCGCGCGTCGTGTCGGTGCTGGGCTTCCGGCGCCGGTTCACGCCCGAAGAAAAAGCCGCTATCGAGTGGGCCGCCGTGGACCGACCCGAGCAGCCCGAGGCGGCACGCATGCAGGCCGCCGCGCTGCGCGCCACGCTCGCCGATCAAGCCGCGGCCCAGTTCATCGACCTTGAGGATTTGGCCACTGCGCAAGGCGTCCAAATTCTCGAATTGCTGGGCATCTTGGACCCTGGCCGCGCACTTGAGATTCTCTCGTCCCCTGTCAACCAATCAGAGCTGCCATAACACTGCATGCTTTCCAGTCAACTCTAAAACTTGATGGCGGCCACATCTCTATTCGTAAGAGCGGTGTCGATGATCTACATACCGCAATGTTTTACTGTCTTCGCGCGACGTCGTGATTTATACCCACATGGCTGCTCATCGCGCGCCGTCGAGGCCGCGTAACCAGATGCGGACGTCTTCTTGCCTGCAGTAAGACATCCGTACTTTTTAGTTTTTGAAAGGTTGCCCATGTCAATTCGCCGTCGTCACGTTCTTCAGTCTGCAACGCTGCTGCCATTAATGGCCGCAGTTCCCGGTTTGGTTCAGGCTCAAAGCGCGAACCTAGCTGTGGGAGCGCACGCAATCATCTCTGCATCTTCGCGGTACGTGGGCGCTCCGCAGAATCAGGCCTTCCCGCTAGGCTTGGAATATCTCCATACCAATGGAGCGCGAGGCGTGTTTTTTGACATCGTCCCAGAGGCAACCAACGGCGGCCACGTTGGTATCTGCTTTCACGCTGCACCAAACACTTCAGGCACTTGGCAAAACCTTCACCAAGGCCCCAGCTCCAGCTCTCCCGTGGCCCAGTTGTTTTGGTTTCGAGGGGTCGGCGTAATCTTCCAAGATGACGGCCGGATTCAGTCTGAGCAATGGGTCGTCGGCGCAAACGGAAAGTCCACTGCTACAAACGTCTCCACCATCGGCTACTTCCCGGCCAACACCATATTGCGCGTGGCTACCTCAATGGACAGTGCAACGCGCCAGATGCTTTTGATCGTCTACTCGGTGAACAGCTCGACGGGAGCTGCGGTAGCGGAATTGGGGCGTCTGACGCTGCAAGCTGAAGTGTTTACCAATCTCGCAGGCGTGTTTGTCATAGGTGGCGGCAGCGCTCAAGTGCAGCCCTACGCGCTCTACGCATGAGAACAAGGCACACGGCGTAGGCCGCACCAAGTCATACAGCCCGCCCGGCATCTTGCCCGGCGGGCTTTTTCATGTGCACGCGCGGCACACATGCCGTTCTGGTGGCCTTGCGCGAGGGAAGGAAAGACGATCTGCACATCCCATTTTTCCTTCCCCAACCGGAGAACCCATGGCCACCATCGCCAACTTTCACCACGGCGTGCGCGTCACAGAAATCAATGACGGCGTGAACCCTATCCGCATCGTGTCCACAGCCGTGATTGGCCTGGTGGCCACGGCGTCGGACGCCGACCCGGCCGCCTTCCCGCTCGATACCCCGGTGCTCGTTACCAAGATCGACAACATCATCGGCAAAGCCGGCACGCTGGGCACGCTGGCGGCCTCGCTCACCGCCATCAAGGAACAGGCCCGCCCTGTGTTGGTGATCGTGCGCGTTGCGGACGGCGTGGGCGCCGATGCCGAAGAGAAGGCCGCAGACCAAGCCGTGAAGGTAATTGGCACCACTACTGCCGCCGGCAAAAAGACCGGCTTGCAGGCGCTGCTGTCGGCGCAGGCCGAGCTGGGCGTAAAGCCGCGCATCCTGGGCGCCCCGGGCCTGGACGGCCAGGCCGTTACGGATGGCCTGGTGGCCGTGGCCCAGAAGCTGCGCGCCATGGTGTACGCCGGCGCGCAGGGCGACACCCTGAGCGAAGCGCTGGCCTACCGCGACCACTTCGGCGCCCGTGAGCTGATGCTGTTGTGGCCCAACTGGAAGGCGCTCAAAACCGGCGAAGGCGTGGTCGAAGTGCCCGCCGCCGCCTACGCGCTGGGCCTGCGCGCCCGCATCGACACCGAGCAGGGCTGGCACAAGTCCCTGTCGAACGTGCCCGTGAATGGCGTGCTGGGCCTGTCGAAGGATGTGTTTTGGGATCTGCAGAGCGCCGACACCGACGCTGGCCTGCTCAACGATGGCGGCATCACCACGCTGATTCAGTCCACCGGGCACCGCTTCTGGGGCAACCGCACCACCGAGAAGAACGGCCTGTTCTTCTTCGAGACGGCCACGCGCACCGCGCAAATCCTGGCAGACACCATGGCCGAGGGCCACATGTGGGCGGTGGACAAGCCTCTGCACCCGTCGCTGGTGAAAGACATCCTCGAAGGCATCAACGCCAAGTTCCGCGAGTTGAAGGCGCAGGGCTACATCCTGGACGGCAAGGCCTGGTACGACGAAGACATCAACGAAACCGCCACGCTCAAGACCGGCAAGCTGACCATTGACTACGACTACACGCCCGTGCCACCGCTGGAAGACCTCTCGTTCCGCCAGCGCATCACCGACCGCTACTTCGCCGACTTCGCCCTGCGCGTTGGCACCGGCCAATAAGCCCGGCCCACCCCCACATCAACCGGAGAAAAAACATGGGCCTGCCCAGCAAACTCAAGAATTTTGTGCTGTTCAACGATGGCACCTCCCACGCTGGCGAAGTGCCAGAAGTCAACCTGCCCAAGCTCACGCGCAAGATGGAGGATTACCGCAGCGGCGGTATGAACGCCCCGGTGAAGCTCGACTACGGCATGGAAGCCATGGAGATGGAATGGACCGCCGCCGGCTACATGAAAGAGCTGTTCACCCAGTGGGGCACGCTGCGCCATGACGGCGTGCTGCTGCGCTTTGCGGGCGCGCTGCAGGCCGACGACAGCGAGGGCGTGGACAGCCTGGAAGTCGTGGTGCGCGGCCGCCATTCCGAGATCGACCCCGGCGCCGCCAAGGCCGGCGAAGGCACGGCCATCAAGATCAAAAGCGCCATCAGCTACTACAAGCTGACCATGAACGGCGAAACCCTGATCGAGATTGACGCTGTGAACATGGTGGAGATGGTGGGCGGTGTGGACCGCCTGGCCGAAGTCCGCCAGGCGCTGGGCCTCTGACGCCCGGCCCATGACCACGCGGCCCCACGCGGGCCGCGTCTCCCCTCCCCCTCCCTTGCCCCCATCCCCGAGACTGAGCCATGACGAACCAAGCCCAACCCGCAGACACCACCAACACCGCCACGGACGTGGCCGACAAGACCGACCCCAACACCGTGACACTCGACACGCCCGTGCGCCGCGGCGACCAGATCATCAACGCCGTAACGCTGCGCAAGCCCAAGGCCGGCGAGCTGCGCGGCATTGCGCTGACCGAGCTGCTGCAGCTCAAGGTAGAGGCCATTCAGGCGGTGGTGCCCCGCATCAGCTCGCCCATGCTGCACAAGCAGGACATGGCCAACATGGACCCGGCCGACCTGGTGACGCTGGGGGGCGTGGTGATCGGTTTTTTGCTCACGAAGGAACAGAAAACGGACTTCCTGACCGCGTAGAAAACGCCATGGCCGACCTGGCCATGGTCTTTCACTGGACGCCGGCCGACATGGCCGACATGACCCTGCAAGAGCTGATGGAGTGGCGCGAG
>Ga0209023_10003398_pt1 | contig 19050 bp, 13 predicted proteins | sample LakOneMetagenome_FD_187468 | JGI IMG/M metagenome (GOLD analysis project Ga0209023, IMG submission 187468) | Freshwater and sediment microbial communities from Lake Erie, Canada (SPAdes) (version 2) | ecosystem: Environmental > Aquatic > Freshwater > Lentic | place: Lake Erie, Canada...
GCCGAATGGCACAGCGAGCCACTGATCAAACATATTTACGGCTTGATCGCGAAGGACGAGGCGCGTCACGCCGGTGCTTATCTCAAGTACCTGAAGCAGGCCATTTCCAAGGCCGCGGTGGACAAAGTGAACGAGGTCAAGGCCGGGTTCGCCAAGATCGGGTTCCTGATGGCGGCGAGCGGTCGCGCCGGCAAACCGATGCATCCGACCAACCTGCACGTCAACCAGTCGATGTTCCCGAACGACACGGTTCAGAGCAAACTGCCGGACCCGGAATGGCTGGAGCGCTGGCTTGATCAGCAGATCAATTTCGACAAGGAATGGGAGGGCAAGGTCGTCAAAATGATCCTGCACAACCTGTCCAGCTTGTTTGGCAAGAGTCTCGAATCGCTCGGCGATCTGAACAAATACCGCAAGACGCTGCTCGCGGGGGCTTAACAGCTTTTCTCTGCATCGACGGCTGCATAGGGGAAAGCGCCCGATATTGGCTTTTGTCGACTATTGGTCTTTTTGCGCCTTTGCCCCGATGCAGAGGCGATTTGACAAGAAAGTTGTCGCGATTTTCTTTGCGGTTATCCACCGTCAATCGGCCGGAGGCATCGCCGTTTTGCTGAATCACGCATAATCTCTCTCGAAGTCGGCCAGGCAGTCGCCGGTTGAGCAATCAACGGGAGGAAGGTCCGGGCTCCAGAGAGCAGGGTAACGGCTAACGGCCGTCCGTCGTGAGGCGAGGACCAGGGCCACAGAGACGAGCGTATTAAGTTACGGTGAAACGCGGCAACCTCTACCCGGAGCAATACCAAATAGGCATGCGCAGTGAGTAAGCAATTGCTCACAAAAGGCGGCTCGTCGGAGCATGCGGGTAGGTAGCTTGAGGCGCGTGGCAACACGCGTCCTAGAGGAATGACTGCTGCGGTGCGTTAAAAACACCGACAGAACCCGGCCTACAGGCCGACTTCACTTTCCATCGGTCTTTCGATTGCCTGCGGCACCTGGCCGCAGGTTTGATGCGCAGACTACTTCGGCTTGCCCGCGTACTTCGCGATCAGCGCAAGCAGCTGCTCGTCCTGATACGGCTTGCCGACATACTCGTTTACGCCCAGCTCCATCGCGTGGCTGCGGTGTTTTTCAGCCGTGCGCGACGTGATCATGATGATCGGAATGTTGTTCTGGCGGTTGTCCGCCTTGATCGTCTTGGTGAACTCGAAGCCGTCCATGCGTGGCATTTCGATGTCGAGCAGGATCACGTCCGGGTTGTTGTCGGACAGTACCTGCAGCGCATCGAGCCCGTCTTTGGCTGTCAACGCGAGATAGCCCTCGCGCTCCAGCAGGCGAGTCGTGATCTTGCGCACCGTGAGCGAATCGTCGACCACAAGCACCATCGGCGGACGCAGTTCGACAACAGGCTGCGGCGCAACCGGCAGCGCTGGCGAGACCGCGGGTGCGGGCGTCAGCACAACAGGTGGTGTCACGGGCGCGACGGGCACTGGCGTGAACAGCTCGACAGCGGGCGGCGGCGCGAGAGCCTCTACGTCCGCATGCACCGGCGGCTCCGTCACTGGCGCAACGGTCGTCGTAACGTGATCTGCAACCGGCGTGAAGACAGTGGGTTCGGTCTGTGGCGCGCTTTCGACAACCGGCGTAATTTCCGCAACATGTGCCGTTGCCACTGGCGCAACATCTGCAACCGGCGCAGCAACTGCCGTTGGCGCAGCAATCGGAGCAACCACCGCAGGTTGTTCAACCGCCGCCGGACGCCGCTGCATTTCGGCTTCCTGCGACAAAATCAGGTTTAGAGGGTTCAGCAGCAGCGTGATGGTTCCGTTGGCCAGAACCGTCAGCCCGGCCAGACCCGGCACGCGTGCGAGCTGCGGGCCATAGGGCTTGGCCACGACCTCCTGGTTGCTGATGATGCGATCGACTTCGACTGCCGCAATCGCTTCGCCAACGCGAATGACGATGACTGGCGCCGATCGCAACGTGGCAGCGTCGTGTGCGACCTGAGTCAATGCCCCCATCGAGCGGTACGGGATCTGCTTTCCGCCGTGCATGAGCACACCCGTGCGTGAGGCTTCAAGCCGTTCACGACTAGGGATCTGTCGTACCTGTTCGATGATGGACGATGGAATGCCAAAACCCGATTTGCCAACGCCGATCAGCAGCACCTGCGTCACGGCGAGCGTGAGTGGAACCGACAGCGAGAACGTCGTGCCGACGCCCTTTTCGGTGTGGACTTCAACGCGACCGCCAAGGCCGGTCACCTCGCTGCGCACGACGTCCATACCGACGCCACGACCTGCCACGGCGGTGACATGCTCGGCCGTCGAGAAACCCGGCTGGAAGATGAACTCAAGCAACTGTCCGTCGCTGACATCTTCATCTGCACCAATCAAGTCCAGCGCAATCGCGCGGGCCCGCACCTTGTCCAGCGGGATGCCGCCACCGTCGTCGGCGAGGGAAATCGCGACCTCGTTGCCCTGCTGGCGAACAGTGAGCGTCAACTCGCCAATGCCGGACTTGCCGTGACTGGCTCGCTCGCTTTCCGCTTCGATACCGTGAGCGAGCGCATTGCGCACCAGATGCTCAAGCACCGGCGTCAGGCGTTCGAGTACGCTGCGATCGATTTCGATGCGACCGCCGCGAATATCGAGGTTGGCGCGCTTCTTGAGTTCCTTTGCCGTCTGCCGCAACACGCGATAAAGGCGATCCGACAAATTCGTGAACGGCACCGTACGCAGCGTTTGCAGCCGTAGTTGCACAGACCGGGATAGACGCGTCTGGGTTGACAGTGCGTTATCGGCGTCGGCGAGGTTCTTGAGCAGACTCTGCTGCACCGTCGCCACGTCATTCACAGCTTCTGCGAGGCTTCGCGTGAGCTCCTGGAAGCGCGTGTATCGGTCGAACTCGAGCGGATCGAATTGCGACTCCTGATCAAGGCGCGACTGAATCTGCGACTCGCCCTGAATTTCAATCTCGCGCAACTGTCCGCGCAAGCGAACGACAGATGCCGTGAGGTCAAGCAAACCTGCTTTGAGGTTGCGCATCTCGGCTTCAATCCGCGACCGGTGAATCGAGATTTCGCCCGCTTCGTCAGCCAACTGCTCAACCGAGTCACTGCGAACCCGCAAGAAGGCCGCGCCAGCGACCGGCTCAGCCGGAAGCGGTACCGCGGCAACGGTGGTCCGGGTAACCAGACCTCGTGCAATTTCTGTCAGCGTCCGGGCAGGCGCAGCAACCGTCTCGTCCGATGGCTCGGCAGCCGTCGCCTCAACCGTGACTTCAGTCGACTCGGCGATCGGCGCTTCGATCTCTGTCTCTGCGGGCGTCGCCGCGGCGTAGCGTGGCAGCACTACATCTTTTTCGCCGCGAGTCAGACGCTCCAGCAGGAACGCGATGTCGTCCAGATCCTCATCAAACGCGTCAAACATCGCGGGGGTTGGTGTGCCAGACGCCTCCAGCATTCGCGTTTCGAACAAGTGCGCAAGCTCACCCAGACGCATGGCGCCCGCCATGCGGGCGCTGCCTTTCAGGGTATGCAGCGTTCGCTTAAGGCCGTCGGAATGCACAGAACTACGAGCATCCTGACGCCACGCAGTCAGCTGCTGACCGGCTGTCGGATACAGTTCCTGGGCCTCTTCCAGGAAGATAGGCAGAACCTGCTCGTCAATGTCGTCACGCACCTCCGCCAGCGGATCATCGACCGCACGCGGCGCGAAGCGTGCTTCAGCCACTGGTGGTTGCGGGCGTATGCCTACCGACGGAATCGACGACACAAACGGCGTCGTGACCATTGCGCTTGCCGCTGCTGTACCTAGAGCGGCGGCCGACATTGACACAACTGAAGAAAGCCCGAGCGGTTCCGCATGCTGAATAGCTGCGACTTCTGGCGGAGCCGTACTCGCTGGTTCCGCAACAGGCGGCATAACAGGCGCCGCAGGTGGAGGCGCCACGACGGGTGCCGCTTCGACGACCGTTGCAGGTGCTGCAACTATGGGCGGTGCAATCTCAATCTCGGCGGCAGGCTCGACTGCCGTGACGACTTGATCAGACACCAAAGTCGATGCGGGCGCAACCCCCATCGGTGGCTCAACCACGGGTGTCGGCGGCGCGACCGGTTCCGGCATCGCCTCAATCGCGGCGATTGCCAATGCTGGCGCCTCAACGTCCAGTGTCGGAATTTGCTCCGACGGAACATGAACAACTGGCGGCTCTGTTAGCGCCTGTTCCTCGGCATGGGTGAGCTCCAGTAATTCAACTTCCACGCCCAGCGCATCAGTGCCCGATTCGGCGAGCATGGACCGCAAACGTTGTCGCGTGTGCTCCTGCTCGGTGTGTTCTTCAGGCGACAACGCCGAGTGAGCCTGCAAACGCAGGGTTGCCGTACGCAAGCACTGGACCGCAGACGACAATACATCAAGCGAAGACGCGGTCCGACCAGAGCGTCGCACGGCCATAAGCGCGCTTTCCAGAGCACCGGCGAAGTCACCGATCTCGAGAAAACCGGCGGTGCGATGAATACCGCAAAGCGTGTGGCTGGCCCTTACCATGGCGTCGCTCGGGGGCAGACTCGGATCGAACTGCATCAGCGTCAGCTCATATTCGAGGGTTTGCAAGTGCACGCGCGACTCGTCAGTCAGTATCGCAAACAATGCACGCGAAACGCTCACACCAAGCACGCTCAGTTCATCGTCCTGAGGGTTGAGCGCATTCGCAAAATCGAGGCTCAACACGTCCGCAGGTTCCGCCACCGTCGCGTGTGCGAGCTGAGGCTCTATCAGTGGCAGCGCGTCCTCCTTGTGCGTTTGCTGCAACAAGGGTGAGGCTGCCATCAGCGCATCAAAGTCAATTTCTTCGACCGAAAGTGCCGACGGATCGGGAGTGGGCGCCAACGATTGCGCGCTCAATGCAGGTGTCGCAGCGGATGCGACAGTCGGGGGCCGTGCCTCCGCTACCGGTACGGCAAGTAATGGCGGCGCGGGCGGCGCAGCTTTGTGTCCGCATCGACTAATCAACTCGTCAAGGGTCGACACGTCGACCGCGACGTGGTGTTCAACACGTAGCGTCTCCACCCAGGCGCCAAATTTCTCGGCCGCGGCTGCGATCAGCTTCAGCTCTGGTTCGGTAACCGGGCGTTCAGCTTCCAGTGCAGCATTAAGAACCCGTTCGACACGCCACGCCACTTCTGCCAGATCGGTCTGGCCGACCATGCGTCCGCTGCCCTTGAGCGTGTGGAATGCCCGACGTGTATCTACCAGCAGTTCCCGTCGATCATGCTGAATGACGAGTTCGTTGTATTGGGTACGGACCGCTTCGACGACTTCGATGGCTTCCTCAACGAAGATATCAAGCAAACCGGTATCGCGAGCCTCAGGGGCCGACTCAAGCAAGCGAGAGGTCTCGGCAGAGGTAGGTGGCAGGACGGCGTTCCCGCCAACCACCGCACCGACGGCCGCCGAAAGATCGGCAGCGTGTGCGTCATTATCATCAAGGAGCCGCAACGCGGCGTTGGAGGCCTCCGACAGACTCGGATCCGATAACAGCTCCGCATCCTGACGGACGCCTTGCAGCGTCGAGCGCAATTCATCCCGCAACTCAACCCGATCCGGTTGATCGCTGATCGCACGAGCCAACGGACGTAACAATCGCTGGCGCTCGGCAAGCGACTCTTCGACGCTGCTGTCGTCATCACCAGTAGCAGACGAGGACGCAGCCCCTTCGCCGAGGAATCGACGCTTGAGCCCGACCAGAATTTCGTCGGCATCCCGTTCGCGGCGTTCACGAACGTCGACGTAGAAACTCAACCCGGCAAGAACGTCAGCCAGCGCATCAATATCGTGAGCGCTCAGCGATGCGTCCTGCTTGAGAGCATCAATCAGACGATCGGACGTTTTGGTCAGGAGGTCATTGGCGTCGTTCCAGCCAAGCATTCTCATCGCGCCCGACACCTGGCCGAGTAATGCCGGCAGCGGTTTCAGCTCGTCAATTGCATTGCGGTCGCGGAATACGGCGTCGAGTGCCTGCTCAACCAATCGCATGTTGGCGCGAATCTCGCGTGCGACTTGGGCAACAGTCTGCTTCTCCTGCGCCAGACGCGTAAGCGAATTGGCCTCGTTTTCGGAGCGCAGCTCTTGCGGTATGGGCGCGTTCGTCGTCGCGTAGGACAAGCGCTGGAGTGCGCGATCCACCTGCGACCGAAACGAAGTCGGCAGCGCGGCGATATGTTCGAGCGCCGTTTCAATCAGGATCAGGCTAGTCGCAAACTCGATCGACAGGTCGTCCCCGATTGCCTTGCCTTCGCCAACCGATGAAGCTGCGGAAGCGATACCGCGACCGAGGCTTGAGAACTCCGGCATGTGCAGTGCGTCGCAGGTTGCCGGCAGCTCGCCGGTCGCTTCGCGAAGGCGTTGCAGCGCGTTGGCGCGGCCCGAGTTGAGGCTGGTCCACGAATCCTTGCAACGTGCAACGACCGCACTGAGCGCATCGATGGCGGGTTGCAGCGCAACCACATCAATTTCACGCGGTACACGTTTAGGCACCAGCACTTCAAGCTCGTAGAGCGCCTTTACCTCGTCGACGAGCGGGTGACCGCCGCGTGCGCGAGCTACGTGATAGAGAACTTCCCGACGCAAACGATCGGCAACTCGCGTCGAGCCTTCGACAAAGCGGCGCACCTGAAGGTCCACCCTGGCCATAAGCTGCTTGAGCGCGGTCGAAGATTCGACAAACCCGCCGTGAGTCGCTTCCAGCAAGGCGTGTGTTGCCCACCAGAATGAACGCTGTGAGGGCAAAGGATATGCAGCTTCAATCTCGGAAACCGCCTTGCGCATCTGGTCAAGACCAGCCTCGTTGCCGCGCAACCACTGCAGAAGACCCTGCTGAAAATCGCGTCTGTGTCGCAACAGAAAAGCAGGCATGCGCGACGGTTCGGGCGGCTCAGTATTGGCCAGCTTTACGGGGCGCCGCGACAGATCCGGGAAAAACAGATCGGCAGGGCCAAATTTGGAGCGCCGGAGCTTTCCAAGCGCCAAGTATTCCGAAATGAATCGCAACGGCACGGGCGGTGAGCCGCTCGCCATTTCCTTGAGATGTGACAGCAGTCGTCGGCAGCCCCGGTCCACAAGATCGAGGGCCTCGGCCGGCACAACGTCAACCTCTGCAGTGAAGTGCTTTTCAAACTCCTGCACCAGCACCGCGAGGCCTTCTATGCCCACGAGTTCCAGCGCGCCTGCGACCTTGTGAAGGTCCTGGCGAACGCTGTTGCGCAATTCAGTGGTCGGCGACGTGCGAAGCTTTTCTATGCCATCAAGGGCACGAAACAGTGCGCTATCTATCTCCGCCTTTACCCACGTGATGGGGCCGCTATCCAGTTCGAGCGGAATATCAATAGCCACAGCTTTTGGACTCCCGCCTGGTTACACCTTGAAGCCCGCGACCGAGCCGCGTAGCGTCTGCGCCAATCGACCCAGTTCCTCAATAGACACGTTGGTCTGTTGAGTACCGCGAGATGTTTCCTCCGTCACCGCAAGAATGTCCTGCATGCCGCGAGTCACCTCCGAGACTGAGGCCGACTGGGACTGCGTTTGCACTGAAATGCTGCCCACAAGACCGGCAAGATCGCGCGAAACGCGACTGATTTCAGACAACGCCTGACCGGCTGCGTCTGAAAGACGGGTCCCTTCAACCACACCTTGCGTGGTTTTTTCCATCGCGTTCACAGCGTCCTGAGTGTCCGCTTGAATTGCGCGCACCAGCGCTTCAATCTGCTTCGTAGCTTCTGCGGAACGCTCAGCCAGTCGCTGCACCTCTTCCGCAACAACCGTGAACCCGCGCCCTGCTTCGCCGGCCGAAGCCGCTTGAATGGCGGCGTTGAGTGCCAGCACGTTGGTTTGTTCGGTAATGTCGGAAATCAGCTCAACGATCTCGCCAATTTCCTGCGAGCTCTCACCGAGACGCTTGATCCGCTTCGAGCTTTCCTGAATCTGCGCACGAATTTCATTCATACCGGAGATCTGGTTTTGCACCGCCGTCGCGCCCTGTTCCGCAGCGTTGAGCGACTGTTGCGCAACCTTGGAGCCCTGTGTCGCTGAAGCGGACACCTCGTTAATTGATTGCGCCATCTGAAGCACCAGCGCGCTCGACCGCTGAATCTCGCCAGACTGGCGTTGCGATGCTTGATAAAGCCGCTGTGAGATCGCCTGCGCCGCCTGGGTTGCACCAGCAACCTCGCCCGTAGTGGCGTTAATGTCCGACACCACTTTGCGTAGTTCGTCCACCGTGAAGTTAATGGAGTCGGCGATCGCGCCCGTCACGTCTTCGGTCACGCTGGCTTTTACAGTCAAGTCACCGTCAGCAAGGGTACCCATCTCATTGAGCAACCGCAAAATAGCTTCCTGGTTACGCTGATTTTCACGCTCATTTTCAGCCGCGCGAATGCGGGCTTCGTTCAGGAACAAGTAACCCAGTGCGGTACCAAGCAGCAAGGACAGGAGCCCAAGTGCTGCAGCAAGATAAAGCGCGAAGTTGGCGGTATTGCCAGCGCCTTCGTAAGCTGTAGACAGCGTCTTTGCTCCAGCCATCAGAGGCTCAGCTTCAACCGTGATGACTTTGGCAGCCTGCTTCCCGGCAAGCAATCGTGGCATGGCTCGCAACACTTCAACCAGCCTGCGCTCGGTTTCCTGGAATCGTGTACCCAATTCCGTCAGGGTTTGGCGCGCTTCGCCATCCCGAATAGCGCTCACTCGAAGCGCATCTGAGCCTTGCAACAAGCCGTTCACGATGTCGCGAAACGTCGCCGTGTCCTTACCCAAAAGGAACGCTACGTCCGAGTCGACCTCATCGCCGATCAGCGCGTTTGCGTTCTTCGCGATGCGCTGAGTAAGCATGACCAGGTTGTTGGCCAACGCGATTTCCCGTCCGCTCGCAGAAGAAAGCTGGGTCGCCAGCTGTTCTGCCAGCTCGAGCAATCCCTGATTACCCTGATTCACGTTGCTCACGGCTTGTGACAGCGAGGTCAGGATGGCCCGTGCACCTACCAGCTCATCGACCTTGCCATCAACAAGCGTCCAGCGTTTTTCCAGCTCGCTCACCGCGGTTCGAACAGCTTCGGATTGTGGTTCGCTTACTGATACGCCGCGATAGTCCCCCCCCGCCGACAGTGCTTTCAGGTTCGCGCGAAATTGCTCACGGCTGGTTTGCAGTACGTCAAAGCCTGCGGCACCGCCCATTTCAGACTGCGCGCCGCCGCGCGCCAGTCGCTGCGCAAGCATCTGCATCTCCGTCGCGGCAGCCACCTGGGCGCCATTCTTGCGCGCTTCGATAGCGTAGAGGCCAAACAGGATAAGCATCAACACGAAGCTGGTTGCCAGCGCTGCAGCCAGGTATTGGAACTGTTTGGCTGTTGGCAAGTGACCAATCAGAGGCAGCTGCCCAACAGACTTGCCTCCTCTGGCAGCTGCCCGCAGTTGCTCTACGACCGAAACTGCTCGCGTCGGATCATAGGCGCTTGCCATGCCTGTATCGGCCGCAAGAGGCGCGGCTACAACGGTCGGGATATCGGCGGGCGCCGACCCTTTCCCCTTGAAGACTTTCCCTAACTTTAGCTTCATAGCCCCCATCCCATAAAAATTTCTACCGAACGACCTGCAAGAACTCCGCGTCCGACGCGAGCCGTTCAAGATCCACCTCAATCCAGCTGATACCGTCACGGTCCAGCCACGACGCGCCTTCCCAACTTCTCTTCAGCGGCGCATCATGCGGGCGCATTTCATCAAGCAAACGCAATCCGACAACCCGCGTTACCACCAGACCGGCCCTGATTTTCCCGAGGCGCTGCCCGAGCAGTATCAGGCGGCGAGCACCAATATCAGACGTGATATGCGTGCCAAGCCACGACGCAAAATCACTCACCGCATATAACGACCCTCGCACATTGGTTACACCAAGAAACCAAGATTGCGTGAGTGGCACCGGTGTTATTTCTCCTACTGGCGCCACCTCTGAAACGTCATCAAGATCAAGCAGGTACCCACGATCACCGACGTGCACGGCCAAGCGAGATTGGCGCTGCGGCAGCTCCGCAGCTTGCCGCAAGCGAAGCGCCAACGCCTCCTGAAAATCTCGCAAGCGATTTCTGTCACGCGCCATGTCGCCCCCCCCAGCCTTCCGTGACCGGCATCGTCTTCAAATCAGAAAGTGCCTTTACAAGCGCACCGCTAGGTACCAAGCAAAGGCTGCTAAGCAACGGCGTCGCCTGCGTCATGGCGTCACTGATCCAGCCGGGCAATTTTCTCAAGCAAGTCATTGGCCACTATCGGCTTGACTACGTAATCACGAGCCCCCTGACGAAGACCCCATATCTTGTCCGTCTCTTGACTCTTGGTCGTGCAAATAATCACCGGGATGTGCTTGGTCGCCTCATCGCGGGCAATTACGCGTGTTGCCTGAAATCCATTCAACCCCGGCATCACGACGTCCATCAATATCAGATCCGGCAACAGAACCTTGGCCTGCGCAACCGCCTCTTCACCACTGTCGCAAGTGTTCACTTCGTAACCGCCGCGGCGAAGAATTTCAGAAATTGCGTGGCGCTCGGTCGGTGAATCGTCCACTACGAGAACTCGTTTTACGGGCATGTTGTTTCCTAATTAGCTCGTTCGCGGCCGGCGAAGGACGCCACCGCAGAAATAAGGCTTTCCTTGGTGAAGGGCTTGGTCAGATACTGATCCGAGCCGACCATTCGCCCTCTTGCCCGGTCAAACAGTCCATCTTTGGACGACAACATGACCACCGGGGTAGATTTGAACTTAGCATGCTTCTTGATGAGAGCACAGGTCAAATAACCATCAAGACGAGGCATCATGATGTCCACGAAAATTACGTCCGGCCGATGGTCGGCGATCTTGGCAAGTGCGTCAAAGCCGTCCTCAGCAAGGATAACCTGACAGCCCGCCTGCAGCAGGAAAATTTCCGCGCTACGACGAATGGTGTTGCTGTCATCAATCACCATCACTTTGAGCCCGTCCACTTCGGACGGCGTCGAGTTAGGATCTGTCAACTGCATGACAATGGCGCCAAGTAAAGAACATTGTCATGCAGTTTGCCATGGCTTGATTGAATTTGCATCGCATCCTCACTTTTTTCTACGACTTTTCTGTAGGGTGTAGACACCCGGCAACATACCGACCGTTCCATTCAGCTACCGAGATTGATTCAAGCCGAGAAAGAGCCGGTACGCAACGTTATCTGTTTCTTCTACCCAGGCGTATCCCAACTTTGCGATTTGTTGCAGGAACAAATCGAGCTTCTTACGTTCATGTTCGGGAGCCTGAATACCCGCCAGGACCCGCCCGACATCTGACCCATGATTTCGGTAGTGGAATAGTGTGATGTTCCAGTCGTCGTGCATGATGCGCAAGAATTGAGCCAACGCACCCGGCTTTTCGGGAAAATCAAAGCGAAAAATTCTTTCGCCCAGCGCTCCGGGAGCGTGCCCGCCTACCAGATGCCTGACATGCAGCTTGGCCATTTCGTTGCCAGTGAGATCAACTGCGGCTATATGCGCTCGCTTGAACTCCCGAATCAGCTCTGTGATTTCTTTCCTTTGGGAAATTTCAACACCGACAAATATGTGTGCGTCGACGCCTCCCGCGAAACGGTAGTTGAACTCAGTTACAGATCTTGGACCAAGAACGTCACAAAAACGCCGAAAACTGCCAGGTTTTTCCGGAATAGTCACAGCAAGCACCGCTTCTCCGGCCTCGCCTAGGACTGCCCGTTCAGCGACAAAACGAAGTCGGTCAAAGTTCATGTTCGAGCCGCATGCGACCGCCACAAACGTCTTTCCAGCACATTTGTGCTTTTCAACGTACTTTTTGAGGCCCGCAACAGATACCGCCCCGGCTGGTTCCAGCACCGAGCGGCAATCCGAATAGACGTCCTTTATCGCTGCGCAAATTTCATCCGTAGAGACGAGGATCGTCTCATCAACGTATTTCTGGCAAAGACGGAAGGTTTCCTTGCCGACCTTTTTCACCGCCACGCCGTCGGCAAACAGACCAACACTTTTCAGCTCAACGCGTCGTCCAAGCCGGAGAGATTCGATCATTGCGTTTGAATCAGCGGGTTGAACTGCAATTATTCGGGTGGCTGGTCGTACTGCCTTTACGTAGGCAGCAATACCAGATATGAGTCCGCCTCCGCCTACGGCAACGAATATCGCATCGATATCTCCCTGATGCTGCCGCAAAATCTCCATGCCGATGGTGCCCTGACCAGCGATCACCTCAGGGTCATCATAGGGGTGAATAAATGCCTGCCCGCCCGAACGCGTAATTTCCTGGGCATGCTCGTACGCATCGGAGTAGGACTCTCCGTGCAACACGACTGTAGCCCCTCTCGCGCGAACGGCGTCCACCTTGATGTTCGGCGTTGTTTCTGGCATGACTATGATCGCAGTGGTACCCAATTTTTGGGCTGCGAGCGCTACACCTTGCGCGTGATTGCCGCTGCTGGCGGCTACGACACCAACAGCCAACTGTCTCTCTGTCAAATGGGCCATTTTGTTGTACGCGCCACGCAACTTGAAGGAAAAAACCGGCTGCTCATCTTCGCGCTTGATCAACACCTTGTTACCTGTCTTTGCAGACAGCAAGGAAGCATGCGCCAGCGAGGTCTCTATCGCGACGTCGTACACCTTCGCATTCAGAATGCGAATCAAATAGTCCAAGGCGGAATCCTCATCAATGAAACCACAGGGCGACACGGTTTTGGCAAAGGCACCGAGTGTTAGCCTTTTTTCAAGTATCGGTAAATTTTAGTCTGCGCCTTTACGGAGCGCTGACCCACTAGTATGCGGCCCCAGCAAAGTTGCCATGAAGCTAGCAGCAGCCTCCGAAACGAATGCGGACGCTTTGCGCGAGAGCGGGGTGCGGATCCTTGATCTGAATGATGTCGCCACAATCCCGACCTATGTCGACGGTGAGGATGAAATCTGCCCGGTCTTTGCCTTGCTCAAAACCGACTTTTCTTCTCCGATTCACTAACGCTTGAAACGGAGCTGAATCAACTACTCGGGGTAGTCAGCAACGGCATCCGTGCGAGGCGGTACGCTGACATATGCATCGGTGCGAACATGGATGGCATCGTCGTCCGGCGACGGCATGAGTAGCCAAGCACTCTAAGCTGGCTGCAACGGCCCCCAAGCTCGCTGGATTCGGGATTGCTCCGCGAGCCGTTCCGAGTATTGCTGATGCACCGCCACCATTTCGTCAGAGACTGATACCTCAATGACAGCATGTACTTCGGCTGGTCCATCAAGCAAGTAATCTACTGCCGCGACGGCTTTCTCGGGCTCTGGAACAGGCATCTCAAGTACACCCTGCCCACGCGTCAGGGAAAAATAGACCTCTGCCAGCAACTTCGCGTCAAGCAACGCGCCATGCAGATTGCGCTGTGAATTGTCGACACCAAGGCGGTCACAGAGGGCGTCAAGAGAATTGCGTTTGCCCGGAAATTTTTCCTTGGCCAGGGCCAAAGAGTCCGTAATGATCACATCCCGCTTTGACATCGGCGGTCGTCGCAGGCGGGCAAGTTCCTGATCGAGAAACGACACGTCAAACGTTGCGTTGTGTATCACGACGCGCGCGCCGACCAGAAAGGCCATCAGCTCGTCAGCGATCGACGAAAACTTCGCCTTCCCACGAAGGTCGTCCCACGAAAACCCGTGTACTGCGGTTGCCGCAGCATCTATTTCGCGTTCTGGGTCGACGTAGAAATGAAGGTACTTACCCGTCAGGTCGCGCCCAATGGCTTCAATAGCGGCTACTTCAATGATGCGGTGACCGAGACGCGGATCGAGGCCGGTAGTCTCTGTATCCAGGAAAACAAGGCGCTCAAGCACTTCCATGACGATTTAGAGTCTCCTGTATTTCCTTTATGGCCAGCTCAATCTCCGCATCGCTCAGCGCCCGGCGACCAGTGCTGGGTTCGGCCAGGGTGATGGTCCGATCCATCTGCGTGCTGAATTCGCCCATAGCTAGTGTTTCGGTGTGGGTGGTGGTGAGCGTGTCGGTCCATTCGCCGGCGCTCCCCGCCCATCGGACAGCAATGATGCTCAGGTTATCGCAGTCTGCGCCCGCTCTCTTCTCGGCGTCATTCAATATCTCCGGCGTCGCCTTGCTGAGTTCAGCCTGCCCCATCCGAGCAACGAGCTCCCCATCGTTGTACGCGCTCCAAAGGCCATCCGTACAAAGCAAGAGGAGGTCGCTGGGCTGCAGTGGCACGCGGGGCGAAAAATCCACAGTTGGCTCGAAAGCCCCGCCCAGGCAGCTAAATACCTTGTTGCGATCGGGGTGCCTGCCTGCCTCAGCTGCGTTTATCACGCCGTTATCCAGCAAATACTGGACCTTCGAGTGGTCTCGCGTTCTCGTCGCAAGGGACCCGCGACGAATATGGTAAAGGCGGGAGTCGCCAGCGTGAGCCCAGTAAGCTGCGTCATCTTGCACGACACAGGCGACACAAGTTGTTCGAGGAGTATCGACAAGGCGGAAACGCTGTGCGTAGTCCGCGAGCGCACTGTGCGCAGCCTTGAACGCGTTCTGCAAAAACAAGACCGGGGATGCCAGTACCGGCTTCGCTTCCTGCTCAAACCGTTCCAATAGAAGGCGTACGGTGATGTGAGCTGCAATCTCGCCGCCAACATGTCCACCCATTCCGTCAGCAACAACGACGAACAGCGCGTCCCTCGTATAGATGTAGCCAACCCTGTCCTGGTTGACTTTTCGGCCGCCCCGCCGAGTTTCCTGGAAAATCGAAAACTCCACGGCTACCCCTCCACACCGACCTGTCGAGATGCGAAGCGACGAGGGTCGCGGGAGCGGCTCACAATAGTCAGACGAAAATGGGGCTCAAACACGATTTCGCCCCGGCTTGGACAATCCAAGGCGCTCAGAGAGCCGTGTCAAAAATGGCTGTTTTGCCTGCTCGGGTGCCGCCAACAACATTTTCTGCACCTGATAGACCGACTGTGGCCTCTGCAAGGGGTCCAGCTTTAAGCACTGATCAACAAGCTCAAGTAGTCGCGGGGAGTATTTTCCCGCCCACAGTTTCTTTGCCGCCACATAGTGGTCATCCTTTTGCCGGCTATCCGCAGCTTGCGGAGCAAACGCGGCAAAACAGGCAAAGAGAGAAGCGCCAACACCGTATAGGTCTGTCCATGGCCCCAGACGATCAGAATCACCTTCCTTGTACTGCTCGGGCGCTGCAAAACCCGGCGTATACATCGGGGTCATACGACTGCCACGCGATGCCAAAACCTGTCGCGCTGCGCCAAAATCCAGAAGAACGGGCGAGCCGTCTGTGCGAATGTAGATATTTGCGGGTTTGATATCTAGATGAAGCAAGCGTCGCGAATGTACCTCACGCAGCCCGTTTAGGAGTCGGGAGAATACGTGTCGAATAAGGCCCTCTGGCAACATTCCCTGATTGCCTTGAATGTACTGTTGCAGGGTCCGTCCCCGCTCGTACTTCATCACCATGTAAACGGTTTCGTTAGCCCGAAAAAAATTGAGGACGCGAACGACATTTGGATGATTGATGGTAGCTAAAGACTTGCCTTCATCGAAGAAGCACTTCATGCCGAATCTGAACGAATCCAAATTTTCGATTGAACTTGCATGGACCCGCGAACCCTCAGATCTGAGAACCAGTCCGCTGGGCAGGTATTCCTTTATGGCCACTACCGTACCGTTGTCGTCAACGGCTCTGTAGACGATTGAAAAGCCCCCGCGGCTGATGGCCCGGTCTATGCGGTAGTTATGTAGCTTGTAGCCTTGCGGTAGTGCTCGATTGGCGACAATAGACATACAGTCATGCTCCGACGTTGGTGCGTGACGTCAAGGCCGGAAAGTTCGTGAATGGCAGGGCTTCGTTATGTTCGAACCATTGTTCGCGGCGGTATTGTTTCTGTCGAGGCGTCCTCATTTCTTGAGCATACAACAACATTATTGGGTTGACGTTCAAAGGGGACACTCTCTTGGTTACGAGGTATGACTCGCGGTCGCTGTTCACTCTTGTTGACTATATCGGCCGACGCCAAGTAGGCGCGCTTCGGCTTGGTCCGCACCACGCACGTATTGTGTTATTGTGGCAGCAAGGCATTGTCGTTTGCTGGGCGACGGCCACGAATTTTGTGTGTTAGCCGCTTTTATGCGGCCAATTTTATTAGTTGAGGTGAGTTGTGGCGCGAATTACTGTTGAAGATTGCTTGGGAAATATTGGCAACCGCTTTGAACTCTCACTTGCGGCTGCCATGCGCGCGCGCCAATTGGTCGCGGGGCATCAGCCTCTTGTTGACGCATCAAAACGCGATAAACCAGTGGTGGTTGCGCTAAGGGAGATTGCCGCAGGGAAAGTGGATAGAGCAGTCCTCAAGAAGCTCGGCCTCTGACGAGACCATGGGGCATGCCCCTAGCGTCTCAGTTTTTTTTGATCGCATCGCCTCCAGCGTATCGCATCAGGACTTGTTGCGAATTCAGGCCGCGTGGGGTGTCGCGTCAAGCGCACACGCCGGTCAGCTGCGCCAGTCGGGTGAGCCGTATGTTACGCACCCGCTAGCGGTTGCAAGCATTCTTTTTGACAGCCTTGAGCCGGATGCGGATGCGTTGTGTGCCGCGCTTCTTCATGACGTCGTGGAGGATTCGAATACATCGCTCGCCTCCATTCGCGAACGTTTTGGCCCGACTGTCTCGCTGATAGTTGATGGCGTGTCGAAGCTCGACAAAATCCGAACATCCAACGCTGCGAACAGTAAAGAGGAGACACTTCGAAAGCTGGTTGCGGCCGGAGGGCGCGACTGGCGCGTTTTTGCTGTAAAACTGTGCGATCGTCTTCACAACATGCGCACCCTTAGTTCTGTTGGGGTTGAGAAGCGAAAGCGAGTCGCGGCGGAGACGCATACTGTTTTCTTTCCGTTAGCGCGATATGTTGGATTTCAGCGTATTGCTGCGGAACTTGAGGCCCTTTCGTTGCGAGCATTGCACCCGTGGCGATGTCAGGTAGTTACGAAGTGGGCCCGCTATAGAACAGGTATTGATCGACGGAGGCTGGCGCCATTCTTGATCGGTTTGCCAGATGTTTCATATGTTTTGCCTGTCGCTGGACGCGGAGATGTATCTGACGCAACGTTAGTGCGTTGTTATGGTCAGTTGTTTGAGGATCGCGCGAGCCGGCTGATCTTTTCTGTGCCCAGTGTTTTCATCGCCTGTGCGTCAATAGAGGCTGCATATAAGCTCATTGGCGTGCTTCACGCTCACTTTGTGTTTGTGCCCGCCAGTTTTTCTTGTGATGCGTCCGAGGGAAATGCGTCTACGAAGGTTCTCTTGGGATTGCGCGGCCCGGTAGCCGAGTTCGTGTTTGATTTTCCGCGAGTTGTGCGCGGTGGATGGGTGCGCGCTGTCGGGGAGTCCGCAAATAGCGATGAGTTCAGTGCTGTTGCGAATGCGACCGATAATCCGGGAGACTTTACGCGCGTTTTGCGCGATCTACTCGTCGAGAAGTCAATTTCGGTTTTTTCACCAAAAGGGCAGCGACTTTCATTGCCGCGACACGCATCCGGACTGGATTTTGCCTTTGCAATTCACACAGACTTGGGGCTTCGAGCAAATCTGGTGCGCGTCAATGGCGTGCTTCACAAGCCAAGTGTCGAGTTGTCCTCGGGTGACATCGTTGAGGTTGTCGCGGGAAGCGAAATCGTCGCACGACCGGAATGGGAGGCGATACTACGATCCCCCCGCAGTCGTTCGAAGCTTCGGCAGTGGCTTCGGGAGTCCGCCCGCTTGGATGCGGCTGTACTTGGGCGGCGCTTGCTTGACGATGCGTCGCTTAGCATTGGCGCCAACACTTCCGGGTTGGGTGAGTCCGACTTGTTGGCCACGTTTGGAGCGTCAGACGTGAATGACTTGTGTCGCCGAGTGGGAGTGGGTGAATTGTCCGCTTTCGCCGTCGCTTCGCGCCTTCGAGGGTCTGGAGCGGACCGTCTTATTGCTACTACGTCGGTGCACGACGGGCGTAGCAGGGTGCTGCTCGATGGCCGGGTGCAAGCCGGCATTCAGTTTTGCGATCGCTGCGAGCCTATCCCTGGTGATGAGATCGTGGCGTCCGCCTCACCGTCTGGCGTTCGTGTTCACCGAGTTGATTGTCCCAAGAGGATTAGCGGACGATCGTCAGATAACGTTTTCGTTCCCACTTGGGCGGCAAAGATCTTGGCGCCATTGCCGGCAACGGTAGTCGTCCATTCGAACGATCGGCGCGGATTGCTGGCCGATTGCGCAAAGGTAATCTCTGACGCCGGGCTCAACGTAGTTGCGGTTAAAACCAAATCAACAAGCGAAGGGGCCGTGGCAACGGCCTCGCTTGAATTTACGCTATTGGTGCGTTCGCGCACAAAATTCGAAAAGTGTCTCGTCGCACTGCGCGCGGTTGCTGGAGTGCTTGCGGCTATGCGCGCGACGGTATAGTGCTGTTTGCTTGCTTACGTGTCCAACTACTTACCCAGCATCCGTGCGAGTTCGCCTGTATGCTGCAGTTCGCGCATGATGTCGGCCCCGCCGACAAATTCCTTGTTGATGTACAGCTGCGGAATCGTTGGCCACGATGAATATTGCTTTATGCCTTCGCGGATTGCGCCATCCGCAAGCACGTTGACGTATGCATAATCCGTCACTCCAGCGTCAGCGAGCATCTGAACTGCTGCTGCGCTAAAACCACATTGCGGGAATTGGGGGCTGCCCTTCATAAACAACACTACTGCGTTGTTTTCGATGGTTGTGGCAATTTCTGCCTGTACGTCTGGCTGCGTTGTTTCCACGGTTCTTCCTTGCGAATTCATTACGACAACAGACCGCATGTTATCGGGTCGCGCTCTGCAAAAACAAACGCCCCCAGATAATCTGGAGGCGTAATGAATGGGAGTTAGTTTGACGCTGACCTACTTTCGCGAGCTATAAGGCTGACTATCATTGGCGCTGAACTGTTTCACGGTCCTGTTCGGGATGG
>Ga0209023_10003399_pt1 | contig 19047 bp, 17 predicted proteins | sample LakOneMetagenome_FD_187468 | JGI IMG/M metagenome (GOLD analysis project Ga0209023, IMG submission 187468) | Freshwater and sediment microbial communities from Lake Erie, Canada (SPAdes) (version 2) | ecosystem: Environmental > Aquatic > Freshwater > Lentic | place: Lake Erie, Canada...
CCCCACCAGCCACCTGACGCCCCTGCCGAGCGGTAACACCGCGCAGGCCGAGAGGAGCGGACGCGTCAGCGGAGCATCCTCTCGGAGTTATCTACTGACGCCCTTGCCGAGCGGTAACACCGCGCAGGCCGAGAGGAGCGGACGCGTCAGCGGAGCATTCCCTCGGAGTTGTCTAGGGCGCGGCCGTTGCCTCGGCCGTCACCGCACCCTGGCCGCCGCGGCCGCCTGCCGGGGCGGCGCCGCCTTCGTCCCGCGTCAGCTTGTGGGCCATGTAGACGGGCAGGATCGAGATCAGGATCACGATGACGGCGACGACGTTGACGATCGGCAGCTGGTTGGGGCGGGAGAAGTTGGCGAAGATCCACAGCGGCAGTGTCTGCTCGCCGGCTCCGGCCGTGAATGTGGTGACGATGATCTCGTCGAAGGAGAGGCCGAAGGCGAGCAGGCCGCCGGCGACGAGCGCCGTCTGCATGCTCGGCAGCGTGACGCGCCGGAAGGTGGTCCACGGGGTGGCGCCGAGGTCGGCCGATGCCTCCTCGAACGAGCCCGAGACGCGCCGCAGGCGGGCGACGACGTTGTTGTAGACGACGACGATGCAGAAGGTCGCGTGTCCGATGACGATGGTGAAGAGGCCGAGGTCGATGCCGAGGATCTGGGTGAAGCTCGTGTTCAAGGCGACGCCGGTGACGATGCCGGGCAGGGCGATCGGCAGGATCACGAGGAACGAGATCGTCTCGCGACCGAAGAACCGGAACCGCGCGACGGCGAGCGATGCCAGCGAGCCGAGGATGAGGGCGATCACCGTCGCGACGAGACCGACCTGAAGCGACGTGAAGAAGGCGTCGCGGGCGCCGGTGTTGTTGATCGCGTCGCCGAACCACTGGGTCGTGTAGCTGGGCGGCGGCCACTCGAGCGTCTTGCTCGAGTTGAACGCGTAGATCACGATGATGAGCAGCGGGATGTAGATGAACGCGAGCGTCACTCCGCTCGCCGCCCGGAGCAGGAATTCGGCGCGTCTCGAGAGCCTCATCTGCGCACGCCTCCCGTCATACGTGCTCGAAGGCGCCCAATCGCCTGGCGATCAGGAGATAGATGATCATGATCGCGATCGGGACCGTCGCGAACGCCGCGGCCAGCGGCAGGTTGGTGGTGATGTTCGTGTAGACGACGTTGCCGATGAACTGCGTCGAGCTGACCAGCGAGGGCGTGATGAAGTCGCCCAGCGTCAGCGAGAAGGTGAAGATCGAGCCGGCCACGACCGCCGGGAAGACGAGCGGCCAGATGACCCGGCGGAAGGTCCGCCCCGGCTTCGCCCCCAGGTCGTCGGAGGCGGCGAGCACCGAGTTGGGGATGCGCTCGAGGCCGGCGTAGACGGGGATGATCATGTAGGGCAGCCAGATGTAGCTCATGACGAGCCAGACGGCGACGTTGCCGTAGCCGGGACCGTGGAGGCCGAGCGGCGAGAGCACCCAGTTGAGGACGCCGTCCTCGCTGAGGATCGTCCTCCACGCGTAGACCTTGACCAGGTACGAGGACCAGAGCGGGACGAGGACCGCGACGACGAGCAGGCCCTTGGAGCGGGGCCGCGCGACCTTCGCCATGAAGAACGCGAGCGGCAGCGCCAGCAACGCGTCCGTGACGGTCACCAGTGCGGCGATCAGGATCGTGCGGAGCGTGATCGCCCGATAGACCGGCTCGGTGACGATCGTGTTGAAGTTGTCCAGCGTGAACGTGTGCTGGATCTCGCCGCTCAATTCGCCGAGCGACCAGAAGCTGGCCGCCAGCAGGATCGCCAGCGAGCCGAGGTAGCCGACCACCAGCCAGCCCACCGGCCCGGCCAGCAGAGCCCCCACCTGGAGGTGGGGACGACCGTGGAAGAGGTCGGCGAGCCTACGGCCCACCGACCTCCTCGGCGCCGGGGCTCCTAGCCCGGCTGCTTCCACGTCGTCTCCATCTCGTTCATTGACGCGGGCGCCTTGCGGCTAGCCCTTGACCTCCGTCCAGCCCTGGTTCCAGTCGTCGTACGTCTTACAGACGTCCCCGCGGTCATCGCCGCAGTCGGAGACCGGAGTGGTCCAGTAGTAGAGGTCGTCCAGGTACTTCTTGCCGTCCGCGTCATAGATCTCGCAGTGATTCGGATCGGCTGTGTACTGGCATGCCTTCGAGTTGGCAGGCGCCTCGCCGAACCACTCCGCCACGGCGGCGTTGGTCTTCGGGTCGATGATGTGGTTCATCCACATGTACATGCAGTTCGGATGCTGAGCTTCCGAGCTGATCATCCATGTGTCCGACCAACCGGTCGAGCCCTCCTTCGGCAGCACCGCTTCCACGGGCTGGTTGTCGGCCTGCAGGAGCTGGTTGATCACCTGCCAGGTCGTGCCGACGGTGCTGTCGCCGTTGGTGAACGCCTGGATCTCCTTGGTGTAGTCGGACCAGTACTCGCCGATGTACTCGTTCTGCGTCTTCAGCAGATCGATCGCAGCGTTGAACTGATCCTCGTCCAGCTCGTAGGGGTTCGTGATCCCCAGGTCGGGCTGGGTCTGCATCAGGTACAGCGCCGCGTCGGCGATGTAGATCGGGCTGTCGTACGCCGTGATCTTGCCCTTCTGCTTGGCCATCTCCGCGGGGTCGAACACCGAGCTCAGCGAGGTCGCCTTCGGCTTCACCGAATCCGTGTTGGACATCAGGAGGTTGGCGCCGCGACCGTGCGGGATGCCGTACATCTGCCCGTCGACGCTGTTGTAGGGCTGATCCTTCAGACCCGGGAACACGTCGGCGTAATTGGGCACGAGGTCCGTGTTGACCGGCGCGACGTCGCCGCCGTCGATCAGCCTCAGGGTCGCATCGCCGGAGGCCGAGACACCGTCGTAGTCGCCCGTCCGCATCAGCTGCACCATCTCATCGGAGGTGTTGCCGATCTTGACGTTGACCTGACAGCCGGTCTCCTTCTCGAAGTCGGATATCCAGTCGACCTTCGGGTCGGTCGAGCCGTCCTCGCAGTAGCCGGCCCAGCAGATCAGGTCGACCTCTCCTTCGCCCTCACCGAGCGAGGCCATCTCCGTTCCACCGCTCGTGCCGTCGGTCGAGTCGCTGCTTCCACAGCCGACCGCGAAAGCCGCAATGAAGACGCTCAGGCCTGCCACGGCGAGCCAGGCCCACCGTGCGGAGCGCGCATCGCTACTCATATCTCCTCCTCTGTTTGATTTTCTGCCCCAACCCCACTCGAGGTCGTGTCCGGCTCGGCGACCGCGACCGTGTGCTCGCGACGCCAACCGACTCTGATCCGCTCCCCGCGCATTCCCTCGTCCTCGTGTGAAGTCTGTTCCAGGTTCTGGCGCGCGACCTGGATCGTGTCGCCGCGATCGAGCTGAACGTGGAAGCGGGTGACCATCCCCGCGTAGGACACGTCGACGATCGATCCCTCCTCGACGACGAGCCCGTCGCCGGCCTCCTCCGCGGTGAGAAGGCGGACCTTCTCCGGCCTGACGGTGAAGCTGCCTCCGTCACGGTGGATCAGGTTCGAGACGCCGACGAAGCCGGCGACGAACGCGTTGCTCGGCCGCTCGTAGACGCTCTCGGGCTCGCCGATCTGCTCGATCCGGCCCTCGTTGAAGACGGCGATCCGGTCGGACATTGTCAGCGCCTCCTCCTGGTCGTGGGTCACGTAGACGAACGTGATCCCGACCTCGCGCTGGATCTGCTTGAGCTCGATCTGGAGCTGCTCGCGGAGCTTCAGGTCGAGTGCGCCGAGCGGCTCGTCGAGGAGCAGGACGCGCGGCTGGTTCACGATCGCCCGGGCGAGCGCGACGCGCTGGCGCTGCCCGCCGGAGAGCTCGGTCGGCTTACGGTCGTCGTAGCCGGTCAGCCGGACCATCTCCATCGCCTCGGCACGGCGGCGGCGGCGCTCCTCCTTGCCGACCTTCGAGACCCGCAGGCCGTACTCGACGTTGTCGCCGACGCTCATATGGGGGAAGAGCGCGTAGTCCTGGAAGACGGTGTTCACGTCGCGGTCGTACGCCGCGAGGCGGGTCACGTCACGGCCGGCGAGCTCGACGGTGCCCTCGTCGGGCAGCTCGAAGCCGGCGACCATCCGCAGCATCGTCGTCTTGCCCGAGCCGGACGGGCCGAGCATCGTGAAGAACTCGTTGCGGCGAATCTCGAGGTCGACGCGGTCGACCGCAACGACGTCGCCGTACGTCTTCCGGACCCCGGACAGGCGAACGTCGGGCTCGGAGCCCGGCTCGGTGCTTGTCGCTTGCTCTGAGACTGCCTTTGCCAATTGGCACAAGGTTGGACGGGACGGTTGCGACGCTATCCCAAACGCCACACGACTGGGTCTGTGCCTTCCACCGGATGGGCCTCCCCGAGCGCCTGGAGATGGTCGAGGTAGGAGAGCGAGAGCTGCATCCCCCAGGCGGCGGCGGGACCGGTCATGTTGTCCTTGCCGATCAGGAACTCGACCGCTTCGTATGGAGTCTTGTCGCCGTCCTTGAGCGCGTCGCGGACGCGGCCGAGTTGCGCGTCGACCTCCTTGCGGTAGGCGTCGATCTTGGCGCCGACGTCGCGGAAGGTTCGGCCGTGGCCGGGCAGGCAGAGGCGGATGTCGAGCTCGTCGACGACGTCGAGGGACTCGATGAACTCGCCGGCGGGGTCGGGGGTGTGGCCGTGGTCGTAGAAGAGTGAGATGCGGCCGAGCAGGTGGTCGCCGGAGATCAGCAGGCCGCTCTCGGGCTCGTGGAGGACGACGTGGGACGGCGCGTGACCGGGCGTCTCGTAGGCGCGGAAGAAGCCGAGGTCGGTGGCGACGTCGACGCCGTCGACGAGCTCGCGGTCGGGGGCGACGACGCGGTCGATGTAGGGGCTCTCGCCGCGGCGCGACTCGTAGCGCTCGAGCGTCTCGGCCGGGACGCCGCTGTGACGGGCGACCTCGATGCGGCTGTCGAGGGCGGCGTCGGGGTCCTCGGCCATCGCCCTGATGTGCCCCCATGCCGGGTGCATCCACAGCTCACAGCCCGCGGCATCGAGGATCGGGCCCGCGCAGCCGTAGTGGTCGCTGTGGGAGTGGGTGCAGACGACGAGCCGGACGTCGCGCAGCTTCAGTTTGGCCTGGCCGAGCGCCAGCTCGAGCTGGTGCAGGCCGTCCTCCCCGCCGATGCCGGTGTCGAAGAGGACGATCCCGTCGCCCCGCGAGATCGCCCACGCGTTGACGTGCGGGACGCCGGGCCAGGGGCAGGGGAGCCGGAGCCGCCAGACGCCCGGAAGGATCTTCTCGCTGCGCGCGACCTCGTTGCGGCTGTCGGGACTCATCGCGGCGAGCCTATCCCGCTCCGTCGAGCGTCGCCGCCACGGCGCGCCGGTTAGCATCGCGCCCATGAGCATTCCCACCGTCGAAAGCCATACCCGGATCAGCCGCTTCGGCATGGTCAACGCCTTCCTCGTCCAGGAGGACGACGGCCTCACGTTGATCGATACCGCGATCGGAGGAAGCTCCAAGGCGATCCTCGCCCAGGCCGCTGACCTCGGCGCTCCGATCGTCCGCATCCTGCTCACCCATGCCCACACCGATCACATCGGCTCGCTCGACGCCCTCGCTGACGAGCTCCCCGACGCCGAAGTGATGATCTCCGCCCGCGACGCCATCCTGCTCGCCGGCGACAAGTCCCTCCAGCCGGGCGAGTCGGGCAAGCTCAGGGGCGGCTACCCCGGCGCCAAGACGAAGCCGACCCGCACCCTCGAGGGCGGCGAGACGATCGGCTCCCTGGAAGTGATTGCGACCCCCGGCCACACCCCCGGCCACCTCGCCTTCCTCGACACCCGCGACCGGACCCTCTACTGCGGCGACGTCTTCACGACCCTCTTCGGCGTCTACACCACCGCCCGCGCCAACCCGCTCTTCCCGCTCCCGACCTGGGCCACCTGGAACCGCGAGCTCGAGCTGAACAGCGCCATCGAACTGCGCACCCACGAGCCCACCGCCCTCGCCCCCGGTCACGGCCCCGTCAACATCGACGCGCTGGAGCAGATGGACGACGCGATCGCGAAGTCCGCGGAGATCGCCAAGAAGAAGTAACTAGGGGCGACTGCAAAAACGGCGGCTATACCGCCGCAAAAGCGGTCTCGTCGCGGTGGCACTGATTTCGTAGTCCATACCTGCGAAATACGTGCCACCGGACCGTGAAACTCCCTCGGCAGGCGGGCGAACGGCGGGCGAGCGCCCCGAAACCCTCCCCTCTCAGCCCAAACCGACTCTCACCGACCGGCGAGTCCGTCGGCGAAGCCGGCCACGCCGGCCTCCAACCCCGCCCTAACGAACTGCTGCGGCCGGCTTCGGCGTCGCCAGGCGGGCGCGGCGCATGCTGGCCTTGCCCTCGGCGAACGTGACCAGCTGCTTCGAGGACGGGTCCCAGAGCTTCAGCCGGGAGCAGCGAAGCGACTTGCGGACCGTGAGGACCGGGACCTGCTGGAAGACCTCGTTCTCGTCGTGGGCGCGCTGAAGGTTGTAGTTCGGCACGCGGGCGCTGAGGTGGTGGACGTGGTGGAGCCCGATGTTGCCCGTGAAGAACTGGAAGGGCTGCGGGAGCTTCAGGTAGCTGCTGCCGCGGAGGGCCGCCTCCGAGTAGCTCCAGGTCTCGCTGTTCTCCCAGTAGACGTCCTCGAACTGGTGCTGGACGAAGAAGAGCCAGACCCCGGCGGTGCCGGCGATCAGGATCAGCGGGGCGTAGATCAGGAGGACCGCCTGCCAGCCGAAGGCGAAGCAGAGGAGGCCGACCATGACGACCACGGCGACGTTCGTCAGCAGGATGCTGTTGCGCAGCTTGCCCGGCTTCGATCCCGCCCAGACGCGCGGGCCGATCAGCAGCGACCAGAGCGGCCCGACGCCGAACATCACGGCGGGGTGGCGGAAGAGCCGGTAGCCGAGGCGCGCACCCCAGGGCTTCGAGTAGTACTCCTCGACCGTCCAGGTCGGGACGTCTCCCGTGCCGCGCCGGTCCAGGTCGCCGGCCGATCCGTGGTGGTAGGCGTGGTGGTGGCGCCAGTTGGTGAAGCACTGGAACGTGAGCAGGCCGAAGATCCGGCCCCCCCAGAGGTTGGCCCGCTGCGAGGCGAAGAACGAGCCGTGCGTGCAGTCGTGGAAGAGGATGAAGGTGCGGAGCAGGAAGCCGGCGGTCGGGATCGAGATCAACAGGACGAGCCAGTAGGACACATCGAGCGCCATGTACATGAGCGCCCAGCCGATCACGAACGGCACCGGCGCGGTGAGGATGTCGAGGATCGAGAGGCGGCGGACCGGGCGCGCGTAGGGCGCCATCGCTTCACGCCAGTAAGGGTCGTTATCTGCGGTCTGCGAGCTCATTTGCCGGGTGACACGACTTCCGTTTCGGGACCCGGCTTACGTCTCCGGGGCTACAGCGTATTCGTTGGACGGGCCGAAAGCGAACCCGAGCCGAAATGTCAGGAGCTTCGATTCGGGCACGGATTCCGCCATGGAGAACGACCAGTCCCAGACTTTGTACGGACGGACAAAGGGCTGGAGCCACATAGGTCCTACGGTTCTCATCACAACTTTGCGACGATGCACGGACGGCTTTCCCCTGCCGGGAGGAGCCGCGCAGCCACGAGACGAGGAGCTAACCGACCCATGACCATCACCAAGGCCCGTAAGCACAACCTGACCGCCGCCAGCTGGAGCGCGAACGGGGGCTCGATCGACACGAGCGACCTGCGCGACAACGCCAACTACCTCTACGGCGCCAACGTCTTCTCCCCCGCCGTCCAGAAGGAGCGCCTCTCCGAGGAGACCTTCGCGCGCCTCAACGAGACCCTCGAGTCCGGCACCGCCCTCGATCCGTCGCTGGCCGACGAGGTCGCCGACGCGATGAAGGAGTGGGCCCTAGAGCATGGCGCGACCCACTACACGCACATGTTCCAGCCGCTGACCGGCTCGACCGCCGAGAAGCACGACTCGTTCTTCGAGCCCGAGGGCGACTCCGGCGCGCTAGCCGGCTTCTCCGGCAAGGAGCTGATCCAGGGCGAGCCCGACGCTTCCTCGTTCCCGACCGGCGGCATCCGCGCGACGTTCGAAGCCCGCGGCTACACGGCCTGGGATCCGACCAGCCCGGCCTTCCTGCTCGAGAACCCGAACGGGACCCTGCTCTGCATCCCGACTGCGTTCGCGTCCTGGACCGGTGAAGCGCTCGACGCCAAGATCCCGCTCCTGCGCTCGATGGACGCCCTCTCCAACTCGGCGATCCGCGCGCTGAAGCTGCTCGGCGACGATGTCTCCCAGCGCGTCTTCACGACCGTCGGCCCGGAGCAGGAGTACTTCCTGATCGACGAGCAGTACTACTTCGAGCGCCCCGACCTGGTCACGACCGGACGGACGCTGTTCGGCGCTCAGCCGCCGAAGGGCCACGAGCTCGACGACCACTACTTCGGCTCGATCCCGGAGCGCGTGCTCGCCTGCATGCTCGAGACGGAGCGCGAGCTGGTCAAGCTCGGCGTCCCGGTCAAGACCCGCCACAACGAGGTCGCCCCGGCTCAGTACGAGCTCGCCCCGATGTTCGAGAACTCGAACCTCGGGTCCGACCACCAGCAGCTGACCCTGCAGATCATGCAGAACGTCGCCCGTCGCTACGGGCTCGTCTGCCTGCTGCACGAGAAGCCGTTCGCCGGCGTCAACGGCTCCGGCAAGCACAACAACTGGTCGATGGGCACCGACACAGGCACCAACCTGATGGATCCGGGCGACACGCCGGCGGAGAACGCGAGCTTCCTGTTCTTCTGCACGGCCGTCATCCAGGCGGTCAACAAGCATCAGGGGCTGCTGCGCGCATCTGTCGCCAACATCGGCCAGGACCACCGCCTCGGAGCCAACGAGGCGCCCCCGGCGATCATCTCGATCTTCCTGGGCGCGGAGCTCGACAAGGCGTTCGAATCGATCGTCTCGGGCGAGGGCGACGGGATCACCGAGGACGCCGTCCTCGGCCTCGGCACCCCGGTGCTGCCCCCGCTGCCGCTCGACGGCGGCGACCGCAACCGGACCTCGCCGTTCGCCTTCACCGGCAACAAGTTCGAGTTCCGGGCGCTCGGCTCCAGCATGTCGATCGCGTTCACGAACACGGTCCTCAACACGATCGTGGCCGAGGCCATCGACGACCTCTCCGACAAGCTGGAGGCCAAGCTCGCCGAGGGCAAGGATCGCGGCGCGGCGGTGTCGGAGGTCGTCAAGGACTCCTACAGCGCCAACAAGGTCGTCTGCTTCGGCGGCGACGGCTACTCCGAGGAGTGGCACGCCGAGGCTCTCGAGCGTGGGCTCAAGGACCTGAAGACGACCCCGGACGCACTGCCCGAGGTAGTCGCGCCCGACACCGTCACGGCATTCGAGAAGTACCACGTGCTCTCCGAGCGCGAGCTCGAATCCCGCTTCGAGGTCTGGACCGAGCAGTACGCGGTCATGGCGAACATCGAGGCGGAGACGGCGACGTCGATGGCCAAGACGATGATCTTGCCCGCCGCCATCCGCTACCTGGCCGAGGTCGAAGGCGCCGGCGTCGAGGCCGTGAGCGCCGAGATCAAGCCGCTCGTCGAGTCGCTCGTCGGGCGGATCGGCGACCTCGAGAAGGCCAACGTCTACCCGGACGGCGTCGAGGGCCTCGACCTCGCGATCTACGCCCGCGACAACCAGCTGGCGAAGATGGCCGACGTCCGCGAGGTCGCCGACAAGCTGGAGAAGATCGTCGCCGACGATCTCTGGCCGCTGCCGAAGTACTCGGAGATCCTCTTCATCAAGTAGAGGAGGAATAACCCCGAGGGAATGCTCCGCTTCGCTCGGCGGGCGGGTGAGTCGGGGGTTCGTCATCGTGGAACGTCTGCCGCGGGTGGCGCGGGCGTGGGCCGCAACCCCCCGAGCGGAGCGAGCGGGGGTGCGGTCTACCCCGCGACAGGACCCGCGGTCGACGACTCCGTTGACTGAGGGTTAATAGGTATAGGATCGAGACATGGCCGATCCAGCAGAAGCAGAACAACTCCGACCCGAAGCCTTCCAGGCGTTCCTCGAGCGCTCGCGCTCCGATGACGACGGCCCGGTGGTGATGCTCAACCTGCTGGCCATGAAGCCCGACGGCGGGATGGCCAAGTACATGGAATACGGCGAGGCCGTCGCTCCGATCCTGGCGGGAGTCGGCGGCAAGCCGATCTTCACCGGTGCGGGGGCGGCGGCCCTGATCGGCTCCGATCAGGAATGGGATCTGGTCCTGCTCGTCCAGTACCCGAGCCGGGCGGCGTTCCTGGAGATGATCGGCTCGCCCGAGTACCAGGCGATCGCGCACCTTCGCACCGAGGCGCTCGCCGCTTCGGAGCTGCGGCCGCTGGACGCCGGCCCGCAGGTCTGAACGCCGCGTCGCCTCTTCAGCCTGAGGGCTCAGACGCCTGAAGCGGTCACCAGCGGGGCGACCGGAGCGGCCTTCGCATCGGCGCGCTCGCGCCCTGCCTCGAGCTCGGCGGACAGACCCTTCATGTAGTCGTCGTAGTCGACCTGGATCGTGTGCCGCTTCGAGGCCACGTAGCGCTTCTTCATCTTCTTGCGCTTGTCGGCGATGTCGGCGTCCATCGACCGCCGGTCGGGCAGCGCGTACCGGCCGCGCAGGGCCTCGCCGACGAGCTCCGACTGGCGCTCGGCGATCGGCATGATGGCGCCGAGCGGCTGGACCAGCCCGAGGAAGAACAGGTTGTCGTACTCGGGGTGGAACATGAACTGGAAGAGCGGGAGCTCGTTGTCCCTGGCTGCGACGAAGTCCTCGTCGAAGAACGGAAAAGTGATCTTGTAGCCAGTGCAGTAGACGACCAGGTCGGCGTGGACCTCGGTGCCGTCTGTGAACCTGACCATCTCGTCGTGCAGCGACTCGATGTTCGGCTTCGTCGTGATCGCGCCGTGGGCGAGCCGGTCGAGGATGCGCCCGCTCACGGTCGGGTGGGCGTGCGCGAACTTGTGGTCGGGCGCCGGCAGCCCATAGCTCTCCATCTTGCCGACGTTCAGCTTGAGCAGGAACGACATGATCGGGAAGCGGATCCAGTGCGGCAGCCACTCCGCCCCGCCGATCTGATCCATCGGCTTTCCGAACAGATACTTGGGGACGATGTAGGCGCCCCGGCGGGCGGCGAGGTAGGTGTTGTTCGCGTGGTAGGAGGCGTCGACGGCGATGTCCATCGCCGAGTTGCCCATGCCGAGGACGACGACGTCCTTGCCCGCGATCTGGGTCTCCTCCTCGTAGTAGTGGGAGTGCATCTGCTCGCCCTTGAAGTCCTCGCTGCCGGGGAAGGGCGGCTCGGGCCAGCGGGCGTCCCAGTGGTGACCGTTCGCGACGACGACGGCGTCGTAGGTCGTCGTCTCGCCGTCGCTCGTCCGCACCTCGAAGCGACCGTCCGCGAGGCGCTCGACGTGCTCGACGCCGACGCCGAACCTGATCCGGTCGCGGAAGCCGAAATGGTCGACGTAGTCGTCGAAGTACCTGGCGATGTGGTCGTGCCTCGGGAAGTCGGGATACGACTTCGGCATCGGGAAGTCGGAGTACTCCATGCGCTCGCGGGAGGTGTTGATGTGCAGCGACCTGTATGACGACGAAACGCCGTTGTTGTTGCGGAAGACCCAGTTGCCGCCGACCCGGTCGCCGAGCTCGAAGCAGTCGAACTCGAGGCCGCGCTCGTGCAGGGCCTTGGCGGCGGCGATTCCGGTGGAACCGGCGCCGATCACACAGGTACGTGGTGCATCGCTGGACATCGTGTTCTCCTCTCGGGAAGCGGGAGGTTACCCCGCCGCCTTCTGCAACGATGAACGCGTGAACAACAGACTCATCCCCACCGCCGTCCTCGCCTCAATCGCGATCGCTCTATCGCTTGCGGCCGCCTCCGCAGCCTCCGCCGGGAGCTTCACTCCGGGCTCGAAATCGCTCGGCGATCCGATAATCCCGCAGATCGGCAACGGCGGCTACGACGTCCGCCACTACGCACTCGACCTCGACTACGACCCCGTCGCCAACACCTTCGAGGCCGGCACGAAGACGACGATCACTGCGAAGGCGACCCAGGGCCTCTCCCGCTTCAGCCTCGACTTCCAACGCGACCTGCAGATCGACTCGGTCAAGGTCGACGGCGTCGCCGCCGCCGACTTCAGCCGCGCCGACGCGAAGCCGAAGTTCAGCTCAGATCCGAGCGTCACCCAGCCGGCGAAGCTGACGATCACCCCCGCCGCCGGGATTCCGAAGGGCGCGCAGTTCACGGTCGAGGTCGCCTACCACGGCGAGCCCGCGGCGATCATCGACGCCGACGGCTCACTCGACGGCTGGGTTCAGGCCTGCTCGTCCCCGGGCAACTGCGACGGCGCCTTCACCGTCAACGAGCCGATCGGCGCCCAGAGCTGGTACCCGTCCAACAACCACCCCTCCGACAAGGCGACGTTCGAACTGCACACGACCGCACCGACCGCCTACACCGCGATCGGCGGCGGCGAGCAGACCTCCCGCGTCGACAACGGCGACGGCACCGCGACCACGACGTGGATCGAGAACGCGAAGATGGCCCCCTACCTCGCGACGGCGACCGTAGGCCTGTTCGACGTCACGGACGGGACGATGACCGAGAACTCCACCGGCCAGTCGATCCCGACCTTCTCCGCGATCGACAGCGCCGGGCCGCCACAGCGCAAGTCCGACGTAGCCGACGTCGCTGCCCGGATACCGCAGATGATCAACTTCCTCTCCGACCGCTACGGCGCCTACCCGTTCGAGACCGTCGGCATGGTCGCCGACTGGGTCCCGGACGTCGGCTACACGCTGGAGAACCAGACCAAGCCGCACTTCTCCGGTGACGCGGACGGCCCCGACGCCGACAGTTCGACGCTGGCTCACGAGCTCGCCCATCAATGGATGGGCGACAACGTGACCGCCGCGAACTGGGGCGTGATCTGGTTCAACGAGGGCTGGGCGACGTTCTCGGAGGTCCTCTTCGACAGCAAGGTCGACGGGTCCGACCTGAGCCCGAAGAAGTTCTTCTCCGCGGTCTACAAGTCGAAGGCGAAGAGCTGGAAGCTGGCGCCCGCCGTGCTCGACCACGATCCCGCCAACCTGTTCGACGGCATGGCCGTCTACAACCGCCCGGGAGCCATGCTCGAGGGCTTCCGCGAGATCATCGGGGACAAGCGGTTCTTCAAGTTCGCCCGCCGGCTGGGCGACCGGCACGGCTACGGGAACATCACCCGCGGTCAGTTCATCTCCGAGGCGAAGCACGCGAGCGGCCTGCACGGCAAGAAGCTGAACCGGCTCGGGAGCTACTTCCGCCAGTGGCTGCTCGGGACGAAGCGCCCGAGCCTCACCCCCGCCGACTTCTAGATCGACCTCTCTCAAGCCCGGCGCCGGGCTGCCTTGCGGGGCGGCCCGCGCGGTGCTACCGTGAATCTCACGTGAACGTAAGAAAGAGATTCGTCGCATCCGAACACCCCCACTACAAGTGGTGGGCCCTCTCCTGCACCAGCCTCGGAATGCTGCTCGCGACGATCAACTCGGGAACGCTGATCATCGCCCTGCCCGACCTCCAGCGCAGCCTCGGGACGTCGATCCTCCAGCTCGTCTGGGTGATCCTCGCCTACATGATCTCCTCGACCGTCCTGGTGCTGACGGCCGGGCGACTCTCCGACCTGTTCGGCCGCAAGACCGCCTACATCGGCGGCTTCGTCGTCTTCGCCGCGGCTTCGCTCGGCGCCGGCTTCGCCGACGGGGCGACCGCGCTGATCGCCTGGCGGGTCCTGCAAGGGGTCGGCGCCGCCTTCCTGTTCGCCAACTCAGCGGCGCTCGTGACCGACGCATTCCCGAAGGAGCAGCTCGGCGTCGCGATGGGCACCAACACGATGGTCGCCGCCATCGGGCTCGTGCTCGGCCCGGTGCTCGGCGGGGTTCTCGTCGAGATCTCCTGGCAATGGGTCTTCTGGTTCAACGTGCCCTTCGGGCTGGCCGGTGCGCTCTGGGGATGGCTCGTCCTCCACGAGCTCTCCAAGCCGGACTCCGTGCGCGGCTTCGACATCCTCGGGACGATCACGTTCGTCGTCGGCCTGACGGGCCTCGTTCTCGGCATCTCGAAGGGCGGGATCTCGGGCTGGGACGACCCGGTCGTCTACGCGAGCCTCGCTGCGGGCGTCGTCCTCCTCCCCCTCTTCGTCCTGATCGAGCACCGCGGACGCGCCCCGATGCTCGACCTCTCGATCTTCCAGAACCGCCTCTTCGCCGCTTCCACGGCCGCGGCGTTCATCAACGGCCTCTCCCGGTTCGCGCTGATGTTCGTCTTCGTCTTCTACTACCAGGGCGCCCAGGGCGACGATCCCATCACCGCCGGGATCAAGCTCGCTCCGATGGCGATCGGGATGCTGATCGCGTCCCCCCTCGCCGGCATCGCGGCGGACCGCCACGGCTCCCGTGCTCTGGCGGCCGCCGGGATGCTGGTGTCGGGGGCGGGCCTTGCCGCGATGACCACCCTCGAGGCCTCCAGCCCGTACGTGCAGAGCATGCTCTGGCTGTTCGTCGTAGGCGTCGGCTCCGGACTCTTCAACTCGCCCAACACCGCGGCGATGATGGGCACCGTGCCCCCCGAACGCCGCGGGATCGCAGCGGGCGCCCGGATGATGCTCCAGAACACCGGCGCGGTCATCTCGATCGCGTTCGTACTCGCGATCATCACGGCCGCGATCCCGACCGACGTGCTGCTCAAGATCTTCTCCGGCGTGGCCTCCGGACTCTCAAGCGCTCAGCTCGATCCGTTCATCGCGAACATGCACACGGCCCTCTGGGTGCTTGCCGCGACCTCCGTCGTCGGAGCCGGCGTCTCGCTCCTCAGGCCGCGCCGGACCGCGCCGGAGACGGGCCGCCGAGCCTCCGCCCCGATCGGCACGGAGGCCGTCTCGTGAGCAGCGGCGGCGACCCCCTGCGGATCGGCGAGGTCGCGAAGCTGACCGGCACGACGCCGCGGACCATCCGCTACTACGAGGAGATCGGCCTCCTCCCCGCCGCGGTGGGCCGACCCGCCGGATCGCACCGAATCTATGACGCCGACGATGTCGAGCGCCTCCAGGACGTGCTTCGCCTCAAGGACCTTCTCGGTCTGACCCTCGACGAGCTCGCCGAGGTCGCGACGGCGGAGAGCGCCCGGGCCGGCCTGCGGCGCGAGTGGCGCGAGGACGAACCGGATCCGGACCGGCGCCGTCAGATCCTCGCCGAGGCGCGCGGCCACATCGATCGCCAGCTCGAGCTCGTCAGACGCCGCAAGCGCGACCTCGAGAGCCTCGAGCGCGAGCTCGTCGCAAGCCGTCGCCGGGTCGATCGCCGCCGCCGCGAGCTCGACGACTCCGCCGCACCGTTGGCGGGCCGATCGTGAGCGCCCTCCCCTCCCGGCAGCTCGGCGACTCGGGCATCGGCGTCTCCGTCGTCGGCCTCGGCTGCAACAACTTCGGCGGCCGCCTCGACCTCGACGGCACCGCCGCGGTGATCGACGCCGCGATAGACGCCGGCATCACTTTCCTCGACACCGCCGACATCTACGGCGGGAGCGGCGGATCCGAGGAGCTGATGGGGAAGGTCCTCGACGGACGGTGGGACAGCGTCGTGCTCGCCACGAAGTTCGGGATGGACATGGGCGAAGGCGCCCCCGACACGCCCCGCGGCAGTCGCGACTACATCCGCTGGGCGGTCGAGGGGTCGTTGAAGCGCCTGCGGACCGACCACATCGACCTCTACCAGTACCACCGGCCCGACGGCGTGACTCCGGTCGCCGAGACGCTCGACGCACTCGCGGAGCTCGTCGGCGAAGGTGTCGTGTCGGCGATCGGCTGCTCCAACTTCGACGCCGGGCTGCTCGAAGAGGCCGAGCGCCATTCGCGCGAGACGGGCGGCCCGCGCTTCGTCACGCTCCAGAACGAGTACAACCTGCTCGAGCGCGAGATCGAAGCCGAGGTCGCCCCGGCCTGCGAACGGCTGAACGTCGGCATCCTGCCCTTCTTCCCCCTCGCCAGCGGACTGCTGAGCGGCAAGTACGAGCGCGGCCGTCCGGCCCCGGAGGGCACCCGCCTGCACGGCCGCGGCGACGTTGCGGGCGACGCCGAGTTCGACGTCATCGAGGCCCTGCAGGCCTTTGCCGAGGCGCGAGAGATCGAGCTGATCGACGTCGCGATTTCAGGTCTCGCTGCGCAGCCGGCCGTCGCCTCGGTGATCGCCGGGGCGACGAAGCCCGATCAGGTTCGGGCGAACGCGGCCGCCCTGAGATGGCAGCCGTCGGCCGAGGACCTGCGCGAGCTTGACGCGATCGCGCCCACGCCGCGACACTGAAGCCGATGAGAACCGTCCCGACGATTGCCCTCGCGGCGGTGTTGGCGCTTGCCGTCGGCGCCTGTGGCGGTTGCGGCGGCTCCGACGCGACATCGGATGCGTCGGGGGCGACGACCGGGTCCGCGACGTCGACGACCGCGACCACGGCGGATACGGCCTCCGGCACCGATCTGCACCGCTGCCAGACGCTGCCGGTGATCGACGGCTTCCGCTGCGGCTCGATCGAGGTGCCGAAGTACAGGGATGCCCCGGACATGGGCAGCTTCGAGATCTCCTACGCGGTCCGGCCGCGGAACGACCGCCACACCCCGTCGAAGGGCCCGATCTTCGCGGTCGAGGGCGGCCCCGGCTATTCGAGCACCGGCACGGCCAATGCCTATACGAAGCTGTTCGGAGGTCTGCTCGACGACCACGAACTCGTCCTGGTCGACATGCGGGGTACCGGGCTGTCGGAGCCGATCGACTGCCCGGATCTGCAGCGCGGCACCGCGCCCGAATGGATCGCGCTCGGCGAGTGCGCCCGCCGGCTCGGCGATGACTTCGAGGCGTACAACACCGGCGCGGCGGCCGACGACATCGATGCCGTCAGGCGGAAGCTCGGTTACGACGAGATCGACCTCTACGGCGACTCTTACGGCACGTTTCTCGCCCAGTCGTACGCCTTCCGTCACCCCGACACGCTCACGTCGGTCGTCCTCGACAGCGCCTACCCCGTCCGCGGCGAGAACCCCTGGTACCCCAGCCTGATCAAGAGCGGCAATCGCGACTTCGCCATCGCCTGCAACCGCTCCCCGGACTGTCCGCCGGGCGCTGCCGACCGCCTCGACGAGCAGGCCGCCTATATGCGCAAGCACGGCATGAACCCCGGCGTCCTCGTCGACGCAATCGCCGAGGCTGCCTACGGGCCGCCGAACAGCTATCTGCGAGTCGAACGGGCGGGGCGAGCCCTGATCGACGGCGACCAGGGTCCGTGGATCCGGCTCACGAACGACCTGAAGACCAGCTTCGGCGATGTCCTCCAGTACGACCGCGCCGACGAGCTCGTGGTCGGGTGCAACGACTATCCGATGATCTGGGACAAGGACGCATCCGAGGCTGAGCGGCGGGATCAGCTCGAGGCGGCGATCCGTGCTTACGACAAGGACGCGTTCGCCCCGTTCACCCCGCGCGAGGTCGCGATCGGATCCGAGAACGGCTACAACGAGTGCCTGACCTGGCCGCGGCCGACCGACCTGCGGGAGCCCCCGGTCCCGGCGGGCGCGCAGCCGACCGAGGCGCCGGTCCTGGTCGTCAACGGAGAGCTCGACGATCTGACGACCCCCCACGAGGGCTCGCTGGTCGCGGCGGAGTTCCCGAACGCGCAGCGGTTCGTCGGCCGCAACGCCGGCCACGTCGACGCGCTCTACGACGACGAGGGCCCGTCGGCCCGGACGATCCGCCGCTTCCTCCGCGCCACCGACGACCGCTGACGGGGCTAGAGCGGCAAAGGGCCCGCGGGGGTGCGGGCGATCGAGAGCGCCGCCGTGAGCAGCGTCGCCGACGGCGGGAATCGGACCTCGCCGTCCTCGCGTTCGGAGATCTCCTCCCAGCGAGCGAGCAGGGCGAGGATGTGATCGAGCAGCGGCCGGGCGGGGTCGTCGCCGCCGACGTCGCAGGCGAGCCGGGCCAGGGAGACCATCTCGGCGGGCTGATCGCCCGCGACCAGGTAGCCGACCGCGGCGACGAGGTGCGAGACGACCCGCTCCAGGTGGAGGTTCAACGGCTCGGTCTCTCCGGGCGGACGGCCGTGATGCTCGAGCTCCGCGCCCGACAGCACCCGCTCGAGCTGACCGCCCGCGATCGAACGCAGCGCGTCGATCCCGACTCCGTTCTGGAGCGCGAAGCGCAGGTGGGCGACGGCCGAGTTGATGGGCCGCCCGTACGGCGAGTCGCTCGCCCAGAGGATCTGGCCCGAGGGGATCAGCGCGAACATGGCCATCATGTCGCCGGGGCTCCACCACGAGGTGTCGACGAGCAGGTTGGGGTGGTCGGGCATCAGCTCCCAGATCCAGGCCAGGTCGGAGACGGCGGCGTGGGCGAGGATGATCCGCGCGTCCGGGTAGCGGCCGGCCAGCGTCACGGCGTTCTCGCCGAGAGCCGGGATGCCGCGGCCCGCGTGGATCAGGATCGGGATCCGCCTGTCGTGGGCGAGCGCGAACAGCTCCTCGACGGCGGGTTCGCCGAGGCCGAAGCCCTCGGCGCGGGGATGGAGCTTGATCCCCCGCGCCCCGAGATCGAGGCAGCGCACCGCCTCGGCGACGGCGTCGGCCCGAGGGTCCACGCGGACGAAGGCGACGAGGCGGTCCGGAGCGCCGGCGACGGCCTCGAGGACGGCGTCATTGGCCGGCGGGTAGCCGTCGGGCTCGTGCATTGCGAACGTGACCGCTCGCGCGCCGACCGGCGCGATGCCCGCCAGGAGCTCGGCCGGGGTCTGCTTGAAGTTGTCGGGGTCGTTCTGGCCGAGATGGGTGTGGGCGTCGTAGAGGACGTGCTCGCCGAGCATCTCCCGGATCGGCGACCACCACGGGGCGAGCGCGCGGTCGATGACCTCCATGCTCTCGGCCCTAGCCATGGACGACGCCCGCGATCCGCTCGACTGCCTCGGTCATCAGATCCGGAGAGGTACACACGTTCAGGCGGATGAACC
>Ga0209023_10003400_pt1 | contig 19045 bp, 13 predicted proteins | sample LakOneMetagenome_FD_187468 | JGI IMG/M metagenome (GOLD analysis project Ga0209023, IMG submission 187468) | Freshwater and sediment microbial communities from Lake Erie, Canada (SPAdes) (version 2) | ecosystem: Environmental > Aquatic > Freshwater > Lentic | place: Lake Erie, Canada...
AGTGCGTGGCGCCTTCTGCCAGATGCGGAGCCAGCCGTCGCGGAGGACATCGAGGAGCCGGCCCAGGAGTTCGATGATCTTGCGGGCGAGTCGCTCCAGCGCTCCGACGGGACCCTCGAAGAACGTCTTGATGAGCTCCGCGAAGAAGCTGCCGATGGAGGCCAGGATCGCCCGGATGGCCCGACCCGCCCGCTTGAGGTACCGCCACATCGTCCGAAGGAAGCCCATCAGCCTTCTCCGTCCGATCGGTCCGAGTCCGCTGAACCCGGGCCGGATCCTGATTCTGCGTCGAGGTCCATCGCGTACAGGTGCACCATCAGGGCGAGGTCCGGAAGGCGATTGTCGAGCACGTCGGTCAACGAGTCGCTGACTCGACGTGCAGGGATCTCGCTCGGCTCGATGTCCGCGCTGAAGAGTTGCCGGTAGGTAGCGCCGTCCCTACCGCCAGGCAACGCGAGGTAGTGACGGGTCCCGACCGACGGGGCGTTGTCGGCCGCTGTGATGGCCGGCGTCGTGTTGCCTTCGATCGCGCGACGTGCCGCGTTGCGAACGGTTGGCCGCTCAGCGAGCAGCGCGCCGAGGTCGGGCCAGAGTTGAGGGCCGAGGCGGTTGAGCAGCCAGCGAGTCCAGAGGAGCTCGAGTTCGTCCCTGCTGAACGTGCGCAACGCGTTCGGTTGGCAATCCGGTCGAATGAGCAGGATGAGGCTGCGGGCACCCTCCCGTGGTTCTGGAGCGTCGGGGAGGATCTGTTCGGCGAGTTCTTCGGTCGACAGCAGACTGGCCAGGGGAAGGTCGACGGCATAGCGGCTCGTCATGCCGCTTGGGTCTCGCCGTTCTGCGGCGCGGGTTCGTAGGTTGTCGCGGCTCTTGCGTGACTCGTGGATCAGCCACGCGAACCACTCGACGAGGGTCCGTGCCTCGTCGGGACGATCCGGGGCGGTGTCGTCATCGAGCCACTCCGGTCGGGTGCCGATCCATGACCTCAGTTCGACGAGTGTCTGGCGGCGGGCGTCGGCAACCCACTGCTCGACGGTGTCGACGAGCTGCTGTTCGAGGGCTTGGTTGAGGCGGTCTCGAACCTTGAGGGTGGTCTTGAGGCGGCGTTGGTAGAGGAGGAATCCGACGAGAAGGATCGCGAGTGCAGCCACCCGGCCCCATGGTTTGGTGAAATGCTCAAGGATCGGGAGATCGCTCGGGCCGGTCAGCGAGCCGACGACGACGAGGGCGCCAAGGGCAGCTGCGAATAGTCGGAGCGCGACCGCCGGCCCAAATGGCAGCCATCGGGTGAACTTCCGCAGCTTGGCGCGGTCACGCTCGACGAGATCTGGGTCAACCTTCCGTGTGGGCTCAGGGATGGCCTGCATCGCCTTTTCGATGCCGGCCTGTACGCCGCGGTCGAAGGCGATCGCCGACTCGAACCTGACAGCGCTCTCCAACTCCTCGAAGGTGCGGCCGATCACGCTCTGCTTGAGTTCATCGAGACGCTTGCGTCGGTTGCTCTCGATGACATCGCGCACGACGCCCAACTCCTGGGTTGCGAGGAGCGTCTGTTGGGTGGTGAGCACGTCGGACCAGGAGATGATCGGGGTGTGGTCCCAGTCGATCTCGTCCATCCGCACACGGCTCAGAAGTGATCCTCCGCTCGGAGAGGCGAGCAGGATGTCGCGTTCCTTTACGCCGGGGAGGTCGAGGTCTTCCACCAAGTGCTCGCCGAGGTCGAACGCGGGGTCACCGGCCGGTGAGTCAGCCAGGAGGTGCTCCTCGAGCAGGCGTAGACCGTGGTGCGCTGAGATCGCCTCGCCGACGCGTCGGGCGGCGTAGGTGAGCGATGTAGAGCCGCCGATCCATGCGAGCGGCTCGGCATCGGCGAGGTGCTGTTCCAAGTCGGATCCGACGAGGGCGAGCGCAACATCGGCAGCGAAGCACGCCTGCTCGTCGGCGTCGTGGGTCACCGACGCGTGTGTCGCCGAGGCTGAGACGATGATTCCCCGAAGCCCAATCTCGCCGCTGTCCGCGACCCGGTCGATGAAGCGCCGTTCCGGCTCGTCGACGACCTGGCCGACCATGTGGATCACCCATTGGTCAATCCGTTGCTTGCCAGGAAAGCGGCCCCTCAACGACGAGTGGACAGACGCCAAGGCGGACGTGAGCGCATCGACTGGGTCGCCGCCGTGATCGGTGATCTCCAGGTCCGGGTCCTGGAGTGGACCAACGACATGGACGACGAGGAAGGCGTCGTAGGCGCCCACCTCGGCCAGAGCAGGCTCGACGAGATCACCTGTGAACTCTGCAGCTGTGCACCCAACGATGGATGCCCCAGTGCCTTCGACCACCCATCTGACTCTGCCGATTGCGGCCGCGCCAAGGCCGTCGTGGGCAACGAGCAGAGCTGGGAGTACCTCTGGCAGCGTCACATCCCCGTGGCGGTGAGGCTCTGAAGTCGGATCTCCCAGTTCTGGAGACCTTCGAGCACGTGCAGGAGGACGTTCTTCTCCTTGGGCTGCTTCTCGACCGCGTCGATCAGCGCCTCGAGCTTCTGGTCCACGTACGAGTCGACGACGCGATGCAGTTCGCTCGCTCCGAGAGTCCGGATCAGCCACTCGGAGACCGTGACGATCGAGGCTTGCATTCGGGCGTCTGAACCGAGCGTGGTGAAGCAGTCCGTCCAGGAGTCTCCGAGCAAGATCGCTCCGTCATCTGATCTGAGCCGGTCGTCGACAACCCGGATCACGTGGCCCTCGAAGTTTCCATCAGCCTTGATGGTCAACAGCGGCACGGCGGGATGGGTCCGGCTGTGGTCGTAACCGCTGAGCACCTGCTCGTCCTCCGCCCCCAGGAGCGAGCCGAACACCAACGCTTGGCCGAGCATCTCGCCGATCCGCTCCGGCTCGAAGTACTCCGGGACAAGTTCCTCGAGCTCGAACTCGAACCGGCGGTCGATGTGGACTGGCGGTGTCTTGGCACGCTTGCCTCGGCTGCGGTTCTCAGCTTGCTGGCGGTACGAGGCGCGCCAGGTGTGCATCTGGTGGAGCGCGTGGATGGGCACCGCCCACTCGCAGCTGAGGGCCACGACCCGTTCGTCGTCGGCCATCTCCACCATCTTCGTCTCTGCCGCGACAGCTCCGGCGAGCATGTCGGTCAACGACGGCGGGTGCGCTATGACCGTGGTGACCGTCGGAGTGACGTCGTCGCTCGCCAAGCCATCACCGGGTGAGGACAGCCGGAGCCGCCCTTCCTCCCAGGACCAGCACACCGAGCGTGACTCGTTGACAAGCCCACCGATCGCATGGCGGAGAGTGTCGGGATCGTGGGCGGTGACGGCCTTGAGGTCGCTGGGAAGACGTGGCACTCGATCGTCGCTGCCTTGGTCGACCGTGTAGAGCGCGCGGTTCCGTGCGTCGCGACGGAGAGCTGCGACCAGCGAACGTTCTGCCGTCGTCGACTCGCCCTCGTTCTCTGAACCAAGCGAGAAGAACCCTCGGTTGGAGTTCTCGCTCGACCAGCGGCTGAGGAACTCAACGAGCGGTTCACCGGCGAGCACATCGGCGTGCTCGTCCTTGATGTCAGTCAGGAACTGACGCGCCATCGCGCAGTCCTCAACCTGCGGTTGTGCGTCGGCAGGCAGAAGAGTCGTCGTAGCGAGAGGGCCGGCGTCCTTGCCCAGGAGCGCGTCCTGGCTCCAGTGGCGCCGTGCAGCCTCCGCCAGCTCGTTCAGGTGCTCAGTGGCTCGCTCGAGTTCGAGGCGCATCGTCTGCACTCGTCGGTTGAGTTGCTGGAACAACTCGAAGCGGGCTTCGGCGATCTCGGCGTCGTAGATGGCTTGGACCCAGACCTGGATGGCGCGGCCGAGGCGCGCGGCGATCTCGGGCTTGGTCTCGTCCTTGCCGACGACGGCCACGAGGCGAGCGGCAATCCTCTCGTGGAGGTTGCGCCGACTCGCGGCGTAGAGATCCTTCAGCAGCTTGCGAACCTGCTCCTCCGCGTCCACTCGTCCAGCGACCTGCTGCGTGGTGTCGATCTCGGCGCGGTCGAGAATGGAGTTGAGCTGCTTGCTCAGGACCCGGAGGGCTTCGCCCGCGAACGCAATGCCGTAGCCGGACCGGAAGATGGTCTCTTCGATGAAGTCTTCGGTGGTGTCCAGCATCAGCCGGTTGCGACCTCGGGCCGTTTCCTGCACTGACCGGATCGCTCCCGGTGACCGGCGCTCGACCTGTCGGATGTGCTTCTCTGCCTCGGCAGCTTCAGGTATGCGCTCGAGCTCGCTCGTCGCCACCTCGATGATGTCCAAGAAGTCCTGGACATCGTCGTCGACGTCGAGGGAGCCGGCTTCGGCCTCGAGTGTGTTGAAGCGGTCCTCCAACTTGGCCACCAGGTCGTGGTCTCGGACAAGCGTGCGCAGTTCCTTGGGCACGGCGAGGAGGGACTCGCGCAGGTACCAATCGATGTAGCCGCTCACGAGGTGGTAGCGCAGCGTCTCGCCGGGGAACACCACTCTGGCGATGCCGAGGCCGCAGTACCGGCGCGGCTTGTCGAATTCGTCGAGGTCGGCCAACGCCCGGTCGGTGTTGGTCGCGTCCACACCCACGAGCGGCATGCCGACGTTGGTGAGCGTGAAGTGGTACATCGCCTCGGCGGCGATCTCGTACATGTCCCCGATGGAGGAGATCTCCGTCTTGCCCCTGAGTGTGTTGTCGATGACGTAGACCTGCTTCAGAAGGTCGCCATCGGGGATGTCGGGCCCGCCGTTCTCGTAGGGCCTACCGAAGTACCGCCCGAGGTGCGAGCTGAAGCGACAGAAGTGGTCGACCTCGCGGAAGAACGCGTAGGTGTTCGCCTCCTGCGCCTTCGCTGCGACGAGACCGCCTGGCGCCTTCGTAACGGCGTTCCGGAACACCGATGGCAGGTAGATGAACGCGCGGATCTCGGGGTAGTACCCGCCGGACTGCGCGGCCTGCCAGACAGCGAACACCACCTCGAGGAAGCCGGAGCTACCGGTCCCGCCCGCCGAGGAGCAGGTGATGTACACCGGGATGGTCGGCAGGCCCTTCGCCTCGCCCCCTGTGCCGAGGTGCTCACTGATCGAGATCGCTCCGCTCATCGCGTGACCGATCTTGGTGATCAGGTCCTGGCGGACCCGGTGGAACGCCAGCCGGCCGAGCATCCGCTCGCGCTTGAGGCCTTCGGTGATCGGGCCCATCGGGGGCTGGTAGTCGGGGTCCCACCACTGCTGGAGGTAGGTGTCGGTCGGAAGCTGGCCCCGCACGTAGACCGACGCCTGGAAGGGATCTTCGGTGACGTTGAAGAACTCGCCGACGTCGAGCGATACGCCGTCGGGCAGCGGGGGCTGCTGTGAAGTGAGGTCGACCGCATCGATGCCGAGGAACTTCAGGGAGTCGATCGCTGCTTGATCCGGTCGCTCGGCGCGCACCGCAGAGCGCAGTCGGGTGATGGTCTGGATGCCGCTGCCGCCGATGCCGATCACGACGGCTGCCGAGATCGGCTTCAAGGCTGCCCCGTCTGCAAGCCCGCGCGTCGGTACCGCGCCGAACTCGACCTCGTCCAATGCCGTCCTGCGTGCGCTCAACGTTCCCTCGCTTGGTTGTCTTGTCCCCGTAGCTCAGTCACGCTCGGGCGCTTTCGGCCAGTACTTCATCCTGCCACCCCCGAGTCGATAACGGTTGACCCGGATCTCTGTCTCTTCCTCGAGGAGCTTCCCGCGATTGCGGTCCTCAACCAGGAAGAACGGCGGCGTCTCGATCCTTGCGTAGACGCGCTTCGGCTTGCCGCGGCGAGTGAACACCTCGATCTTGGCCGCACCCGCGCCGGGGACATCCTTGGCGGTGATTCGCTGCTTCTTTCCCTTGAGCGGGATGACAGCGCGGTCGGCATCGACGGCCTTGTCCACCACGAAGACCCCGACGAGCTTGGGGAGCTGAATGAAGCGGCGGTAGAGCCACAGCAGGATCAGCGCGATGAGTAGGAAGATGGCGAGGACGGTGACCAGCTCGCGGATGGTGCGACCGAAGGTCCGACTGGCGTCGACCACGTGCGTGCCGTTGACGGTCCCCGTCGTCGGCGTGGTGGTGACGCGAGCGAGGAGGTCCTTCGGGAGCACCTGGTAGGTCGCGTCGAGGGTGACGTCGAACTTGTCTTGCTCTGTGACCGGCGGAACCTTGAACCCCGGGTCCTCGACCTCCGGCTCCATCCGAACGGTCACCGTGGCCGTGCCCTCGGGTCCGATACGCCGCACTCGGTCGCCAACGACCTCCGCTTCAACTGGATCGCCGTTCGCGTCCTTGACCTGTACCCCCGCGATCGTCACGTCGACGGGAAGCTTCTCGAGGTGCGACTTGATCTCGACCTCAACTTCCATCGGATCGGCGAGGCGCGCAGAGCTGCTCGACGTCACATCGACGCCATTCGCCAACTCGTCGTTCACGAGTGTCGCCAGGCGCGCTACCTGGCTTCGACGGACCGACTCGCGGAAGAAGTCCGGGAGTTGCTCGGGCGGGAGGCTGTTGATCTCCGGGCTGCCGAACACCTGGCGCAACAGCTCGATCCCACCGGCGCCCTGGTCTCCGAGCCCGACGCCGAGCACGAGGGTGTCGTGGCCGGCGTCGACCGCCTGAGCGCGCGCACGGAGTGCGTCCCACTCCGGCCCGCTCGTGCCTGGATACGCGCTCCCAGCCGCAGGTTGATGTTGTCCGTCCGTGAGAAAGATCACGAGCTGAACGTCCGAGGCATCCGCGCGCTCGAGCCGGCGGAGGGTCGCGTCGATCGCAGACCCAATATCGGTCGCTCGGCCCTTGGGCTCGGCCGGCAACGCGGCCTTGGCCTGCTCACGGGTCCCCGAGGTGATCTCCCCTTGGAACGCGAGGTTGGGGGATGAGTCGAAGGTGAGTACCGAGAGGTTGTCGCCCTCCGGGATGGAGTCGACGAGCGACTGGAACGCGTTCAGGACTGCCGGGTACGGAGGGTTGTCGCCCTGCGCCATGCTCCCTGAGGTGTCCACGACGACGACGAAGTCCGCCGGGATGGCGTCGACGCCGAACAGAGTGAACAGCTCATCGATCGAGGACGGAACCTCGTCGCTCTGGGCGCCTGCTTGCGCTCCAACGCTGCCTGCTGGCACGAAGGCGACGAGTATGAGAAGCGCGACGGCGATTCCGACGAAGGCGCGCGAATGCGAGAACACCCCATCGACTCTGGTGCCGTGCGGCGCGACCCGCTTCCTCCCCTCCACCGAGCTAGCCCGCCCTTCCTCGCTCGCGCTCGACCGTACAAGGGCAGGTTCCGGCGGTCTCATGAGGTGAGGTCTCTAACAGCTGAACCATCAGTTGCAAGTGTACAGACGATCGTCCACTGACTGGCAACTTGATTTGCCAGAAGGTAGGATGTGCTCAGTGGAACGGCTGACCGCTCGCTACCAACGCCAGGAGGACCTCCTCTGGCGGGCCTTCGTGGAAGAGGTTCCCGAGATCCACGCGGCAGGTCGAAGCCTCACCGCTGTCCAGGAGCAGTTGCGAGCGGCCATCTCCGAGCAGGGCCATCGAGATCCGGAGATCATCGACCTCGTGGACCTTCCGGACTCGTCCCGCGACGCCGTCACTGAGGCCACACAAGCGCGAGCAGATGTCGCGGCGCTCTCCGAGCGGTCCGCAGAACTCACTCGACACGCGGCGCAGGCCCTCGTGAAGGATGGCCTCAGCCTGCGCGATGTCGCCACCGTCCTCGGGCTCTCCCACACACGTGTCCAGCAACTGCTCCGAGCACCCGATGTCGACACACCTCAGACCAAGGGCTGACATCCGGCTGGCCAGGCGTTCCAGGCAGAGCTTGTCTGGGTTTGGCGTAGCTTGATGACCGTGACGGGGGTGGCGACGACAAAGTTGGAATCGGGCGACGTCTGCTTCGCGCTGACGCTCCGCCATCTCCATCCAGACCGGGATCTGGATGCCGAGACGGTGACGCGAGATGGAGTTGCGTTCGTCACCGCGCTCGAGGGTCATCGTGATGCACGGTTCGTCCTTCAGACGGTGTGCTTTCCCGATCCGCTCCAACCGGAGTACGGGCGCATCGCCATTCATCTCATCGCCACGCTCGCGGCTGACGGTCAACCAACCGCTGACCGGGTCGATGAACTGTGCGACGACTTGCTCGACTTGTTGTCGGCACCCCCGGTGCGGTGGAGCTTCGAGCCCGTTACCGACGACGAGGACCTCGCTGCGGTCCTCGAGCCAGTCGTGCCGGCGAAGCTCGCCGAGGTCGCTCGGCGTGAAGAACCGTGCATGCCGACGCGGTGGGTCGGCGGCATCGGCTTCGGCAACGACCCGAGCATCCGCAGAGCCGACAGAACGCTGTGGTCGATGTGGACACTCGGCCCTGCCTCGCTCGATCTCCGTCGCCTCGGCTCGGTGCTCCTTGCCCAGGAGGCCCCGGTCTGCATTCGGGTCTCGTTGACGCCGAGCGCCATCTCTCCTGAGGAGCGCGCCGGCATCGAGGACCTCTCGATGAACGTGGCCGAGGCGGTGCCCGGCGAGGGCTTGCTGCGGGCTTCGTGGCACACGGTCGAGTCGCTGCTGTACCTCCGACCGCTCTTCGACGTGCGCTGCGTTGTCGCGAGCCCAGAGCCGCTCTCGCCATCGATGCTGTCCGCGCTCGGACACGCCTACAGCGAACCACCCGCCCATGGCACCCCGGAGCCGGTGTTGCGAGGAGGCTTCGCCGTACTGCGCGGAGGCAACGAGGTCGACAACGAGATCCTCCTCGACGCGTACTCCACGCTGTCGTGCGGGAACCCCATCCCAAGCCTGGCTCCGAAGGGCCTGGAGCGGATCCGGCGGCTCCTCGGTCCGTGGGAGGCAGCGAACATCTTCCGAATCCCGGCGACGGACGACGACGGCTTCCCAGGATTGAAGACGCTTCGCATCCCCGACCTCGAAGTACCGCTGGTCGATCTCGCGAAGTCGGGACAAGTCGCGGGCCATGTCGTCGGCAACACCCGCCAGCGCGTCCTCATCGATCCCGAGGAACGCTTCCGCCACCTCTACGTCTCTGGGCAGACCGGCACCGGCAAGAGCACACTCCTTCTGAACCTCGCGCTCCAAGACATCGAAGCAGGAGCGGGCGTCGCCGTTCTCGACCCCCACGGAGACCTCGTCGAGGAACTGCTCGGACGGATCCCGCCCGAGCGCGCCGACGATGTCGTGCTCGTCGACCCGGCCGACCCCGTCGCTGTCACGGGCGTCAACCTGCTCGAGGGCGAGACTCCGATCCAACGCGAGTACGTCGTCTCCGAACTCGCCCGGATGTTCTACTCGCTGTTCGACCCGAAGCGAACCGGCATCATCGGCCCGCGCTACGAGTCGTGGCTCCGTCAAGCCGCTCTCCTCCTGCTGGCGAACTCAGACGAGCATTCGTCGTTTCTCGACATCTCGACGGTGTTTGTCGATCCGGCGGTACGCAAGCACCTCGTCGATGGGATCACCGATCCGATCCTCGCCGAGTTCTGGCGCGGGGAGATGGCTCAGACCTCCGACTTCCACAAGAGCGAGGTCCTGGGTTGGTTCCGCTCGAAGTTCGAGGTCTTCCGCACCTCAGCACTGGTGCGCAACGTCGTCGGCCAAGCGCAATCGACGGTGTCGTTCAGCGATGTGATGGCGAACCAACGCATCCTGCTCGTCAACCTGTCGAAGGGGCTGCTCGGCGACTACAACTCCGCGTTGATCGGCCACATCGTCTTCAGCCGGCTGTGGTCCGCGGCGCTCGAACGAGGATCGATCCCAGCGAGCGACCGTCGCGACTTCTTCATCTACATCGACGAGTTCCAGAACATGACCACCGACTCGCTCCCCGCGGTCCTCTCCGAGGCACGCAAGTTCCGAGTCGGCCTGACGCTCGCGAACCAGTTCTTCTCCCAGGTGCCCGAGCTCACCCGCGAGGCGATCATGGGCAACGTCGGCTCGAGGATCACGTTCCGGCTCGGACCCAAGGACGCCGAACCATTCGCGCACTGGCTCGGCCCTGACGTCGATGCCCACGACCTGACCGGCCTCCCGAACCATCTCGCCGTCGGTGCACTCTCAAACCACGGCGTACCGATCGACCCATTCCCGTTCAAGACCGAGCCACCCATCGGGCAGCGAAACGAAGCGGTTGCCGAGAAGGTTCGCGAGCGCAGCCGGGACCAATGGGCTTCGCCCGTCGAGGCGCTCGACGCGGCGTTCTTCACGCGATGGGCGCACGTGCAGGGCTCGTTCAGCGATCGCCTGATCGCGCCAGCATCCCCGGATGCGTCAGCCAACGCTGCGGCGCCGTCATCCCCTCCGCAGCGATTCGTCGAGAAGTGGATCACGAACCGGCTCCACTGGCGCCCCACGCAGCCGAGTACGAACCTGCTGGTGACCCGGCGATCCGAGTCAGACTTCCTCGGCACCGTCGCACTCCTCCGCCGACGCATGAACTTCGACGTTCCGAATGCTGTTGAGGTCGCACTCGGCACGACCGGCAGGAAGATCGTCGGCCTAAAGGCGAATCACGCCGCAGCCCTCCGCTACGAGCTTCGCTGCCACGGCGCAGAGGCCTCCTTCTCCACCGTGGACGACGGTCAGGCGACCGATGATGGCGCTCAGGACGACGGCCCACCGCTGGTCGCCGAGTTGGACCTCAGCCCGAGAACGGTGGGTCGGCTCCAACAGGCAGGCATCTTCGATGTCGTGGACCTCGCAGCGATGGCCCCCGACGAGTTGCTGGCGCTTCCGGGATTCGGGCCGCGTGCACTGGACGAGATCAACGCTGTCCTCGCCAACCAAGACCGTCGGCTCGCCCGCCCGCTCGAAGAAGACCACCTCGTGGTCGACGACGATCTGCTTGCCGACTCCGGGCTTGCCGCTCTCTGGGCTGCCGACCAAGCGGCGCTTCGCCGGGCCGCCCAGGAAGAGCTGCACGACAGAGTCATCCGACGAGTGACCGCGAGCATGACCGACGAGCAGGTTGCCGTGTTCAACGCTGCCCACAAGGTCGACCCCGAGACGGCACGGGCCATTGTCGACGAGATGGTCCCCGACCAAGAACAGGTTGTGGCTGAGGAACTCGCTGGCCTTCAGAACGAGATCCGCGTAGCGATCGACGAGATCCTCCGGGAGCTGACCAGCCCCGCCTGAGTCCGAACGCTGACGAGTTCAACGAAGGTTGCTCTCGTGGGTCGCACACGCTCGAAGCGAGGAAATCACTCGGGGCCTTGACTCGGCCGCGTCCCAGAACGCACGGTTCGACCGTTGCCTCCCCGCAGCGCGCCGGGTCCGATACGACCGAGGACGAGCAGCGTGCGGAGGGTACAGGTCGTCGCTTCCGGCGACCATGCCTCGGGCTCCTCCCGCATGCGGGCGACAAGCGCGCGGCACGCCGCCCCCGTCGACACATCGATGCGCTGCAGTCCCTCATGCTCAGTCCGGTCGGGGGCACTCGCGTAGCGGTGGGAGAGCTCTGAGAAGGTGATCGGCGTCGTGAAAGCACCAAGGAACTTCAGGTCCAGCAAGTCGGGTGCCCAGGCCAGGGTGTGGATCATCAACCGACCTTCGTTGACGTCGTGGTCCGAAAGACCCAGCTCTTCGTAGAGACCTCTTCGCGCAGTATCACTCGGAGTGCATCGAAGCGAGCCATCGGCCGAACTCGCCCTGAAGTCCTTCGGAGCGCAACCCTCGCCTACGGCATTGAAAGTGGCCCCGCCATGCCACCAGCCCCCGGCGGAGACCTCAGTACCTCTTGTCGTGAGCACGAGCACATCCCCGTCCTCGCAGAGCAGCGAAAGGCCGACACTCAACGGGTTTGGGAAGCCGTCAATCGGACGGGGTCGGGGCGTGTTGGGCAGAAACGGGGTGAGGACCTTCTTCTCGTCGGTCGTTCCCCGCAGCAAGGCAACGTGGGTCGCAAGGAAGTCGAAGTAGCGGTATCGCTGAGCCACGATGTTGATCACGTGGCTACGACCATCCCTCAGGTCTGCGGGCTCGTCAGACATCCGCTGGATCTGGAGAGAGCGGATCCCAACCTGAACGCCGTCGTGGTGCCCGGCATCGACCCATTCCTGACGGTGCACCTCGCGCAGCCATGCGATTGCGCTCGGAGCCTCGAAGTCGTCGTCCCCGAGCAGCACGGTCACGGCTTCAGGACCAAACGAGCCGTCACTGCTCCAGCCGGTCTGGACAACTTCAAGCGCTACCGAGTTCAGATCGGAGTTGGCCCATTCGCGGTCCGTCCGACTGTTCCTCCTACGACGGAGCCACCGGCGACCCTTCCGTTCAAGAACCTCGCCGAACAGTCGGTCCACGAGCACGCCAGCGACGGCTCCCACGATGACGCCCCACCAGTCCATCCGAGTCAGCCGGTCAGCCCGCGTAGACCTTCAGCGAAGGCGATCCACCCGAGGGCGAAGTCGGTGCCTGGACCGCCGCCGGCGGCTCGCTCCAAACGGGGGCCGACGATCCCGAGCAGGTTTGCCGCAACGGCCAGCTTGTACCGTTCCCTCCACCGCTCGTGGTCTGGAAGCTCTTGGTCCTGGGCAGTGACTGCGACGAGTTCGAGCAACCTGGCCTCGAGGTCTGCGTGAACCGATAGCGGGGCTCGGTCGTAGGCGATCACTGGTGAGTCGGAGAGCGTGACCTCGACCGCAGGGTGGCGGTCCTCGACTGGGCTGGTCACGCGTAGGTAGTGACCGATCTTCGCGGCGTCGAAGAGGTAGTCGCCCTTGCCCCAGTCCTTCGGATCGATCAGGCGTACACGCAGCTCACTGTCGTCGACCGCTCCCCACAGGATGTTCTCGGGGTTCGGGTCGCCATGGACGAACGTGCTGAACGGAGGGGCGACGGTGCCGAGTCGTTCTTGCGCGCTGTCGAGCAGGGGACCCCAGCCGCTCTCGACCTCGAAGCTCGTATCACCAGTGCGAACCGACAAGGGCACGTCCCGCGGTGGGAGCAGACCATGTTCAACAGCGTGCGTCAGCCGACCCTCAGCTCGTACGAAGTAGTCCTCGACGACGTTCGGGATCACTCGCTTCTGGCGCGTCGCCAGGTACGCGGGCGCGAGAACCTGGCTCCAGGCGAGTTCCAGCACGCGTGACCCCATCGCCTCATCACCGCCGGCCAAGAGCGATGCGAACGTGGCGTACTCCTCCAGGTTCTCCATCAGGTAGCCGTAGATCGGCCCGATGTCATCGACAGCGAAAATCTGGGGGAACGCACTGCGAGTCGCTTCGGGAAGCCGAGGGTCGGTGGACGCATGGCGCAGGTGGTGAGCTTCTGCAACGAGCGACGGTGATCGATCGACCTTCACCACGAAGGTAAGCGTGGTGTTCACCCGGGCGACGAGCATCGCAGTGTTGCCACCCGCGAACGAGTGGAGACCAGACACAGTGACCGCGCCGAACTGACCTCCAGCGAGAGCATCCTTGACAAGCTGGTGTGCCGTGAGTCGCTGCACCCGCTGGTCCTCGGACTCCCCGCCGATCGGCGCGTCGTCGAGCTGTCGTCCGATCGCCTCGGCGACGACAGCGCTCAACTCCTCCTCAATGCGTCCCACGGACTGCGACCGTATTCCACTTCCGCAGTGACCTGTAGCTCCAGCTCGCGATCCTCGTTGCGGCCATGTCCCCACTCGGGTGCCGCCGCATGGAATCCTGACAACCACGATGAGCAACCAAGTCCAGTTGGCCGAGACCCTTCGGGTACTCGGAGTCAGTGCGGTCGAGGCCGCCGCCGAGATCTTGCGCGAACGCTTCGGCGCCAGCGATCTCCGAATCAGCACCAAGAGTTCTCCGGCCGATGTCGTCACCGACGCGGACCTCGCCAGTGAGCGAATCGTCCGGGAGGTCATCCTGGCCGAACGGCCCTCCGATGGCATGCTCGCCGAGGAGGGAACGTCGATCGAAGGCACGTCGGGAATCTCGTGGGTGCTCGATCCGATCGACAGCACTGCCAACTTCGCCCGCGGGATCCCGATCTGGTCTATCTCGCTCGCTGCAATTGACTCCGACGGAGTGCTCGCCGGTGTCGTCGCGTTCCCGCCTGGAGGTGAAGTGATCTCAGCGACGGCGGCGACAAGCGTTCTGCTGAACGGCTCACCTGTGCAACTTGGAACGGCGCCTACCTTGTCGGGATCAATGGTGGCCATCGGCTGGGGGCCGCGATCATCTGGGCGTCGACAAGGCCGAGTCGCAGAGTCGCTGATCCACCGGGTGGGCAAGGTCCGCAGTCCCGGTAGCCCAGCTCTTGGCCTGGCATGGACCGCGCTCGGGCGTTTCGATGCGGCGTACTACGAGATGGACTTCAACGACTGGGACGTTGCCGCAGGAGCTTTCCTATGCGAGTGCGCGGGCTTGATCGTTCGACGCGAGCCCGCCGACGCTGCCGACAGCTCTCATCGACTCCTCGCCGCCCGCCCTGAGTTGGCCGATGCTCTCGCGGGCTTCGTCTTCGAGTAGCCGCACGACCTTCACGCCCTGGCAAGTGGCCTGTCCACGAGCTGTAGCATCGGACGAACAGCGGACCGGTCGACAGGAGGGTGAGATCGGGTGGTCATGATCGATCTGGTCATGTGGGATCTCGATGAGACGCTGCTTCCGTCGCAGCACCTCCGCGATGCGCGTCACCGCTCATCCCCATGCGAACTCTCCGGCCTTGGCGCGTTCGCCGGAACAGCCCTTCACCCCGGTATCTCCGACGCAGTGCTCGGTATGACCGGTGTTCGGACGGGGCTCGTCACCAGCTCACCGCGGTGGTACGTCGAGCAACTTCTCGACTGCTTCCTCCCTCAAGCTCGCTTCGACGTGTTGGTGACCTACGAGGACGTGCAGGCCATCAAGCCGAATCCTGAGCCGTTGCTCGTCGGGCTCCGGGAACTCGACAGCGACCCAAGCCGTGCTGTGTACATCGGCGACGACCTCGTCGACCACCAGGCCTGCGCGGCCGCCGGCGTACGTTTCCTCGGCGCGGGCTGGGCGGACACACCGACGTACCCGATCGATGCGGAGGTGCTCGCGCACCCGCTCGACGTCCTGACAATCCTGGGGTCGCCGTGACGACCTTCCGCGGGTTCCACGGGACGCTCGCGTCGCGGGTGGACTCGATTCGCTCCTCAGGCATCTACCCGAGCGACAACCCCGACGATTGGCTCGGCGAGGGCACCTACTTCTTCATCGAGGGCCTCGACGATCCGAAGAGCAGCGCAGCTCAGTGGGCACGGTGCAAGGCCTGGGACAAGCACGACCAGGAGTTCGACGAGTCCGCGGTTGCAGTCGTCGAGGTCGCCATCGAGGTTGACGCCGCAGGGGTTTTCGACCTCAGGGAGCCCTCGAACGCCCAGCATTTTCACCGTGTGAGGCGTCGTTGGCTGAAGGCCCTCGTCCCTCGCCGTTCGACGCACCTTCCCCGCCCCGAGAAGGACAGGTTCGACACCGATCTCCTCGATCAGTTCAAGCAGGAGAACGCGATCACAGTCCTGATCGGTGACTTCCACATCCAGTTCTCGCTACGAGAGCGCCACTTCCGACTCGACTCGCGGATCCCCAACGTCACCGTGCTGTGCCTGTCGAATGGCGCCACGGGCGCCACGGGCGCCACGACCGAGATCGTCGACGTAACCGTTGGACCTGTGGTGTCGTTCCTGGAAGCAGAGGAGCCGCAGTGATCTCTCCCTCCGATGTCCCCGACGAGGTTCGAGCGCAGCAGTACACGCGCTGCGCGGCGTACCTCAGCCACATCGAGTTCGTCCGCCAGCACATCGCCCCGCGTCTCGACGAGGGGCTCAGGGCCATCGAGTTCGGCGGGAGCAACGGCTTCCTCGCCGAGCTGCTCGATGGCGTCGACTACGAGGTGGCCCCAAACGCTCCGGCAGTCGATGTTCAGGACCTCTCGACCTACCCGGCCGACCAGTTCGATCTCGTCATCCTCGACGAGATCCTGGAGCACGTCGCCCGACCGTGGGTCGCGGTCGAGGAAGTGCGCCGCATCCTCAAGCCGGGCGGATGCCTCATCACGAGCTCCCCGTTCCTCATCGCCGAGCACCGCATGCCCAAGGACTACTGGCGGTTCACCAAGGACGGCTACCGGGTGCTCCTGGAGAACTACTCAGCCGTCGAGACCGGATCTTGGGGCAACCAGGGATCGGTCACCTACCTGATGCAAGGGATGATGGTCTCGACCCAAGACGCCATCGACGCCGGCACTTTCGACCTGACCGACGTGGAGAAGTTCGCGATCTCCGTCTGGGCCTACGCCTGGAAGTAGCTGGCGGCCCCGGTTCCACGGCGGAGCGCGTTCGTGTCGAACACGAAGGGGTCGCCGTTCCGTTTGAAGAACCCGACGTTCGCGCACCGGGTCTCGCCCCGCATCGCCTCTTCAGCGCGGGGGTGGTGGACGTGACCGAAGATCGAGAGCGCCGGGTGATAGCGATCGATCGACTCCAGCAGACCTGGGCCGTACATCTCCGAGCGCTGCGCGACGACGTCGTAGCGCAGGTCCTCGATGTCGGGCGGCACATGCGTGCAGAGGACATCGACTCTGCCCAGATCACCGACGAGGGAGCGGTAGGCGTCGTGCGGGCGTTCGAAGTAGGCCCACGGATCGCCGTGCACGGGCCGCTTGAGAGCCCCTCCAGCGACGAACCCAAACTGCAACCCATCGAGGTCGACGACCTCGCCATCTCGAACTCTGAGGTAGGCGGGCGCCATCGAGTCCCACACCGAGGGGGCGTCGACGTTGCCGAGCGTCACCAACGTACGGGGCCCGAGGTGCTCGATGATCTCGCGGTACTGAGATCGGACCACGACGTCGAGCGTGGCGGCTGGATCAGGCAGACCGCTCCACAGCTTGTGTTCAAGTGCGTGCATCTCGTCGAAGCGGCCAGTGCGACGCAAGGACGCGAACTCTGCGACCGCGTCTGCGCCGAACACCGCGCCCAGGATCCCCTTCTCCGGTGAGTGGTAGTCGACGTATTCGATGAGGTCGCCGAGGACGATGAGGAACTCCGCCTGAGCAGCGACCTCGACGAGGTCCTCGAGGTTCCCGTGCACATCGCTCACGACGCTGACAAGCACGCCCCGACTCCGTTCCCTATCTCGCAGTTCACCCGACCCTCAGTGACCATCACAGCTCTCGGATCACCCGAGCAGGAACGCCGCCGACGAGGGTTGCAGGCGGCACATCCCGGGTCACGACCGAACCGGCGGCGACTACCGAGTCTGCGCCGATCGTGACTCCTTGCAGAATCATCGACCCCGCCCCGAGCCACACGTTGCGACCGATCACGATGGGTGCTGCAGTCACGCGACGAGTGCGCTCGAACGGCTCCAGCGGGTGCCCCGAGGACAGCAGGCTCACGTTGGGCGCGATCAGAACCTCGTCGCCGATCTCGACTCCCCCGATGTCGCTCACGGTGCAGCTGTGATTGATGAACACCTTTCGACCGACGCGGAGGTTCACGCCATGATCGACGCGGATCGGCGGGACGAGGCGGAAGCTCTCGTCGACTACCTGACCAGTGAGCTCGGTCCACGCCGATCGGATCGCGTCCGAGTCCGAGTACGGGATCTGGTTCAGGCGCTCGCAGCACGCGATCGCAGCCTCGATCCTCTCGCCCATCAAGCGCGACTCGGGAGTGCCAGCCACGATCAAGCGTTCCTCGCTCGACACTCCTACTGCTCCCCTTCGTCGTACCCGGATGCGCTCGGCTCCTCGACGTCATCTGGCACGTCATCCAACGGGCCACGCCCTCGCGATCGTGTTGGCGATGACCTTCGAGCGTTCAACGATGTCGTCGTGGGTCCAGGCTGTTGCGTGTTCGTCGACGATGGGACGGGTCAGCGCCAGAACGCTGTACTTGTTCAGCAGTGACCGTTTGCCCAAGCCCTTGTCCTCTCCTCCACCCGACGTGACGGCAGCAGCGTCATCGGTCCAAGGCCGATTCGAGAGCGTGCTGTTGAGGCTCTTGGTGACCAGGGTGAGGTTGCCAATCGAGTGGATATACCAGTCGCGGTTCGCGCAGGCTTCCGGGTCGCTCAGGATTCCGTCCTGCCAGTAGGTCCGCCAACCGCGGGGCATGACATGCTCGATATCGAGCTTGACGGGGAGGCTGACGTCCTCGTGCTTGTCCGTACGGAGCTGCATCTCGACCCCTGAGAGAATGGCCCGGAGCCGCTGCTGCTTGATGGTGCCGTACACCTTGATACCGAACAGCTCCTTCGTGAGTTCGCCGTCGGAAGGCCAGGTCCGTGAATCGGCGGTCTGTGCCTTGAGGAAGGCCACAGTCGCGTCGCCAACCTCCTCCGACGGATGCTGGTCCAGCTCCTTGAGAATCGCGACGACGAGACGGTTCACGTCCTTCATCGTTCGTCGCAGCAGTGTCCGACGCACCGCCCAGCTCTCCACCGCTGCCAGCGCCCGGTCTGCCTGCTGAGGCGAGGCCGGGTGGGCATCAGTGATGATCCACAGCAGGAGCGGGATGAACACCCCAAGCTCGAGGGCCTCGACGACTCGGGCGTGGAAGGTGCCCTGCGCCGAGCGCGGGTCCAGCTGCGCGAAGTCCCGGAAGGTGTCGGCGTCGGTCCGCAGCCGAGCGAGGAAGGCCTCCGCAGCTGGGACGCTTTCGAGTTCATCGCGCGCGTGTTTACGGAACTGGTCGAAGATCCTGTCGGTGGGGATCTCGTCCTTGATCCGCATGGTCAACCAGTACTGGAGGAACAGGTCGATCCGAGATCGAAGCTGGCGACCCTGAGCGATCTCGTCACGCCACCAGTCGTTGTCGAAGTCCTGCCAGTACTTCTCGCCCCACGCATCAACGTCAGCGCCGATCTCGTCGCAACGCTGGAACACGTAGTTCTTGATGAGGTCGGCGGGCAGAAGCGGCGTGCCGTGCGCGTTCAAAGTCTCGAAGATTGCCTGCGGCTCATCCGCATCGTCGAGATCGATACAGGCTTCGCGCGGTTCGCTGACCTGTTCCGCCGGCTGGGTCATGCGCTGATCGTCGTGTCCGATGGACTGGATCGCACGATCAGGAC
>Ga0209023_10003401_pt1 | contig 19038 bp, 21 predicted proteins | sample LakOneMetagenome_FD_187468 | JGI IMG/M metagenome (GOLD analysis project Ga0209023, IMG submission 187468) | Freshwater and sediment microbial communities from Lake Erie, Canada (SPAdes) (version 2) | ecosystem: Environmental > Aquatic > Freshwater > Lentic | place: Lake Erie, Canada...
TTCATGCTCTTTAATAGCTTTTACAATTTGTGTTTCGGTGAATCTTGACTTTTTCATAAATCGACCTTATTTTTAAAGTTAACAATTTTGTCAACTTTTAAATGGCCGAACTTTGGGGGAGCTTACACTTTTGGCTGTTGGGCTATAAAACCGGCAAACTCATTCACGGCTTCGTTAGCCACTACCAGTTTTCCTTCCTTATTGCGTGTAATGGTTTGCAGGATGGCACTGTCTGCAAAAGCATTCTTTAGTAATGCCGCATCACTGTTTTTCATGCCTTCAAATAATCTATTCACGGCGGCCTTTACTGAATCCGTGGCAGTTTGCGCTTTTACTGTATTTAAAAAACAAATACCCGTTAAAAAAATCAGAAAAGGTTTCATAAAAAAATATTTATTTGTTTTTTGGCAAAATTATTGTGTGTAAAAGTATAACCCAATTATCATGAAAAAAATAAAACTCCACCAGTGGCTTTCCCTGGTTTTATTTATGGCTGTACTGACCAGCTGCAGCAAAAAAAGCTATCCATCCGAAAATGCTGCGGATGTTGAAGAGCAGCAATATGAATCCTCAAAAAACGCTTCGGCTGATGACTATACACCCCCGCAGGTAATTACCATACCAGACGAGAGGGCAAGGAGCAATAAGGAAGGCGAACTCTATTATGATAATGAATATGGATACCGGTACTGGCGTTATTGTGACGGAAAATATTATTTAGATGCCAAATATGAAAAGGCTAAGGCAGCCGGTAAGAAGCTCTCAAGAAAAAAACATAAACAACAGCATCCCGGGATGGCTTCCAGTGATAAACCCGCTGCGCCCTCTTCAGAATAGCCACATAATAAATTTGAAATACCACCGTTATTAAATTAAGTGGACTAAAAAAACCACTTTTGTATAAATAGCCCACCTGCAGGACATAGCCATGTGGGCTTATTTATTTTAATACCCCAGTATCTTCAGCATACTTTGAGCTGTTTGTTCCTTTGCATATAACCAGTCAACCAATTTACCATTTTTATCATATCCCACTATAACATGTTTAGGTGAAGGTATAAGGCAATGTTTGATACCCCCATAACCGCTTATCTGGTCCTGGTAAGCACCTGTATGAAAGAAGCCCACGTAGAGGGGTTCGCCCTCTCCCACTTTAGGCAAAAACACTTCGTTAATATGCTCCTCGCTGTCGTAATAATCATGACTGTCGCAGGTTATCCCGCCCAAAACCACGCGGTGATAATCATTGTCCCATTTATTTATAGGCAGCATTAAAAATTTTTCGCCAATACCCCAGGTATCGGGTAAAGTAGTGATAAATGAAGAGTCGATCATATACCAGGTCTCCCTGTCGTTTTGATTTTTTTGGCCGATCACGCTGTAAATATGAGCCATACTTTCGCCGACAGTATAACTGCCAAACTCAGTAAAAATATTCGGCATGGGCACTTTACTTTTTTTACAGGCCACTTTAATGTTGCGTACAATTTCATTAATCATGAACTGGTAATCGTATTCAAAGCCCAGCGAATGTTTTATAGGAAAGCCGCCGCCAATATTAATAGAATCCAGTTCAGGGCAGATCTTTTTTAACTGGCAGTACAGGTTAATTACCTTGTTCAGTTCACTCCAGTAATAAATATCATCCTTGATTCCCTTATTTAAAAAAATGTGAAGCATCTTAAGCTGGAAACGGTGTTCATTGCCTTCAATCTTATCAACATAAAATTCAAGTATGTCCTTTGCCCTTATGCCCAGGCGGGAAGTATAAAAAGGAAAATTAGGCTCTTCTTCTGCCGCTACACGTATACCGAGGTTGAAGGGCACTTTTACAGATTTAATGTAGGAACGCAGTTCATCTTTATTATCCAGGATAGGGATAACATTTTTGAAGCCGCTGTTTAATAACCCTGCTATCCTGCTGGTGTAGGTTTTTTGTTTAAAACCATTACAGATGATAAAAGTTTCTTTGGTTATCTTTTTTTTCTCGTACAGCTTTTTTACAATTTCGATATCATAAGCAAAAGAAGTCTCAAGATGAATATCATTTTTTAGCGCCTCTTCCACGATAAAGGAAAAATGCGAACTTTTGGTACAGTAACAATAATTATACTGTCCTTCATATTTGTGGCGCTTAAAAGCCTGAGCAAACATATACTTGGCCTTATTTATCTGTTTGCCGATTTTGGGCAGGTAAGTAAGTTTTAACGGGGTACCATATTTATCAATCAGTGATTTTATATCAAGATCATTGTACTGCAGGTAATCATTTTTTACCTTAAAATCTTCCTGCGGAAAGTTGAATGTCTGGTTAATCAGGTTTTGATACGTATTATCCATTTACAGTACTGCTTAAATTGGGTTAGTTAATTTTTTTACAAATGTAACTGAATGTAAATATTATTGATAAAAAAAAACCGTCCCGCTGAAGCGGGACGGTTTGAATAGTATTACTGGTGGTATATTACTTTACCGAACTAACCAGTTTTTTAAAAGTTTCCGGCTCATTCATGGCCAGGTCGGCTAAAACCTTACGGTTTAAATCAATATTTTTTGCAGCCAGTTTATGAATAAATTCACTGTAGGTAATGCCTTCTTCCCTTACTGCGGCATTAATACGGGCAATCCATAACTGACGGTATTCTCTTTTTTTGTTTTTACGGCCAACATAAGCATAGGTTTGGCCTTTTTCCAATACGTTTTTGGCAACGGTATATACATTTTTACGCTTGCCATAAAATCCTTTGGCAGCTTTTAATATTCTTTTGCGGCGGGCCCTGCTGGCTACTGCATTTACTGAACGTGGCATATCTTAATTAGTTTAAAGTTAAAAGTTGATAATATTTACCTTCCGGAGAGCCGGGCTTATTTTAGACCCAGTAATCTTTTTACAAAGTGCATGTTAGCATCACTAACCACACCATCCTTACGCATATTACGCTTGCGCTTGGTAGATTTTTTTGTAAGAATGTGACGTTTGAAGGCTTTCTGAAAGGTGATTTTACCGGTGCCGGTAACTTTAAAGCGCTTTTTAGCGCTGCTGTTGGTTTTAACCTTTGGCATTGTATAACTTGTTTTTAGTTACTCCCTGCTGGCGGTCCCGAAAAGCCGGGACACTTGTTGAGCCGTGTGGGAAATGTTTAAAAAAGAGAACTTTCTTTTTCGGTCGGCAAAGGTAAAGTAAAAATGCTTTACAGGAAAATAAAAAACAGCTATTTTAGACCAGTTTGCATAAAAAAACCCGGTAATTACCGGGTTTTTATTGAAAATTTTGAATTTTAATAATTCCTTGCCTTCATTTCCACCCTCCTGTTCTTGGCACGGCCTGCAGCAGTTTTATTATCAGCAACCGGCTGGTCCTGTCCATGTCCTGCAGCATTTAACCTGCTTTCTTCAACTCCTTTGCTTACCAAATAAGTCTTAACAGCACTTGCCCTGTTGTCGCTCAGTATTTGATTTTTTTCTGGTTTACCCTGGCTGTCGGTATGCCCGTCAATATCCAGTTTAAGAGTTTTATCCTCTCCTAAAATCTTAACCACTTCATTTAAAGATTTAAATGACTTAGGTAATAATTTAGCGCTTCCAGTAGCAAAAAATATGTTTTTGGCAGCATAGTTAATTTTGTCAACTACAGCCTGTGCTATCACAGGGCAGCCGTAATTGGATGCCGGGCCGGCCAGGTTAACACATTTATCTTCTTCATCATTAACCCCGTCTTTATCAGTATCAGGTATTGGGCAACCCTGGTAACGGGCAACACCGGCCACATCCGGGCATTTATCCTGTTCATCATTAATACCATCCTTGTCGGTATCAGGTATTGGGCAACCACCATATTTAACCAGGCCGGCCACATCCGGGCATTTATCTTCTGCATCTGCAATACCATCACCATCTTTATCGGGGCAACCCTGTAAAGAAGCCAGGCCAGCTACTGTTGGGCATTTGTCATTGGCATCAATGATACCGTCGCCATCAGTATCTTTCGGCGCTTCTACCACTGGAGGCAATACAACTGGAATTACCGGGGGCGCCTTAGGCTTTCCGATATTGCCTGCCACCCCAATGCTGTGATAAATATGATAGGCAGCATTTTCAGTAACCGGTATACGGTACTGGCTGTTAATTAAAATAAAAGCGTCGTCATATAAATTGATCTGCAAACCCAACCCTGCAGGAACAAAAGCTGCATAGTAACCTTTGTATTTTGAAGCACCGATACCGGCAGTAATAAATGGACTGATCCAGTAATGGTCTGAAGTAAGTTTTACATTACCTGTGGCAACAGCTTCAAGCAATAATTTATTCTGGGTGGTGAGCGATTTTCCGGGCACAGGGTAATCCAGGAAGGAAGCCCCGATTGAGCTTTCGAAATCAATATTATTACTTAAACCCCTGATATAGCTGACAGCCATACCGGCAGCCATATCTTTTGTTTGTTTGTACTGTTTGGTGCGCAATACATTCGATAAACTTGTTGACCGTATACTGGCCGCAGTTTTAAAATCGTTAAGTATAAAATGCACGCCAATTGCCGGACGTTTTTTGTATTCATTCTGTCCAAAGCTGGTCATAAACAAGCCCAGGGCTAAAAATGCTAATAAGACTTTCTTCATATGTGTTAGTTTACGTAGTTGCGCAAAAATACTGGCTTACCGCCAAAACTTAAAATAATTTACCCACAATATTCTAATCACCAATACTTTCAGCAGTATCCTTTGCGGAAAAATTAAGGCAAAAATCAGCTGTTGGGTGCTTTTTTACCCAATACCTCAATTTTTACACGTGTAAGCCCTGATGAAATATAGCCCAATTTTACAGCAGCCGCCCTTGTAAGATCTACAATCCGCTTCATTTTAGGATGAAGCCTGTCATTTACTTTAACAATAGCAGAGCGGCCATTCCTGAGGTTGGTAACCTTTATCCATGTACCCAGGGGCAATACATTGCAGGCACAGGTAAGTTTACCCTGGCTGAAAATCTCGCCGGTGGCAGTTTTACGGCCATTAAACTTATTGGCATAAAAACTGGCCATACCGTAAAATATTTTTTTTGATTTTGAAGGCGATACTTTTTTAACGGTATCTGCCTGCTGGGCATACACCTCCCCTGCCGGTGTACATAAAAATCCTGCAGTCAAAATCAAAAGAAAAAGCCATTGCCTGTAAAGAGGTAATTTCATGCAGCCGTTAATGTACTTTAAAACTAAGTAAAATTGATTTACCTGTCGGTAAAATATTTTTCCCTCATAGCCTTATCTTCCCCGTAAATATCATCATAAAATTTTATTTTACCATCTTTCCCCTCACAACTGAAGTAGCGTATAAAAATCGGGATCTTATTTTTTACATCAATACGGTGGTTCCGTTTGGCAGTAATCCAGTTTTTTATAGAGTCGGTATTATACCTTAAACTGTCCGGGTGTTTTACATTCATACTGTCGTTACGGGCAATGTAAAATGCCAGTTCTTCCCATTGCTGTACCCTTACGCAACCATGGCTTAATGCCCTGGAGGCATTTTTGAAAAGATAACGCTGGTTGGTATCGTGCAGGTAAACAGCATAGGGATTATTAAAATTAAATTTAAATATCCCCAGTGCATTATTATCGCCACTGGGCTGCATTACTTTGTAGGGTATGCCTTTTGAATATTTGCTCCAGTCGATATTATTGGCATCGATACTTTCACCTTTTGCATTCACCAGTTTGATACCCAGTTTTGCCAGGTAACCCGGGTTATTTTTCAGCTTGGGAAGGTACTGCTTTGCTATAATGCTTGTGGGTACTGTCCATGTAGGATAGGTTACCATATCGGTGATGGAACTGTTCAGTAACGGTGTCCTGGTATCCGGCTTACCACAAATTATCTTCGACTCCAGCGCAATGGTGTCGTGATCGATTACCCATAAATAATAACCCGGTAAATTCACCCAGATATATTTCTCCGGCATTACTGCAGGCAATTGCTTATACCGGTCCAGTGTAATGGCAATACGTTTAAACCGTTCTGCATCGCTGGTATTCATCAGCCTGATAAACGCAGCAGAGATTTTACCGTCTGCCTTCAAACCCTTTTGCTTTTGATATTTTTTTACCGCATCATCCAACTGTGCAGAATCCGGCAGTTTACCTCCCGCAATCCCAACACCACTTTCGCCCAACCGCTTTTGCAAAGTTTTGATGAAAAACAAAGAGTCTTTTGCATCACCTTTTTTGTAAGGATAGGTTACATAAGTATACGTATGCCTGTCCATACTGTCTAAAAAGCGCCTGATGCCTTTTTTTAATTCCCAGTACCCTTTGTGTACAGGCTGCACTGCAGTAAGCAAAGCTGTAAACTGTTTTTTTTCAAGCAGGCTTTGCAGGCTTTTGGTATAAAAATCATTTGCCGATGCGGAATCAGAATTGAGTGAAACACTGTCGCTCTTTAACCGGCCAAATTTCAGGTCTTTAATAATGCGCATAAAAGCATCAGTGAGTAAAAGATCAGCTTTTGACCACAAAACAGCATCCATTCTTTTAAGCGAATCTGTATCTAACATGTTTTTTAATGCGCTGATATTTTTATAATTATAGTCTTTTGGAAAAAGTCCTTCTGATTCTGCGCCGGCAATAAGGTTGTACAAAGAATCAGCAAGAGGTTGCCATTTTTCTTTACTGCTCCATACCGGGTGATAATCATTGCCGCTGTAAAAACTATTAATTACCGAAGCAAGATTAAGGCGGGTGGTATCATTTATTTTCCCGTTATCTTTTAATGCTGCTTCCAGTACAGCCCGTATATTCTTTTCGGCAGTACGGTCCATCTGCTCAGGATCTTTTACCAGTTCCCCGTTCTTTATTGTTTCTGTATTATTGCAGGCCAGTATAAACAGGCATAAAATAATTAAAGTGAGCTGTAAATAAGGGTTTTTAAAGTGTTGCATAGCCAGGTAAAAATAGTTGTATCTTAACGGGTACTAAAATTTTCCGGAGGATTATTGAGCGGTAACTATTTATATGAACAAGATAATACATAGGATTGGATTAACTGTAATTTATGTTATTGTTTTTTTATTAACATCTGTTACCGTACCGGCACAGGATACCGTGCTGAATAAATACGGCATCTGGGTCATCAGCAGCATGCCCGTGCTGAAAAAAACCATTATAAAAAATCCGGGCAAACAGATGACCGACCTGAAGAAGCAAATGCCCGCTTTGGTTTTAGATCTGCGTTATGCCACCACCAATAATTTTATGGAGCAGCCATTGTACCCGGCGCTTACCACTACTTACCTGAGAAAAACTGCTGCAGATTCTTTAACTGCCGTGCAGAAAAAAATAAACGAACTGGGCCTTGGCTTAAAAATTTTTGATGCCTATCGCCCTTATTCCATTACCGAAAAAATGTGGGAACCGGTTCAGGATGACAGGTATGCTGCCGATCCCCGAAAGGGCAGCGGCCACAACCGTGGTATTGCAGTTGACCTGACCCTGGTTAACTTATCCACGGGAAAGGAACTGGATATGGGAACCGGCTTTGATAATTTTACCGACAGTGCCCATCATGCATTTACCGGATTACCGGAAGCTATTTTACAAAACCGCCTGCTGCTTAAAAAAATTATGGAAGAACACGGTTTTAAGGCACTTGATACCGAATGGTGGCATTACAGTTTACCCAATGCAAAAGACTATGAGTTACTGGATATAAGTTTTAAAGACCTGGAACAAAAAAAACAAACCATACACCATGTTAAAAGAAAGCCTTATTGAAATTTTTGAAAGAGACCTGAACAAACTGGCAGCAGAAATTAATTTGTATAAAGATGACAGCAGCTTATGGATAGTGAAAGAAGGCATTGGCAACAGCGGCGGAAATCTTTGCCTGCATTTGATTGGAAATTTAAACCATTTTATCGGCGCCATACTGGGCGGCTCAGGTTATGTACGGGAAAGGGATAAAGAATTCAGTTTAAAAGATATTTCACGTGCTGATTTAATTGTGGGTATTGAAAACACCATTCCCTTGGTGAAGAATTCCTTAAATAATTTGAAAGCTGAAGATTTTGAAAAAACTTTCCCGGTAGAAATTTTTGGCAGGGCGCAAAAAACTGATTTTATCCTGGTACACCTGGCCACACATTTGACCTACCACCTCGGGCAAATTAATTATCACCGCCGCCTGCTGGCTTAAATAATAATTCTTTTGATGTGATTTTCCAGCATCATAAAATCGGCCAGCACCAATGCCGTTACCGCTTCCACAATTACAGGGGCACGAAGGGCAACGCATAAGTCATGCCTGCCTTTTATAGAAAAATTTTCTGTTGTACCCGTATCCCAGTTTAAACTGTTTTGCTCTTTAGGAGTAGATGATGTTGGCTTAACCGCAAGGCGGAACACCAGTTCATTTCCATTACTGATACCCCCCACCACACCGCCGGCATGGTTGGTCCTTGTTTTGCCACCGGTATTTTCAATGGCATCATTATGCTCGCTGCCAAACATAGCTGCTGCAGCAAAGCCGGTTCCGAATTCCACACCCCTTACTGCGGGTATGGCAAATAAAATATGTGACAATACCGATTCTACGGAATCAAAATAAGGTTCGCCCAAACCAACCGGTAATCCATTTACTTTACACTCTATGATCCCGCCCACAGAATCTTTGGCATCAATGCCTTTTTGCAATCCCTTCTCCAAATCCTTTTCACCAGCAATAGCAGTAACGGCTGCGCTAATGGTAACGGACGGCATCAGCATTTTTGCAATGGCACCTGCTGCAACTATTCCGGCAGTTAACCGTGCGCTAAAATGCCCGCCACCCCGGTAATCTTCATGGCCACCAAATTTTTGATGCGCCACCCAGTCGGCATGACCCGGCCGGGGAATACTTCTTTGTTTATTGTAATCCTCGCTGCGGGTATTTTTATTTTCAAATAAAATGGTAATCGGGAAGCCGGTTGTCTTATCATTGAATACACCACTTTTAAAAACCGGAAAATCATCTTCCTTTCTTGGTGTGGCACCTTTTTGGGTACCGCCTTTTCTCCTTTCCAGGTCAGGCAACAAATCTGCTGGTGTAAGCGACAGCCCTGCCGGGCAGCCATCTATGGTTATGCCCACGCAATCGCCATGCGATTCACCAAAAATATGTACCCGGAACAGGCGGCCAAAAGAATTCATCTTTTTAATTTAATCAGTTAAAGATACACCAGCATTCAGTAATTGTAAATGCCGGTAAAAATCAGGGTAAGATTTATTGATGGCTTCGGCTTCTTCAACAACCGTTTCGCCTGTTGCTTGTAATGCAGCAACAGCACAGGCCATGGCTATCCTGTGATCGTGGCGTGAGTGAACCACTGCGCCTTTTAAACCGCTGCCACCTTTCACCATCATCAAATCATCCTGCAACACAATCTCCACTCCCATTTTTGCAAATTCTTCCTGCAAAGTTAACCCGCGGTTACTTTCCTTATGTGCCAAACGGCTTACGCCTTCAATAACGGTGGTACCGTTGCAGTAAGCTGCCAGTGCCACTAATGGGGGAAACAGATCCGGGCAATCAGTTGCATTAAAATGAAATGGTTTTAATGCAGATACGCCCGTTGACGGCGGGGCAATTTCAATTTGTTTTTCTTCAATAGAAATAGTGGCACCACTGGCAATGATGGCTTCCAATACCGCTTTGTCTGCCTGCGTTGAGAAAGGATCAAGCCCTTTAAGTGTAATCTTTCCTGCAATGGCACCTGCCACTAATAAAAATGCCCCTCCGCTCCAGTCGCCTTCCACAGTATAGGTAATTGGTTTATCCGTTAATGGGTTACTTGGTTTAATAGTGAAGGATTCGTAGTTGTTGTTTTCAACTGCATAACCAAAATGTTTCATTACCTGTAAAGTAAGATCGATATAAGGTTTACTTTTTAAATTATTTACCGTGATGGTTACCGGTTGTGTGGCTGCTTTGGCAAAAGCAAAGAGCAGGCCGGTTAAAAATTGCGAGCTTAATGAGCCATCAATAGTAATATCTTTTGGCTGCAATGGCCCTTTTATTTTTATTGGCAACATCCCCATATTGGATACCACTTCAATATCAAGTTGCGGAAATATGTCATCAAAAAAATCCATCGGGCGTTTTAATAAACTGCCGGTGCCATTAATGGTAATGGGCTGATGACTCAATGCCGCAATAGGTGTAAACATGCGGATAGACAAGCCACTTTCACCACAGTTAATTTCGCCCGAAACGGGGTTAATGCCATGGGCACTGATAACCAGCTTTTCATTATCGCTTACTGAAATAACTGCGCCCAGTTTCTGTATAATATCCAGTGCCGCCAGGTCATCATTACTTTTACCGGGATTATTGATTATCGTTTCGCCGTTATGCAGTAAAGCAGCCGCACAGGCCCTTTGCATGGAGCTTTTGCTGGTAGGGGCAATCAATATTCCATTGATTACCGAGGGGCATATTTTTGCGTTCACTATAATATTTCTTTTAAATGCCTGTGTAAATCATCAAGCGGGATGGGTTTAATTACCGCTTCGCCGATTTTATTCAACAGGATAAAATTCATTTCATTCTTATTTCTTTTTTTATCCATCTTTAATACTTCAAACACTTTTTCATATTCCGTTTCCACATCAACAGGCAGGTGGTATTTGGCAAGGAGCTTTACAATACGCGTGGCTTCTTCAAAATGAAACCCGTTTAATTGTTCGGACAGGTTACAGGCTGCCACCATACCAATGCTGATGGCATGGCCATGGGGCAAATGATGCAGGTTTTCAATAGCATGACCAATGGTATGACCAAAGTTCAGCAGTTTCCTTTCGCCCTGTTCAAACTCATCGTTAACCACAACAGCAGTCTTTATTTTTACATTCCGCTCAATCAGGTCAGCCAGTAAGGTAATGTCGGTTGCAAAATCGTGCAGGGTAAATTTTTCCAGCATGGCAAACATTACAGCATCTTTTATGCAGGCATGTTTTATCACTTCTGCAAAACCATTAACCCATTGTTCGTTGGGTAAAGTCTGCAGCAATGAGTAATCAAACAATAAAAAATCGGGTTGTTTTATCAAACCCACCAGGTTTTTATACAGGCCAACATCCACGCCGTTCTTACCTCCAATTGATGCGTCCACCATGGCTAAAATGGTGGTGGGTACAAAACCAAATTTCAAGCCCCGCATGTATACGCTGGCCGCATAACCTGTAATATCCGTAACCACGCCACCACCCACGCCCACGACAAAAGTTTTACGGTCGGCTTCCAGTTCAATCAGCCGGTTAATGATAAAATCGACAGTATCCTGCTGTTTATGTTCCTCACCCGCTTTTAGTACAATGGTTTTCCAGCCTTCAAATTTTTGCTGTTGCAGCTGAAATACATTTTCATCAGTGATCAATACGGTATTTTCTTTAGGAATCAGCTGTTCCAGGTAAGAAAAATCCGCATCAAAGTAATAAGCTACATTCTTCTCTGAGAAATTATTTTCAACTTTGGTCATACAAAATCAGTGTTAATCCGTTTAATCTGTGTTATCCGCGTATCTATCCGATCAACTGTTCATGATATTATTCTGGTGGTTGATACTTTCCAGGTGAATGGCATCATAGTACTTGGTGATAAACTCTTTGCTTAATCCCAGCTTCTCTCCTTTGGTGTATGCCTTCTCCAGTATTTCGTTCCAGCGGTTAGTTTGTAAGATAGTGATGTTATTGTTTTTCTTGTATTCACCAATTTTGTCAGCAATTTTCATACGCTGTCCCAGTATCGTCATCAGTTCATCATCCAGGTGATTGATCTGTTCACGCAATGTGGCCAGTGCGGTGATGAATTCCTTGGCATCGGTATTCTCATGGCGCCATACCAGCGCATCCAGCATTTCGGCAAATTTCTCCGGTGTTATCTGTTGTTTGGCATCGCTCCATGCATTATCAGGATCGATATGACTTTCCAGCATGATGCCGTCAAAATCAAGGTCAATACTTTTTTGCGCCACAGACTGCAATAATGTTCTGTTGCCACAAATATGAGAGGGATCGCAGATCAACGGCATGGCCGGAAAACGGCGTTTCATTTCAATGGGCAGGTGCCACATGGGTGCATTGCGGAATTCGGTATTGCCATAAGAGGCAAAGCCGCGATGGATTATACCCACCTGTTTAACACCCACCTTCTGCAAACGCTCAATAGCTCCTGTCCACAATTCAAGGTCGGCATTGATTGGATTTTTTATCAGCACGGGGATATCAATACCACGTAAAGCATCCGCCACTTCCTGCACGCTGAAAGGATTTACAGTTGTTCTGGCACCGATCCACAGCATATCCACATCAAACTGCAAAGCATCCTGTACATGTTTGGCTGTAGCCACTTCCACAGTAATGGGCAGGCCGGTAATTTTCTTAGCCTGTGCCATCCAGGGTAAACCCTTGGTGCCAATACCTTCAAACAACCCGGGCTTGGTACGTGGTTTCCAGATGCCCGCACGCAGTACATCTATCTTACCGGTTTTGGCAAGGCGTGTTGCGGTTTCCAGTACCTGCTCTTCTGTTTCGGCACTGCAGGGGCCACTGATTATCAAAGGCCGCTTGTTCCATTTGGTTTGCATGAGATCTTTCATCGATTGTGTTGCTGTTTGCATGATTATTAATTATTAAATAGTTTTTGTCATCAATTTTTTATTTGGCCGGGAGTGTAAATGATAAAGGAGAACACCCCTTATTACATTTTCAGTTTTTAGCGGCCCAGTCCGCTGCCGTCATTTCAAATTTTATTTCTCCCTTACCATATAATCCAACCTCTCTCCATCCCTGTATACGGTAAAATTTTTCTGCCCTGGTGTTTGGCGACGTGCTTAACCAAACCATTTCCTTCTGCTGGGTAAAATACCAGTTCAGCATGGTATCGTGTAATTTTTTGCCTATGCCCTGCTGTTCAAAATCAGGATGCACGAATAATGCCCAGATATTATTGTCAATCAGGTCTGCAATGGCAAAACCAATAATTGTACCATCATTTTCACAAACCCAGCCTTTTCCACGCAGTGTTAAATATTCCACGCAGTCCTTATCGGTTACGAGGCCGGGATTGCTTAATACATTTTCTTTTACAGCGTTTCTCACCACCTGTATTTGTTTAATATCGCCTGTTTGTGCTTCCCTGTAAATCATTTCAATATTCTTTTAATTTTATTGGCCTGCTCCATCAGTTCCACCAGGTATTCCATATTCTCTTTCTCCAGGCTGGCTTTAAATTTCCGCAGTTGGGAAATGTGTTCATTTAAAACATCCAGTACATTTTCTTTGTTCTGCATAAATATGGGCGCCCACATGGCCGGGTTACTTTTTGCCAAACGCACCGTGCTTTCAAAACCACCGCCCGCCATTTCAAAAATGGCATCTTCTTCTTTTTCTTTTTCCAAAACCGTATTGGCCAGTGCAAAAGACGTGATGTGAGATATATGGCTCACATAGGCCGCATGTACATCATGGCTGGCGGCATCCATGTAAATAATATGCATGCCCAGGGCTTTGTAAATATTTTCCACGGTATCCAGGGCTGTGGCATCACTTTTTTCTTTTTCACAAATCACGCAGGCCCTTCCTGCGAAAGCGCCTCTTACTGCTGCTTCCGGGCCACTGTATTCAGTACCCCACATGGGGTGGCTTGCCACAAACTGTGTACGCACCGGGTGATCTTTCAATGCATCGCATAAAGCAAATTTGGTAGAGCCTGCATCAACTACAATTTGTTTACGAGTTATCAAATTCATTATTTCCTGCATCACCGGTATAGTGGCATCAACCGGAATAGATACATATATAAGGTCACTTTGTTTAACCGCTGCTTCCAGTGGCAGTGCTTCATCAATAATGCCCAGCTCAATGGCTTTGGCAATACTGGCAGCCGAGCGGCCCACGCCAATAACTTTTTTGGCCATACCTTTTTCTTTCAATGCCAGTGCCATTGAACCGCCAATTAAACCTACACCAACAACTGTAACTACCATAATTATTATTTCATTAATTCTTTAACCCTTAAGATTGCAGCTGTAATATTCTCTTCTTTACAGCATAAGCTTACCCTTACATATTTTTCACCTGCAGTACCAAAAATACCACCTGGTGTGATGAATACATTGGCACCATACAATACCTTATCGCTCAGTTCATACCCGTCTTTATATCCGGACGGTATGGCCGCCCAAACAAACATGCCCGCCTGGTTTTTTGAATAAGAACAGTGCAATATATCGAGCAATTCAAAAACTTTTTCCCTGCGTGTTTTATAAACGGCGTTGATGTCATCGTGCCAGTCTTTTTCCAGTGTTAATGCTTTAGCTGCTGCCAGTTGCAGGGGCAGGAACATGCCGCTGTCCATATTACTTTTAAACCGCAGCACTTCATCAATCTTTTCTTTAGCCCCGCAAAGCATGCCAACCCGCCATCCCGCCATATTGTGAGATTTGCTTAAAGAGTTTAATTCCACCACACAGTCTTTTGCGCCTGCAACGCTTAACATACTCACCGGCGCCTCATTCAGTATAAAACTGTAAGGGTTGTCGTGTACAATAAGGATATTATACTTTTTTGCAAACGTAACCAGCTGTTCAAAGACCTCCTGGGTGGGCAATTGCCCGGTAGGCATATGCGGGTAATTGACAAACATCAGTTTTACCCTGTTTACGTATAAATTGTTTTCTATTTCCTTAAAATCCGGCATCCAGTTATTGGCGGCAGTTAAATTATACTCCATGCATTTTCCGCCCGCAATGGTTGCTGCACTTTTGTAAGTAGGGTAACCGGGATTGGGTATCAAAACAAAATCGCCTTCATTTAAATAAGTCATGCAGATATGCATGATCCCTTCCTTGCTCCCGATCAATGGCAATATTTCTGTATCGGCATTCAAATCAACCTGGTACCATTTTTTATACCAGCCGGCAACAGCGGTGCGTAAAACAGGACTGCCCTTATAGCTTTGGTAAGCATGCGTTCCGGGCTTTGCACTTTCTTCATGTAATACTTTTATCACATCAGGATGAGGGGGCAGATCGGGGCTGCCGATACCCAGGCTGATAATATTTTTTCCCGCCTTATTCAGCGTATCTATCTCCCTCAGTTTTTGAGAAAAATAATACTCACCGATGCCCTCTAATCTTTTTGCTGTTTTCATTTTATTTTTTATGACACGAATTTTAGTCACGAATTACACGAGTTAAATGCATTTGTGTAATTCGTGCTTTTTAATTCGTTTTATTATTTTTTCCATTTTTATAAATCCCCAGCACACTTAATCCTTCAGTGATTGTTGTTATCTTATTAATTACAGTATGCAACTGCCCCACATTTTCAAATTCCATATCGGCATGAAAAGAATATTTGAAGTCGCTGCCGGGTATGGGCATGCTCTGCAGTTTGGACAGGTTAATACCTTCATCTGCAATGATGGTAAGCACTTTTGCCAGGCTGCCCTTGGAATGATCTGTATAAAAATTAATAGAGGCTTTATCAGCACCTTCAATTGGCTTTACAGTACCCTGCCGCTGCAGTACCAAAAAACGGGTATAGTTATTTTTAAGCGTGTGGATATTGGGGGCTATCACATCAAGCCCGTATAATTCAGCCGCCAGTTTGCTGGCAATGGCTGCCACGTGTTTATTCTTATGCTGGTGAATATGTTTGGCGCTTAAGGCGGTATCCTCTGTTTCCACCAGTTTCCAGTTGTATTTATCTAAAAAACCAAAGCATTGCTGAATGGCCATGGGGTGAGAATGCACTTCCCTGATATCGGTAAGCGATACGCCCGGGTTTACCAAAAGGTTTTGCCTGATCTGCAGGTAAATTTCGCCGGCGATGGTGAGGTTGCTTTTTAGCAACAGGTTGTAGTTGGGCAAAATGCTTCCGGCAATGGAATTTTCAATAGCCATTACGCCGCCATCACTTTGTTTTTTATCGGCTGCAATCTTTACCACTTCTTTAAATGTGGCACAACAGATCACATCCGTGGCTTTCCCAAAAAACTGCTGTGCGGCCACCTGGTGAAAGCTCCCTTCAAATCCCTGTATTGAAATCTTTTTGTTCATAATCGGGGTAAAACAAAAATCCCGGCCTTTTAGCCGGGATTTTCTTTTATGTTAGTCTGTTTATTTATTCAGTTTTAACAAAAGCATCCCGGCCTATTTATAAAATAGTAGCTAAAATAAAAGAAGCTATGGTTGCCTTTGTTTGTCATTGAAACTCAAAAATAACAAAACAACCTTATTCCAGCAAAAAAAAATCCCTCTTAAAAAAAGAGGGACCTGATTGATTGCTTGTCATATAAAAACTTTATGTGAACCGGCTATTAAACAAGCAACCAGTTGCCGGTTATTAATTACTTCTTAACGGCTGGAGAATCAGCTTTAGGAGCAGCAACTTTAGGAGAATCTGCTTTAGGAGCTTCCATTTTAGGAGAATCTACTTTAGGAGCTTCAACTTTAGGAGAATCTGCTTTAGGAGCTTCAGGAGTTGAAGTTGCAGCGTTGTCATTGCAGGCAACAAATACTGATGCTACTGCGAAAGCTAAAAATACTTTTTTCATTTTGTGTGTTTAAATTTTAAAAAATTATAATTTTCTTATTTATACCCGTATTTAAAAAAGGTAACCCGGTACTTTGTAATTTTTTTTTCGTTGTTTTGGGTTACAAATAATCAGTAAACGTATTAATATTTACCGGGTGAGTACTTTAGAAGATGAAAAATTGCTGCTGAAGGGATTGGCGGCTAACGATAAACAGGCCATTGAAACCATTTACAGGGACAATTACAATACTATCCAGGCTTTTATCCTAAACAACAACGGCAGTGTGGATGATGCCCGGGACATTTTCCAGGAGGCAATGATTGTACTCTACGAAAAGGCCCGGTCGGAGCAGTTTGAACTGAGCAGCCAGCTGAAAACCTATATTTATTCGGTATGCAGACGGCTCTGGCTTAAAAGGCTGAACCAGATGCAGCGGTACAATACCGGCACGATGGATAACCTGGTAGAAACGGTGGCGGTGGAGGAAGAAATGGAGCGGCACGAAAAGAAGAATGCAGACTTCATATTAATGGAAGCTGCCATGAGTAAGATCGGGGAACCGTGCAAAAGCCTGCTTGACGCCTACTATATTCAAAAAAAGCACATGCAGGAGATTGCCGCAGATTTTGGGTATACCAACGCCGATAATGCAAAAACGCAGAAGTATAAATGCCTGATGCGCCTTAAAAAATTATTCTTTGCACAATATAAAAACGGACAGTAATGGATGAGATATTATTATTAGACGCTGCAGAACGTTACTTAAGGGGCGAAATGAGCGAAGCGGAGAAAATCTATTTTGAGGATTTACGCAAAAATAACCCCGAGATTGACCAGATAATGGTTGAAAACAGTTTCTTTTTGAACGAAGTGGACAATTTCAGCAATACCAAAAACTTCAAACACAACCTGCACGAGGTGGAAGCCAGGCTTTCTGAAGAAGGGGTTATTAAAAAACCGGTACTTAAAGGAAAAGCCAAACTGGTTTACCTCTGGAAAAGGCATAAACGCACTGTGGCAGTGGCTGCAAGTATTGCGGGTATGGTATCCATCTTATCAGCTGGCATCACTTCTGTTTATAACACTAATAAGTCTAACAAGGATCTTATTAAGTTAAGTAATGATGTACAAAAAATTAAAGAAGACCAGAAAGCGGCAAATATTAAAATCAACGGATTTATACCCAAAACACCGAATGCACCATTTAAATCCGGCGGTACAGGCTTTTTAATTGACGGCAAAGGTTATTTAATAACCAATGCCCACGTTTTAAAAGGCAGCACCATCGTGGCAACAAATGATAAGGGCCAGCAGTTTTTGGCTAAAGTGTGCATGAAAGATGATGTGAGGGATATAGCAGTGCTGAAAATTGAGGATAAGGATTTTAAACCTTATGCTGCCCTTCCCTACAGTATCAATAAAACAGTAAACCTTGCTGAGCCTATCTACACCATGGGCTATCCCAAAGATGAAATTGTATATGGCGAAGGCTATTTAAGCAGCGAAACCGGGTACAGGAGTGATACGCTTACCTACCAGATTGCCATTGCAGCTGACCATGGCAACAGCGGTGGCCCAGTTTTGAATAAAAACGGCGATGTAATCGGTATTTTAACTGATAAATCGGAAGGTGGTGCTGTATTCGCCGTGAAATCGCTTTATATTTTCAATGCGGTGGAAAATCTTAAAAAAGATACTGCTTACAGCGATATCAAGCTGGCCGGTACCAACTCCATCAAAAAAATGATAAGGGAAGACCAGGTTAAAAAAGTAAACAGCTGTGTATTTTTAATAAAGAGCTATCAATAATAAAGATTGGGCAAAAAGTGAATTACCCATTGGCGGCTTCAGTATTTGAAGCCGCTTTTATTTTATCCCTGCTGTTTAAAAACTTTAATGCCGGGAATATCAGCAGGAACACGAAACGGGAGGCCCACTTTACAGCCAGCCAGGGCGTAAGTGTAAGCAATGCACCCGATAAAAAAATAAGGGTTATAATTACCGAGCGGCGGTAGGCCATGGATATAAATTTTTTATCGCCTGCCATATAACATAAAGCAGGCCTTTTTCCCACATAACGCCATAACAGGTATAAGGAAAGGCTGATGAGTGTAAGATTTAAACAATACCAGAACCAAACAATATCCAGGTTACCGTATTCCATATTGAGATAGGTGGAAAAAGGCATCAATACCACCCAAAACAGTATTAAAAGGTTAAGCCATAATAAGCCGGGCGTATAGCCGGTAATATATCCAAAAAGACGGTGATGGTTGGTCCAGAACTGGCCAATTACGGCAAAGCTGATAATGAAGCCGATAAACTCCGGTAATTTTTCACGCAGTGCATGACCGAGTTGCTGCTGCGTGGGATGGCCTTCAAAATGCGGTATTTTAATTTCAATGATCAGCAGGGTAATGGCAATGGCAAACACCGCATCGCTGAAAAGAATAAGCCGTTCCAGCTGGAATTGTTT
>Ga0209023_10003402_pt1 | contig 19038 bp, 16 predicted proteins | sample LakOneMetagenome_FD_187468 | JGI IMG/M metagenome (GOLD analysis project Ga0209023, IMG submission 187468) | Freshwater and sediment microbial communities from Lake Erie, Canada (SPAdes) (version 2) | ecosystem: Environmental > Aquatic > Freshwater > Lentic | place: Lake Erie, Canada...
TCAGGTGGAAGGTCTCACGATGCAGAAATCGCAACCCCGTTCGATCGGTGGAGCGGGTTTAGGCGCCGCAATCGATTCCCCGTCCCTTCCGGTCCAGACCGGCGCCGCATTGCGAAGACGCGCGGCCATGAAGGCGGCTGCATTCGCACCCCGGACCTGATCTCTGATGAGATCCGCGGGGGTTAGAGAGGGAGTCAGGGAAATGGCGCAACGTGGTGTGATTTGGCTGCACGCCCAGGTCAGCGGCCTTTTTCCAGGCTATTTCGCCGTGGTGATGGCCACGGGCATCATTTCGAACACTTTGTATTTCGAGGGTTATTTGGCGCTATCAAAAGCGCTGTTCATTGGCAATCTGTTTGCCTACGTCTGGCTGGTTCTGTTGACGCTGTTGCGGGTTCTGCGGTTCAGGCAGGTGATCTGGGCCGACCTGACCAATCCGGCGCTGGTGTTCTCGTTCTTCACCATCGTTGCCGCCACGGATGTGCTGGGGATCGGCATGAATTTGCGCGGCTTCGGTCAGGCGGCGCTGGCCATGTGGATCTTCGCTCTCGCCATGTGGTTCTGCCTCAGCTATTTCAGCTTCGCCGTCCTGACGTTTCTGAACACCGCCCATGGCGCGAATGTGGTCCACGGCGGCTGGCTGATCGCGATCGTGGGGACGGAATCGCTTGTCATACTGGGCGCGATCCTGGCGCCGGCCCAGGGGGCGGCTGCTCCCCTGCTTTTCGTTCTGCTCCACATGTTGTGGGGGGTAGGCCTCGGCCTCTACGGCATCTTCATCACCCTGTTCGCCTACCGCATCTTCTTCTTCGATGTGGCGTCGGAGGACATCACGCCGCTGTTGTGGGTGGTCATGGGTGCGGCAGCGATCAGCGCCAATGCCGGTTCGGTCCTGATCATGTCGGACAGCGGGGTCCCGTTCCTGCTCTCAATGCGGCCGTTTATCGACGGCGTGACCCTGAGCATGTGGGCGTGGGGTACGTGGTGGATCCCTCTGCTGATCCTGTTCGGCATCTGGAAGCATGGCGTGCGCCGTGTACCGCTGGCCTATACGCCGATGCTGTGGAGTCTGGTCTTTCCTCTCGGCATGTATGCGCTGGCGAGCCTGCGCCTGTCGCTGGCGGCCGAAATCCCCGCGTTGAAGGTCATCGCCCAGACCATGGTCTGGATCGCTCTGGCGGCCTGGGTCGCCACGGCAGCCGGGCTCGTCGCCGTCATCTGGCGAGGCCTGTGGGGCCAGCAGCGGGGTCGGGCCGCAGGACGCGCCTCATAATCCCAGGGCGGTCTCGAGAATATTCAAATGAAGGAATCCGGCGACGAGGACCATGTTGACCGCCCAAGCGACGGTCAGTGCTCTCGCGACTAGCCACCAGACAGAGTTATCGGGCGTCGGACACCGCCAGATCGCCACCAGGACCCACAATGTGTAGACCAAGGTTACGACGAGTAGGGCTTCCTGTATCCAGAGACTGTTGTTGTAGAGTGCTGCCACAAATCCGGAAATCAACAGGGCGCTGACGAACACGCCGTAACCCCAGAAAACCAGGGCTAGCGACGCCTCACCTTTCCAGACCTGAAGCGGTGACGCGAACAGCCCCGGTATGCTTTTCTGCTCAGAGTCTGTCGGGAAAAGGGAATCCGGCTGGTTCAACGCCAATCCTCCAGTTGTCGATTCTGAAACTGATTTGAGTGAAGCCCTATCGGTAGAAGAAACTCATCGTAACACAAGTTCCTGCCTCCACGAATTCCACCGTAAGTCACTATGATAGTACAAGAATTTTCTGGAATGAGCCGGCTTTTTCGGGCCGAGGCGGCGTCTGTTCGGGCGGCCTCGGTCGCCTGATTTCGGAAGGCAAAGGCGTCTTTCGACTTCGCGCAACTAACCTGACAGCCCGGTGTCCGCCGCCAGCCGGGTGTAGATTTCCAGGTCGATTTTCGAGAGCAGGGCCTTGGGGTTTTCATAGGTGGCGCTATTGGCCCCGTGCTCGAGACATTCGACACTCTGAACCCAGCACCGACCGTCGGTGGCGCTCTGGATCAAGGTGTCAGCGTATTCCAGAACATACTGCGACAGACGTTCGCAACTGGTGCCGGGCACCAGCCGGACCTGGGCGAGGCCGAGGGTCCCCAGGTTCTGGAGCGCGGCCTTGTCCGGATCATCGGTGCTGATCAGGAGGGTGTGGTCGAACATCGCGTGCAGCCATTCCCGGATGCCGCCGAAGCCGCCCTTGCCAAAGTCCACGACCCAGCCGCGGTGGTCGAGCTGTTCGGCGGCGAAGGTGAAACGAAAGCCCAGCGAATAGCCATGCAGCAACTGGCAGTGGCTGTCCGCAGCCCACTGACGGAAGGCGCATGAGAGGCCTCGATCAGCCCCGTAGGTCTTGGTGGACAGGTAGGCCATGGCGATTTCCGGGACAGGGGCGCCCTATACCGGACGGCGCGCCCCGAGCACAAATCTGGCGTTGCAGGCGGATGATCAGGGCGGTGCGGCCTGATCCTTACCCGCGGTGATGATGCGTCGCATGGCTTTGCCATTCCCCTCATGCAAACGACGGCGGTACGGGTTTGCGCTAGCGTGGCCACGGTCGATTGTGATCGGGAGGCTTTCCATGGATGTTTCGCCGGCCGGCAGGGACCATGACACGATCATCGCGACGGCCCGCGCGGCCTTTGCGGATGGCCGGTCGCACGATCACGCCTGGCGCGCCAGGCAGCTGGCCGGACTGGTCCGACTGGTCGACGATCACGAAGAGGCCATCGTAGCGGCGCTGGGGCAGGATCTGGGAAAGCCCCGGGCAGAGGCGCTGACTGCCGAGGCCTGGCTGGTTCGCGGCGAGGCCCTCAAGGCAGCAAAGGCCTTCCGGCGCTGGGCCAGACCGCAGACCGTCCGGACCCCGCTTTCGGTGTTTCCGGGAGCGAGTCGGATCGTGTCCGAACCGCGCGGTGTAGCCCTGGTCATGGGGGCCTGGAACTATCCCTTCCTGTTGACGCTGTCGCCGCTGATCGGCGCGCTCGCCGCGGGCTGTACCGCCGTGATCAAGCCTTCCGAACAGTCACCGGCCACAGCCGATCTGATCGAAAAACTCCTGCCGCTCTACCTCGATCCGGAGGCCATCCAGGTCGTGCAGGGGGATGCGCAGGACGCGGCGCGGCTGCTCGAGCAACAGTTCGACATGATCCTCTATACGGGTGGGGCACGGGTTGGCCGACTGGTGATGGCCGCGGCGTCGCGGCATCTGACGCCGGTCATTCTCGAACTTGGCGGCAAAAGCCCGGCACTGGTCCACGACAGTGCGGACTTGGAAGAGGCGGTCCGCCGCATCGCATGGGGCAAGTCGCTCAACGCCGGCCAAACTTGTACGGCCCCGGACTATGTCTTGGTGTCGCGGCGTCGAACGGCGGAGTTTCTTGACGCCTATCGTACGGTATTGACCCGGTTTTACGGCGAAGATGCTGCGGCCAGCCCGGACTATGGCCGGATCCTGAACCGTCGCCATTTTGACCGGCTCGCGGCCTATCTCGGGGACGGCAGGATTGCGATCGGCGGGGGAACAGACCCGGATCGCCTGTTCATGGCCCCGACAGTCCTGGTCGATGTCGCGACCGATGCGCCGGTCATGCAGGAAGAGATCTTCGGGCCGATCCTGCCGCTGATCCCTTATGATAGCTGGGACGAGGCCCTGGCCTTTGTCCGGGCCCGAGATAAGCCGCTGGCCGCCTACGCCTTTGGCCGGGACCGGGCGGCGCTCGATCGCGCCGAACGCGACATCAGCGCCGGCGCCTTCTGTGGCAATGACGTCATCCTGCAACAGACCGTTCCGGGCCTTCCGTTTGGCGGGGTCGGTGCCAGTGGTATGGGGGCCTACCACGGTCGTGCCGGGTTCGACGCCTTCTCCCACGCCAAGGCGGTACTGCGCCGGCCGTCGCGGTTTGACAGCGGCCTTCGCTTCCCGCCGCATCCGGAAGCAAAATTGCGAAAGCTGAAGAACTTTTTCTAGCGGCCACACCGGAGCTTGAGCCTGTCGAGGTCGAGGATGGTGAGCCGGGTGTAGCGGGACTCGATCAGGCCCTCTCGGCGCAGGCGTCCCAGCAGCGTGGCCAGGCTCTGGCGCGACAATCCGACCATGGCCGCCAGGTCCTCCTGGCTTAAGCGCAGATCGATCTCGACGCCGCGCGCCGTGGCGACACCCCAGCGACCGGCCAGTTCGACCAGTATGAAGGCGAGGCGGCTTGCTGACGAGGCGGTCAGAGCCTGCTCGACGAAGGCCAGGGCCGTGCGCTGATGACTGCAGGCCAGCGCCCCGATGGCACGGTCGAAACGCGCGTGTTCAGCCGCGATGGCGTCGATATGGCCAGTGTCGACGTGCAGGATGGTACAGGGCCCGAAGGCGATCGCATCGTGGAAGCGGGGCTTGCCGTCCAGCACCGAAATCTCTCCGAACCACTCACCCGGCCTCAGGATCAGATAGACGATCCGTCGTCCGGCCTCGGAATGACCGATGAGCCGTACCTCGCCCTCGAGCATCGCATAGAGGCCGTCGCCGGGATCACCGGTGCGGTAGAGGGCGGCGCAATCGTCGAGGGTGCGGATGCGGCCTGCGGCAAGCAGGGCGGTCCGAATGGCCGGCGACAGGGTTCCCATCCAGGCGCCGGTCTCGAGAATCTGGCCCGCTTCGATGACGTTCATGGTGGCGGATATTAGTGCAAAGACTGTCAGCAACGCGACAATCTTTGCGGCGGCGTGCCGTTAGCCTCGACCTTCGAAACCGCCCCGGATCGATGGATCGGGACGAAATGAGGCGCGCCATGAAGACCGCTGTTCAGTTGCTGGAGACATTCGCCGACGGCGGTGTTGAGGTTTGTTTCGCCAATCCCGGCACCTCGGAAATGCACCTCGTCGCCGCGCTCGATCAGGTCCCGCTGATCCGCCCGGTGCTCGGCCTTTTCGAGGGCGTGGTCACCGGGGCGGCGGACGGCTACGGTCGCATGATCGGCAAGCCGGCCCTGACCCTGCTGCACCTCGGGCCCGGGCTGACCAATGGGGCGGCCAATCTGCACAATGCCTTCCGGGCCCGCACGCCGATCATCAACCTGATCGGTGACCACGCCACCTATCATCGCAAGAACGATGCCCCGCTGCAGAGCGATATCGAAGCCCTGGCCCGGCCGGTCAGTCGCTGGCTGGCGGCGGCGGAAACCCCGGTGCAGGCCGTCGAACTGGCGACCTGGGCATTGACGATGGCTGTCCGGCAGGGGCCCGGAAGCCTGATCATTCCGGCAGACGTCGCCTGGTCTGACGAGGAGGTGCCGAAGCCCGTGCGGGAACCTGCGGGCCCTGCGCCTTCGACCTGGGAGGGTCGTCTCGATGCGATCGCCGCCCGCCTGCGGTCCCCCGGGTGCGCGGTCGTCATCGGCGGCCGGTTCCTCGGAGCCGAGGCATGTACGGCGGCGGCGCGGATCGAGGCGGCGACCGGCGCGTTGGTGATGACCGAAACCTTCCCGGCGCGGGTGGAGCGGGGACGAGGGCGCGCTGCCCTGCCGCGAATTCCTTATATGATCGAGATGAGCGCGGGCCTGCTGGGAGCCGTCGAGACCGTGGTTCTGGTCGGGGCCCCGGCCCCGGTCGCCTTCTTTGCCCTGCCGGGACGGCCGAGCCATCCCACCGCTCCCGAAGCTGATTTTCTGACCCTGGTCGAGCCGGGCGAGGATCCGACCGCCGCCCTGGTGGCCCTGGCTGAAGCCGTGGCTGGACCTGTCGCCGAGGCCGTCACCGGCGCACTGGTCAAGGTGCCCGAGCTGGCCGAGGTTGACCGGGACCGGGCGCTCGACGCCGACCTTCTGGCCCGGGTGGTGGCCGCGACCCTGCCTGATCAGGCCATTGTCTGTGATGAATCGATTTCGCTCGGATTCTACGCCTATGACTATGCCGCCGGGGCTGCACCGCATGACTGGCTGGCGCTGACCGGCGGGGCGATTGGTCAGGGCCTGCCGCTGGCCACGGGGGCGGCGATCGCCTGTCCCGACCGCCGGATTGTGGCGCTGCAGGCCGACGGCAGCGCCCTCTACACGCTGCAGGCGCTGTGGACCCAGGCCCGTGAGGGGCTCAACGTCACTAATGTCATCCTGAACAACGGGGCCTATGCCATCCTCGAACTGGAACTGGCGCGTGCCGGGGCAGCGCCGGGCGGGCCGGCGGCACGCGCCCTGTTTGACCTCACGCGACCCGCGATCGACTTCACGGCCCTGGCGGCCGGTTTCGGTGTTCCCGCGACCCGGGTGCAGACTGCGGGCGAACTGGCCGCAGCCCTGGATCGGGCCCATGCGACGCCGGGCCCGTCTCTGATCGAGGCCATGTTCCGATGACCGGTTCGAACCTGGCTGCCGCGCTGCCGGAAGCGCTGACCGACCGCCTGAACGCGCTTCTGGGCGAGCATTTCACGGCCAATGCGTCGGTATGCGGCCATCACGGGGGCGGGGGTATGCGCCATCCCAACCTGCCGCCCCAGGCGGTGGCTTTTCCGGCGACGACCGATGAGGTCGCCGCGGTCGTTCGCCTGTGCGCCGAGTTCCGGGTCCCGCTGATCCCGTTTGGGGCCGGTACTTCGCTCGAGTGTCATGTTGGGGCGGTCGCTGGTGGGGTGAGTCTGGACCTTTCCCGGATGAACCGCGTGTTGCGGGTCAGCGCCGAGGATTTCGACTGCACGGTCGAGGCCGGGGTGACCCGTATGGCGCTCAATACCCACCTTCGGGACACGGGGCTGTTCTTTCCGGTTGATCCGGGGGTGGACGCTACCCTGGGCGGGATGACGGCCACGCGGGCGTCGGGAACCACCACGGTCCGCTACGGCGGTATGCGCGAGAACGTGATGGCGCTGAAGGTGGTCACCGCCGACGGGCAAATGATCCGCACGGCCGGACGGGCGCGCAAGTCGTCGGCCGGTTATGACCTGACCCATCTGTTCGTCGGATCGGAGGGCACGCTTGGGGTCATTACCGAGGTCACCCTGCGGCTGCATCCGGTTCCGGAAGCCGTGGCCGCTGCCGTCTGCGCCTTTCCTTCGGCTGAAGCGGCCGTCAGTACGGTGATCGAGGCCTTACAGTCGGGGGTCACCCCGGCCCGGGCCGAATATCTCGACGCGGTCCAGATGGGGGCCGTTAACACGGCCTTTGACCTCGACTATGCCGTCGCGGACAGCCTGTTCCTGGAATTCCATGGCGACTCGGAGTCCGTTCAGAGTCAGGCCCGGGCATTCGGTGAGCTGGCAACGGCCAACGGCGGGGCTGATTTCCGCTGGGAGACCGAGCCAGAGGGGCGTGAGCGGCTGTGGCGGGCGCGCCACCAGGCTGGTTTTGCGGCCCTGTCCCTGCGGCCGGGGGCCGTGCCGTGGTCGACGGATATCTGCGTGCCGATCAGCCGGTTGGCGGAGTGCGTTGTCGAGACCCGGGCCGACCTGGCCGATACGCCCTTCCCGGGGACCATGCTGGGCCACGTCGGTGATGGCAATTTTCACTGCATTCTGCTGCTGAACTTGGACGATCCGATCGAGATGGCCACTGCCGCCGCGTTCGACGCGCGGCTGGTTCGACGGGCCCTAGCCATGGATGGGACCTGCACGGGCGAGCATGGCATCGGCCTCGGCAAACAGGCTGCGCTCGTCCATGAGCTGGGCGACGCGGTGAAGGTGATGCGGGCGATCAAGCGGGTGTTGGATCCGGACGGTCTGATGAACCCGGGCAAGATCTTTTCGGCGGCCTAAGGGGGCGGTGCGGCTGTGTCGGAGGGAGCGCCCGGTGTCGCATGGCCGCCGCGGACGGTCCCGGAAACGCTCGCGGATCACCGCCAGCGAGACGGCGAAAAGGGCTCGGCGACCAGACCGTGATCGCTGAGGTCTGCCGGGATTGGTTGACCCAGGGCCAGCGCGGCACCGAGGCGAGCCGCTGCGGGGGCGGTCTGCAGGCCATAACCGCCCTGACCCGCGAACCAGAAGAATCCGGCAAGTTCCGGATCGTAGCCGAACACGGGGGTGCGGTCGGGGGCAAAGGTCCGCAGGCCCGCCCATGAGCGCTGGATATGATTGACTGAAAGGTCGGTCGCCGCCTGGATGCGGTCGATGCACAAGGCAATGTCGAGCTCTTCAGGCGCGGCGTCCATGGGCAGCGACGGAGTCTCGTCGGCGGGCGTGGCAAGAAGCCATCCTGACTCCGGCTTGAAGTAGAATTGTTCGTCGACATCGATCACCGACGGCCAGTGCTGGATGGCCATGGCTGCCGGAGGAGCGAGGAGCAGCACGGTGCGTCGCCGGGGCTCCAGTCCGAGAGGGGCAGCTCCGGCGAGTTCGGCGGTCTGGTCGGCCCAGGCACCGGCGGCATTGATGATGACCCGCGCCTCGACGTTATCGCCGCCGGCCAGCCATAAGCGCCACAGGCTGCCCCGGCGTTCGATCCTTTCGACACCGGCGTTCAGGCGTAAGTTTGCCCCGCTCGTCCTGGCCAGGCGCAAGTAGCCGGCGTGCAGGCCATGGGTGTCGATGTCGCAGGAATTGGGTTCAAACATCGCGCTGGCGACGCGGTCGGGACGCAGGATCGGTACCATGGCCCGCGCCGCCTGGCCGCCGAGTTCGCGGATCTCGCTGCCCGTGGAGCCGACCCGGGCAATCAGGGACTCAAGCGCCGACAGTTGCTCCTGACCCGCGATCGTTAGACAGCCGCGCCGGGACAGCAGGGCATGGTCGTAAAAACCGGCCGGAGGGGCGTCGAAGAAGGCCCGGCTGGCCCCGGTCAGTCGTCGAATCCAGGCGTTGCCATAGGACTCGACGAACATCGCCGCCGAGCGACCGGTGGTGTGATAACCGGGGCTTTCCTCACGTTCGACGATGAGAACACGCGCCCGGGTCGCCAGCTCGCACGCGATGGAGGCCCCGGCGATCCCCGAGCCCAGGACGAGAAAATCGTAGCGCTCCATGACGCTCCTTGAATCGGTCGCATGCGCGCCGTCATCAAATTCCTGCTCGTTGCAGAGCGTGGACGACTCCGACCTTCAGGCCGAGATCGCTTCGATTTCAATCTGCACCGGTCCTTACATTCGGATCGGTACCATAGTCAGGCACCGTTGCTTCGTGGGAATGAGGATCGCTAAAGCCTGTCCCGGTCCCGGCCGAAATTGGACTCGGGGCTGTCCTGTCCGAGGTCGATCACGCCCCGGCGGATCTCACGGGTCCGGGTGAAGAGCTCGTGCAATTTGTCCGCCTCGCCCCAGCGAATGGCCCGTTGCAGCGCCTGAAGATCCTCGGTGAACCGGCCCAGAACCTCAAGCACGGCATCCTTGTTGTCCACGAAGATGTCGCGCCACATGGTCGGATCACTGGCAGCGATACGGGTGAAGTCACGAAAACCCCCGGCGGCATATTTCATCACCTCGCCTTCGGTTACGCCCTCAAGATCGGCCGCCGTGCCGATGATATTGTAGGCGATCAGGTGGGGGAGGTGGCTGGTCACCGCCAGCACCAGGTCGTGGTGCGGCGCGTCCATCACCTCGACCTGGGCCCCCAGGGCCAGCCAGAAGGCCGTCAGCCGCGCCAGCGCCTCAGCATAGTCAGGGTCATCGCAGACCAGTGGTGTCAGGATGGTCCAACGGCCGACGAACAACTCGGCAAAGCCGGCGTCGGGGCCGGAAAATTCGGTACCGGCAATCGGATGACCGGGAATGACGAACACGCCTTGCGGCGCACCGGTGCTGAGGGCTTCGGTGACGCTGCCCTTGACCGAACCCACGTCGGTGATGATGGCCCCCGGCCTGAGGTGGGAGGCGGCGGCGCTCATGGCTGCCGCCATGGCCAGAACTGGTACGGCGAAAATCACCAGATCGGCTCCGTCGACGCCTTCCGCGATGTCAGCGGTTACCCGGTCTGCCAGATTCAGCGCGATTGCGCGTTCCCGCACCGGACCGGACAGGTCGGTGACGACGATCTCTCCGGCGACGCCCTGACGTCGTGCCATGCGGGCGATTGAAGACCCGATCAGGCCGCAACCGATAATCGTCAGGCGTTCGAAGTGGGTGGCTGCCAAGGGGAGAGATCCTTTGAGAGGCAAATGCTGGAGAGAGGCTGGCGAGCTGTCTGGACAACGATACACCAGCGACTCAGGAACGCTCGCTATGGCGGGTTTAAGTCGAGGCTGACTGCGCGGTTTTGTCTTAGCCTGCGCGGGCATTCGCGCTGGCTTTCGCGCCGGAAATGGCGCTGCTAGTCACCGACAATGGTCCTTGCCGCAACCGGGATCTCCATGCCACGCGCCGTATTGTTGATCCTGGATTCGCTCGGCATTGGGGCCTTGTCGGATGCACCGGCGTTTGGCGACACGGGTGCCGACACCCTCGGTCATATCGCGTTGCGCTGTGCGCAGGGGCGTGCCGACGTTGATCGCAGTGGGCCATTGCGGGTGCCGAACTTGGAGCGCCTTGGCCTCGGACTGGCTGCAAGGCTGGCCAGCGGTGAACTACCGGCAGGCTTTGCGCCGGATGTCCGCACTATCGGTGTCTGGGGCGCTGGTCGCGAACTTTCGACGGGCAAGGACACCACATCCGGCCATTGGGAGATGATGGGCGTTCCGGTGCTGGACGAGTGGGGTTATTTCCGCGACCGCGAACACAGCGTGCCGGCCCAACTGCTGCAGTCTCTCGCGGATCGCGCCGGCGTTTCCGGCTGGCTTGGCAACTGCCATGCCTCGGGCACGACCATCATCGCTGAGCTCGGTGAAGAGCATGTCCGCAGCGGCAAGCCGATCGTCTACACGTCCGCTGACTCGGTGCTACAAATCGCCGCCCATGAAACCGCATTCGGGCTGGAGCGGCTTTTCGCGCTCTGTGAGATCGCGCGCGAACTGGTGGATGATTATCGCATCGGTCGGGTGATCGCCCGTCCATTCACTGGCGATGATGCGGGGAGTTTTCGGCGCAGCCACAATCGTCATGACTATTCGATGCCGCCCCCGGCGCCGACCCTTCTGGATCGACTCTGTCAGGCGGGTGGCACCGTGCACGGCATCGGCAAGATCCCGGACATCTTTGCCCGCAACGGTATCTCGCACGAGGTCAAGGCGCATGGCATCGACGGCCTGTTCGACGCGACCCTGAACACGCTGACCCAATGCGCGGACAACGGTCTGGTGTTCACCAATTTCGTCGATTTCGATTCAGAATACGGTCATCGCCGCAACGTCGCCGGCTATGCGGCGGCCTTGGAGTATTTCGACCAGCGCCTTCCTGAGCTTCTGGCGACGCTGGAACCGGATGACCTACTGCTCCTGAGCGCTGATCATGGGAATGATCCGACCTGGCCGGGCAGCGACCATACGCGCGAGCATGTGCCGATCCTTGCCTTTGGCAGGGGCACCACGCCCGGCAGCATCGGAATTCGTGACAGCTTCGCCGACATCGGCCAGAGCCTCGCCGCGCATTTCGGCATTCCACCCTTGCAGTATGGCCAGTCCTTCATGAAGCGCAGATGAGTACGCCCCACATCGATGCCGCCGAGGGTGCCTTTGCGACCACCGTGCTGTTTCCCGGCGATCCACTCCGTTCACAACACATCGCCCAGCGCTTCTTCAGCGATCCGGTTCAGGTGACCTCGGCCCGCAATATGTTCGGCTACACCGGCTTCTATCGTGGCCAGCGCGTCTCGGTCATGGGAAGCGGCATGGGCATTCCCTCCAGCTCGATCTATGCGACGGAGTTGATCCGTCACTACGGCGTCAAGCGCATTGTACGCGTGGGCACCTGCGGGGCTGTGCAGGATGATCTGGCGCTCGGCGATCTGGTCCTGGCGCTGTCGGCGAGCACCGATTCCTCCGTCAACCGTCAGCGCTTTGCCGGAATGGATTTTGGGGCCGGCGCCAGCTATCCCCTGCTGCGCGCGGTGGCCGATCAGGCGCAGCGCGTAGGCGTGCCGGTTCGCGTCGGCAACGTCTTTTCCGCTGACCTGTTCTACTCGCCCAGGCCGGACAATGCCGACATACTCGCTTCGATGGGAATCCTCGCCGTTGAGATGGAAGCCGCGGGTCTGTATGGCCTGGCTGCCGAATTTGGCGCAGAGGCCCTGGCCGTTCTGTCGGTCTCGGACCACCTTCGGAACGACGCACATATGGACGTCAACCAGAGGCAGACGGGCGTCGACGCGATGACCGAGCTGACGCTTGATGCGCTTTGCCAATAGCCTGCGGATTGAAAACTGATCTGTTGGAACGACTTCCAGATCACGGCTCCTGATCACGGACCCTTGCCCACAATGACCAATGCCCAGCCACCCTCTGTGCCACGCAACGAAGGTTGTCCCCTCGACCTTGACTGGCTGAGCAGCCTGCGGGTCAACCGCAATGCCTCGGACCGTCGCGCGGCCAGTCTTGTCGCCCGGCGATCCGTGAAGAAGGAGTATCAGGCGGCGTGGTTGATTCAGGCGATCCGGTGCATCGACCTGACCACCCTGGGCGGCGACGACACGCCTGGCCGGGTCGAGCGGCTGTGCCACAAGGCGCAGCGACCGTTGCGTGCGGATATCGTGACCGCTCTGGGCGTCGGTCAGGTGCAGGTCGGCGCAGTATGCGTCTACCATGAGATGATCGCGCCGGCCTTGCGCGCGCTGGGCGACAGCGGCCTGCCAGTCGCGGCAGTGTCCACCGGTTTTCCGGCTGGCCTTGCGAGCCTCGAAACCAAGCTGCGTGAAGTGGAGCTCTCCGTTGCCGCTGGTGCGCGCGAGATCGATATCGTGATCACCCGTCAGCATGTCCTCACCGGCAACTGGCAGGCCCTGTACGATGAAATGCAGGCCTATCGCCACGCGTGCGGCGAGGCGCATGTGAAGGCTATCCTCGCCACGGGTGACCTTATGACGCTGGAAAACGTCGCACGGGCCTCATGGACCTGCATGATGGCCGGCGCCGATTTCATCAAGACCTCGACCGGCAAGGAAGCGGTCAATGCGACCCTTCCGGTGGCGCTGACGATGACGCGCGCCATTCGCGAATATGCGGAGAGAACGGGATTCCAGGTTGGTTTCAAGCCGGCCGGCGGAGTCAGTTCGGCCAAGGCGGCTATCCAGTACCTGACCTTGATGAATGAGGAACTGGGCGTCGAATGGACGCAGCCGCATCTGTTCAGGATCGGCGCCTCCAGCTTGTTGACTGACATCGAACGCCAGCTCGAACATTTCGTCACCGGCCAATATTCAGCGGCCCACCGTCACGCCATGCCGTGAGGACTATTGCCATGCGCCCCATCAACGAGATTCTCGCCACCATGGACTATGGACCGTCGCCGGAAAGTACCAGCGAAGCGCAGGCTTGGCTTGACCGCCATCAGCGCCGCTTCGGCCTGTTCATCGACAACGAATGGAGTGAGCCCGCGGCCTTGTTTGTCTCGCGCAATCCGGCCGACAACGCGCCGGTCGCCGAGATAACCCAGGCCAGCGCCGACGATGTCGACCGCGCGGTGGCCGCAGCCCGGGCGGCGCAACCCGGCTGGGCCGCCATCGGCGGACACGGGCGGGCCCGCCTTCTGTATGCGCTGGCACGACTCATCCAGAAGCACGCCCGGTTGTTCGCCGTCCTGGAAACGCTGGATAACGGCAAGCCGATCCGCGAGACCCGCGACATCGACATCCCGCTGGCCGCACGGCATTTCTACTATCACGCGGGCTGGGCGCAGCTACTGTCGCAGGAGCTTGCCGACCACCGTCCCGTGGGCGTGGTCGGGCAGATCGTGCCGTGGAATTTTCCGTTGTTGATGCTGTCCTGGAAGATCGCGCCGGCGCTGGCCTGCGGCAATGCGGTGGTGTTCAAGCCTGCCGAATTCACTCCGCTGAGCGCGCTGTTGTTTGCCGAGTTGTGCCAGCAGGCGGGAATACCTGCGGGCGTGGTCAATATCGTTACCGGCGACGGTGCGGTCGGCGAGGCCATTGTCACCCATCCCGGTATCGACAAACTGGCCTTTACCGGGTCGACGGAGGTTGGTCGCCTGATCCGCCGTGCAACGGCCGGAAGCGGCAAGAAATTGTCGCTGGAACTGGGGGGCAAGTCGCCCTTCATCGTGTTCGAGGACGCAGACCTCGATGCCGCCATCGAGGGGTTGGTGGACAGCATCTGGTTCAACCAGGGCCAGGTCTGTTGCGCGGGTTCGCGGCTGCTGGTGCAGGAGTCGGTGGAACACCGCTTCCTGGCCAAGTTGCGTGCGCGCATGGACCGGTTGATCGTGGGTTCGCCGCTGGACAAGTCCACGGACATAGGGGCGCTGGTCGATCCGGTTCAGAAGCAGCGGATCTCCGACCTTGTGCAGACCGCCCGCGACGAGGGCTGTACCGTGTGGCAACCGTCAGGCGCACTGCCTGACTGCGGTTGTTTCTACCCGCCGACCCTGATCACCGGCGCTTCGACCTCGGCCACCGTGGCGCAGACCGAAATCTTCGGACCCGTGCTTGTGGCGATGAGTTTTCGCACCCCGGCAGAGGCGGTGCAGCTGGCCAACAACACCGTCTATGGCCTGGCCTCGTGCGTGTGGACCGAGTCCATCAGCCTAGCGCTGGATATCGCGCCGCAAATCAAGGCCGGCGTAGTCTGGATCAACACCGCCAACCAGTTCGATGCCGCCTGTGGCTTCGGCGGCTACCGGGAATCCGGCTTCGGTCGCGAGGGCGGCCGGGAGGGCCTGCTCGAATACCTGGTGCCCTGCGCCGAGGATGCCCGTCCGTCGGCGCCGTCAGTTGTCTTCGCTGCTCCTCGCGTCCCTGATGGGAGTCCTGTTCCTGGCATCGACCGCACCGCCAAACATTATATCGGCGGCAAGCAGGCCCGACCGGACAGTGGCTACAGTCAGCCCGTATATGGCGTCAGCGGCCAATTGCTGGGCGAAGTGGCGGCCGGCAGCCGCAAGGATATCCGCAATGCCGTGGAGGCCGCGCATAAACAGGCCGGCTGGGCCGGGGCCAGCGGCCATAACCGGGCTCAGGTCCTCTACTACATCGCTGAAAACCTGGCCGCCCGACATGCCGAATTCGCCGCGCGGATCGGTGCGATGACCGGAGATGCCAATGCCGCTCGGGAGGTCGATGTCAGCATTGAGCGGCTATTTACCTACGCCGCCTGGGCCGACAAATATGACGGCGCGGTGCATCAACCCCCGATGCATGGAATTACTGCGGCCCTCAACGAGCCGATCGGCGTGATCGGCGTGATCTGTCCCACGGAAGCACCGCTGCTCGGCCTGATCTCCCTGGCGGCGCCCGCGCTGGCGCTGGGCAACCGGGTGATCGCCGTGCCCTCGTCGGCGCATCCCCTGTCCGCCACCGACTTTTATCAGGTGCTTGATACCTCCGACCTGCCCGGTGGGGCGCTCAACATCGTAACGGGAGACGCCGACGAACTGGCGCGAGTGATGGCCGGACACGCGGACATCGATGCGGTGTGGCGCCATGACGGCTCCGTCGCGGGCTGTGCCGAGGTCGAGCGGTTGTCAGCGGACACGCTGAAACGCACCTGGGTCAGCGGCGGCAAGGGGCGCGACTGGTTCGACGATAATCAGTCCGCCGGACGTACTTTTCTTGCCCACGCCAGCCAGGTGAAGAACATCTGGATTCCTTATGGGGTCTGAGCGGCGGCAGGGGCCGCCGCCGCAGGAGATCATCCGCAGGAAGCGCGATGGCGGGGTGCTGAGCCGCGCGGAAATCGACGTCTTTGTGCGGGGTATCAGCGATGGCAGCATAGGCGACGGCCAGATCGGCGCGATGGCGATGGCTGTGTATTTCAACGACATGAATCTCGACGAGCGCGTCGCCCTCACCCTGGCGATGCGTGACTCCGGACAGGTGCTGGACTGGACCTCACTGGATCTGCCCGGTCCGGTGCTCGACAAACATTCCACCGGGGGCGTCGGCGATCTGGTGTCCCTTGTGCTGGGACCGATGGTGGCCGCTTGCGGCGGCTTCGTACCTATGATTTCGGGGCGCGGCCTTGGTCACACCGGCGGAACCGTGGACAAGCTGGAGGCGATCCCCGGCTATCAGGTCGCGCCCGACCAGGCCCTGTTTCGCAGCGTCGTGCGCGATGCCGGCGTGGCCATCATCGGTCAGACCGCGCAGCTGGCCCCGGCGGACAGGCGACTGTACGGAATTCGCGATGTCACCGCCACGGTCGAGTCGATCGCCCTGATCACAGGCTCGATTCTGTCGAAGAAGCTCGCCGCCGGAATCGACGTCCTGGTTATGGACATCAAGACCGGCAATGGAGCCTTCATGCCGAACGTGGCGCAAGCGATGGCGCTGGCCCAGGCCATCGTCGAGGTCGGCAACCGTTCCGGCATGAAGACGGCCGCCCTGCTGACTGACATGAACGAGCCGCTGGCCCCCTGTGCCGGCAATGCCATCGAAATACGCTGTGTCGTCGACTATCTGGCCGGTCGGTTGCGACCGCCGCGGCTGCACGAAGTCACTTTGGCCCTGGGCGCGCAGATGCTGGTCCTCGGCGGCCTCGCCACAGACGCCGCTCATGCCCGCAGTAAACTGATGGATGGACTGGAGTCAGGTCGCGCCGCCGAACGCTTCGCCCGCATGGTCGCGGCCCTGGGAGGGCCCGGCGATCTGCTGGAACGGCCAGACCAGCATCTGGTCCGGACCGACACGGTCCTGGCGGTGCCCGCGCCGCGTTCGGGCTATGTGCAGGCCTGCGACTGCCGGACCCTGGGTCTTGCCGTGGTTGGTCTCGGCGGCGGTCGCAAGGATCCGGCCGACCGCATCGACGGCGCCGTAGGACTGAGCGGGTTCGCGCAGATCGGCGACGCCATGGTCGCCGGGCAACCGCTGGCCTTCGTCCACGCGCGGGGCGATGACGCTGCCGGGCTGGCCGGCGAAGCGGTAAGCGCCGCCTTTGTGATCGGCGATGAGCCCGCCGCTGGAAGGGCGCTGGTTCTTGAAGGTCTTCCGGATTACGCCGAACACTCGCAGGCCTAGGGGCAATCAATGGACCATCCGCAATTGATCGAGGAAGCGCTCACCGCGCGCGCCACGGCCTATGCGCCGTATTCTCGGTTCCAGGTGGGAGCCGCCGTCCTTTGCGACGATGGCCGGGTGTTCCATGGCTGCAACGTCGAGAACGCATCCTACGGCCTGTGCATTTGCGCCGAACGCACCGCCTTGTTCAACGCCGTATCCGCTGGCTACCGGCCGGGCGCGTTCAGGGCTCTGGCTGTCGTGGGACATGCGGAAGGCCCCATTTCACCGTGCGGAGCCTGTCGTCAGGTCATGCTGGAGCTGGGAGGCGCGCAAATGACGGTCGTCTGCGCCAATCTGGCCGGAACGGTCCAGGTTGGCACGGCGGGGGATCTGCTGCCGGGGGCTTTCGATGGGGCCTGTCTGAGAGACTAGACTAGAGCATTTGGCGACCGGATTGAATCGCGGAGGATTCCCAAGACGCGTGCGTTCTGATTCAACATTCATGCTGGTGATCCGCCTGAAGGCGAGGTGATCACAGGGCTCGGGTTGTTCGGATCCGCCGCCAACGCCATCGCCGCCGTCCTGCTCGTCCGGTATCGCGAGGGCGATGCGAACGTCCCGTCTGTCTGCACTCGTAACGATCTGGTCGAGAGCCTCGCGGTCGCGGGCGCCGGCCTGCTCGTCTGGTTGACCGGATCGCGTTGGCCGAACCTCGCCGCAGGAGTGATCCTCGCGGCTGTCTTCCTGCAATCCGCGTGGTCGATCGTGCGACAGTCCCGCCAGGAGTTGCGAGGCGAGGCGTGACGTCCTGATCGAGGCCTGGCCTGCGAGGATGCGATCGGCGGCGGGCTGACCCGCAGGTCCCAAGCGCTAACCTTTCCTTGGCGGAGCCGTGCCTAGGGTCGGAAATGCGTCGGATCTTGTCGGCTCCAAACCACCGAACGCCGCCCCGCATCGCCCGCGGCGGATGGCTGGACGCGCTCCGGTTCATCGTCGGCTCGATGATCATCCTCTATCATTTTCGTGAGGCGGCGCCGGTCCCGCTGCCACAGTTCCATCCGGTGTTCGATCGTGGCTATCTGCTCACCGACTTCTTCATCATCGACTCCGGCTACGTCCTGGCGCGAATCTATGGGGACCGACTGGCGGCCGGACAGGCGTCGCTCGGGGCCTATGTGCGCCAGCGCCTTTTTCGCGTCATCCCGGCCCACCTGGTCGTCAGCCTGATCCTCGTCGCCATCGTCGGCGGCGCGGCGCTGGCCGGAGTCGCCCCCAGCAATCCGCAATGGTTCGACTGGTCGAAACTGCCGGCCCAGGTTCTGCTGATCCAGGCTTATGGCGTGCCGGGCGGACAGGGCTGGAACGCGCCGACCTGGACGCTGTCCGCCCTGATCGGCTGTTACCTCCTGCTGCCGTGGATCTGCCGCGCCCTCTGGCGTCTGTCGCCCCTGACCGTGGTGCTGGGAGCCGCCAGCCTGCTGATAGTCGCCAATCTCGGCGCCGAGGCGTGGCTGGGCGATCCGCTTTACCGGCTTCCGATGCGGTTCGGCATCCTTCGCGCCCTGCCGCTTTTCCTGCTTGGCGTCGCCGTGGCGTTTCATGGGTCGCGCATCTATGTCGCGCCCCGCCTCGCCGGCGCCATCGGCGCGGGGGCGGCTGTGGCGCTGGTCTTTCTCCAGGCGTACGGTCCCTTCGCGCTGGTGTCTCTCGGCCTGATGACCGTGATCATCTGGGCCGCCGGGGCCATTCCGGTGCTCAAACCGTCGCGCCTGGTCGAGCATCTGGCGCTGATGTCATTCTCCATGTTCCTGACCAACGAGGTAGTTCGCATCGTCTGGTTCGGCCTGCTTGACGCCCTCGGGCAGGATAGCTGGCCGTCCGGCGTCCGTTGGGCGGCCTGGACCGTCGGGCTGGTCGGCGCCTTTGCGGCCGCGGCGGTGTCCCGCTATGGCTTTGATCGTCCGGTCCAGGACTGGCTCAACCCATCTCCATCCCGTCGAGGAGCGAGCGCGATCGCCTCCGCCGCGAGGACGCCGGGGACCATTGTGGCGGCGGAACACAGGGGCTG
>Ga0209023_10003404_pt1 | contig 19027 bp, 18 predicted proteins | sample LakOneMetagenome_FD_187468 | JGI IMG/M metagenome (GOLD analysis project Ga0209023, IMG submission 187468) | Freshwater and sediment microbial communities from Lake Erie, Canada (SPAdes) (version 2) | ecosystem: Environmental > Aquatic > Freshwater > Lentic | place: Lake Erie, Canada...
CCTCAACGGGCTCACACCAAGCGAGTTTGCCAACCGTTCAAACAGGGACGAAAACCAGAACAGAGTCTACTTATAAACGAGGGCAATCAGGGGTGCAGGTCATACATGTTGGATTTATTGGATGGTCTGAAAGAGGAATTCAACGAGGCCGGGGATTATGCAGTGGGAGTTGCTGCATAATGGCACTAGATTTTTGGGGAAGAGAAATAGTCGTCGAGCAACCAAAGAAGAAGTTGCGACGAAAGGAACAGCAACCAATTCGTCGTCCAGCTTACTGCAGCGAGAATAATGATATTGAAGGTTGGTTTCGCAGTAACAAGCCGGAGACATTGGCGGAGTGTGATGATCTGCGGAAAGCGATCAGGAAGAAAGCTAAGGTCGGAAACTACGGTGCGGACTCTCACGACGCGCGAACTGGTCGCCGGATGTTGCGAGTAAAAGGTCCAGTCAGTAACGTAATGATCGTTAGTCCGAAAGCTCGTCAGCACTTCAATAGGAGACTTCGTAATCGAGAGATTTATCTTGAGGTGATGCGTGATCAGTTCGGAGAAAAGAATTGATCACCAAACGAAAGCACCGGGTAACGACCTTAGGTCATTCGCGAAGCGAATCCAGTTGAGACAAGTTTGAGGTTTCTATGAGTACGAAGAAAAACATCGCGAAAGATTTGCTTAGAGAATTTAGCCTCATGAAGGCGCAGAAAGACAAATATGGAGCCGTGAACCTTGAAAACCTTGATGCGATTCCGCTAGAAATGCGAGAAGCCATTGCTTCGTCGCTATTGAACGATGCTGGTTTGGATATCGAAAATCCGGAGCATATCGTTGCGTTTCTCTGTATTGTCGCGTTCCACCTGCATGGGGAGTTCAAAAGGGGAGCGCGCAAGAGCTTTCCACTAAACGACTTCGATTTGCTTCACACGGTTCATAATGTTGCTGCAAACAATGAACTTCTAAAAGCAACGGTGTTGGAATTAGTCCGGGAAAGTGACAGCAGACTACACGGTATCGAACCCGCGGCATTGAAGCAGCAATTCGATCGGATATTGACCAAGGCGATTGGCGGGAAGCTAAAGTTAGAGTCAGGTCAAATGGCTCAATTGCCTAGGCTTTTGGAGGGTGTTCGGAGGCTATCAATCCGACCCCGTGCTATAAAATAACAGCAAAGCAAACAAACATATTTCGGGCCCGATTACCGTTCGGCCTTCAGTGCGACAAATACAATGCCGGGTTGGCAATCGCCTCCCCTTTTCAAATCACACTGAAGGAAAAATTATGAAGAAAGATACTCTTAAAAATGGAGACCTGTTTGTTGAGCGCTATCTCAACCCCGAAGAACTCGAAAGGTTTGGACTTGAAACGAAGCTGAGCATCAGTTGCGGGATCATGGCGAATGATCTGGTTCTGAAGGACCGTGTCAAAACGATCCGAGTTCGCGAAGAACCAGGCGCCAAGACTTACTCGGTTTGGTTTAAGTCCGGCGGGACTATCGAGCTTGTGGTCAACGACAAAGGGGAGCTTGAGTTGATTGACAGCTACGGCTGCGACGTCTCTTTCGCTTGGAATCGTGTCGAGATCTATTCACACCAGCCCAACCCGAACAGTCCGCGCTATAAAGGCGCTGATCCGGACTACGAAGGTCCCGTCAACTCGCGAGAGATGTTCTTCGGTGTGTTTCAGAACGCAGGTCCGGACGTATCCGATCCCGAGGATGACACCCTGCACTAACCAGTAGCTTGTGCACCGCCATAAAACCCGGCTTTCGAGCCGGGTTTTTCTTTTGTCTAAAGGAGGCGACGGTTGCCCCAGATAATTGGTCAGCATATGAGCAGATGATGCCCTCCGGCAGCGGCGATTTCGAGCGCGCGCTTGGCGCTTTCCTGGCCCTTGATGTCGCGCAGGTCGAGCGATGCGATCTGGCGCTCGGCGATTTTCGGCTCGGGCCGCGAGAGAACCTGCGTGCCTTTGAAGTGATTGGCGATCTGGATCAGCGATGCAGCGGCGACGATCTGGATTTCGGGACTGGCCCACGCGGCTTCCGCGCCGCAAGCCGCGGGACAGATCAATCCTTCGTCGCGCGCGTTCGCACCGATGGCTGCGGGCAGGACACCGGCAACCGGCGCGATCGAGCCGTCGAGGCCGAGTTCGCCGAGCACCGTGAAGCCGCTGAGCGCATCGGGCGGGATCGCGCCGATGGCGGCCATCAGTCCAAGCGCGATGGGAAGATCGTAATGACTGCCTTCCTTCGGCAGGTCGGCAGGCGCGAGATTGACGGTGATTCGGCGGGCAGGCAGCGCGAGACCCGAGGCAATCAGCGCGGAGCGAACCCGCTCGCGCGCCTCCGAGACCGCCTTGTCCGGCAGGCCGACGATGTGAAACGCAGGCAGGCCCGGCGAGACCTGGACCTGCACGTCCACCGCGCGGGCCTCGATCCCTTCAAACGCCACCGTGGAAACGCGCTGAACCATGGCTTCCTCGCCCCGGTGCCAAGCCTAGCAGGAACTTCTCTTTTCGCAAGAACATTTCAAGAACATGGAACCCGAATTGACATCTGTTTGAACTGGCGAAAGAATTTCATTCAACCAACAAGACCAACAGGGCGGGAGCCATCATGACCGGAAGATCATCACGCCGACGAATCCTTCTCGCCGGCGGGGCCATGGCGGCTGCCGGGGTTGGGGCTGCACTGCTGGGCGGGCGCGGGCGGCGGCAGGCGCCGAAAGTCGAGACCGCCGTCGCCAATCCGAAAGCGAAGCGGCCCAACATCCTTCTCATCATGAGCGATCAGGAGCGGCACTGGAGCAGCCTGCCGGGCGACCTCTCATTGCCGGGACACGATCTCCTGCGCGAGCGCGGCGTTTCGTTCGCGAATTATCACATCCACACCACGCCGTGCTCGCCGAGCCGCTCGACATTCTATTTCGGCCAGCACACACAGCACACCAAAATGGTGGTCAATCATGGCGCGCCGCCGTTTCCGGAAGTGCCGAACACGCTTGTCAGTCTCGGCGATCTGTTTCGCGCGCAGGGCTATTACACCGCGTACAAGGGCAAGTGGCATCTCAGCCATATCGGCGGCAACCACAACCTGACCTACGGCCCGTTTCCGAATACGAGCGATGAACTCGAGCCGTTCGGCTTCTCAGATTTCAATATTGACGGCGATCCGCATGGCGCGACATGGACCGGCTTTCGCTACGATGGCCAGATCGCGGCGGATGCCAGCATCTGGCTCAAGGACAGGGGCAAAAAACTGAGCGACGAAGGCAAGCCATGGCTGCTTGCGGTCAACTTCGTCAATCCGCACGACATCATGTATTTTTCCAGCGGTGACGATCAGGTGCGCTCGCGCATCGATCCGAACATGCTGGCGCCGATCTCGCGCCCGCCGGTTGGCGGTGTTTACGACACCGCATGGCCCGGTCCGCTGCCGGAGAGTTTCTACAAAGCCGACATCGGCAAGCGGAACTGGTCCCAGCGCTCTTACGCGGCGTTCTGCGACATGATCTATGGCCGCTTTCCACAGGACGATGAAACCGTCTGGCGCGACAACCAGAGCTACTATTTCAACTGCCTGCGCGATGTGGATCATCACACCTCGACCGTGCTTGCGCGGCTCAAGGATCTGCGCCTCGAAGACAATACGATTGTGATCTATCTCTCGGACCACGGCGAGATGGCCGGTGCACAGAAGTTGCGGCAGAAGGGGCCGCACATGTTCCGTGAGAACATCCACGTCCCGCTGATCATCCGCCATCCCGATGTGAAGACCGGCGGCGGGTCGACCACATCGGCGCTGGCAAGCCCGATCGACATGATCCCGACGTTGCTGTCATGGGCCGGTGTAGACGACGCGGCGCGTCGTACGAAGTATCCGTATCTAAAGGGGATCGATGTTTCGAGCGCCGTCACCGGTGCGTCATCGCCGAGCGAGCGCGACCGTCTCGGCATTCTCTACAATTACGGCGTCGCCCATTACTGGGACCCGGTCTACACCGAGAAGGCGATCAACCATCACACCACAGCCGACAAGCTGTTCTTGATCCGCCAGATCTTCAACACCGGGGAGTTCTTCCCCTCACTGGAAAATCCCGGTCTGTTCCGCGGCGTGTTCGACGGGCGCTACAAGTTCGCGCGCTACTTCCGCCCGTCGCAGCATCACATCCCGAGCGATTTCGAGATGCTGAAAAAATATAACGAGCTCGAACTGTACGACACCCGCAACGATCCGCATGAGCTGAACAATCTCGCGCTGCAGCCGGATGCCGTGAAGGACGAGCTGATGCGCTTCAGCAACATGACCAACGCCCTGATCGCGCGCGAGATCGGCGTCGATGACGGACGTGAGTTCACCGGCCCGCGTAACTGGTACAAGCTGGACAAGCTGCCCGGGAGCCCCGCATGAGGAACTGGCCGGCCATCGCGCTGCTTGCAGCAACAGGAATTTTGCACGTCTACCAGTTCTGGCTGACGCCGCCGTCGTTGCCGATGATAACGACGGTGCTGTTCGGCTTCGCTTATCTCGGAATCGGCATTGCGCTGATTTTCGCGGGCCGCAAGGCGCTGTGGACCGCGCGCATCGTTCCGGCGGTCGGTGCCGTGCTTGCGCTCGGCAGCGTGGCGCAGGGCCAGCAAAGATTGCTGCCCTGGGTGTTGCCGTTCGTTATGGTCGATCTGGTGGTGCTGTGGCTGGTCTGGCGTCAGCGTCCCACTGAAACATAAACGGCAGCGCGGACTACGCGCTGCCGTCTGTGAGACGTCCAATGTTTCTAAATGTCAGAGATTCATGATCATCGGCTCGGCGATGTAGCGGAAGCCGTCGCCAGCCTTCACCACATGGCCATAGCCCGGCCACGGGAAGTGATACGACATCACCGCCGTCTTGTTGGCGGCAAGCATGTCCAGCATCTTTACCCGCGTCGCCGCCGCCATCTTCGGATCGGAATCGTAGGCGAATTCCATCCGCGGTTTTTCCAGCAGCAGGATCTGATGGTGCGTGAGATCGCCGAGGAAAGCGAACGACTTTCCGTCCGACTGGATCATGAACATGTGGTGGCCAAAGGTGTGGCCGGGCGCGGCAATCGCCGTGATGCCGGGCAGGAATTCCTGTCCGTCCTTGAAGAACACGACGCGGTCGCGCACCGGCATCAGGTTCTTGCGGGCATGGACGATGAAGTCCTTGAGCGGCCCGTCCATTTTCTTCTCGTCGGTCCAGAATTCCAGATCGGCCTGGCTAATATAGACCTGCGCATTCGGAAACAGCGGTTTGCCATCCGTGCCGACAATGCCGCCGATATGATCGATATGTGCATGCGAGCAGACGATGGCATCGACATCTTCCGGCTTGAGGCCGGCTTCCGAGATGCTTTTCTGCAGGCGTCCGGTGGTCGGTCCGAACAGTTTTGACGTGCCCATGCCGGTATCGAACAGCACGATGCGGTCGCCAAAATTCACGATCGGCGCGTTCTGTTCGAGGACGACATTGCTGGTCGACAGGAAGTTGTCGGTGAGCATTTTCTGCACGTCTTCCTTCGGCACACCTATGAAGGTGCCGGAGGGATCGCCCAGTGGCAGAGGCCCATCGGAGACAACGGTGACTTCCGCGCTGCCGAGCGTGAAGCGATGAAAGTAAGGCGCCTGCGTGCCGAGCTTCGGAGCCTTGGCTAGCGCGCCGCCGCTCAAGGTCGTTGCGGCAAGTCCGGCACCAAGTCCTGCAAGAAGGGATCGTCGTGAAACATCGAGCGTCATGCGTTCCTCCGTTGAATTTTGTTGTTCGTCGCTAGTGTGGTGGTTCGCAAGTCCGCATCATTTCTACAGCGCGTTCTTTTGCGGACTTGCGAACCAAAACCACACTAGAATTACGGGTTTCTAGTGTCCTTTTGAATCCGAAGTTCGCAACGGAAACTGCCGTAAAATGAAGCGAACTTCGGATTCAGACACCAGGTATCGCGGGCAGGATTATGCGGCGCGTTCCGATGGACTGGCAAGCGCGCAGGCGACCGCGCGAGCTGTCATTGATGACGATTTGAATCGCGATGTTCGGAAAATCAGGCCGTCTGGGGGGCGGCCTGTGCGCCAGGGCCAGGCGCAAGCGTTGCATCGGCCGCGTCGACGCGCGCGACCTTTGGCGAAATGCGAAGGCCGAACACATGCGGAAAACGCAGGATCTCGACATGGAAGTCCGGCGTCGTGACGGGCGTAATCGCGGCGGCGGCCTTGGGCGCATACAGGCGGCCCCAAAGATCGACGCCAGCGAATTGCGGAAACTGGTTGAGGCGCAGGTTCCCGATGCTGCCGTCGAACTTCAGCAACTGGCGCGCCCGGTCGTTGATCATCAGCACCCAGCCGTCGGTGGTGTGGCCGACGTCATTGGAAATCGGCGACGCAATCACCATGGCGTCCGGCGCGGTCCGGAACAGATGATCGTAGACTTCGAGCTGGTAGCTGATCAGCTCCGAATAGACCACCAGCATGACGGCGCCATTCCCGAGCTTGATCGGGAGAACCAGCCGTTGCCAGAGGCGTCCGCTTTGCGATTCGTTACCGGTGAAGCGGATGAAGCAGGGCGTCATCTTGCTGGCGCTCTGGCGATAGACCTCGAGAAATTCACGCCGGACCGGATTGGTGCTTTGCGACAGAAGCATGCCGGCGAGCTGCTCCTGCGACGCGTCCCGGATCGACTTCCCGACATAGACATACAGGAAATCGTCGCCGGTGCCGATCAGGTGGGTCATGTTGGCCTGCAGCGGGAAATCGGATTCCTCGGTCAGGCGCTGCACGTTCAAGTCATTGGTATCGTGGAGGGTTTTCCACTTCACCCACAGGTATTCCATCGCGGCCGTGGTCAGCTCGCGCGGAATCGATGTGCCGCTAAAGACTTCTATTGCCATAGGCCCCAGCCTGTTCGGTGCACGCATACCGCGTCTCCCGCGACCGCGCACGCCTCCGGAAGCCAGATTGTCAGACGATGGTCAGCAATTGATTAAAGCGCGGGCAGGCTGCGCAAGTGGCCGGACAGAGGTCACTTTCGCTTGGCGGCGATCACGTCCCAGATCCTGGCTGCAACGTCAGGGCCGCCAAGCCGCGCGATGGCGCGGATGCCGGTCGGCGAGGTGACGTTGATTTCAGTGAGATGGCCGTCGATCACATCGATCCCGACGAACAGCAGGCCGCGCTCTCGAAGCGCCGGTCCGAGCCGCTCGCAAATCTCGCGCTCGCGCGCAGAAAGATCGGTTGCCGCCGCGGCGCCGCCGCGCACCATGTTCGAGCGCAGGTCGTCCGCCGCAGGGACGCGGTTCACCGCACCGGCAAACTCGCCATCAACCAGAATGATGCGCTTGTCGCCGTGCTTCACTTCGGGAAGGAAGCGCTGGATCACCCATGGTTCGCGGAAGGTCACCGAGAACATGTCGTAGAGCGAGCCGAAGTTCATATCGTTCGGCGTGATGCGGAACACGGCCGCGCCGCCGTGACCGTAAAGCGGCTTCATCACCACATCGCCATGCTCGGCGCGGAAGGCATTGATCTCGTCCTTGTCGCGCGAGATCAGGGTCGGCGGCATCAGGTCCGCGAATTCCATCACGAAGATTTTTTCCGGTGCGTTGCGCACGCTGGCCGGATTGTTCACCACAAGCGTCTTCGGATGAATGCGCTCGAGGAAATGCGTGGTGGTGATGTAGGCAAGATCGAACGGCGGGTCCTGCCGCAGCAGGATCACGTCGAAGGATTCGAGATCGACGCGCACAGGCTCGCCCAGCGTGAAGTGATCGCCTTCCTGATCGCGCACGGTCAGCGGCTGTACGCTCGCGACCAGTTGCTCGCCGCGGAGCGAAAGTTTCTCCGGCGTGTAGTAGGACAGCGCATGACCGCGTTTCTGCGCTTCCAAGAGCAGCGCGAAGGTGGAGTCGCCGCGAATGTTGATCCGCGCGATGGGGTCCATCTGGACGGCGACTTTCAGCTTCATGCTCTAAACCCGATTGTTGAATCTTGCGGCGGCAATCTGTGCGATTTGGGCCGATCTTTCCAGCGCAAATCCGCGCAACCCTGCCTTTCAGGCACCGGCGTCGAATGCCGCCATCAGGTGCTTTGGCAGGTGTTTCGGGGCGATCAGCACTGCATCGAACCGCATCTCGAAATTTGCGTGCTCAGGGTGCGTCATGAGCCAGAACTGGGCGGCTGCGACAATGCGCTGCTGTTGTTGCGGAGTCACGGACCAGGCTGCATCGTCCAGCGTCGCGCGCGCCTTGACCTCGACAAAGGTCAGCAGGTTGCGCCGGCGCGCGACAATGTCGATCTCGCCGTAGGGTGTGCGGAAGCGCCGTGCGAGAATGCGGTAGCCCTTGGCAATGAGATAGGCGCTGGCCTTGCTTTCGGCGGAGAGGCCGGTCTGAAACGCGGCGACCCGCGCAGGTGCGGGAGTTTTTGCTGTGCGATCCTCGGGCGCTGAATTCGCCGGTGCGATGGTGCCACGACGTTTAAGTGTTCGCGAAATAGGTGGCGGCGAATCGTCAGTCGTCATCGCTGCTCCGCGTTTCTTTCGCAAGTTCAAGCGCGCGGGCATAGACTTCGCGTTTGGCGCGGCCCGAGGCATCGACGGCTTGTGCGACCGCATCCTTGACGCTGCTGTTCGCCAGTGCGCTGCGCAGCAGATTGTCGAGTGTGGTGTCATCCATGCCGGCGTCCGCAGCGGGCGGACCCACCACCAGCACGAATTCGCCGCGGGTTTCGAGCACATCGGACATCGCAGCAAGCTCGGCGAGCGTTGCGCGGCGAACCTCTTCATGCAGCTTGGTCAGTTCGCGGCAGATTGCAGCATCGCGCGCGCCCATGATGCTTGCGAGGTCTTGCAGAGAGTCCTGCACGCGTGCGCCGCTTTCAAACATCACCAGCGTGGCGTCGATGCGGGCAAGTTCACCGAGGCGGATGCGGCGGGCATGCTGTTTCGAGGGCAGAAACCCCTCGAAGAAAAACCGGTCGGTCGGCAAGGCCGCAACCGACAGCGCGGTGAGCACCGACGACGGGCCGGGTAGCGCGATCACCGGAAAGCCTGCCGCGCTCACCTCACGCACCAGCTTGAAGCCGGGATCGGAAATCAGTGGCGTGCCTGCATCCGAAACAAGGGCGATGGATGATCCATTTGCCAGCGCTTCCAGAATCTTCGGCCGTGCTTGTTCGGCATTGTGCTCATGATACTGCTTCAGCGTCGCGTTGATGGAAAAGCGCTCCAGCAGCCGCCGGGTGATGCGGGTATCTTCGCAGGCGATGATGTCGACGCCAGCCAGCGTCTCCAGCGCGCGGAGCGTAATGTCGCCGAGATTTCCGATCGGCGTCGCCACCAGATAAAGCCCCGGCGCGGCCTTATGAGCGCTGACAAGCTGTCCGGCCACCGCAAAACTGCGGGCGGGGCTGTCGGAATCGGACGATGAAGCGGGAGATGGCTTGGTGCGCATGTGGTTAGTCTAACGCCGGAGCGCCGCCTCGTCTTGTTCGCACCTGCAATAGCTGTTCATGTCCGGTTGTGCTTGGCTGTGCGAAAAGCCTTTGATCCGGCTCGCTTATAGCCGACAATATGCCTGAATCCTCTTCCAGATGTGTCCGAGGATCAATGCCCGGAAGAGAAACGATGGTTGCGCCAGTGTCCCCCAAGTCCCCTCGCAGCGGAACGACCCGCCGCAGCGCTGTCGGGCTGATTCTGAGCGCGCCGCTGGTTGCCGGTTGCGCGGGCTCGCCCTTTGGTGGCGGTTCGCCCGGCGCAGGCGATCAGCCTGCCGGTCCGCCGCAACAGCCATCAGCCGTGGGCAGCGGCCATGTCAAGGTCGGTCTGTTGTTGCCGTTGTCGGCGGCGGGCAATGCGGGCGCGGCCGCGCAGTCGATGCGCAACGCCGCCGAACTGGCGCTGGCCGAATTCCAGAACCCGAACATCCAGCTTCTGATCAAGGACGACAACGGCTCTGCGCAGGGCGCACAGCAAGGAGCGCAGCAGGCGGTCGATGAAGGCACCGAGATCATTCTCGGGCCGCTGTTCGCGCAGTCGGTGCCGGGCGCGGCGCAGGTCGCGCGCAATCGCGGCATTCCGGTCATCGCGTTCTCGACCGATTCGAGCGTGGCCGGACGCGGCGTGTATCTTCTGAGTTTTCTGCCCGAGTCCGATGTGACGCGCATTGTCGATTACGCGGCCAGCACCGGCAAACGATCCTTTGCAGCGCTGCTGCCCGAGAACGCCTACGGCAATGTGGTCGAAGCCGCGTTCAAGCAGGCGGTAGCGCGCAAGGGCGGCCGCATGGTGGCTTTTGAAAAGTACGGCGCTGATCGATCGATGATCGGAGCCACGGCTTCGAGCATATCGGAAGGACTCAAGAGCGCAGACTCGCTCTTGCTTGCGGATGACGGCGATGCCGTGTCCAGTGTCGCCGATGCACTTGTCGCGGCTGGTGTGAATCTCAAGCGCTTGCAATTGCTCGGCACCGGCTTGTGGGACAATCCGCGCGTCTTCGCCAGCGCGAATCTGCAAGGCGGACTTTATGCGGCGCCCGATCCGTCGGGCTTCCGCAGTTTCTCTGCGCGCTACCGCGCCAAGTACAGCGGCGATCCGGTACGCACCGCAACGCTCGCTTACGACAGCGTTGCGCTGGTCGCGGCATTGGCGCGCACACAGGGCGGCCAGCGTTTCTCGCCGGAGGTGCTGACCAATCCGTCGGGCTTCGCGGGCATCGACGGACTGTTTCGGTTTCGCAGCGACGGCACCAACGAGCGCGGCCTTGCGGTGATGCGTGTGGGTCCGACCGGCGGGGCGATTGCCGCAGGTTCTCCGAAGAGTTTTGGTGCTTGATAAAAATTACGCCGCGAGATCCGCGACCACGGCGTCCAGCACCGGGAAACCCTGCATGGTCACGCGCACGCGCCCATCGGGATCGACAGTGATCGCGCCTTCATCGCGCAGGATTTCGATCCGCCGCGGATCGAGCGAACGTCCGGACAGCGCCTTGTAGCGCACCGGGTCGATGCCCTCCGCAAGGCGCAATCCCATCAGGAGATATTCATCGGCGCGTTCTTCGCTGTTGAGAAGCTCGTCGCTGATCACACCATGGCCCTGCGCCTCGACACGCATCAGCCAGGTTTCCGGGCGCTTCTCGGTGGCGATGGCATGACGGATGCCGTCGATATCGAGACGGCCATGGGCACCCGGTCCGATGCCGGCATATTCCTGCCCGCGCCAGTAGACGAGATTGTGTTTGCACTCCGCGCCCGGACGCGCGTGATTGGAAATCTCGTACGACGGAAGACCGAGCTTTGCGCACACATCCTGCGTTACGTCGTAGAGCGCGCGCGCGACGGCCTCATCCGGAATCTTCAGCTTGCCTGCGGCATGCAATCCGAAGAACGGTGTCTCCGGTTCGATGGTGAGCTGATAGAGCGACAGATGCTCGGCGGCTTCCGAGACCGCGAGCTTCAACTCGTCTTCCCACATCTGCGGCGTCTGGTCAGGCCGCGCATAGATCAGGTCGAATGAATAACGCTCGAACGCCGAGCGCGCGATGGCAACCGCATCAAGCGCCTCGCGCGCCGTGTGCAAACGTCCCAGCGCTTTGAGCGAAGCATCGTCCAGCGCCTGCACGCCGAGTGAGACGCGGTTCACGCCCGCCGCGCGATAACCCTTGAAGCGTGTCGCTTCGACGCTCGTCGGGTTGGCTTCCAGCGTCACTTCGACGTCAGGCGCGACAGTCCAGTGCTTGGCAATCGAATTGAGAATCGCACCGACGGTCTGCGGCTGCATCAGCGATGGCGTGCCGCCGCCGAGAAAGATCGATGTGACCTCGCGGCCAGGCGTGCGCGCAGCGGTGGTTTCGATCTCGCGCTCGAAGGCGCGGGCGAAACGAAATTCATCGATCGGCGCGTGGCGGACATGGCTGTTGAAGTCGCAATACGGACACTTCGACAGGCAGAACGGCCAGTGCACATAGACGCCGAAGGCTTCCTTTTTCGCGCCGGTGCTCATGTCAGGCACATCTCCGCGAGCTTCACGAAAGCTTTCGCGCGATGGGACAGGCCCATGCCATGCGGCGGCAGACCGTGCTTCTCGATGCTGGTCATCTCGCCAAAGGTGCGGCTATGACCGTCAGGCAGAAATGCGGGATCGTAACCGAAGCCTGCGGTGCCGCGCGGCGGCCAGACCAGTGCGCCGTCGACACGTGCTTCGACATCTTCGAGATGCCCGTCGGGCCACGCCACACACAACGCGGAAACGAAATGCGCGGTGCGCTGCGCAGGTTCTTTTGCGCCGCGCTCCTGCAACAGGCGTTCGATCTGGGTCATCGCTGCGAGGAAATTCTTGTCCTCGCCCGCCCAGCGCGCCGAGTAGATGCCGGGCTGTCCATCGAGCGCATCGACCACGAGACCTGAATCGTCGGCGAACGCGGGAAGCTGCGTCGCATTCGCTGCTGCAATCGCCTTGATGCGTGCGTTGGCCTGAAACGTGGTGCCGGTCTCGTCGGGTTCGGCAAGGCCGAGTTCCGCCGCCGACACGGCTTCGACGCCATAGGGCGCAAGCAGTTCGCGCATCTCGGCAAGTTTGCCGGGATTGTGGGTCGCGATCACAAGGCGGCCGGTGATTCGGCGATGATCACTCATGCGCAATGCTTATCCGTGAGAGGCGCGGTTGGAAGCCTTAAATCAGGCCACAGCCATCTTTTGCAGGTCCACCAGCCGGGCGATGCCCTTCTGTGCGAGCGCCATCAGGTTGAGGAACTCATCCTGCGAGAACGGCGTCTTCTCGGCGGTGCCCTGCACCTCGATGATGCGGCCGTCGCCGGTCATCACGAAATTCGCATCGGTTTCGGCTTCGGAATCTTCCGCATAATCGAGATCGAGCACCGGCGTGCCGTTATAAATGCCGCACGAAATCGCGGCGACATTGTCGCGCAGCACGTTGTCGTTCTTGAGCATGTTGCGGGCTTTCATCCACTGCAGGCAATCCGCCAGCGCAACCCATGCGCCGGTGATCGATGCGGTGCGGGTGCCGCCGTCAGCCTGGATCACGTCGCAGTCCACGGTGATCTGGCGTTCGCCCAGTGCAACGAGATCGACGGTGGTGCGCAGCGAGCGTCCGATCAGGCGCTGGATTTCCACGGTGCGGCCGCTCTGCTTGCCGGCGGAGGATTCGCGGCGCATGCGCTCATGGGTGGCGCGCGGCAGCATGCCGTATTCGGCGGTGACCCAGCCGCGGCCCTGGCCCTTGAGCCATGGCGGCAGTCGATCTTCCAGCGTGGCGGTGACCAGCACATGGGTATCGCCGAATTTCACCATGCAGGAACCTTCGGCGTATTTGACCACACCGCGTTCCAAAGTGACGGGGCGCAGTTCGTCGGGCGCGCGACGGCTTGGCCGCATGAAAAACCTCCTGAAATTCCGGGAAACGTTGATTTGGCGCTGCTTTTAGGGGGTTGGGACGGCAGCGGCAAGCGAAGATAAGGATGTTGGAAGAATGCCGCTTGTCATGGTGCCGGACGATGGACAATTGTAGCAAGAACAACCCGTTTGGAGCCCGATTTTGGCCCACCACGAGCCGACAGGTCATCTGATCACGCCGAATGCCGGGCTCGCGCAGCTCAATGAACGGTCGCGGGATATTTTTCGGCAAATCGTCGAGAGTTATCTGGCCACCGGCGAGCCGGTGGGTTCGCGCAATATTTCGCGCCTGATCACCATGCCGCTGTCGCCGGCGTCGGTGCGCAACGTGATGTCGGATCTCGAACAGCTCGGTCTGATTTACGCACCGCACACGTCGGCGGGCCGTTTGCCGACCGAGCTCGGATTGCGGTTCTTCGTCGATGCCCTGATGCAGGTCGGCGACCTGACCGAGCCGGAGCGGCAGTCGATTGAGCATCAGCTCAAGTCCGTCGGCGGCGCGCCATCGGTGGAAGCCGCGCTCAGCGAGGCGCTGACACGCCTCTCGGGCCTCACGCGCGCTGCTGCTGTTGTTCTGACGCAGAAGTCCAACGTGCGGCTCAAGCATATCGAGTTCGTGCGGCTGGAGCCGACGCAGGCCCTCGTCGTGCTGGTGGCGGAAGACGGGCAGGTTGAAAACCGCGTGCTGCCGCTGCCGCCCGGCGTGCCATCGTCGGCGCTGACCGAAGCCTCAAATTTCCTCAACGCGCGGATTCGCGGGCGCACGCTGGCTGAAGCGCGTGACGAGCTTGAAGCTGCGCTCACGCAAGAGCGAAGCGAACTCGATCAACTGACGCAGAAAGTTGTCGCAGCCGGAATCGCAAGCTGGTCCGGCGGCGCCAGCGAAGAACGGCAGTTGATTGTGCGCGGGCATGCGAACCTGCTGGAAGATCTGCATGCGATGGAGGATCTGGAGCGGGTGCGGCTGTTGTTCGACGATCTCGAAGCCAAGAAGGGCGTGATCGATCTGCTGGGCCGGGCCGAGCGCGCCGACGGTGTGCGCATCTTCATCGGCTCGGAAAACAAGCTGTTCTCGCTGTCGGGTTCCTCGACCATCATCGCGCCGTATCGCGATAATGCGGGCCACATCGTGGGTGTGCTTGGCGTCATCGGACCGACGCGGCTGAACTATGCGCGGGTCATTCCGATGGTCGATTATGCGGCCCGGATTGTCAGCCAATTGGTCGGCAAATAGTGCTTCGCGCTTGATTTTCGGCGCCTAAAGCACGATATGCGGGCTAACAACCTGAACAATCCCACATTGACGAAGACGATTTGCTGAAAAGGTGAGTAATGGCCAATTCCAATGGGCAAAAGGAACCGCAGGATTCGCCAGCGCAGGACAATGCGCCGGAGAAGGAGCCTGTGGTTTCAAAGCCTTACGTGATGCCTGACGATCCGGAGGAAGGATCGGTCGAGGCACTCACCAAGGAAGTCGCCGAGGCCAGGGATCGCACGCTCCGTACGCTTGCGGAAATGGAGAACCTGCGCAAGCGCACGGCGAAGGAAGTTTCCGATGCGCGGACCTATGGCATCACGGCATTCGCACGCGACGTGCTCGACATTGCCGACAACCTGCAGCGCGCGCTGGATGCTGTGCCCGCGGAAGCGCGCGAGGCCGCCGATGCCGGACTGAAGTCGCTGATCGAAGGCGTTGAAATCACCGAGAAGTCGCTGCTCAAGGCGCTGGAGAAAAACGGCGTGCAAAAGCTCGATCCGCTCGGCGAGAAATTCAATCCGAACTTCCATCAGGCGATGTACGAAGTGCCGGATTCCTCGGTGCCTGCGGGAACCGTCGTACAGGTCGTGCAGGGCGGTTACACCATTGGTGACCGCGTGCTGCGTCCGGCGTTGGTGGCCGTTTCCAAGGGCGGCGCGAAGTCCTGAAATTTTTCCGGCGTCATTCCGGAAAAGCGGAATGACGCCGTTTCAATCTAGCGCGGATCGATGCCGTCGCGGACCGCGCGGAAACGCGGGAACGCCTTCGGCCATTCCTCGCGTGTCGCGCTTGCGATAATCCGCAGCGATGTTCCGCTGCCAAATCTCAACCACTGCACCACCGTGACCGGCGTGTCGTTCTTGCCCGCGACGGCGTCGATCCGCGTTTCAAAGCCCGGCGTGCCGTCGATCCGCAGCGGCTCGTTTGCAGTGATCCGTGCGTTGCGGATTCCTGGAATGGTTGCAGCCGCCTGCTGCGCAAAGCGGCCGCGATCGTCCGGCTTTTCCGGGCCTGCCGCTGTCAGGCCGATCACCATGTAGGGCGCGCCGTCGAGGGTGGTGTCTTCGCTGCCGTCGGTCAGCAGGATCGAGGAGCGCGGGGCAAGGGTGCGGACGGTCTTGAAATCGCTGAGTTCGCCGATCTTGAACGGCATCAGGCTGAGCTGTTCCTCCACCGGGACGGTGCTGCGCAGCTTTGCGGAGGCCAGTATCTTGCGCATGGCCTCATCGGACACCGGCTTGGCCGCATCCTCGCGCGCCTGCGCGATGATGTAGCCGGTGAATTTGTCGCCCGCGATGATGACCGAATACATCTTCACCCCGGTCGTGCCGTCCTTGCCCGTGTCAGACGTGATAAACGCCTTGCCGGCGGCGGTTTCGAACGGCTCGGGCTTGACGCCGGTGGGAGAGGACTTGCCTTCCTTCACCGCAGCCTCGACCGTCGTGAAGGCCTCGGTGGGGATTTCCGCCACGCCGATCTTCACCTTCTTGTCCTCGGACTCGAATCCCAGGAATTCCTTTGCCACGGCAAGCCCTTCGGCGGGCTCAAGGCCGACGCGCGCGCCCGAGGGAAACACGGGGTCGGCGGCAAGGGCCGGGGAGGCGATGACGAGGGAGACAATGGCGAGGACGCGGAGAATGGTTTTCATAAAACCCTGACTGATGTCGTATTGAGGCCGTTCAATGGTCGGGCCGGGCAGGCGGACCCGATCCATGCGAGGGTCCCGACTGTTTCTGCGCCGGGCTAACAGATCAAGGCCCCAATCGTTGCAAATTGACGCATTCCCGGCCCGCCCGAAGCCGGGCGGCGAATGCGGAAAAATCCATTTTCCCTGCTGTTTACAAGGGCCGGTCCTTGCAGCCCCATGCCCCCCTCCTATATGAGGCGAAGCGTCGCGACGTCGCGAACATGTGATCTCTGGGGGTTGGGATTGGAGCGCCGACAGGGCCCTGCCAGCCTGCCGCAAAAGGAAGGACGAAAAGACCATGGGAAAGGTCATTGGGATCGATCTCGGCACCACGAATTCGTGCGTGGCCGTGATGGACGGAAAATCACCGAAAGTTATCGAGAATGCCGAAGGCATGCGGACGACCCCGTCCATTGTTGCCTTCACTGACGACGGCGAACGCCTCGTCGGCCAGCCGGCCAAGCGCCAGGCGGTCACCAATCCGGAAAACACCATCTTCGCCGTCAAGCGCCTTATCGGCCGCCGCTACGACGATCCGACGGTCGAAAAGGACAAGAAGCTTGTCCCGTATAAAATCGTAAAGGCTTCCAACGGCGACGCCTGGGTCGAGGCTGATGGCCAGACCTACTCGCCCTCGCAGGTCTCCGCTTTCATTCTGCAGAAGATGAAAGAGACCGCGGAAGCCCATCTCGGCCAGAAGGTCGATCAGGCGGTCATCACCGTTCCGGCCTACTTCAACGACGCCCAGCGTCAGGCCACCAAGGACGCGGGCAAGATCGCTGGCCTTGAAGTGCTGCGCATCATCAACGAGCCGACCGCGGCTGCGCTGGCCTACGGCCTCGACAAGACCAAGAACGGCACCATCGCGGTCTATGACCTCGGCGGCGGCACGTTCGACGTGTCGATTCTGGAAATCGGCGACGGCGTGTTCGAGGTGAAGTCCACCAACGGCGACACCTTCCTCGGCGGTGAAGACTTCGACATGCGTCTGGTCGGCTATCTGGCCGATGAATTCCAGAAGGAGCAGGGCATCAACCTGCGTAACGACAAGCTTGCCTTGCAGCGTCTGAAGGAAGCCGCTGAAAAGGCCAAGATCGAGCTGTCGTCGACCACGCAGACCGAAATCAACCTGCCGTTCATCACGGCGGATGCGACCGGTCCGAAGCATCTGACCATGAAGCTGACCCGCGCCAAGTTCGAGGCGCTGGTGGACGACCTGATCCAGAAGACCATCGAGCCTTGCCGCAAGGCGCTCAAGGATGCCGGCCTGTCGGCAGCCGAGGTCAACGAGGTTGTTCTGGTCGGCGGCATGACCCGCATGCCGAAGGTGCAGGAAGTCGTGAAGCAGCTGTTCGGCAAGGAGCCGCACAAGGGCGTCAACCCGGACGAAGTGGTTGCGATCGGTGCTGCGATTCAGGCCGGCGTCCTGCAGGGCGACGTCAAGGACGTGCTGCTGCTGGACGTGACGCCGCTCTCGCTCGGCATCGAAACGCTGGGTGGTGTGTTCACGCGCATCATCGAGCGCAACACCACGATCCCGACCAAGAAGAGCCAGGTGTTCTCGACGGCTGAGGACAATCAGGGCGCAGTCACCATTCGCGTGTTCCAAGGCGAACGCGAGATGGCGGCGGACAACAAGATGCTCGGTCAGTTCGACCTGATGGGCATTCCTCCGGCGCCGCGCGGCATGCCGCAGATCGAGGTCACCTTCGACATCGACGCCAACGGCATTGTCAACGTGTCGGCGAAGGACAAGGCGACCAACAAGGAACAGCAGATTCGCATTCAGGCGTCCGGTGGACTGTCTGACAGCGACATCGAGAAGATGGTCAAGGACGCCGAGGCCAATGCGGCCGAGGACAAGAAGCGCCGCGAAGCGGTCGACGCCAAGAACCATGCCGACGCACTGGTGCATTCCACCGAGAAGGCGCTGGCCGAGCATGGATCGAAGGTCGGCGAAGGTGAGCGTAAGGCCATCGAGGATGCGCTGGCCGATCTGAAGGAAGCCTTGAAGGGCAGCGATGCCGAAGCCATCAAGGCGAAGACCAATACGCTGGCGCAGGCTTCGATGAAGCTCGGCGAAGCGATGTATACGCAGCAGGCTGAGGCGGATGCCGCCAAGGATGCTGCGAAGGACGATGTCGTTGACGCCGAGTTTACCGAAGTCGACGACGATAAGAACGGCAAGAAGTCCGCGTAACCGCGTATCCGATCAGCCTCCCCGTCAAGGGGAGGCTTTTCGCCGCCAACCAACTCATAGTTCAGACTCGCATGACCCATATCCGCCATGTCTAAGGCCTGTTACTACGAGACTCTGGAAGTCGAACGCTCCATCGACGAAGCCGGACTGAAGACCGCCTTCCGCAAGCTTGCGATGAAATGGCATCCGGACAAGAATCCGGGTGATCCATCCTGTGAGCACAAATTCAAGGAAATCTCCGAGGCCTACGAGATCCTCAAGGACGGCAACAAGCGTGCCGCCTATGACCGCTATGGTCATGCCGCGTTCGAGCAGGGCAACGGCGGCGGCAACGGACACGGCTTCGGCGCGGGCTTCGCCTCATCCTTCTCCGACATTTTCGAAGACCTGTTCGGCATGGCCGGCCAGCGCGGTGGCCGTGGCGGCCGCGAGCGCGGCGCGGACCTGCGCTACAACATGGAAATCACGCTGGAGGAGGC
>Ga0209023_10003405_pt1 | contig 19022 bp, 17 predicted proteins | sample LakOneMetagenome_FD_187468 | JGI IMG/M metagenome (GOLD analysis project Ga0209023, IMG submission 187468) | Freshwater and sediment microbial communities from Lake Erie, Canada (SPAdes) (version 2) | ecosystem: Environmental > Aquatic > Freshwater > Lentic | place: Lake Erie, Canada...
CGATCTGTTGTCGGCAGGCGATGTGCGAACGGACCGGCATGCGCCGCAGATTATTTCGGTCGGGCTTTCGTTCCTCGCCGTCGAACTTGGCTCCCGCAACGCGTTGCGGCGGGCGCGGCCGGATGCGGCGGCATTTGCCAAGACGTTTCCGTGCGACGGCAGCGACGCGATCTATTTCTACACGCGTGACGTGCCGGACAGCGAACGTCCCTGCGAGATCCAGGCGCGGATGTTTCACCCCGGCGCCAGCGGATTGTCGGAAGACCCGGCGACCGGCAGCGCCACGGCAGCCGCAGCCGCGCTGCTCGCCGACCTCGATCCTCAGCGGGATGGCGAATTGAAACTGAGTATCGGGCAGGGCGTCGACATGGGGCGCCCGAGCCTGCTGCTGACGCGTGTTCGCAAGCAGGGCGGCGCCATCGTAGCGGTTCACGTCGGCGGCGGCTGTGTGCAGGTGATGGAGGGGATGTTGAGGCTGAAGGGCGAGCGGTAGCTATTCTCGCTGTCATTCCGGGGCGATGCAAAGCATCGAACCCGGAAGTTCGAACTTCCCCGAAGTGCAATTGCACATCTGAGGTTCGCGCGTTCGCGCGCCCCGGAACGACAGTATCTTAAACCTGCGGCGCCACCAGGTTCTCGATCTTCACGCCGTCACGCTCCTCGATGATCTCGGCGATCCAACGTCGGTGGCAATGGGTGTGCTCGCGCTCGTAGCAGAGGATGCAGACCGGACCCGCTTGTTTCACCAGCGCCGACAATTCGTCGAGCTCCTCGCGCGCCTGCGGCGTCTTCAGATGTTTGGCGTAGATCTTGTGCAGCACGTCGAACTGCCCGCTGCGGGCGGCGAGGCGGCCGTCCTTGGGCGTGCCGAGCCCGCGCAGGTGCAGGTACGAAATGCCGCGCTCGTCGAGTCCTTCAGCGAGTTGCGTCTTGGAAAAGCCCGGCCGCCGCGACGATGCTACCGCACGGACGTCCACCAGAAGCTTTACGCCGGCGCCTTGCAGTTCGTCGAGTACGGCCTTGGCCGGCGTCTGCTCGTAGCCGATGGTGAAGAGACGTTTTGTCTTGCGGGCCATGTCGATATCCGCGGGATTGATCTCGTGAGGCTACGGCATGGGGCGGCCGATTGCCACAACCGCGTTGCTGCCGGTTCCGCCATGTCGCATAGTCGCTCCAAACACTGCCTGGGGGAAACATGATGAACCGATCTTGCCGCACGCTGGCGGGGATGCTTGCGTTGCTGATCTGCGGCGTTGCGCCAGCCGGCGCGGAAACTTACCCCGACCGTCCCGTCAAGATCATCGTGCCCATCGCACCTGGCGGCAGCTACGACCTCGTCGGCCGGCACATCGCGGATGCGCTCTCGAAGCGGATGGGGCAGGCGTTCGTGGTCGAAAACAAGCCGGGTGCGGGAACCGTTGTCGGTACCCAGGCCGCGAGCCAGAGCGAGCCGGACGGCTACACGCTGCTGGTCGGCGGGCTCTCCAACATGGCGTTCAATTCGGCGCTTTATTCCAAACTCGGCTACGATCCGCGCAAGGATTTCGTGCCGGTCGCGCTGGTCTACAAGTTCGGCTACGTGATGGTCGGTCGCAAGGACCTGCCGTACGCCAAGCTGCAGGACATCGTCGCGGCGGCGAAGGCCAACCCGGGTTCGATCTCGGTCGCAACCGCCGGCGTCGGCACCGGCCAGCAACTGGTCGCGGCGGCGTTCATGAAGGCCGCCGGCGTCAAGTTCCTCGAAGTGCCCTATAAGGGTTCGCCGCCGGCTTTCACCGATCTGCTCGCTGGCCGCATCGACCTGTTCTTCGATTCGATGGCGGCGGGATTGCCTTATGTGCAGTCGGGACAGGCGAGAGGCATTGCCGTGCTGTCGTCGAAACGAAGTCCGCTGGCATCAGACGTGCCGACCATGTCGGAAGCCGGCGTCGCCGGTCTCGATGTCGATTCGTGGCTCGGCATCTTCGCGCCTGCCAAAACCCCGCCGGACGTGATCGCCAAACTGCGCCGCGATATCCGCGCCTCGCTGCCCGAGCTAAAGGGTCGCTTCGAGAAGAGCGGCGGTGAAGTCTGGGATCTGCCGGACGACAAGGTCGATGCCTTCGTCGCGTCCGAATACGACAACTGGACCAAACTGATCCGCGAAGCCGGCATCAAGCTGGATTGAATGAATGGGTTATTTGACCCGCTCGATCAATTCCATGGCGCCGGCCGGCGCGCGGATCTTGCCTTCGTGGATGACGTAGGCGAACACGTCCCGCGGCGCCTTCTTCGGTTTGGTCTTGTCGACCTTCGGCAGGTCGTCGGGCTCGCTGCCGGAGGCCCAGTCCTGAAACCGTTTGGCCCAGGCGTCGAGCTGCTTTGGCGGATAGCAGGTCTTGAGCTCGTCATTGCCTTTTTGCAGCCGCGCGTAGACGAAGTCGCTGGCGACATCGGCGATGGCCGGATACTTGCCATGCTCGGCGAACACGACCGGGGTCTCGAACTGGCGGATCAGCGCGATGAACTCGGGCACGCAGAAACTGTCATGGCGAACTTCGACGACGTGACGAAGCGCGCGGCCGTCGAGTTTGCGCGGCAGCAGTTCGAGAAACTTGCCGAAATCGGCGCCGTCGAATTTCTTGGTCGGCGCGAATTGCCAGAGCACCGGACCGAGCCGGTCGCCGAGTTCCAGCACGCCGGAATCATAGAAGCGCTTCACGGAATCGCCGGCCTCGGCCAGCACACGACGATTGGTGGCGAAGCGCGGACCCTTCAACGAGAACACGAAGCCATCGGGCACTTCGCCGGCCCATTTGCGAAAGCTCTCCGGCTTCTGCGAGCCATAGTAAGTGCCGTTGATCTCGATCGAGGTCAGCTTCGAGGCGGCGTACGACAGTTCTTTCGCCTGCGCCAGCTTCTCCGGATAAAACACCCCGCGCCAGGGTTCGAACGTCCAGCCGCCGATGCCGATATAGATATTGCCGCTGCTCCCAGCGTCTTTTTTGGCGTCTTTCTTGGCGGTGGATTTCGCAGGCTTGCTCACGAAGGGCTCATGGGATGGAGGAAGGGGGGAGCCGCGATCTTAACCACATCGGCCCTGATTGACCAGTTTGTCGCAGGTGGTGGAAACGCTGGAAATATCAGGCGGTTTCAGGACGATAGGTGGACACCGGCGCGGCTTCGAGGCGATAGTTGGCGCGCGGATTGCAAGTCAATTGCAATACGAATGGCAGGGCGGAAGCAAGGACTGGCGATAGCCAGAACGGAATTGGGTTTAGAGCGGTTCCATGGTCGGTAAACAACACTCACTTCAGGCGGCTCCCGGCGACAAGGGCGACGTGCCGATCCAGTTCGGCGCGCTGCTGATGGCCGAGGGTGGGACGCAGCGCAGTGGGCCGCCATATCTGTTCCAGGGATTGACCGAGTCCGAAATCGCGCAGGTGGTCGGTTCGGGCAAGCGCAAGGTGCTGTACCGCGGCGCTCGATTGTTCAGCCAGGGCAGTCCGCAGGACGGGATCTACCTGATCGAGACCGGGCGCATAAAAGTGTTCTACACCGCGCCCTCCGGCCGCGAGATCACGCTCGCTTACTGGCACTCCGGAAATTTCGTCGGCGGTCCCGAAGTCTTCAAGCAGGGGCTGCATGTCTGGTCGGGGGAGGCTGCGGTCAACAGCTCCGTGCTGCATTTGCCGGGCGATATCCTGCGCCGGATGGTAATGACGATCCCGGCGCTGGCGATCGGCATCATCGAGGGCCTGAGTTTCAAGGGACAGTGCTATTCGGCGCTGGCGCAGATGCTCGGCACCCGTTCGCCGACCGAACGGCTGGCGCAGTTGCTGCTGCATCTGATGAACCTGTACGGCGTCGAGGAACGGGACGGCACTTTGATTGCGGCATCGTTCACCCATGCCGATCTCGCGCATATGACCGGCGTGACGCGGCAATCCGTCACTATCAGCCTGAAGCGGTTTACCGAACTCGGCATCCTGCACGCACACGGCTCCAACCTCGTCATCCGGAACGCGGACCTGCTGAGCGGGATTCGTGACGGCAAGCTCGCCAAGGTTGCGGTTTCCGACGACATCTGAGGCGCGGCGGACGCGCTTCATACCGTTCATGGAGCGCCGCCAGCCCGTCGATCGCAGGCGATTCCATCCCATCGCGACGACATCATTTCCGCAGTGCGGTGGCTAATTTATAGCCAGTAAGCTTATCGGATGATCAAGCCGGGCGAAAATCGTGTTCATTAATTGAGCATCCCGAACTTTCTTCGCAATGCGTTGCCGGTTCGGAGCGTTCGTCGTTTCGGACTCAAGGTGGCCCGTTCAGAGTTTGCCTACCGGACGTCATCGTCCGCAGTGGAAGCAAACGGGTTCACGGCAATGACGCCTCTTTCGTCCATTAACCGTCACGCCAACTGCGCCATCTCCGGCCGGATGGGGTGCACCCCGCCAAAGCGGGCAATGGCACGCCGTTTGCAAAATCAGAAGCATCAATCCCGTCCACCTGCTCACCGCCGAGCTGTCCCGCCTTTAGTGGCCGGGGGAGTTCGCGCGCGCATGGCACGACCCACAGCATAGTTTGGTTCGAAAGGATTTGTCTTATGAGCGTCGGTCCCGCGTCTAAACTTTCAGGCTTTTTTCCCTTGCTGGTGGCAACGACCATCGCGTTCGTGCCCGGGCAGGCGAGCGCGGAGACGCTCGAGATCGGCATCGGCACCCAGAATACGACGACCAACACCGTCACCGGCGGCGTCGTGCTCAAGGAGCTTGGGCTGCTGGAGAAGCATCTGCCGAAGACCGGCAAGTACAAGGATTTCGAATACAAACTGAGCTGGCAGAACGCCACGTCCGGCCCGCCGATTACCAACGGCATGATGGCCAACAACATCCAGATCGGCATGATGGGCGACTATCCGCTGATGGTGAATGGCGCCACCGGGCAGGCCACCAAGAACGAAACCCAACTCGTCGCGATCATCGCCTACAACGCCGTCGGCGGCGGCAACGGCATCGTCGTCCACAAGGACTCGCCGTATTACGAACTCGCCGATCTCAAGGGCAAGAACGTTTCTGTGCCGTTCGGCTCCGCCGCGCACGGCATGATGCTGACCTCGCTGCAGAAAAAGGGACTGCCGCCGGACTTCTGGAATCTGGTGTCGCAATCGCCGGAAGTCGGCAGCACCAATCTGCAGGAAAAGCGCATCGACGCCCATGGCGATTTCGTGCCGTTCGCCGAACTGCTGCCTTTCAAGGGTTTTGCCCGCAAGATCTATGACGGCGCCGAGACCAAGACACCGACATTCCACGGCGTGGTCGTGCGCAAGGATTTCGGCGAGAAATATCCCGAGATCGTCGTCGCCTACATCGAAGCATTGATGGAGGCCAACGAATGGATGCGAAAGAATCCGAAGCTTGCGGCCGAGAAGATCGAGGAATGGACCAAGATCAACAAGGAAGTGGTTTACATCTTCCTGGGCCCGGGCGGCGTGCACACGCTTGATCCGACCATCAAGCCGAAATGGGTCGAGTCCGTCGGGATCAACTATGGCATCCTGCAGAAGCTGAACATGATCAAGGAACTGAACATCGGTGCCTGGGTCAACGACAGCTACGTGCGGCAGGCCTTCAAGGAGCAGGGGCTCGACTACGACAAGCAGCTTGCCTCGTTCGATACCTACAATGTGACCGGCACCGATCCGGTTTGCAATGCGCCGATCAACAACCCCGCACAGACCGGTGAAATCTGGATCCAGGGCGGCGACATCGTGCCGTTCAGCTCTCCGGTCTGCACGTTGCTGGGCGTGAAGAAGTACGCCGCCGACGGCAAGAAATTCAATGCGGTCTATCTGGTCGACCATGAGCTCGGCATCAAGGTGTTCGCCGATGCCGCCTTCTATTCGATCGGCGGAAAGGATCCGAAGAAGCCGGACGTGGTGCCGTTCCTCCTCAAGAAGGATGCGGAAGCCTATGCGACCAAGAACGGCGGCAAGCTTGCGACCTACGCCGAAGTCCTCAGCGCCATCAATGTCGGACAATAGGGGCGGCGCATGGGCACAACCGCTAGCGCGAAAATCATAGCGATCCCGATCATGGAAAAGCCTCCTGAGACAACGACGCCGGTCGCGCCGGAAGCCGTGCCGGACACTATAGAGAGGGCTGCGTCCGTCGCCGCCGATCTGCCGGTGGCCGAGCCCGAGCCGATCCCGACCGGTATTTCGCTGCGCAAGGTGTCCAGGGATTTCCTCGCGAACTTCACCCGCGACCGCCTTATCACCGCGCTGCTCGGCGGCATTTCGATCGCCGCGCTGTTCCTGTTCTGGTATTTCGGCACCAAGTACCGCCTCGAATTCTACATTCGCTTCAAGAACGTTCCGACGCCTTACGAAGTGTATCAGCAACTGGTGCAGGTCGGGCTGTCGAACAAGTACCTCGTCAACATCGCCATCAGCGTGCGTCGCATCCTCACCGGGTTCGTGATTGCGATCGTGATCGGCGTGCCGCTCGGCCTTGCAATCGGCAAGTACCGTCGGGTCAGCGACTTCTTCATGCCGGCGGTCGAAATCATGCGGCCGATCCCGGCGATCGCCTGGGTGCCGATGTCCATCATGCTGTGGCCGAACAACGAGGCCAGCATCGTTTTCATCACCTTCATCGGCGCGTTCTTCCCGATCCTGCTCAACACCATCCACGGCGTTCATTCGCTGGACGGCGTGCTGATCAGGGCAGGGCGCTGCCTCGGCGCCAGTGAGGGACGTCTGCTTCTGAACGTAATTCTGCCTGGCTCGCTGCCGCATATCTTCACCGGTCTCGCGGTCGGCATGGGCGTGGCGTGGGTGTCGCTGATCGCGGCCGAGATGATCTCGGGCCAGTTCGGCGTCGGCTACTTCACCTGGGAAGCTTACTCGCTGGTGAACTATCCGGCGATTGTGCTCGGCATGATCACGATCGGCATTCTTGGCCTCGCATGCAGCGGCATCATCCGCATGGTCGGCGTTCTCATGATGCCCTGGTTGGCATTCGCACCCGGAGGCAAGCGATGACAATGGCAATGATGGAATCGGAGGTCCAGAAGGGCCTGGTCGATTGTCGCGATATCGGCGTCACGTTCGGCGCCAACGACAACAAGGTGGTCGCGGTCGAGAACGCCTCGATCAACGTGCAGCCCGGCGAGTTCGTGTCGCTGATCGGGCCGTCCGGCTGCGGCAAGTCGACGATGCTCTCCATCGTTGCCGGCTTCCAGAAGCCGACCAGGGGGGAAGCGACCGTTGACGGCAAGGCAATCACGAAACCCGGTTCGGACCGCGGCGTCGTGTTCCAGCAGTACTCGTTGTTTCCGTGGCTGTCGGTGCGCAAGAACGTCGAGTTCGGCCTCAAGATGGCCGGCGTCGAACAAAGCAAGCGCAACATTACGGCGCGCTCATTGCTCGACCTCGCCGGTCTTCTCTCCTTCGAGAATCACTACCCCGACCAGCTCTCCGGCGGCATGAAGCAGCGCATCGGCATCGTCCGTGCGCTGGCGACCAGCCCGCAGGTGCTGCTGATGGACGAACCGTTCGGCGCGCTCGACACCCAGACCCGTGTGGTGATGCAGGAAATCCTCACCAACATCTGGCAGCAGTTCAAGATCTCGGTGCTGTTCATCACGCATGACATCGAGGAATCGATTTTCCTCTCCGACCGCATCTACGTCATGACCGCGCGCCCCGGCCGCATCAAGGCGGAGATCAAGGTGCCGCTGCCGCGTCCGCGGCGGGCGGAGATGACCGACACGCCTGAATTCATGAACCTCGTGCAGGAACTCAAGGGCCTGATCCGGGAAGAATCGCTCGCGGCGATGGCGCCCGAGATCAAGGATCGCGGCCTCGCGGGCTTTGGAATGAAAGTGGGACCGAAAGGAGTGGGCGAAATCTTCTGACACTGTTTTGAACGTCGCGGCCTGACAGGCGCGAACCAGCAATCAACGACTGCAACCAAAGGAAGGCGCAACAGGGCGAGCGCGCCAACGATGTCGCGCGCCTGCGTCGAAAACGGAGAATTCAATGGCTAAACAACCCAACATCCTGTTTTTCCACGTCGACAACCTCGGCATGGGCGAACTCGGCTGCTACGGCGGCGGCATCCTGCGCGGCGCCGACACCAAGCGCATGGACACCTTTGCCAAGCAAGGTGTCAAGCTGACGCATTACGTCGTCGAGCCGCAGTGCACGCCGACCCGCTCGGCGCTGATGACCGGCCGCTTCCCGATCCGCTCGGGCAACCACACCATCGCGCTCGGTGGCAACGGCGGCGGCATCGTCACCTGGGAACGCACCATCGGTTCGATCCTGTCGGAAGCCGGCTACGCGACCTCGATCTACGGCAAGTGGCATATCGGCGCCGAGGACGGCCGTTTTCCGACCGATCACGGTTTCGACGAATGGTACGGACCGCTGCGCACCTACGACGAATGCATGTGGCTGACCGACCCGCACTATGTGCCGGAACGCGACGGCTTCTCGCACATGCATGAAGGCGTCAAGGGCAAGGGCTGCAAGCCGATCCTGAGCGAACAGCTCACCATGGAAACCAAGAAGACCTGCGACCTCGAGTACCAGAAGCGCGCCATCAAGTTCATGGAAAAGTCCGTCAAGGCGGACAAGCCGTTCTACTGCTACTTCAACCATTCGCTGATGCACTTCCCGATGTCGCCGCGCGACGAATTCGTCGGCAAGAGCACCAACGGCGAGTGGGGCGACTGCCTCCTGATGCTCGACCACGACTTCGGCGTGCTGGTCGACAAGCTCGACGAGCTCGGCGTGGCCGACAACACCATCGTGGTGATGTGCGGCGACAACGGCGCCGAGGATCATCTCGCCGGCCGCGGCACCGGCGGCTTCTTCGACGGTTCCTACTTCTCGTCGGCCGAAGGCGGTATCCGCACGCCCTTGCTGATCCGCTGGCCGAACCGCATTCCGGCAGGCGTCGAGAGCAACGAGATGGTTCATGTCACCGACATGTTCACGACCTTGCTGTCGATGGCCGGCTGCAAGGCGCCCGCCGATCGCCTGATCGACGGCGTCGACCAGAGTCCGTTCTTCCTCGGCAAACAGGAAACCTCGAACCGCGAGTCCTGCATCGTCTGGCTCAAGGACGAGCTGCATGCGGTGAAGTGGAAGGATTTCAAGATCAACTTCAAGCGGCAGCAGCATTTCCACGATCCGGAATTGCCGCTCGGCTTCGCCCGCATCACGCATCTGCAGGAAGACCCGAAGGAACGCGAAGCCGTCAACCAGCGCTATGTGCGCTGGTGGGTGATGCAGCATGCCCAGCGCATCATCCGCGACTTCGAAGCGAGCGCGAAGAAGGAGGAACTGATTCCGCCCGGTGCAGCCCTCGACTTCGTTCCCAAGCAGTACGTGAAGGCGTGACCACCATGACTGCACCGACGAGAGCGGAAACGATCGCGATAGGTGCAGCCGGCCATCGCCGGGGAGCGGGCTGCTGCTCGCTCTCCGGCAAGGAAAACGCGGGCGCAAAGTCCGCGAGCGCCGACCGCGAGGACATGATCTTCCTCGCGGGCGGCAACTTTTTGATGGGCTCCAACAGCTTCTATCGCGAGGAACGTCCGGTCCGTCCGGCCCATGTCGACGGTTTCTGGATCGACCTCTATCCCGTCACCAACGCAGATTTCCGCAAATTCGTAGAAGCTACCGGCTATGTGACGTATTCCGAGCGCCCGCCGAATCCCGCGATGTATCCCGATGCCGATCCTGAGTTGCTGGTGCCTGGTTCGCTGGTCTTCAGGAAGCCCGATCGCCCCGTCAGCCTGCGCGACAATCTCGCCTGGTGGGAATACAAGGTGGGCGCCGACTGGCGGCATCCGCAGGGGCCGCAGAGTTCGCTCGCCGGCCGCGACGATCACCCGGTCGTGCACATCGCTTATGAAGACGCACTGGCTTATGCCGCCTGGTGCGGCAAGGAATTGCCGACCGAGACCGAATGGGAATTCGCCGCCCGTGGCGGTCTGGAAGGCAAGGCCTATCCCTGGGGCGATGCCGCCAATCCCGAGGGGCGGTTTCTCTCCAACACCTGGCAGGGGCGGTTCCCTTATGAGAATCTCGCCGAGGACGGCTACGACGGCACGTCGCCGGTCGATGCGTTTCCGCCGAACGGTTACGGGCTGTTCGACATGGTCGGCAATGTCTGGGAGTGGACCGCAAGTCTTTATGATGCCGTCCCGGATCAACCGCAGCAGTCCTGCTGCCATCCGGATTCCGGCGGCGACAGCACCACGCGCCGCGTGGTGAAGGGCGGCTCGCATCTCTGCGCGCCGAACTATTGCTTGCGCGCCCGGCCGTCGGCGCGTCAGGGCGAAACCGTCGATTCCTCCACATGCCATATCGGCTTCCGCTGCGTCGTGCGCCAACCGCCCGCCGGCTAGTCGTCAACACTGACAATCGATTTCGGAACATGACATGACCATCGCCGATTCCGCCGCCACCCAGGTCCAGTTCGAGGACCAGCCGTCGATCGCGGAGGTGCTTCGGGCGCCGAACCTGCTGGTCCGGGAGTCACTGGCCGGCATGGTCACGGCGCTGGCGCTGATCCCGGAAGTGATTTCGTTTTCATTCGTCTCGGGCGTCGATCCCAAGGTGGCGCTGGTGGCGTCGATCGTGCTGTGCCTGGTGATGTCGGTGCTCGGCGGAAGGCCGGCGATGGTCACCGCTGCCGCCGGTTCGATTGCGCTCGTGATCGGGCCGATGGTCCATCTGCACGGCGTCGGCTACATCCTGCCGACCATCATCCTCGCCGGCATTGTCCAGATCGTATTCGGTCTCGCCGGGCTGGCGCGGCTGATGCGCTTCGTGCCGCGGTCGGTGATGATCGGCTTCGTCAATGCGCTCGGCATTCTGATCTTTGCGGCACAAGTCCCGCATATCCTCAACGTACCCTGGATCGTCTATCCGCTGTTCGCGCTGACGATCGCGATCGTGCTGGTGATGCCGCGGCTGACGAACGCGGTGCCGGCGCCGCTGGTCGCGATCATCGTGGTGACGGCGATCGTGATCCTCTGGCACCTCACGGTGCCCAATGTCGGGGGCAAGGGCGCGATGGCCCCGGGGCTGCCGGGCATTACCGCGTTCACCGTTCCGCTCGATCTCGACACGCTTCGCATCATCTGGCCGACCGCGCTCAGCGTCGCCTTTGTCGGCCTGCTCGAGACGCTGCTGACGGCCAAGCTGGTCGACGACGTCACCGATACGCGTTCGCACAAGGGCAGGGAGTCCTGGGCGCTCGGCATCGCCAATATCGCCGCCGGCTTCTATGGCGGCATCGGCGGCTGCGCGATGATTGCGCAGACCGTCGTCAACGTGAAGATCGGCAACGGCCGCACCCGCATCTCGACGGCGGTTGCCGCACTGGTGCTGCTGGTGCTGGTGACCGGCCTGAGCGACCTGATGGCGCAGATCCCGATGGTGGCGCTGGCCGCCGTGATGATGATCGCGGCGCTCAAGACCATCAACTGGCACAGCGTTCAGCTCTCGACCTTGAAGCGGATGCCGGTCCCGGAAACCCTCGTCATGGTCCTGACCGTTGCGGTGACCGTCGCGACCAGCAATCTCGCTTTCGGCATCGCCGTCGGCGTGCTGCTGGCGATGGTGCTGTTCGCGCGACGGGTCGCGCATGTCATTCGCGCCGAGCGCACCGTGAGCCCGGACGGGCAGTCGGTCCGCTATAGCGTTCACGGGCCGCTGTTCTTCGGCAGCAGCAACGACCTGGTCGAGCGGTTCTCCTATGGCGAGGACCCCAAACGGGTCGCAATCGACCTCACGCATTCGCAGATCTGGGACGCCTCGAGCGTCGCGGCGCTGGATGCGATCGAAACCAAGTACCGCGAACACGGCGCCACCGTTGCCTTTACCGGGCTCGACCAGCGCAGTTCGTCATTCCACGAGCGGCTGACGGGTCAGCTCGGCGCCTGAGGCCGAATCGAAGGGAGGATTATCCGATGGCCATCCTGCACTGGATATCGACCTTCGCCTTGCGGGTGATGCGGCGCTTCGGCGGCCGCTACCGGCCGGAGCGGCATTATATGCGCGGGGCGGGGCCGGCGACCAAACGAAGCCGGAGCGCAGGCTGAGCCTGCAGAAAAAAGGCTCCGGAACACCGGAGCCTGTGCTTCAAACGGTCAGACGCATTTCCGCGCCGGATGCTCAGGATTTGTTGTGCGTCTCCGGCGTCTTGCCGACAAGGCCGCCGAACGGCTCGAAGGTCTGACGGGCAAGCTTGCGGTGAAGCTCGCGGATCTTCTGTGACTCAGCCACCGAGTTGTCGTAGGCGCGTTTGACGAATTCGGTCTGCACCTCCATCGCCTTGTCGAGCGAGCGGGCGCCGCTGAGCTGCTCGAAAAACGACCCGAACTCCTCGAACGATTTCCGCGTGTAGTCGCGATAGGCATTGGCGATCGTCTGCAGGCTGACGGCTGCGGGTTCGGCCGCGACAGTCTCAGCCGGCGCAGGGGCGTCTGCCGCGCCGGCATCTGTTTCGGCGACCCTCGCTTCGGTAACCACGGCTTCAGCCGCTACCGCTTCTGCGCCCATCGCTTCGGCGACGACGACTTCGAGCGGTTCGCTGACGGCCGGCTGCAGATCTGCCTCGGGAACCTGCGCGTGTTCAAGTTCCGGGGCTTGCGCCTGAACCGACGCTGGGCTCTCCACTACATTCGATTTCTGGCGCCGCGCTTCGCCTTTTTTATTGCGCCGACCGGACTTTGCCGCCGGTTTGGTCTCGTCAAAACTCGACATCTCGTTCCCCTGTTCAATGTCAAACCAAAGCTCGACGCTCCGCCACGTTTGCGCTGGAATCGCGGTACTTGCTTGGCAGTTGCAGGGCACTGGCGTGATGACATTTGGGAGAGCAGCGTGCGGCGAGCCGAACTGCATGCAAAATGTTGCTAGACTGCTCCGCAAACGTTCGGAAGATTGCGAAGGGAGTGCGACATGCGTGCGATCATTCTGGCCGTGACGGTGGCGATGACGGCATCGGCCGCGGTCGCCGATGAGACCGATGATGCGCATCGCCTGGCGGTATCGGCGCGCAACGACTACTGGAATTGCCTGGCCCGCGAATTTCCGCGCGAGAGCAACAAGAGCCTGTCGGAGCAGGATTTCGGCGCCTTGATCGGAAGCGCCTGCCCGTCCGAACGGCAGAGTTTCCGGGTCGCGCTGGCCGATTTTCTCGGCCTGCAATTCCCGAACAACGAGGCGGACGCCAACATGACGACCGCCAACAATGCCATCGCGCTGGCACAAAAGGACATCGTGACGGCATTTGCCCGCCGCAAAGCCGCGGCAAAGTGACCGGGAAATTGACCCTTGGTGGCACTATTCCTCCGTGCCGGATTTCCGTGGTATCAATCTTCGGGTCAGGTGTAGGGATCGTCAGGCATGAATTCTCAGTCGATAGCCGGTATTCTGGGAGCGATTATCGCCTCGATCGTTCTGGTGGTCGCCATCGCCTACGGGCCGATCGGGCAGTTCGGCAAGCCCGCCAAACCTGCCGCCTCCCAGCCGGGGCAAACCGCCGCTCCGGCGCCCGCAGCGCCAGCCCCCCGTGGACCGGTGATCCGGGAAGTACCCAACCAATAATCGTCCGGAGGCCCCTTGCGGAACGCCCTGGGCGTCCCCATCTAGCTTCTAACGGCGACGTTGATGCTTCATAGCTCCGGCGCTGGAACGACCATGAATTGGCTGGCAGCGCCGGATGTACGCGCGCCCCCCCGTTCGTGGTCGTTGGCATTTTCAGGGCTATTTTGGCCCTTTTCCCCCGATCAGTGACCGGTCTGGACCCCGCGCCTTGGCATCGATGGCGGCTTTCGGATATACGCTGGCCCCATGAATGAAGCCATCAAACCGGGCCCCGAAACCCCGTCGCAGGCCACCGGTTTGCCGCAGCTTTCGGTCGTCGTTCCCACCTTCAACGAGCGCGACAACGTCACGGTGCTGTACCGGCGGCTGGAAGCGACGCTGGCCGGAATCCCCTGGGAAGTGGTGTTCGTCGACGACAATTCGCCCGACGGCACCTGGGAAGTGGTGCGTGCGCTGGCGCAAAAGGATCCGCGCGTTCGCTGCATCCGCCGGATCGGCCGCCGTGGGCTGTCAGGCGCCTGCATCGAGGGCATCCTGGCAGCGAGCGCGCCCTATGCGGCCGTGATCGACGCCGACCTGCAGCACGACGAAACCCAACTGCCGAAGATGGTGGGGCTGCTGCAGAGCGGCGAGGCCGAACTCGTGGTCGGCAGCCGCTATATCGAGGGCGGCAGCGCCGACAGCTTCAACAAGAGCCGCGCCGGCGCCAGCCAGCTCGCGACCGAAGTCGCCAAGCGCGTGCTGAAGGTCGAGATCGCCGATCCCATGAGCGGATTCTTCATGATCCGCCGCGACAAGTTCGAGCAACTGGCGCCAAAGCTCTCGACCCAGGGCTTCAAGATCCTGCTCGATATCGTGGCTACCGCAGAAGGCAAGCTGCGCACCATCGAGGTTCCCTTCACCTTCGGCTCGCGCCAGCACGGCGAGAGCAAGCTCGATTCCATGGTGGCGCTGGATTTCCTCGGCCTGGTGCTGGCGAAGCTGACCCACGACGTGGTGTCGCTGCGCTTCCTGCTGTTTGCGATGGTCGGATCGATTGGTCTCGTCGTGCACCTGACCACGCTTTTCATCGTGCTCGAAATTTTCCGCGCGCCGTTTCCGGAGGCACAGGCCGCCGGCGCGCTGGTCGCCATGACCAGCAATTTCATCCTCAACAACTTTCTCACCTACCGCGATCAGCGGCTGAAGGGCTTTGCCATCCTCGGCGGCCTGCTGCTGTTTTATCTCGTCTGCAGCGTCGGGCTGTTCGCCAATGTCGGCGTCGCGTTCTCGGTCTACGACCAGGAGCCGATCTGGTGGCTGGCGGGCGCGGCCGGCGCGTTGATGGGCGTGGTCTGGAATTATGCGATGTCCGGGCTGTTCGTCTGGCGCAAGAAATAAATCAAGAAATAGATCAAGAGATCGTCGAAACATGAATCCGAGCGAGGCGCGGCTCGTCCTCAACACGGTTCTGATTGTCCTGGCGCTGATCGTGCTGCGCCTGGTCGCCGCCGCCTTGACCCCGATCACCTTCGACGAAGCCTATTACTGGATGTGGTCGAAGCATCTCGCCGGCGGCTACTACGATCATCCGCCGATGGTGGCGCTGGTGATCCGGCTCGGCACCATGATCGCCGGCGACACCGAACTGGGCGTGCGGCTGGTCTCGATCCTGCTGGCGCTGCCGATGAGCTGGGCGATCTACGAGGCGACGTGGGTCCTGTTCGGCGGGCGGCGCGTCGCGGCAACCGCCGCGATCCTGCTCAACGTTACGCTGATGGCCGCTGTCGGCACCATGATCGTCACGCCCGATGCGCCGCTGTTGGTCGCCTCGAGCTTCCTGCTGCTTGCGCTCGCCAAGGTGCTGCAGAGCGGACGCGGCGCCTGGTGGCTCGCAGTCGGCGTCGCTGCCGGTTGCGCGCTGCTGTCGAAATACACCGCGCTGTTCTTCGGGCCGGCAATCCTGATCTGGCTGATCGTCGTGCCGAAGCTGCGGCACTGGCTGATCTCGCCATGGCTCTATCTCGGCGGCCTGGTCGCGGCGCTGTTGTTTGCGCCGGTCGTGCTATGGAATGCCGATCACCACTGGGTTTCCTTCATCAAGCAGATGGGCCGGGCGCGGATCGAGGATTTTCGTCCCGTCTTCATCGGCGAGCTGATTCCGACGCAGTTCATCTTTGCGACGCCGGCGATCTTCATCCTCGGCGTGATGGGGCTCTACGGGCTGTACCAGCGCCGCGCCGGCGCGCTGGCGGTGCGCGTGCTGGTCAACACCATGTTCTGGACCATCGTCGTCTATTTCGTCTGGCATTCGCTGCACGCCCGCGTCGAGGCCAACTGGTTCGCGCCGGTCTATCCGGCGCTGGTGATCGCGGCTGCGGTCGCCGCCCATCTCGTCGAGTGGGCGCCGGGCGAGCGGCGCGTGGTCGATTTCTGCCGGCGCTGGGCGGCGCCGGGCGGCGTCGTGATGTTCGCGCTGTTGATCGTGCAGGCCAACACCGGCGTGCTGTCGGGTTATCGCCGCGACGCCACCGTGCGCAGCGTCGGCGTCGGCTGGCGCGAGACCGCCGCCGGGATCGAAGCGGTGCGCGCGCGGGTCGGTGCGACCTGCGTGCTCGCATCGGACTACGGCACCACCGGCTGGCTCGCATTCTATCTGCCGAAGGGCACCTGCGTGGCGCAGCAGAACCAGCGCATCCGCTGGGTCAACATGCCCGAGCCGTCACCGGCGCAACTCGCAGGACCGCTGCTCTATGTGCGCGATGTCGATCAGGCCTCCCTCAAGAGCCTGTTCGCCCGCGTCGAGAAAGTCGCCGACATCCAGCGCAAGCGTGGTCCGCTGTTGATCGAGACCTACGCGCTCGACCTGATGCAGCAACCGGTGGGAGAAGTATTCAACCGTTCGCCGCCGCCGGAACTGGAATAGGCAGACCTGGATTTCTCGCCCGCGATGTCGTCGATCAAGGAATGGCCACAATGTTGACCTCATTCGGGACAGCGTGGCGGTGAGCCGCAGAATGATCTTCCCTGAGGCCTGTCCCGTATCAATACGGACCTGATTTCTGCAACAGTTCCATGCGGTTGACGCCGTCGTGGAACCGCAGGCGCTTAATCGGCATTTAACTAAAACTCGCCTTAATGACGCTTCTCGCCTCTGCGAAATGGTGCCCGGGAATTGGTGGCGCGACTCGAAGAGGGACTTGGTGGAATTGTTGTGGGCGGCGTGTAAATGAGTATGAGTACCGGTGCGTATCGCCGTGCGGATTCCGTCCGCAGGAAATCCTCCCGTAAAGTCATTCCTCAGCATCTTCTCGGCAGCGTTGCCGTTGCAGGCCTCGTGCTGGGCTGTGCATGGACCGTCTACAGCAACGTCCTGAGCGGCGGCATCTATCCATCGATGAGCTCGGGCTCGGTCGATGCGCATGTGATGAAGCGATCGGTCGCTGCCTCGGCGCGTCCGATGCGGCCTGCGGCGAACAGCGCAGTGGCCGCCTTGTCGGACCCTGCTGCGCAAAGTTCGCGCGCGGAGACGATGTCACCTTCGATCATGTTTAACGAAAGGTTTGCAGCGGCAGAGGCGCAGGGCGTCGCACCCGCGCCGGTCGAGACGGTGAAGATGGCGGAAGCATCGCCGCCGAACGCCGTGGCGATGCCCCTTGCGAAGCCGGTCGAATTGCCGAAACTCGCGGAAGCGCCGAAGGCCAAGGAATCCGCAAAGGAGGCTGCGCCGGCCCAGGTCGCATTGAATGTTCCGCCGCCGGCGAAGCCCGCCGCGAAATCCGCCGGTGCATCGGTGCGCGACATGGCGCAGCGCGCCAAGGCCGCGGTGCTGTCGATCGCTTCCAACGACAAGCCGACCATGGTCGAAAAGCTGTGGGGCAAGCAGCCCTCGCACGGCTCGCTGCTGTCCTACGCCTCCGCCGACGCCAGCGTCACCGGCAGCCTGCCGGACACCAAGTCGCAGAACCCGATGCTCGGCGGGGCGCCGCCCTACGACAAGCAGACCGCGGTCTACGACATCTCGGCGAAGATGGTCTATCTGCCGGACGGCACCAGGCTCGAAGCCCATTCCGGCCTCGGCTCCAAGCTCGACGACCCGCGCTCGTCGAGCATCAAGATGATGGGCGTGACGCCTCCGCACATCTACGAACTGACGCCGCGCGAAGCCCTGTTCCACGGCGTGCCGGCGCTGCGGCTCAATCCGATCGGCGGCGAAGGCAAGATCTTCAACCGCGTTGGCCTGCTCGCACACACTTACATGCTCGGCCCGAACGGTGATTCCAACGGCTGCGTCTCCTTCAAGGACTACTACGCCTTCCTGCGCGCCTATCGCGAGCAGGGCATCAAGCGGCTGGCAGTGCTGGCGCGGGTGGAGTAGGGCGGCGCGGGAACTTCGCTATTCGACGCACCCGGATCGCAGCGTCATCATCCCAAACAAAAACCCCGGCATCGCTGCCGGGGTTTTCGCATTCTTGAGTTCGCCTGAGTGGCTGGACTTAGAAGTCCATGCCGCCCATGCCGCCGCCGGGGGGCATGCCGCCGGCGCCTGCGCCGCCCTTCTTGGGCAGTTCGGCGATCATGGCTTCGGTGGTGATCAGGAGAGCCGCGACGGACGCCGCGTTCTGGATCGCCGCACGGACCACCTTGGTCGGGTCGATGATGCCCTTGGTGACCAGGTTGCCGTATTCGCCGGTCTGCGAGTCGAAGCCGTACGAATACTGCTCCTTCTCGAGGATCTTGCCGACGATGACGGAACCGTCTTCGCCTGCGTTGATCGCGATCTGGCGGGCCGGCGCGGACAGCGCCTTGCGCACGATCTCGACGCCGGTCTTCTGGTCGTCGTTGGCGGTCTTGATGCGCTTGAGCTGCTCGGAGGCGCGCAGCAGGGCGACGCCGCCGCCCGGTACGATGCCTTCTTCAACCGCCGCACGGGTCGCATGCATCGCGTCGTCAACGCGGTCCTTGCGCTCCTTGACTTCGACTTCGGTCGCGCCGCCGACGCGGATCACCGCGACGCCGCCGGCGAGCTTGGCCAGACGCTCCTGCAGCTTCTCACGGTCGTAGTCCGAGGTGGTTTCCTCGATCTGCGCCTTGATCTGCGCAACGCGTGCTTCGATGTCGGCCTTCTTGCCGGCGCCGTTGACGATGGTGGTGTTTTCCTTGTCGATCATCACCTTCTTGGCGCGACCGAGCATGGCGAGCGTAACGTTCTCCATCTTGATGCCGAGGTCTTCCGAGATCGCCTGGCCGCCGGTCAGGACGGCGATGTCCTGCAGCATGGCCTTGCGACGATCGCCGAAGCCCGGAGCCTTGACGGCCGCAACCTTGAGGCCGCCACGCAGACGGTTGACGACGAGGGTAGCGAGCGCTTCGCCTTCGACGTCTTCGGCGACGATGACCAGCGGCTTGCCGGTCTGCACCACGGCTTCGA
>Ga0209023_10003407_pt1 | contig 19018 bp, 16 predicted proteins | sample LakOneMetagenome_FD_187468 | JGI IMG/M metagenome (GOLD analysis project Ga0209023, IMG submission 187468) | Freshwater and sediment microbial communities from Lake Erie, Canada (SPAdes) (version 2) | ecosystem: Environmental > Aquatic > Freshwater > Lentic | place: Lake Erie, Canada...
TTTGACAGCCGTATCCGGCTGGGCATCATGAGTGCCCTGATGGTGAATGCCGAAGTGAATTTTAACGAACTGAAAGAACTGCTGAACATTACCGACGGTAACCTGGCCAGCCATTTAAAAACGCTGGAAGAGAGTGGGTATATCAAAATACAGAAGGGGTTTATCGGCAAAAAAACCAACACCACTTATTCCGTTACCAAGGCAGGCGAGAAAGCTTTTAAGTTACATTTAACAGCACTGGAAAAGATGATCGGCAGCGTAAAATAAATTTTTTTATACTTTTACTTTGAAATACAAAGCACTTTTAAAAAAATAAAATAATGGACACCCAACCCGCACTCAGCTTCTGGCAAAAAAATAAACTGGTCATTAAATCTTTTTTTATTGCCTTTTTAGTTCTGGCTTTATTGATACCCACTTTTATCATCATGTACCTGGTGAATGAGCGTAAAGAAAGAAAGCAGGAAGTAACAAAAGAGATCAGCAACAAATGGTCTGCAGCACAAACCATTACAGGCCCGTTTTTAATGATACCCTACACCGAAACTGAAAACAGCAGTACTGTAACTGCCACTAAAAAGATGTTGTACCTGCTGCCCGAGGAATTACATATCAACGGCACTATCGAACCCGAAATCAGGTACCGCAGTATTTACAAAGTACCTGTGTTTACGGCAAAGCCCATTACATTAACCGGGCGGTTTGTAAAAAACAGGTTTACTGCTGCCGGGGTAAACCCCTTACTGGTGCGCTGGGGCGAAGCCAGACTTTGTATCGGCATATCCGATCTTAAGGGCATCAAACAGCAAAGCATCAAATGGAATGGACAGGTAATGAATATGGAACCTGGGCTGCCCGAAAACAGTATTGTGCAACAGGGTATTTCCGTTCCCCTTCCTCTTGATACGGCCTTCATAGAAAATGAAAATAATTTTTCAGTACAGCTTACCTTACTGGGGTCAGAAAAATTATACTGCACACCGCTCGGCAGCAGCACGTCCATGCACCTTTCTTCTTCCTGGGTTAACCCGGCTTTCGACGGAAAATATTTACCTGATACCGAAAAGTTGACCAAAAATGGTTTTGAAGCAGACTGGAGCGTATCTCAATTCAACAGGGATTTTCCTAAAATATTCACTGTGGCGGGCAATAATTTGTCTGCAGTAAAGGAAAGTGCTTTTGGTGTGATCCTGTTATCGCCGTTTGATGCGTATGCACAAACCATGCGTTCGCTTAAATACGCCATCCTGATTATTGCACTCACTTTTTTTGCTTACTTTTTTACAGAAATTTTTCAGCGCAGGCCGGTGCATCCCCTGCAGTATATTCTTATCGGTATGGCGCTGGTTATTTTTTATACGCTGTTGCTTTCTGTTTCAGAATACATCAGTTTTCCTGCGGCTTACCTGGTGGCCGCATCAGCAACAGTACTGCTGCTGAGCTGGTATACCCAAAGCATATTTAAAAACTGGAAAACAGTGCTGATCTTTTCAACATTGCTTTCGGTACTTTATCTTTTTATATATGTACTGATCCAGATGCAGGATAACGCTTTATTGTTTGGCAGCATTGGCCTGTTTGTATTGCTTGCGGCAGCCATGTACCTGAGCCGTAAAATTGACTGGTATGGTATTGACAGTAAAAATAACAACTCATGAAATTATATACAGCCTTAAAAAAATTACGTTCGGCAGTACTGGTATACCTAACACATAAAATGGCTTTGCCGGTATTAAAGCTCATCCGCAAGCCCGTGGTATTTCCTTATACTGCTGCAGCATTAAAATGCTTTCCCGACAATACGCTGGGCCACGACCTGGTGGATTTTTTGGAAACAAAAGGATTACAGCTGCTGCCTTATTATGCCAAGCATGATATCAAACACATTTTGCTTGACTATGATACCACAGACGAAGGGGAGGTATGCCTGCAGTGCTTTATGCTGGGCAACAGGCATCTCTCTTTCCCGGTACTGGCAACAGTGATGTATGGCTTTATTACCATGCCCGAATACTGGGGAAGTTTCAGGAGGGCTTTTAAGCGGGGCAGGAAATATTTACCCATAGAAGAATGGAAATGGTTTGAGCTGCTTACTGTTGCTGTAAGCGAATTGCGCTGCAAAATGCAGTTAAGATAATCGTAAATTTAAAATCAATAACATGAAACAGGTATGGTTTAAAAGAACAGGGTGGTTGTATATCCCTGTTCATCCTTTGGGTTTTGTGGTAAGCGGGCTGGCCATTATTTTTATGGTGCCCATAGTGATGGCTGTTGACAGGAATGCTCATTCGGTAACGGATGAGCTGTATGAAATTTTTATTTATGCCACCTGTACTGCTTTCTGGTGGAAATGGGTGGCCGATAAAACATCATAAGCATTGGGTAAAATACATATGGCGCATGCACTGCAAAAAATAATTTTATGAAAATACTGCAATCATTCAAAGCTGCAATTAACGGCATAATCACCTGCTTTATCTCTGAAGCTAATTTTAAAATACATGCCGTATTTGCCGCAGCAGCAGTAGTAATGGGTTTTATTTTTACTATTGCTGCTGCAGAATGGCTTGCTGTTATTTTTTGTATTGCACTGGTTGCCGCAATGGAAATGATGAATACGGCACTGGAAAAATTATGCGATGTGGTGCACCGCGATCTTCATGACGGGATAAAAAAAGTAAAAGATATGGCCGCGGGTGCGGTGCTGCTTTCGGCAGTATGCAGTGCTGTTGCTGGAGCTGTTATATTTCTGCCTAAAATAATTGCAACCCTAAAACATATGTAATAGTGAAAACCGAATTGTCATTTCAAAAACTGTTACTGGCATTTTTTGCCTTTATTGTGCTGATGATTATTGCCCGTTTTATTTATACCGGCAGCCATGGTTTTGTTTTTTTAATATGGAATGTATTCCTGGCGTGGATACCTTTTTATGCCAGTTCATTTTTTAAGCAGCTGCAAAATGCCCCGGTAGGGAAGCAGGCGCTGTTATTTTTTACCTGGCTGCTCTTTTTCCCTAATGCCCTATATATCATCACTGACCTGGTTCACCTGGATATGGATACCCGGGTGCCTAAATGGTTTGATGCAGTGCTGCTGTTTACGGCTGCTGTTACCGGTTTGATGATGGGGCTGGTGTCATTGTTAAGAGCAGAAAAATTCTTATCAGGTAAGTTCAAAAAAAGTACGGTTAACGTTTCGATGGTAGTGATTTTATTTCTGGGTTCCTTCGGGGTTTACCTGGGCCGTTTTTTAAGATGGAACAGCTGGGATATCGTAAGCAACCCGCTTAACCTGTTGGTATCAATCGGGCAGCGTTTTATTTTTCCTTTTGACCACCTGCGCACATGGGGCATTACACTGCAGCTGACCATACTTTTCTGGCTGCTGTATATGGCGGTAAAAAAATTGCCCGCTGGCGTCACGACGGCTTGAAGCCGTCAGACGCCTCAACTCAAAAAATTTTCTTTAGCAAATCATCCGGAAGCTCTTTATAACTGTCAATAAGAAATGTTTCTTTTTTAATTTCCATTAACTGTATGGCCAAATTTATATTACAGAGTTTGCCATCTCTTAATCCTGCATAGTCTAAAAAAGAGCTAAACTCCCAATCCTCCAGCTTTGTTACAAGATTTGCGCTTAAAGGATTTTGATGTATATATTTAAAAGCGGTATAGCTGTAATCATTTCTTTCTTCTGTAACACATTTGGATTTTGTTTTTTGCTGAAACAGGTTTCCTGTACGGTTTTGCTGTGTATTAATACCCAGTGTATAACTGCTTAGTAAAAGCCTTATGCCTTCAGTTAAGGCATTAATTTTTATTGGTGTTTCTTTTATATTTTTTACACTGGCTGCATTAGCCTGAACCAGGAAGTGAAAATGATTGGGCATTAAACACCATGCCAGGATATCGCAATTGGGGTAAATATATTTCTTAACTTTTGTAAGAAAATATAAATAGTTATCCCTGCAAAAAAATATGGGTTGCCTGTTATTACCCCTGTTATAAACATGGTACAGGTTAGAGGGTACGAATTGCATAACCGGAAAATATAATAAAGGGGTCTGACGGCTGAGAGCCGTCCTGACCCCGTTAAAAATCCAACCCCATAGCAAAATACAACTGCGGTTTACCTTTAAAGAAACCACTCATGGTCCATGCCGCATCAAACTTTAAAAAATAACCCAGCAAGGTACTGCGGGCACCAAAGCCATAGCCGCCGGCAAAAGGCCCGATACCACCTGCTTTTACTTTTACCTGCAGCGGCGCCTGTCCGTAAACCACAGTAGGACGCTTCAATGCATTGTATTGCCCGTTCCATGCCGTACCCAGGTCAGTAAACTGGATCAACTGGAAATTGCGGAGGAAAGCATTATTAATAGGGCGCTTGAATAATGTGCTGAACACAGGCAGCCTGAATTCACTGTTCATCACCACGGCGTTATTACCATTGGCAATATTCTGAATAAAGCCCCTCATGTTTACTGTTAAACTCTGGAAAGCATAATCCTGGTCATTGGCAGGAGGATTAGCGGTATTAAAATATCTTTCTTTGATCAGGTTGCCGGTTTGGGGATCAATTTTTTGATTTTGCCCAAATATCATCCAGCCATCCACACCACCGAGGTAATACAATATTTTCTGGTTGCCAAAACTAAAATCTCCCGCAGCACGGCCAGCCCAAATAAAATTCTGAAAAATGGGATAGTAGTACCTGAAATCAAAACCCAGGTTATAGGTTTCGGGTCCATCGGCTGTCTGCACTTTATTAGCCTGTCGGTTCCAGTCCAGGTAAACTTTATACCGCATACCATTCCAGATATTCTGTGTGGGGTTCAGGGTATTGTCATATACATATTCCAGGTGGGTTACCGAATAAATGGTTTTATTATCATCCACAGTTAGTGAAGCAGGGTCAACCGCACTGAGTACATCTTTATCTGACCGGATGCCGGTAGAAAGTCTTATGCTTCTGTGTACATCAAAAGGATAAGAAATATTAGCCTGGTATAAATTGGTAAAAAGGCGGCCCGGATAATTACCCAGGTTGGTTTGATACGTGATGCGCTGAGAATTGCGGTAATAAGAAACTCCCCAGTCAAGCCTTCTCTTTAAATTCTGGTAATTAATAAACCACTCATTATCCTTTAAGTTGGTGGACAGTTTATAGGCGCCGGTTATCTTCACATCTTCCATCAGTTCTGATGTACCGATACGGGTGAGCAGGTTCAGCGGGTTGGAAGAATTCAACTGGATGGGCCCGGTACCACCTGAATACGGTTCGTAACGGTTTATTAAAATAGAATTATTAAATCCTGCGGCTGCATTTTCAATATAAAATTTAGGTGGCTTGTAGGGATATAATTTTGCTGCTTTTAACACGGCCTCGTTTTCCGTTTCTTCAACTGCTGCCACTTCATTCTTCATCCTGCTGCTGTCTTTCTTTTCATTGGCGAATTCGCTCTGGAAAAAATCATCTGCTTTTTTTGCAGTATCAGCAGCGCCCGGTAAATTGGATTCCAGTCCTTTTTCTGCACCCGCCACTTTGTATTCCAGCATTTTCTTTTTCATGTACTCGGTGGGCTGTGCAGTTACATTACGGCGGCGCAGGGCATCTTCATTTATTTTCAGTTTGTATAAAACTTTTTCGTCGCTCTGCCGGGTTACTTCACTTACCTGGTCATTATCGCCTGCAATTCGGGTTTCATACAGTTTGCTTTCGTAATTGGTAATGGGGAAGGTGTAGGCAGAGTCGGAAGATACTGCTACAATGGCCACAGAATCCACATCTGTTTTCTTATACACTTTTAAAGTGCTGTCCACCTGTTTGGAACTGGGGTTACGTAATATTTCATCACCAATCAGCACCAGTGTATCCAGCCCTTCTGCCTTGGTGGTGAAAAAACCGGCGTATCGGTTGCCAATACCATTCTCGTCACTCACAAATGTAAAATGGTTTTGATTATACTGCATGGGCATGCGGGCATCACCATATTTTAAATGCGATAACTGTGTTATCTGGTTTAACTCGGGTTTGTCTCCAAAATTGGTTACTAAAAAAATATTGTAATGATTATCGCTGGGTAAAGAAGTATCGCCGCCTTTGGCAGTGGGGCTGGGGCGGTTACTGGCAAAAAGAATTCCTATTTTATTAGGAAAGGTTACAAAGGAGGCATCCCTGTCATCATACACATCATTGGTGATCTGCTGCAGTTTTTCCCTTTGCAGGTCAAACGTATAAATATCGGTATGGCCGTTCTTAACAGCGGTAATGATCAAAGAATTGCTTCTTACATTATAATTAAAATCCTGCACCAGGTCGAAGTAGCTGGTAAGGTCTAATTTATATTGCTTGATCTTTGTAACGATATCATAAACAAACATATTTATTTTTCCCTCTTTGGTATAGATCACAGCAATGCGGGTGCCCTTGGGATCCCAGGCCACGATGGGATAATTGGGATTGATCTCATTTAACTGCGACCTTACGCCAAATTTTAATAAGGTTTTGTTTACATCCTCATCGTTATAAATAACCCTTACAATACCTTTTCTGTATTGTGTTACCACGTAAGAGCGGCTTTTTTTATTGGGGTTAACATTAAAGCGGAAATAATCCAGGCGTTTGTTGATGTCAAAGCCCTCAATGTAACTTCCTTTGGGATAAGGTTTGCGTTTAGAAATGTCTTTATAATATTTATCATCCTGGTATTCCATAAACTCTGCCAGCAGTTGTTTAAAACTGGTTTTACAGATTTGCTGGCAGGCTTTGTTGAGGTTTTTATAAATGCGGGCCAGGTACAGCAGGTAGGTAACGTTTTCTTTTTTATACTTTTCCTCTATATAGTACCAAAAACCATGTCCGGCAATTTCGGGTTTGGCAAAGGCAAAGCGGTTAAAGTTTTTATAATTACTGCTCAGTATTTCGCTTTTTAATTCATCATCGAGGTCAGTGCTCCAGTTTTCGGCCAAATAAGCTGCATAGCCGTCGGTAAGCCATTTGGGTAAATCAAGCAAAGCCTGGTTGCCGGCAAATTCGCCCAGGTCATCTCCAAACAATACATTATCGGTAAGTATCTGTGCAATGCCTTTTCTTACCTGCAGCCGCAGCTGGTGGTGGTCAGCATCAAAATACACCACCATTTTATTATTTACCAGTTTGGTGCTGTTGGTATTCTGCCAGTCGAACCCCAGCCCGATATTGCTTTGCTGCATATCTGCATAGCTGTTGTACACCACAATATTGGCACGGCGTTGCAGGCTGTATTCGGCTGAGGTTTCAATCTGCGGCAGCTCTTTTTCGGCGCTCTGCACTACAAATTTGGCCAGTTCCAGTCCGCCCTGGTTATAGTAAACATTAAAATTTTTGGTTTGAAAATAGTTCCATTTAAATTTTTTATACTGTACCCGGTTTTTGCCAAATTCCACGGCGTTCACCTGCGCATTTACAATAAAGGGCAAAAGGCAAAGTGCCATAAAAAAGGCCCTCCATATATTTTTTTGAATACGGGCATTGGTAACCTGTTTGTGCCCGGGCTGTGCAGTATAACTTTCTTCAACTTTCAGCGAAGTGGCAGGGGCGGCGGCATGCATTGGCATAGTCATATATTCTTAATTGAACGGTATGGGTTATCTAAAATTCCTCTTTCCGGTTGATGCAAAGAGGCCTTACTTTGCATATGTAATCGTTTGTACCTTAAAATTAGTTGTTTTACGGTAAATCTAAATCATATAAATAGCCGGGTCATGTTAAAAATTAAATCCTTTGTTTTTAGCCCTATACAGGAAAATACGTATTTACTGTACAATGAGTTTAACCAATGCGCCATTATTGACCCCGGCTGTTACTTTGATGCCGAAAAAGACGAACTGGTGGGGTTTATACAAAAGAGCGGCCTGCAGCCCCAAATGCTGCTCAATACCCATTGCCACCTGGACCATGTTTTTGGAAATAAATTTATAGCTGACACGTATGGCCTCACCCTGCAGCTGCACGAGAAGGAAAAGGCAGTACTGCAGTTTGCCCCCACCAGCGGGTTGATGTACAATATGCCTTTTGACAATTATACAGGGTCCTTCCTTACATTAAAAGAGGGAGACAGTATACAACTGGGCGACGATGAGCTGAAAGTGATTGAGGCACCGGGCCATTCCCCGGGACATATTTGTTTTTACTGTGCATCACAAAACTTTATCATCAGTGGCGATGTGCTGTTTTACCGCAGTATTGGCCGTACCGACCTGCCGGGGGGCAACCATCAAACCCTGCTCAGCAGTATCAGGCAAAAATTATTTGTACTGCCTGATGAAACCCTGGTGTACAGCGGGCATGGTCCTGCCACCACCATCGGGGACGAGAAAAGGGAGAACCCTTTTTTATAAAGTCAGCAACAATTCGGTTAGTTTACCAGCCTGGCTTTGAATTTACCCTCCACATCTGCATAATATACTTTGCCATCAGTGGTGGCACTTTCCAGGTTAGCCCGGAAATGCCCCTTGATGTATCCGTCCTTTCCCAATATCAGCTGGTCAATTTCTATAAACCCCCCATTGCAGGTAGGGCCTTTTTCGCCGTTTTTTTCTCTTTCCAACTGCCACTCCCTGTCGTCGGCACAACCACAGGCCACACCCTGTAAAGGGAGAGAAAAGGCGACGGTAATATTTTTTTTGGTTTTTATAGTATACCTGTCCATACCCCTGCCCGGTACAGAAATGGTGATCATGAAATTATTGCTTTCATCTTTCAGCCTGCCGTTAACGGCTTTTAATTTTCCTCCCGTTAATATGATGGCAGTGGTTTTTTCTTCGGCTGAATAGATGGCTTTACAATTGCTGGTGGCAGCATCAAGGCTGACGTTCATTTTGCCGGCATTTTTTTTAGCCTGTTCCACCCGTAATCTTTCTAAGGCAGCTTTTTGTTTGGCATCCACAGCTGCTGTGGCATTTTGATAATTGGCCGGAACATCGGGCACTGACATGTTAATACCATCAGAGATATCGATGGTCCATTTTTCATTGTTGATGTTGAGGTAAGGGCAGTTAACATAAAAAGCATTGTCATTATCATCCAGATAAATGGTGGTCAGTAAAATAATTTCCTGGTAAGGTTTGGTAACGGGTTTTAAAACAACCTGCACCAGTACGGCTTTATCAGCCGGCATGGTTGCCGGCATTTTTAACTGTGCAGTACTGCCATCAGTGTAAGCCACTGTGGCACCACCGCTGATGATGGTAAACCCTGACACTTTCCATGGGGCATCTGCAGGGTCCATGAATTCATAATTGTAGCTTTCGGGCGCCGATTCTCCAGGCACCACCGTAATACGGACATGTACATTGGTGATCTCTCCCAACCCACATAAGTTTTTATCTGCCACCAGCGACAAATTGGTGGCCACCAGTTCTTTCCCATATTCATGGGCATCAAATTTACCGGTGTTTACATGCTGCGCTGCTGCAGGCATGAAGTGCAATACTATAGCTAATGCAAAAAATATCTTTTTCATTTCTGGGCTTTTATAATGTTAGTTGTTACCTGATCTGGTCCTTTATTCTCCTCATCCTGAACCTGCCGTTTTTAATGGTGTATACGGGCTTGTCAACAGAAAAATCATTATGGTCACTTAAAGTGGCGGTTCCTGAAAATGTACCTTCTAAAAAATCTCCTTCAGGCGCCCACCTGGTAAGGTTAATCACAATTGTTGCAGGGCTGAAGGAATGGTTGACATCTGTATTACCCCGCCACATCACCTGGTAATTATCGTCGCTTTCAAAACTGGCGGTAACAGTACCCGTGGTTCTGATAATAGGCAGCGACATCATAAATAAAAGGTTTTCATTTTTATCATCTGTAATATGAAAATCCATGTGCGCTTCCTGCAGCACCTGTGGGTTTTCGTTGTGGTTCCTGAGGCAGGCGCCGTTTGAAAAATCAGACTTAGCAGAACTGATCACCACATCTTTTGAAGTGCCGTCTGCCGCAATCATTGTAAAGGAAAGGGTGTTTTTGCCGGGCACAGGTGCTACCGTTTTCTCCACGAAATATTTTTTCAAATCGGTTTCTGAGATGTCATCCTTAATATCGCCCGTGCCTACCAGCCTGTTTATTTTTTCCCAATCAACCTGCTTCATGATGATATCAGCTAAATCGGCATTACCCTTTATGTAAACCATGATGCCCTGGATGGTGGTGCCGATATGTGAATTGAGTTTAGTTTTAAGTATGAATCTTTTTTGCGGCCTGCCATTTTCATCTTCTGCATCATAAGAAGCAGGACTTACCGCCCAGTTGTTACCAAAAAATAAAAAAGTCATATCAGCACCGGCCTCATCCCGGTACACTTCGGGGCAGTAAGCCGAATTTATTTTTTTTACGGGGCGGAGTGAATAAGGAAAATTGTCACCTGTAAAAGTACTGTTTACCCAACATTCTATTTCGCAGGTGGAAGCGCCGATTATGTATTTAAAATCATTCCCTTTTTTTGCGTTTTCTATTTTTTCTTTAAGTGCTTCGGGCGCTTTGGTAAATTCGTAGGTGATGGAATACTGGTGCCGGAATATATCACGGGTTGCAAAATTGGTATTGCTGTGAAAGCCGGTGAGGCCACTGATATCGCTGCTGCCATCAGAGCGTTCAGATACAACCGCCCCATCAAGATCATGCGGCATTGCTTCTGAAAGTATTTTAAGTACCCGGGCATCTTCATCATGCTCTGCTTTGGTGGCGGGCCTTTGCGCAAAAATGGTACAGGAACACAACAGTAATCCAAAAAATAAAAAAAGTCTCATGTGGTTAATTTTAATTTTCAATTATCCATTTAGATAAAGCATCATTGCTTATAAAACTGGAAGAAATCTTCAGTACACCGTTCTCCAGGTATAACCTGGCATTATTACTTACATTTTTTATATAAAATGTATTTGCAGTGGCTGTTTCCTGGATTGTCCACATGCTGCCGGCTGCCTGCCCATCGCCGGAGAGGAGGTCGTTAGTATTACTGCTGATGAAACTGTTTTTCCATCGGTTGCGTATCAGGAAATTGGCAGTACCCGGTACCGGAACAATTTCCCATTGTGCACTCCACCACCCATTATCAATGCTGGTGCAGGTTAAAGGACCATTCTGGTTATTAAGGTAAGTGCCACCGGCAAAATTTTTTATCCTTACAAAGCTTTGATCATTTTGTTGCTGCTGGCTGTTGCTGCTGATGAATGTGCCGGTTTGATTGGCCACTTCTGCGTAAAATGTTACTGTTATATCCGGCTTTTCGTTCAGTGGAACGATCATGGGATAGGTTTTAGAAACTGTTTCGCCAGGTTTTATCCAGTACCCAATATCCACCAGCCTTTTGTTTTGAATGATTTTATCGGTACCGCATTCTTTATCTTCCACCAGGGCTTCAATTTTGCAGGGCTGCAGTTCCATGCTGGCCATCTTATTGGTAAACCTTGCGCCGGTGGCATTGGCACATTTGAACAATGCCATATTGTTATTGATGGGGCCAGAGTGGCCCTGGAAATCCAGGTTGCGGTACATGATCTTTGCTTCAGCCCCGGTATTGGTAAGGTAGAAATAAATTTTATACCGGCTGAAATCTCCCTTTTTACCCACTGATTTTTCTGATTCATCTTTTATGCTATAACCGGCTTTAAGCCCGTTATAAGTCACTGGTGTGGTATCAGTAACTTTAAAAGTTTGCGGGGCAAAACCTTTTACACCATAGTTGTCCTGCGATAAAGCTGATGCCCAGGTGCAAAGACAGAGTATAAATGAAGTGATTATTTTTTGTTGCATGACAGTATTTGTTATACGTAAGAAGTTTAGTTGCCGGCAGGTTTTATTCCAGCTCAAATTTTACATGGTTGATGATAAGCGTGGTTCCTTTATGCACATCTGTACCACCTGTTGCAGGCATAATGCCCAGCGTGGTGCGTATGGAGCTGGCAGTACAGGCCTGTGGTGCCGTATATGTTTTAGCATGGGCAGGATCAAAATTTAAATAACAGGCCAGCTTTATATTGCTGCCGGGTTTTAATATACCATTGTCGCTGCCATCATATGTAAACTGCGGGAAGCCATTATTTATTTCCTCATCAAAATCGGCATCAATTTTTATATAGGCCACATCACCGGCAACCGGGGCGAAGGAATACTCCAGGCTTATTTTTACCTTCTTTCCTTTTGGAATTTTGGCAGACAGATCATCATAGCTGATGTTTACATTGTTACTGCGGTCATCTTTTTCCGGGTCAAAGCAATGCATTATGGTAAGTTGGGCGCCACCCTTTATTTTATCAGCAGGGGTGATTTTGCCCTTGCAGTCCGCATCATTATTACAGTTCCATGATGCGGGGCAATGGGTTTCGGGATCCCATTTTTTAAAATCGCCATTGGGAATGGTTTGTGCCAGTGCAGTACTGCAGTATAATAAACCAGTAATGAAAACTGTCTTTTTCATATCAATTATTTGCTTTCTTACATTTTAGTGAATTCCACCCTTCTGTTGTTAGCCTTTCCCTCTATTGTGGTATTATCGCTGATGGGTTTTGTTTCGCCATAACCTTTGGTAGTTAGCCTTGATGCGGCAATACCCATTTTAACCAGCTGCTCTTTTACTGCATCTGCCCTTTGCTGCGACAGTTTTAAATTATAAGCATCATCTCCATCACCGTCGGTATGGCCGCCCACTTCAAATTTCAGGTCCGGGTTTTCTTTCAGCACCTGTACAATGCCATTCAGTGTGCCCATGCTTTCTGGCTTTATTGTGGCTTTGTTATAATCAAAGTTGATACCGTGAGTTATGATTTTTGTGTCAGTAAATTTTTTACCCAGCATATTCATGCCGCCCCCTGCTGACAGCCGGAAATTCTTAAACAGCATGGCCATGCCTTCACTGGCATTACCTCCAATGCCAATATTGGTGGCTTTAAAATTGCAGTTGGGTACCACCAGCACCCGGTACTGGTCGCAATACACTTTTACCTGTGCATCTTTTACAGCAATGGCAATATGGTGCCATTTGTTATGGTAGGTATCATTGGCAATGGCAGCGGGCAGGTCTCCCTGTAATTTGCCGTCGCCAAATTCGCACCTGAAAAAACTGTGGCTGGTATAGATACCGCCCAGTTTTTCTTTGCCTTTCCTGAATTCTAAAAAAATACCTTCATTACTGTCGTATGCAGCATCCAGCCAGGTATCAAATTCAATGGTGTACTGGGTGGGCAGGTAGGTTTTATTTTTTATATTGGGTGAGTAGCTGCTGTAATATTTGGTAATGGCAAAAACCATATCATCGCCCATTTTATTTACCACAGCCTGTCCGCCTTCCAGGTTCCAGTGTGCAGGAAATTCCCCGTCCTGGTCGGTGCGGAAATCATCTTCAAATAAAATTTTATCGCCCGGGATAAAGTCGTAATTATTGTAAGTTTTAAACTCCTGTGCTAATGAAAAAAGCGGGGCAAACAGTAATGCTGTAATAATGATTTTCATTGTAATAATTTTAGGTAGCACAAAACTATCGGCCAGTTGTGAACAGCGGAGTACCTAAAGAGTAGTAAAAAAGTAGTAGCCGGATCAGTTACTGTAGGCTTTTTGAATGGCGGCGGCTTTATTGTGTACCTGCAGTTTTTCGTATATGTTGCGGATATGTGTGCGTACGGTTTCCACGCTAAGCGAAAGTTGGGCAGCAATGCCTTTATATTGCATGCCGCGGGCAAGCTGGTTCAGGATTTCTTTTTCCCTGTCTGTAAGGTCATCGATAGGTTGCTTTACCCTGTTATCGGCAAAAGAAACCATTACTTTACGGGCAATCGTGCTGCTCATAGGGCTGCCACCGTTGAAAATTTCTGTAATGGCCTCCAGTAATTTCCCGGGTTGGGTTTTCTTTAAAATATAACCGGTGGCACCTGCTTTTAAGGAATCAAAAATATGTTCATCTTCTTCATAAACGGTGCACATCATAAATTGGGTTGCAGGTAATTGCTGTTTTAATATACGTACGGCTTCAACACCATTTATTCCCGGCATGTTGATATCCATCAGGACCACATCGGGTTTATAAACAGGGATTTTTTCTATGGCCTGGTGCCCGTTTTTACAAATGCAGTTACATTCGTATCCATCGGTGCTGTTGATGATGAGATGCAGACCCTCCCGGATGTCATCAATATCTTCTGCTATAGCTACTTTAATGTTCATTGCTGTATAAAGGTAGTGCTAATACTTTTCAAAAAAATACCACACGGGTGGTAAAACCATGTCAGCCTGCAAAATAAATACGGAGTTCGGTGCCCTTACCGTTTTCGGAGAGCAGCGCAGCTTTTCCACCTGCGTCTTCAATCCGTTGCTGCATATTTTTTAATCCATTTCCCATTCCCCCGGCCTTGGTTGTATCTATTCCTGTCCCATCATCCTTTAATATTATCTCAAACGAATCATCCTGCTGTACCAGCAGCAGGGTCACAAATTTTGCATTGCTGTGTTTTACGCTGTTATTTAAAAATTCCTTTACGGCCATAAATATATTCCTTCGTTTTTCTTCCCCTACAGGCGCCGTTCTTATTTGTTGAGGTAAATCAAATACGGGGGTTATATTGGTGCTTTCCAGGTATTGGCTGGTATACTCGGCAATATATGCAACCAGTTTATCCAGTGAATCATTTTTTGGATTTAATGCCCATACCATTTCATCCAGGCTGTCAACAAGGTTTCTCGCAGTGCCGCTTATTTTATCAATATACTTTTCTGCACCCGTGGGCCGGGCCTTTATTACTTCCGATAAGATGGCAATTTTAGTGAGGCCGCTGCCCAGTTCATCATGCATATCCCTGCTGATACGGTTGCGTTCTTTTTCTATGGCCTGTTCTTTTTCCAGTCTTAAAAGTTTTTCTTTCAGGTTGCGCTGGGATATATACTTTACAACCGCATAAAAAAGTATGGCGGTAAAAAGTATGGCCATCAGTATAAACCACCATGTTTTCCATAATGGGGGATGAATGACCAGTTGAATGGTTTTTTCCCCGCTCATAACACCCTGCGAAGTGGCTGCTTTGAAATGGAAAATATAATTACCCGGTGCAAGGCTGTTAAAGCTAACCTGGCCCTTATTACCTGCGGTTTGCCAGTCTTTGTTGATACCATCTAATTTGTAATAATAAATATTGCTCAGCGGGTTTGAATAATTAAGCAGGGCCCAGTTGAGCTGTATATTATTATCATCCCATGAAAAATGAAAGGACCCGTTTTCCGCAATTTTTTCTTTTTCATCAGTAAAGGCATTGGTGAATATTAATGGGGCAGCATTGGATTCCTGTTGTACAATACGCGGAGAAAACCAGGTGGCATAAGTACCGGAAACAAATAAAATATTTCCATTGGACAGCCTGGTAAAAGTCACATCCATATTATTATCCTGGAGGCCATCATCTGCAGTAAAACTTTTAAATGAATGGGTCTGCATATTAAAAGCCACCATACCTGTTTTGGTGGCTATCCATAACCAGCCGTTATCATCAGGAATAAAATCATACTCGTATTTGTTTTTTCCTTCGGGTAAATTCCAGGTGGCTGTTTGGTTATTACTGATATCTGTACAAAATATTTCTGAAGCACTTACGGTCCATAATTTACCGCCAACCAGGTATTCATTGGACAACCTTCTTTCTTTAATGATGTTTTCAACAGCTCCTGTTGCCGGTTCATATTTGAATAAGCCCCCGCTGTAATCAGTGATCCAGATATTGCCATTCTTATCTTCCACTGCTTTGGAAAGGTTACTGGCCTGCAGGAGGGTATCTCCCTTTTTGGTAATTACCCGGTAAAATTGATGTGCAGTAATATCTGCTTTCCATATGCCTTTTCTCCAGGGTAATAACCATACCTCCCCGTCGTTTTTTATTAAAGCATAATTGAGAAAGTTTTTTGGCAGCGAAGTATTATCATTTTCCCGGTGAACAAACAGTTCTTTTTGATGGAATGCGGAATCCAGTATCAATAAACCACCTGAAGTGCAAAGCCAGTAATTCTTTTTTGAATCCTGCTGTATGTTCATTACTGCAGCGCCATTAGTTACACTGGAGGATAAATTTTTAACCTGGCGAATGGCATCAGAAAACAGCATCAGGGAAGTGCCGCCTTCGCCACCAAGCAAAAAACTGTTTTTTAACGGGAACAATGCAATGCCCTGCGAAGTAAGCGGAACAAATGCAGATAATATGGTGGTTTGAAAATACTGTCTTGCCGGGTTATAAATTTTTATCCCGTCGTTTGTGGATATCCAGAGCAGGTTCTGGGCATCACAATACAAACGGTTAGTGGAAATGGGTTTATTGTTGGCATATAAATATTCAAATGAACCGGATAAGAAATCTGGTTTACAAAGATTGGAAGATTGCCATAAGCTATAAGTACCATCTGTATTTTTTTGCTCAGTAATGCTGGTAACGTTTCCATTACTGTTTTTATAGGCTGAAAAATTTTCTATGATTTTTTTTTCCGGGTTTAATTTTTTTAAACCCTTGCTCCATGTACCAAACCATAGCTGACCGCTGTGGTCTTCAAAAATATCTGTGATGAGCCCGTAAAATAACGGGTCATTGGCAGGGCTGTCGAATTGGCTGAATTTTTTTGCGGCGGCATCGAATAGCCATACTCCGTTATAAGTGCAAAGCCAGATCCTTTTTTTACTGTCTGCCAGTATCCTTGTTATGCGATTGTCGGCCGGGGTGGCGGGATTTTTATATACAGCAAATGTTTTTGAATCAATTGAAAATTCAACCAGTCCCTCTTCTGTAGCCAGCCAGATTGAATTGCCAACAACAGCAAGGCTGTAAAAACGGTTAAGTATGTCATTGGAATGGATAACAAAGGTTTCAAATTTTTTTGTAGTAAGATCATATGAAGAAAGCCCTTTCCCGGTAGCGATCCATAGCGTTTTATTCTTACCTTCTTTAATATCATTCACCGCATCATTTGCCAGTGAAGCGGTATTTTTATTATAATGATAATTTTTAATGACAGAGCCATCAAAACTGTTCAGGCCATAGTTGGTGCCTATCCAAATAATATTTTGGCTGTCCTGGTAAAAACAATTGGCAAGGTTATCCGTAAGCCCATCTTTTTCTGTAAGGGAGTATAATACAATATTTGTTCCTTGCTGTGCACTGGCCTCAATTATCCTGCACAGCAGCAATACAATCAGTATACATCTGTTAATCAATGCTGTTATTATTTTTTCTCCATGCACAATTCCACCAGTACACCATTGGTGCCTTTGGGGTGGAGGAAACAAACAAGTTTATTGTCGGCCCCATCCTTGGGTGTTTCGTTCAGCAGTACAAATCCTTCGCTTTTTAATCTTTCCATTTCGGCATAGATATCTGCCACTTCAAAAGCGATATGGTGCAGGCCTTCGCCCTTTTTTTCAATAAATTTTGCAATCACCCCCCCGGCTTCGGTACTTTCCAGTAATTCTATTTTGGTATCACCTTTTTTAAAGAAAGCGGTATTTACTTTCTCACTTGCCACCTGCTCTGTTTTATAACATGTACTGTTCAGTAGTTTTTCAAATAATGGAACTGACACAGCCAGTTCTTTTACTGCAATGCCGATATGTTCTGGTTTAATCATAAAGCTGCCTTTTTTGTAAAAGTAGTTTTTTAGCGGCTAGTTAAAAACAGGTTTTTTGTAAAAGAATACGGTACGTTATTGGTATTGATACCCTCAATGGTTAATGTAATCATGGCGGAGTTATTTTTTTGAGGTAAACCTATATTTATAATTGCTTCTTTACTTTGAGGAGACCAGTCAGGGTTCCAGTAAACACATTGGGGGTCATTGCCGGTAACCCGCTGTATGGGTACAGCCTTTTCAACAGGATAACCCAAAACTGTTGCCTTAGCAAGTCCTTTTACGGTGGGGTCGGATGGGGTATAATTTTTTTTAGTATAGATCATCAGGTCTCCACCCTCGCCGGCACCTCCCCCAAAACGTGATTTTGTGGTTGACGACCTGGGTTTCAGCGGCATGCTGTAATAACGCACCAGCGCCACTTCATTAACCTGCAGGTAAGAGATTTCGCTTAAGTCATCGGCATCCAGTTCCATATCGTTTAAATATACGCCAATGCCGCTTCCGTAGGTGGTGGTTATTTTCAGGCTGCCCCTTGCATCCACACTGATGATGAGGCCCGACATGCGGCCACGCAAAAATTCAAGCAGGCTGGTATTGCTTATTACAGGCGGGTTGGCTATAAAGTCATATTCATTTCTTAAAGAGTTGGTTTGGTTATGCTGGCCTGATACATTTTGTTCTATAAATTTTTCAGTTGCAGTTTGCTGCTTTTGTTTCTGCCCGGTAACGGTCACTTCTTTTAATGTTTTTTCATTCTTATTTATTAGGGCATTCCTGTTTTTGTTGTCCCGTGCAACGGCACTGTCTGTACCATTTTTTTCCAGGCAGTTGAAAGCTGCATCAGGCAGCTCATTACTGCCGGTGTACATATCAGGTGTAACTTTAAAATCAATATGGATGCTGTTCTTTTCTTCAGATTTATCTGCCAGCTGGTAATAAACGGTAACCGAATCATACAACAGCAGGCCTTTGATCTCAAAATTTCCATTGCGGTCTGTGCTGGTAACCATAAAATCCTTTTTTAAATTTTTACGAATAAAAAAAAGGTTCACTTTCCTGTTTTTTATGGGTTTGTTTTCCATGCTGTACACCGTGCCGTTGAGCGTAAGAAAGCCGGGGTCTTTTTCGTTGATCCCTGTATTTATTTCAGGTATGTTATCAACAGCGATCAGGAGGTCATTAAGGGAAACCTTAGCATTGCCGGGGGTTTCCAGTAAGGGCAGCTCACAGTATTTTTTTAAATCGGATACCGGTTCTGTTTGTTCTGTTGAATCGGGTTGTTTTTTTGTCAGCAGCCTGATATAACCGGTACCACTGATAAATCCGGGCAGTTCCGTTACTGCAAAACTGTTGGAAACCGTGTCGATGATCCGTAAAAAACAGGACT
>Ga0209023_10003409_pt1 | contig 19009 bp, 21 predicted proteins | sample LakOneMetagenome_FD_187468 | JGI IMG/M metagenome (GOLD analysis project Ga0209023, IMG submission 187468) | Freshwater and sediment microbial communities from Lake Erie, Canada (SPAdes) (version 2) | ecosystem: Environmental > Aquatic > Freshwater > Lentic | place: Lake Erie, Canada...
GGTGTGGAATTCGGATCTCGTGGAAACCCTCGAATACGACAACCTGATCTCGCAGGCCGTCGTGACGATGGACTCCGCGTCGAACCGCACCGAGAGCCGCGGCGCCCATGCCCGCGAGGATTTCTCCGAGCGCGACGACAAGAACTGGATGAAGCACACGCTGGCGTGGATCAACGACAAGGGCAACACCACGATCGATTTCCGCCCAGTCCACAACTACACGATGACCAACGACGTCGAGTACATCCCGCCCAAGGCGCGCGTGTACTGATCGCCGTACAGACTTAAGCGAACGAGCGAAGGTTCGAGATCATGGTTCAGTTTACACTGCCGAAGAATTCCACGATCAGCGGCGGCAAGGAATGGCCGAAGCCCGCAGGCGCCGCGCCGGACAATCTGCGCGAGTACAAGATCTATCGCTGGAATCCGGACGACGGAAAGAACCCGAGCATCGACACCTATTACGTCGATACCGCCGATTGCGGCCCGATGATTCTCGACGGCCTGATCTGGATCAAGAACAACATCGATCCGACCCTGACGTTCCGCCGCTCCTGCCGCGAAGGCGTCTGCGGCTCCTGCGCGATGAACATCGACGGCCAGAACACGCTGGCCTGCACCCGTGCCATGGACGAAGTCGAAGCCGGCGCGATCAAGGTCAATCCGCTGCCGCATCAGCCGGTGGTGAAGGATCTCGTTCCCGACCTCACCAACTTCTATGCGCAGTACGCCTCGATCGAGCCGTGGCTGCACACCACCACTGCGACCCCGCAGAAGGAATGGCGGCAATCGCCGGAAGACCGCGCCAAGCTCGACGGTCTTTACGAGTGCATTCTCTGCGCCTGCTGCTCGACCTCGTGCCCAAGCTACTGGTGGAATTCCGACCGCTTCCTTGGCCCGGCTGCACTTCTTGCCGCGGATCGCTGGGTGAAGGATTCGCGGGATGAAGCCACCGGCGAGCGCCTCGACAACCTCGAAGACCCGTTCCGGCTCTATCGCTGCCACACCATCATGAATTGCGCCAAGGCCTGCCCGAAGGGTCTCAACCCGTCGGAAGCCATCGCCGACCTCAAGCTGAAGCTGGTGGAGCGGCAGGTCTGATCATTAGTTCGTTTCTATCTCTCAATTGTCATGGCCGGGCATAGCCCGTCGAAGACGGGCGTAAACGCCCTTTTGTCCCGGCCATTTCGATTCATGAAGCACTGTGCCAACTCTATCGGGATCGCCGGAACAAGTCCGGCGATGACAATCGGTGTATAATCGAACCGCCGTCGACACCGATCAGAACCCATCGACGTCGATCACCGCCTGCGCAAACTCCCTCGGCGCTTCCTGTGGCGGATTGTGGCCGACGCCGCCGGTCAGCAGGCGATGCTCATACTTGCCTGAAAACTTCTTCGCATAAGACGCAGGCTCCGGATGCGGCGCGCCGTTGGCATCGCCCTCGATGGTGATGGTCGGCACGGTGATCACCGGCCCCTGCTCCAGCCGCTTTTCCAGATCGTCATACTTCGCCTCACCTTCAACAAGACCGAGCCGCCAGCGATAGTTATGGATCGAGATCGCGACATGGTCCGGATTGTCGAGCGACCGGGCGCTGCGCGCAAAGGTCTCGTCGCTGAAATTCCACTTCGGCGACGCCTGATGCCAGATCAGTTTTGCAAAATCATGCGTGTTCTGTTGATAGCCGAGACGGCCGCGCTCCGTGGTGAAGTAGAACTGATACCACCACAACAGTTCGGCCTTCGGCGGCAGCGGCTTCTTGTTCACTTCGCGGCTGCCGATCAGATAACCGCTGACCGACACCATCGCCTTCACCCGTTCTGGCCAGAGCGCCGCGACAATGTTCGCGGTGCGCGCGCCCCAGTCGTAACCGGCGATCAGTGCCTTCTGGATTTTCAGCGCATCCATGAGATTGATAACGTCCACCGCGAGCACCGCCTGCTGGCCGTTGCGCGGCGTGTCGGCGGACAGGAACGTGGTGGTGCCATAGCCGCGCAGATGCGGAACGATGACGCGATAGCCTTTCGCAGCGAGCAGCGGTGCAACTTCCGCGAAGCTGTGAATATCATAGGGCCAGCCGTGCAGCAGGATGACAACGGGACCGTTGGCAGGGCCGGCTTCATGGTAGCCGACGTTCAACGTCCCGGCATTGATCTGTTTGATCGGCCCCATCGGTGCTGGCGCTGACGCGGTCTGCGCCAGCACCGTGTCCCGCAAGCCGAACCCTGTTGCTGCGAACACCGCGGTGCCGATGCCGGCGGTCCGCAGCAGGGTCCTGCGCGTTGAATCAATCTGCTCTGTCATGGGAATCTCCTTGAGGGGAAGGGTCAGGCTGCACGCTGCAGACGGGAATAGAGGACGCTCACCAGCCATGCCGAAAACGCGCCGAGCGCACCGGCCGGCGCCAGCATTGTGAGCAATGTGATTGACGCCATCTGGGCGGATGCAAAGAAACAGATCAGCCCGAGGAAGTAGGCAAGCGGGTTATTGATCGGCGTAAGCCTGCGCAGGCTCATCACCAGAACCGTGACACCGAAGATCAGCAGCGGTGTCGCGGCGTCGCCGAGCGATGGCGTGAGGCGCTCGATCGATAAGCCGGTGCCCATGCCGAAGCCGAGGCCAAGCAGGAACGAGATCAGGTTCGCGACCCCTTCGCGGGTGGTCGGTCCGCTGACACTGTATCCGACCCAGCCGAGAAACGCTGCCCAGGTGGGAATTCCCAGAACGATGGTGGCGAAAGTCGCGGCGGCGGCCACGGCAGCGGTGATCAGGGTGAGCGCATGAAAGTGCTCGTCCGATGTGGCGTCGGTCGGCGCGGATGTCGAAGGCGCGGCGGGCGCATGGGTCATTTGCTATCTCCATTCGGCGGAGTGGTGGCCTGCCGGTAGAGCGGGCAGGCCGCCACTGTGATGTGACAATCGGCTCACACCAGATTCAGTTCGACATTGATGTTTCCGCGCGTGAGCTTGGAATACGGACAGATCTGGTGGGCGCCATCCACCACGGCGCGGGCAATATCGCGATCAAGGCCCGGCAGGCTGACATTGAGCCGCGCCTGCAGGAAGAATTCGTCGCCTGCGGTTCCGAGATCGACTTCCGCATCGACCGCGAGATCGGCGGGCAGCTTGACCTTGAGGCCGCTCGCTGCGCGGTTCATCGCGCCGATGAAACAGGCTGACCATCCGGCTGCGAACAACTGCTCTGGATTGGTGCCGGGCCGGTTGGAACCCGGAGGCGACAGCCTGATGTCGAGCTGGTTGTCGGACGAGCGGGCCGCGCCGTCCCGGCCACCGGTGGTATGGGTCTGAGCGGTATAGAGCACCTTTTCGATCTGGGTCGTCATAGTTCGGGTCCTTTGGTTGAGCTGATATATCGCATCCGATCTAATCGAATGCGCTGTAAATACACCCGCCAGCCTCATAGTCAACCCTTCCGATTTAATCGGATGCGATATATATCGACACGAACCATCACGATCCCGTGTGAGAGAGAGCCGTCATGACCAAGCCGAAACAGACAGCCCCCAAGGCGGCGCCGCCAAAACTCGAGAATTTTCTCTGCTTTGCGATCTATTCGGCCAACCTCGCCTATGGGCGGGCTTACAAGCCGATCCTCGACCAGCTCGGGCTGACCTATCCGCAATACATCGCCATCGTGGCGCTGTCGGAGGAGAACAACCAGACCGTCAGCAGCCTCGGCGAAAAACTGTTTCTGGAATCCAACACGCTGACGCCGATCCTGAAGAACCTGGAAGCCATGGGTTATGTGCGCCGGGAACGCGACCCGAAGGACGAGCGCAAGGTCGTGATCAGCCTCACCGAGGCTGGCCGCCGCGTGCGCGAAAAGGCGCTGCCGCTCAATCTGGTCAAGGAAACGCAGCTCACGCCTGAGGAATTCGCCCTGATGCAGAAGGGCGTGGTCAAACTGCGCAACAATCTCATCAAGGGAACAAAGGGCGCGGCGAAGTAACGGGTCTCGGGATATTGCGTTCAGGCCGCCGCCGCGCGATGAATCCACATGGACCTGACTTCACGTCTCGAGATCATGAACTGGCTGGCCGGTGCGGGCCTGTCCGGCATCGCGGAAACGGACCTCGTGCGCGAGTTCTGCGAGCGCAGCCGGGCGGCGGGGCTGGACCTGTCGCGTGGCCTCGTGTTCATCGACACGCTGCATCCGATTTTCGAGGGACAGGGCTTTCGCTGGAGCGATGTCGAATCCAACGAAAGCGACACGTTCGAATACGGATCGACCAGCGAGGGCGAAGCCGCGGAGAACTGGCAGCGCTCGCCGTTCTACGCCATGCTTCAGACCGGCGAGAACGAGATGCGCATCAGCCACGACGATGAGCGGTTCAAGATGACCCTCAAGCTCGTCGGAGACGGCCACAAGCATTTCGCAACCTTCGTCCATCGCTTCAGCGATTCCAGCATCATCGGCGAGATGGACTGTGTTTACTCGCTCTGGTGCATGCGCCACCCCAGCGGTTTCGATGACACTGCGATGAGTGCGCTGCGCGATATCGTCCCGTTGCTCGGGCTTGCGGTGAAATCGGCGGCCAATGCCCGCGTCGCCCGCACGCTCGGGCATGTCTATCTCGGACGCGACGCCGCAGAGCGCGTGCTGAGCGGACGCATCTCGCGCGGCGTCGCCGACCGCATCAATGCCGTGCTGTGGTTTTCCGACCTGCGCGGCTCGACCGCCATCGGCGAGGCGATCGATCCCGCCGAGTTCATTCCTTTTCTCAATGACTATGCAGGCGCCGCCATCGATGCGATTCACGATGAGGGCGGCGATGTCCTCAAACTGATCGGCGATGGCGTGCTCGCCATTTTCAATAACGACGACATGGGCGTTGCAAGGCGCGCCGCGCTGCGTGCGGAAAACCAGTTTCGAAAGAACATCGAAACGCTCAACGAGCGGCGCTCGTCCGAAGGCAGGCCGACCACCTCCGCCTATGTGGCCCTGCATGTCGGCGAGGTCTTCTACGGCAACATCGGCAGCGAGGAGCGCCTCGATTTCACCGTGGTCGGCCCTGCCGTCAATGAAGTCAGCCGCATCGCGTCCATGTGCCGCTCGGTCGAGCGCGAATTCCTGGTGTCCTCCGCCTTCCTCGACGGCCTTGGCGCGGCGGGAAAACGACATTTCGTCTCCACCGGGCGCTATGCGCTGCGCGGCATCGGGCGCGCGCAGGATCTTTTCACGCTCGACCCGGCCATCCGCACGGAAGGACACGCGGCCTCGCCGTTCGAGCAGTATCTGCGGGATCGCGGATAGCTCCGAAACAATCCGGCACTCGCTTCAGGTCAATGCGCCAATGCGCTGAAGTTCGGCCGTGTCTTGCACATGCAGCACACCGCCGGAAAATTCGATCAGTCCGCGCTCGCGAAACTGGCTCAGAACGCGGCTGACATGTTCGGGCGTCAGGCCCACGGCGTCCGCGATATGCTGCTGCTTCAACGGCATCCGGTAACGCTGGTCACGCACTACATTGCGGGCTGCGATCCGCCCCATCAGATGCAGAAAGAGATAGGCGATCCGCTCGTCGGCGGAGCGTTGGCCAAGCACCGTCATCAGCGCATCCGCATCGTTGATCACGTTGACGCAGGATTCCGCCAATGCGGTCGAGAAGTCGGCGTTCTCCGCGAACTGGACCCGAATCTCCGAGCGGAGAAACGCACTGAGTCGCACCTCGGTCAGCGCTTGCGCTGAAAAATGCGGACGTTCCTCAAACACTGTCACCGCGGACACCAGATCGCCCGGAATCAGGAAATTCAGAATCTGTCTGCGGCCATTGGCGAGCTGGAAGAAACGAAACGCCCAGCCATTGCAGAGCATGAAAACCTTTTCCGATGGCTGGTGCCGGGTAATCAACTGCTCGCCCGCACGAACACCGCGATAACTTTGCCAATCGGGCTGCTCCTGAGCGGCGCCGTCGACTGATTTGCCGAGCAGCGCCCCGCAAAAACCCGAGGCCCGATTTGGGCAGGTCACGCACGGCCAACCAGATTTCATTCAGACAACTCTCACTACTCGCACCGCAAGCGCGGCCGCGCGAACCTTAACGGATGCGGATGGCGAGAACAGGCTGGTCCGCTGCAAAAAACTTGGGCTGTACGTCAGATAAGAACGCATCGCGGACAAAACCACACCCGCTTCAACGAAGCCCTCTGCGAACTTGATGCAGATCAACAATCTGCATCAACACGAGGCTGCAGGACGTTAATCGCGCTCGGTGAAAATTCCCGCATCGATATTGCTTTCTTCTGATTCTTTTTGCCGGGGCGGATTTCCGGATTTCGATACCTTCCAATGTAGCACAGGCGACGTACAGCAGCACGTCCTGTCTGAATTGACCGGAGCATCGATGGACAAGCTCATTCGCTTTCTCGACATCGACCCAACCGCGCAGCTTCACGCCGCGGCCATCTGGCTTCTGATCGAGCATCGGCTCGATCACACCATCGAGACGTTTTACGCCGACATGCGGCACTCGGATGCCGCGTTGGCGCTCAGCGAACAGACCGTACAGCGCCTGAAGATCACGCAACGCGAACACTGGCGCGCGCTGTTCGAGAGCAGGCTCGACCTCCAGTATTTCAACAGCGCATCCCTGGTCGGCATTCGCCACTCCCAGATCGGACTCGACCCCAAGTGGTACATCGCTGGCTACGCACGGATCAAAAACGACTTTGCGCGCGTCATTCTCAACGCAGAGTTGCCGCTTGCAACCAAGGCGTCATTCCTCGTCACGCTCGACAAGTATGTCGCGCTCGATATGGCGCTGGCGGTTTCATCCTACACGTCGCTGCTTCTCGATTGACGCAACCGCATTCCCATCCCGCGTTTCAGAAAAGGATACTGACCGATGTTTTCATGGCGTCCCGATCCCGGCGAAGCAGCCAAGCTCCTTGCAGCCGACAGCATCACCGCCAACGTGATGGTGGCCGATGCCGACTTGAAGATCGTCTACATGAACAGGGCCGTAATGACGCTCCTGAAAGAGGCGGAGTCCGATATCCAAAAGGACCTGCCGAAATTCAGCGCCGCAGCGTTGATCGGCAGCAACATCGATGTGTTTCACAAAAATCCGGCGCATCAGCGCAAGATGCTGGAGAGCCTGACGGCGACGCACCGGGCGACCATTCAGGTGGGCGGCCGCTCGTTCGATCTCGTGGCGACGCCGCTGACCGGCAAGAGCGGGGAACGTGCCGGCATCGTGGTCGAATGGGCCGATGCTGCCACCCGGTTGCAGAACCTCGCATTTGCAGCCCAGGCTGCCGCGATCAGCAAGGCGCAGGCCGTGGTCGAATTCGCGCTGGACGGAACGATCCAGACAGCCAACGAGAATTTTCTGGCCGCGATGGGTTACACACTGACGGAAATTCAAAACAAACATCACAGCTTGTTTGTCGAACACGCGGAATGCGGGAGTGCCGCCTACCGCACCTTTTGGGACGAGTTGAAACGCGGCGCGTATCAGACCGGCGAATACAAGCGCATCGGCAAGGGAGGCCGCGAGGTCTGGATTCTCGCATCCTATAACCCCGTGCTGGATCAGCGCGGCATGCCGTTCAAGATCGTCAAGTTCGCCACCGACGTCACCCAGCAGAAGCTGCGCACCGCCGACATCGGCGGACAGATCGCCGCCATCAGCCGTTCGCAGGCGATCATCGAATTTGGGATGGACGGCACCACTCTCACCGCCAACGAGAATTTTCTGCGGACGATGGGCTATGACCTCGATGAGATTCAAGGGCGCCATCACAGCATGTTTGTCGATCCGCGTGAGCGCAACGACATCGCGTATCGCGATTTCTGGGCGCGGCTCAATCGCGGCGAATATCAATCCGCCGAATACAAGCGCCTCGGCAAGGGCGGCCGCGAGGTCTGGATCCAGGCCTCCTACAATCCGATCCTCGATCTCAACGGCAAGCCGTTCAAGGTCGTGAAATATGCCACCGACACCACGGCGCAGGCCATCACCCGCATGAAAAACGAGCATGTGCGCGGCATGATGGAATCGGTCGCGGCGGGCGCGGAAGAACTCAACGCATCCGTGCGCGAAATCGCCGAGGCGATGGTGAAGTCGAAGGAAACCGCGACCTCCGCCGTCAGCCGGGTGGAAGCTGCCGACGAACAGGCGCTGCGTCTCAGCAGCGCTGCGGAATCCATGAGCGGGATCGTGGCGCTGATCGGCGACATCACCGGCCAGATCAATCTGCTGGCGCTGAACGCCACCATTGAATCTGCCCGCGCGGGTGAAGCAGGGCGCGGCTTCGCTGTCGTGGCCGCCGAGGTCAAAAGCCTTGCCAATCAGGTCCGGCAGGCCGCCGACCGGATCGGCACCGAAATTCAGAACCTGACCGAAATTTCCGGCGATGTGGTCGGCGCACTCGGTGCCATCAGGCAGGCCATCCGGGACGTCAACGAATATGTCACCTCCACCGCGGCAGCCGTCGAGGAACAGAGCACCGTCACCGGCGAAATGTCGGCGAACATGCAGCAGGCCGCCATTGAAGCGGCGAGCATCGGGCATGCCGCGAGTTGATGCAGGTCAACGCGCTTTTCCGAAGAGGCGGCAGTATGGACCCATGCCTGCTTTCATGATTCTTGGCTTTGCCCTGTTTGCTTTCGCGATGACGAGTGTGGCCACGAATCCGGCGATGGCCGCCTCGCCCGCTGAACTGCGCGGGCGCACATTCGCGCAAACGAATTGCGCGCGCTGTCACTCCATCGACCGGCATACGCCCAGCCCGCTGGCGATTGCGCCACCGTTCCGGACGCTGCACAAGAAATATCCGCTCGACATGCTGGCGGAAGCGCTTGCCGAAGGCATCGATACCGGCCACCCCACCATGCCGATGTTCACGCTCGAACCCGACCAGATCAACGATCTGCTGTCGTTCCTGAAAAGCCTGAAATAGCGGCTTGCATGCCCGGCTGGCCCCGCTCATCGCGCCCCATCGGCCTTGAAACGGCAACGCAGGTGCGCGATGACAGGCCCATGAACAGTACATCCAACAGCACCTCCGGCGACGGTCAGAAGCCTTTCGGCACCTATGCTCCCAACGCCCTGCAGCGCGTGGTGATCGCCGCGGCGCATGGCTCCGGCCTCAAGCGCGGCGCGTTCCGGCCATGGCTGTCGCGCCTTGTGCATCTGTGCGGCGCGGGGCCGATCGATGCGAGCTACCAGGGTGCGTCGTTCCGGCTGCATCATCTGGCCAGCGGCACCGAGCGCGGCGCGCTGTTCAATCCCGACTACAATCTGCCCGAGCTGGATTTCTTGCGCGAACATGCGCCACAAGGTGGCACCTTCGTCGATGTCGGCGCCAATGTCGGCACCTATGCGGTGTCGCTGGCGAAGCATGTGGGCGAGCGCGGACGTGTCGTCGCCATCGAGCCGCATCCGGTCAGCAGCGCACGGCTCGCGTTTAATGCATCAGCGTCGAGGCTGACAAACCTTGTGCTGGTGAAAGCCGCCGCGGGCGACACCGAAGGCGAACTGATGATCGAGACCGACGGCCATAATCTCGGCGCAAGCCATGTTTCAGAAACCGGCGGCATCAAGGTGCCCGCGCATCGGCTGCTGACCATCCTGCGCGACGCCGGTGTGAACCATGTCGACGCGCTGAAGATCGATGTCGAGGGTTATGAAGACCGCGTGCTGACGCCGTTCTTCCGCGAAGCGCCGGAATCGCTCTGGCCTCGCGCGGTCGCCATCGAACATCTCGAACACGCCGCATGGTTGCACGACTGCATCAAGGACATGACCGGCCTCGGCTACGCCATCGCCGGCAAGACGCGCAGCAACACGCTGCTGGTGCGGACGTAAGAACGCCTACCTGAACGCAGGCAACACGAAGATCGCGACATTCACCGCCATCGCGGCGGCAAACGCCAGCGAGCGCGCCGCCGGTCTGTCGGAAATATACAGAAGCGCGTGCACGATCCGCAGCAGGATATAGAGCGCGGCAAGCAGGTTCACGACATAGAACGGCGCTCCCATGGTGAGCGCCACGATCACGGCCACCGCGAAGAACGGAAAAGTTTCCAGCGCGTTCTGGTGCGCGGCATAGGCGCGGCGCTTATGCGGCGCAAGGGTCGCAAGAATTTCGCGCGGATGATGGTTGTCGTCCCCCGAACCCGCCTTGGCATACTTGGCCAGCACATAAGGCAGCAGCGCTGCGATCAGAACGCACCAATAGGCGAGCGGCATCGAACATTCCTCCGTCAAGGTTCCGTTTCTCTGATGACCTTTGCTCGGTGTCAATCTCGGGGAACCTGCGGCGTTTGCCCGCTGCGGCGGAACATCCCTTTCCCCCATTCGTTGCTTCGGCTGAGTCAATCCACCGATTTCAGGAGAGCGCAGAATGGCAAACACAGACGACATCACCCGGGTCTGGGATCTCGCGGAAAAAATCTCGATTGCCATGCTGGCAAGCTGGGACGGACAGAACCCGCATTCGCGCCCGATGCATGCGCATCTCGTCCGCGACGAGAATGCGTTCTACTTCCTCACTGACCGTCGGCAGCAGAAGGACGACGACATCGTGAAATTTCCGACGGTCTGTCTCGCTTTCGCGGATGTGAGTGACCAGAAGTATGTCTCGATCACTGGCGAAGCATCGGTCTCGAACGATCGCGCGAAGATCAAGGAGCTCTGGACCACATGGGCAAAGGCCTGGTGGCCGTCGGCGGACGACCCGAACATCTGCCTCCTGAAAGTCGTGCCGACGCAAGCCGAATACTGGGACACGCCGGGCAAGATCGTCAGTTCGGTGAAGATGGCGGTTGCGGCTGCGACAGGCAATCGACCCGACCTCGGCGAGAACAAGAAAGTCGCGATGCAATGATGCGCGCGCAGCTTCCGGGCGATCCACAAGGCGAGCCTCCCGAGATCCCGCCGCCGACACCCGGAAATCCCGCCGAGCCGCCGCAGGAGAATCCACCGGGCAATCCGCGCCCCGAAGTGCCGCCGCCGATGCATGACCCGGTCGCGCCCGATGCACCGCGCGAGCTTCCACCCAACGCACCGGATGAATTACCGGAACGCGGCCCGTAGACATCGCCTGTCAACCAGAAACGTTCTCATCATGCGCTGTGGTGCAGCGCAATGATGCGTGCGAATGTCGATATGATGACAGCTCTGCGCGCGCTATCTTAACGTGCATTCATTCTGGAGACGCCGATTCGCGCTGATGCGCGAAATAGTCCCTTCTGTTTTGTCTTCGCCACATTACCGCCTAATCGCTATTCACTGATCATCATTCACTTCGTTGCGACGGGCGGCAGCTTATCGGCTGCTTCGTTTTTCTTCACACCCAGAGGCCTCATGAAGAACATTCGACTCATTCTGCTGACGACGACTGCAATCGCAGCCGTTCAGTTTGCGCAAGCGCCGGCTTATGCCGAAACGCTGCCGTCATTCGTCGTCGCGCAAGCCGCGCCCGCGCCTGCCGATCCGAACGCACCGAAGGCGCCGCCGAAAGCCGCACCGCCCGCGCCTCCGAAAGCAGCGCCTGCACCGCCGCCTGCTCCGCCGAGGGCTGCACCGCCTCCTCCGCCAGCGCCGCCGCGTGCCGCACCTCCGCCGCCGCCTGCTGCTCCGCGCGCAGCACCTCCACCACCACCCGCACCTCCGAAGGCTGCACCGCCGCCGCCCCCTCCGGCGGCGCCAAGGGCTGCGCCTCCACCACCGCCAGCCGCCGCACCGAAGGCTCCGCCTCCGCCCGCAGCAGCACCAAAGGCACCTCCGCCGCCGCCTCCTGCGGCAGCCCCCAAGGCACCGCCAGCGGCTGCGCCTGCACCCACAACCGCGCCGCCACCGCCGCCGTCTGCTCGTCCGGTGCCGCCTCCGGCTCCCGGTGCCGCACCCGCGCAGCAGCGCCCGCCGAACGCGCCTCCGGTGGCACCGGGTGTGCGCGATGTCACGCCGCCGCGTCCGAATGGTGCTCCGCCGCCAGCAGGCGCAGCTCCCGGCACACCTCCGATCCCGCCGGGCGTCAGGCAGCCGGGCGCTCCCGGTGCAACGGCACCTGCAACACCAGGCGCGGCTCCGGCTGCGCCGGGCGCTGCTCCAAATGCGACGACGCCGCCCGCGCCGGGTCAGCCCCCGGCACCCGGACAGCCGGGGCCGGATGGACGTCGCGGCCAGCGTCAGGGTCCGCCTCCGGGCCTTCCCGCCGGCACGCCCGCCGCACCGGCGACCGCGCCCATCGCAGCGCCACTGCCGCCCGCACCTGCTGTGCAAGCCACACCGATCCCGGTGCAGCCCGGCATGCGTCCGGTCGGACGGATGGATGATTTCCGTGGCCAGCGTCAGGAACGGACCGAGGGCGGACGCACCGTCATCACCGAGCCGGGCCGCGTGATCGTGCGCGACCCGAACGGACAGTCGTTCGTGCGTCACAACGATGTGGACCGGTTCCGCTACGGCGCGCGTGATGTGCGTGTTGATCGTCAGGGCAACGACAGCCGCACCATCATCGTGCGCCCTGACGGCACGCAGATCATCACCCTCAACGACGATCGCGGCAACCTCCTGCGCCGCAGCCGCCGCGGACCGGACGGACGTGAAGTTGTCATCATCGACAACAGGCGGCGCGGACCCGGCATCGGTGCCGGTCTCGCAGCCGGTGTGGTCGCCGGCGCCATCGGCGGCTACTTCGTGTCGCTGCCGCCGCCAGTGCTGCGCATCCCGCAGAACCGCTACATCGTCGAGGCGGAAGACGCTTCGCCGCAGGTGATCTATGACACGATGATGGCGCCGCCGGTGGAACGCATCGAGCGTCCCTACACGCTCGATGAAATCCGCTACAGCCCGTCGGTGCGCCAGCGCATGCCGTCGATCGACCTCGACACCATCAACTTCGAAACCGGATCGTGGGAAATTCCGCCCGATCAGGCCGGCAAGCTGCAGGTGATCGCGGACGGTATCAACCGCGCCATCCAGGCCAATCCGCAGACGGTGTTCCTGATTGAAGGCCACACCGACGCGGTGGGCAGCGATGTCGACAACCTGTCGCTGTCGGACCGCCGCGCGGAATCGGCTGCGACGCTGCTGACCCAGCAGTTCGGCGTGCCTGCCGAAAACCTGACGTCACAGGGTTACGGCGAGCAGTACCTGAAGATTCCGACCGATGGGCCGGAACGCCGCAACCGCCGCGTCACGGTGCGCAACATCACGCCGCTGCTCAACGGCGGCGAGGCCAACGCCGCACCGCGCTAAGGCAACGCGACTGAGAAAAGAAAATGGCCGGGAGATTTTCCCGGCCGTTTTTGTTTCTACAGTGCTTTAGAGCGTCTCAGCCCTTGTCGCTGTCGAGCTTCGGAATGTGCGAGCCTTCGCCCGCCGAGAGCAACCCGGTCTTGGTGTAAAGATCGAGCTTGCGGCGCGTATCGGAAATATCGAGATTGCGCATGGTCAACTGACCGATGCGGTCGCCCGGCGTAAACGCCGCATCCTCGACCTTCTCCATGCTCAGCCGCTCCGGCGCATAGGTCAGGTTCGGGCTCTGCGTATTCAGGATTGAATAGTCGTTGCCGCGGCGCAGCTCCAACGTCACCTCGCCGGTGATGGCGCGCGCCACCCAGCGCTGCGCGGTTTCGCGCAGCATCAAGGCCTGCGAGTCGAACCAGCGCCCCTGATAGAGCAAGCGGCCAAGCCGCATGCCGCTGATGCGGTACTGCTCGATGGTGTCTTCGTTGTGAATCCCGGTGACGAGGCGCTCATAGGCGATGTGCAGCAGCGCCATGCCCGGCGCTTCATAGATGCCGCGGCTCTTCGCCTCGATGATGCGGTTCTCGATCTGGTCGCTCATGCCAAGACCGTGACGCCCGCCGATGGCATTGGCTTCAAGGAACAGCGCGACAGGATCGGCGAAGGTCTGGCCATTCAGCGCGACGGGCTGGCCTTCCACAAAGCGCACCGAAACTGTCTCGGCCTTGACCACGCAGTCGTCACGCCAGAACGGCACGCCCATGATCGGATTGACGATCCTGATGCCGCTGTCGAGATGTTCGAGATCCTTCGCCTCATGCGTCGCGCCGAGGAGATTGCTGTCGGTCGAATACGCTTTCTCCGCGCTCATCTTGTAGGCGAAGCCAGCGGCCTTCATGAACGCCGACATTTCCGCGCGGCCGCCCAGTTCATCGATGAACTGCTGATCGAGCCATGGCTTGTAGATGCGCAGGTCCGGATTGGTCAGCAGACCGTAGCGATAGAACCGCTCGATGTCGTTGCCCTTGTAGGTCGAGCCGTCGCCCCAGATATTGACGCCGTCCTCCTTCATGGCGGAAACAAGCATCGTGCCGGTCACGGCGCGGCCAAGCGGCGTGGTGTTGAAATAGGCGATGCCGCCGGTCGAGACATGGAATGCGCCCGATTGAATCGCGGCGATGCCTTCGTGGACGAGCTGCGTGCGGCAATCCACGAGGCGCGCCTTCTCGGCGCCGAACTCCATGGCCTTGCGCGGAATCTCGTCGTAGTCCGCCTCATCCGGCTGGCCGAGATTGGCGGTATAGGCAAACACACGCGCGCCTTTCTGCTTCATCCAGAGCAGTGCCGCGCTGGTGTCGAGCCCGCCCGAGAACGCGATGCCGACATTCTCTCCCTTGGGAAGGTTTTTCAGAATCGTACTCATGGGACTTCCCTTTGGGCAGTTTCGTTGGGCGGTTTGGGTGCGCGACAGACACGTCTGGCCAGACCGGCTTTCTATAGAAAGATTGGCGGGCCATGGGAAGGCCGCCAATCATGGCCTTCCGGCGTGTCTGCTAGGGCCGCAGGACAGATGCCGCAGGCGTCTCTGCGCCCGGCCTGATGCGCGGCGTGTCCCCGACATCGCGGCCGAGCAGTTTCTGCCGCCAGCGATAACCCGGCCATGCGATCCGCGTCAGCCACGCATCCACCCCGACATCGGTGAGCCGCGTCGAGGGCCAGCGATAGATCAGCGCATAGGCCAGCCAGATCACCAGAAATGAGGCCGTGCCCGAGAACAGCACGTCCGTGAAGAAATGGCCGCCGAAGGTAATCCGCAAACCGCCAGTAAGAAGCCCAAAGGCGGTGGCCGCAACATAAGCCAGCGGCCGCCATGCCGGCGGCGCAAGGGCCGCAGGGGCATAGGTCCAGAACGCCGTCGCGCCCTCGCCGGAGAAGAACGAACAGTTCTTCGGGCATGCGCCGCGCGGGTCCCACCACGGCTTGAAATCCAGCTTGCCGTTAAATTCGGTCACCAGCACCGGACGCGGGCGTCCCCAATAACCCTTGAAGACCACATTGGAGAGCACAATGGCCGACAGCAGCATCGTGACGATCAGGAACACCATGGCGCGGCCGGACATCATCAACGGCTTCACCGGACGGATCATCTTGACGGTGAACGCGATAATCGCCGGCATTACCATCGCCCATGCGACCCACATCGCGCCGTCGCGCGCGATCGCCGCCCACACACGGTCCTTCAGCGGAAATGTCTTCGTCGCCGCATCATAGAAATAAGACGACAGTTTCAGATCGAGTTCGGGATAGAGGCCGAACAGCAATCCGATCACCACAGACAGCGCGAGCGCGATGTAAAGTCCGGTCCGGTTCATGGCGGGGTGTTTAGCCGAGCCGGCAGGGGAATAAAAGTGGCCACCCGCCGCATTCCGGCAGGCCGGGCTGGCTGTGCTAAGGTCACGCAGACACTTTCGGGAGCACCGCCAGTTTCATGCAAAAGCCCGTTCTGGATTTCTGGTTCGATTTCGCCTCGGTCTATTCATTTCTCGCGTCCATGCGGATCGCGCCGCTGGCGGACGCAGCCGGCGTCTCTGTGCGCTGGCGGCCATTCCTGCTCGGGCCGATCTTCGCCGCGCAGGGCATGTCGGACTCGCCGTTCAACCTGTTTCCGTTGAAAGGCCAGCATATGATCCGCGACGTTCAGCGCAGCGCCGAGGAAATCGGCGTCGGTTTCCAGTGGCCTTCCACATTTCCGCAATCGGGCGTGCTCGCAAGCCGCGTCGCACTGATCGGCTTGAAGGATAGCTGGGGCGAAGATTTCTGCCGCGCGGTGTTCCATGCCGAATATGCGGAGAACCGCGTGATCTCCGAACAGGCGGTGATCGCGGATATCCTGACAAAACTGAAGGTGCCGGTGGACGCAACATTCGCAGGCACGCTGGCCGAAGATATCAAGGCAGAGCTGCGCGAAAACACGGCGGAAGCACAACAGCGCGGGTTCTTCGGTGCGCCGACATTCACGATAGCCAGCGGCGAAATGTTCTGGGGCAATGACCGGCTTGAGCAGGCGCTGCGCTGGGCGAAGAAATAATTCCGCTCGGATGGCGAACTACCGCGGCAATGGCGGCATCGGCGGAGGCGCAGGCGGCAGCGCGCGCCACGCACCGGCATTGCGGCCTGCGATGATCCAGTAGACCACTCCGCCGAGAATGCCCGCGCCGACCATCACTTCAAGATGCCGCCGCACAATGCCATTGAAGGTCATGTTCACGCTGTCGAACGGAATGAAGCCGAGATAGCAGAACAGGCCCGCCAGACCGCCGATCACCGCATAGGCGAGGATGTGGCGGATGGAGAACGCTTCAGTGATGAGTGCGAGAATGAGCGCAGGCAGCAATGCGAAGCCGCTCACCAGCACAAAGCCGAAACCGAGCACCATGTTGATGGCGCCCTGATCGATATCGAGCGAGACATCGCTCATTTCCGGGAAGAAGATCGCCCACAGCACCACGATGCTGGCGACAAGACAGGCCGCAAGAAATCCGAAGAACACAGCGAAGAGGCGTCCGATCACGGCCATGGAAGATCAGGCCCTTTGTTTTCGTGGGGATTTGGATTTGCTCTCTTCGTCATTCCGGAGCGCCGTGCAACGGCGAACCCGGAATCCACATCTGCCTTCAAAGTTGGATTCCGGGCCTGCACCCTTCGGGCGCGTCCCGGAATGACGGCGGAGAGATTGCGCCATCCCGCACCTCAATCCGTCATCGCCATGGCGCGCAACGCCTGACGCTCGCGCGCGGAGAGCTTTTCGGTTTCGGATTTCAACTGGCCGCAGGCCGCGAGGATGTCACGGCCGCGCGGCGTGCGCACCGGCGACGAATAGCCCGCGTTGAAGACGTATTCGGAGAATTTCTCGATCTGATCCCAGTCCGAGCATTCGTACTTGCTGCCCGGCCATGGATTAAACGGAATGAGATTGATCTTCGCCGGAATGCCCTTGAGCAGCTTCACCAGAAGCCGGGCATCGTCGAGCGAGTCGTTGACGCCCTTGAGCATCACATATTCGAAGGTGATGCGGCGCGAATTCGATGAGCCGGGATAGGCGCGGCAGGCGTCGAGCAGTTCCTTGATCGGATATTTCCGGTTCAGCGGCACCAGTTCGTTGCGCAACTCGTCGCGCACCGCATGCAGCGAGATCGCCAGCATGACTCCGATTTCGTCGCCGGTGCGCGCAATGTTCGGCACCACGCCGGAGGTCGAGAGCGTGATGCGGCGGCGGGAGATGCCGATGCCTTCGTTGTCCGACACGATCAGCAGCGCATCGCGCACCGCGTCGAAATTGTAGAGTGGCTCGCCCATGCCCATCATCACGACGTTGGTGACAAGGCGATTGCCGTTTGGCGTCTCGCGGTCGATCCAGTCATTCAGGCGATCGCGCGCCACCATGATCTGCCCAACGATCTCGCCAGCGGTGAGATTGCGCACAAGGCGCTGCGTGCCGGTGTGACAGAACGAGCAATTCAGCGTGCAGCCGACCTGCGATGAGACGCAGAGCGTGCCACGGTCGGTTTCGGGGATATAGACACACTCGACTTCATGCGGCCGCTCGGAAGCGTGGCCACTTGGCAGACGCAACAGCCACTTGCGGGTGCCGTCGTTGGAAATCTGTTCGGCCACGACTTCGGGCCGGTCCACAGTGAAGTGTTGCTCAAGCTCCCCGCGCATGTCCTTCGACACGTTGGTCATGTCGGCAAACGTCTGCGCGCCGCGCACATACATCCAGTGCCAGAGCTGCTGCGCGCGCATCTTGCGCTGCTTCTCGGGCACGCCGATGGCGCCAAGCCGCTCCGACAGTTCCGCGCGCGACAGCCCGACCAGCGAAGGCTTCGCCAGCGGCACGTAGGTTTCAAGCGCGGTTTTTTCGAGGACGCCTGATTCCAGAATGCTTGGCGCTTCGGTCATGGTCATATCGATACGTGTCTCGGGAAGATGGCGGCGGCACAGAGCCGCTCGCGCTGGAACCCTTGGGTCCCGTAACCCGCTATATAGAGGCAATATCGGCCAATTGCGACCGTCTTTGCGGTATGCCGGGACTACCGGCGGCACTCCTGCGCCAGCTTGTCCAGCGCCTGGGCGAGGCCCTTGAGCGGGAACGTGTCGGTTGTCTCAGTCCCCTTGGCCGAGGTGCCCTTCACCACAGCATCCGCGCCCTTGCGCAGCGCGTCCACCAGCCGGTCTTCCTCGGCGGCGTTCTTGATCCAGAGCCCGTCGCCCTGCGAATACATCGCAAAGCGCGACCCGCCGACCTCCACCGAGCCCTCGGAGCCGGGCTTCACCGGATAGCCGATCATGATCGAGACTTCGTTCGACACCTTCTCGCCCGGCCGCGTGGAGATGAAAGCATAGGACGGATCGCGCGTCCCGGGTTTACTCATTTTCGACGACGACGGCTTGGCGAGCGCGAAGCAAACCTTCTTGCCGTTCGGTGTCGCGGTATAGGCGCCCCAGGTGCCGAACTGGCCGATCAACGACGGCTCGGCATTCCCGGCAACCGCCGGTGCTGCCGGTTTGGCAGGCGCTGCGCTTTTCGAGGACTTTGCAGCGGACGGCTTTGCGGGAGCAGGTGCGGCCTTTGGCGCAGGCTTTGCGGCTTTGGACGGCGGAGTCTTGGATTGTGAGGACTGCGCAAAAGCGGCATCGGCAAAGCCGCCTGCCATCAGCGCCGCCGCCAGAACAACCATCGCTCGTTGAAAGGACATCACCAAAACCGGTTCCTTCAATATTGTGACT
>Ga0209023_10003410_pt1 | contig 19006 bp, 20 predicted proteins | sample LakOneMetagenome_FD_187468 | JGI IMG/M metagenome (GOLD analysis project Ga0209023, IMG submission 187468) | Freshwater and sediment microbial communities from Lake Erie, Canada (SPAdes) (version 2) | ecosystem: Environmental > Aquatic > Freshwater > Lentic | place: Lake Erie, Canada...
AGACGAGCGCCCCTGCCGCGCGTCCGCCAAATGCCGGGCCGAGTTCCTCGGGCCGCCCACCCTGCGCCCCCACGCCCGGAAGCAGGAACACCTGGTTCGGCATACGTGCGCGAAGCGCATCGATCCGCCCGGGTACGGTCGCGCCCACGACGGCCCCGATCGATGACAGCCCGGACCGCCCAACGCTCCCCGCCCCCCACGTGGCAACAAGATCCGCCACCGCCTCGTGCCACAACCGCCCGTCGGCCAAGGGCAGATCTTGCAGGTCGGCCGCTCCGGGGTTTGACGTGCGCACCAGGATGAACAGGCCCCTGCCGGTCTCCTGCGCGCGGGTGATGAACGGCTCCACGGAGTCGTGACCGAGCATCGGATTCACCGTCAGCGCGTCCATCGGCTCGTGCAGGAACGCGTCGGCGTACGCACGTGCCGTCGCATCGATGTCGCCGCGTTTGGCATCTGCGATCACCACCAGCCCTGCATCGGCGGCCGCCTGTGCAACCACTTCGAACACGCGAACCCCGTCCGCGCCGAACCGTTCGAAGCACGCAAGCTGGGGTTTGGCGGCGACGCAGGCCGGCCCGGCGGCGGCGATGACGTTCAAGCAGAAGGCCTCGGCCGCGGCGGCGCCCGCACCGATGCGCGCCGGGTCGGGATCGAGCCCGAGGACGATCTGGCTGTGACGGGTTTCGACGGCGGCGGAAAGACGATCGGCGAAGCTCACGGGAATATCCTCATCAAGTACGGGATGACGTGTTCATCAAGCAGGGGCAACATCACCGGCACGAGCAGTGCCGTCACCACGACGCTACCGGCGATGATGTCGGTGCGCAGTTTGAACCACCCGCCGATGACGAGCGACATCATGGCGGTCGGCATCGCGCCCATCAGCACCACCGTGCGAAGGACGTCGCCGTCGAGGCCGAATGCCCACGCGAGCCCGAATGCAAGGGCGGGCCCCACCACGAGTCGAAGTGCGGACGCCCACGCCACGTCACGCCAGGCCCGTCGCACCCCACCCCAGTCGAGCACCAAGCCCGCATAGATCATCACCAACGGCAGCACGGCGGCCCCCAAGATCCGCGCAGGCTGGTCGATGACCTCGGGGAGCGACCGCACCCCCGCCCCGTGCAGGGCGAGCCCGGCGGCCACACCCCAGATCGGTGGGAGCAAGAGGTTGCGCCACAATCGCTCTCCACTCGGGGCGTCGGAGCCCGACGCGTCTCCGAAGCGTGCGGCGAACCACATGCTGCTCGTCCAAGTGATGATTCCGGTGCTGAAGGTGTCGAACATGACGGCGGCCGACAGCGAGACCTGGCTGCCGTGTTCGGCGGCACTCGCGATGAGCGGGATCCCGAAGAAGCCGGTGTTGCCGACCGCGCTTGCCACGATCAGGGCACCGGTGGAGCGCCGATCGACCTTGCGTGCCCGGGCGAGCCAATACGCGATGGTCACCATGATCACGTGCGACACCAGTCCCACGACCGGCGCCAGGACCATGCTGGCGTCGAAGTGATTCACGATCATCGCTCGGAACACGAGCGCCGGAAGCGCCGCGTAGATCACCACACGCACCAGGTGATGCCCGGCGTCGCGTGGCAGCACGCCGAGATGGCGAAGCAACCAGCCGAGCAGAATGATGATGAGCGCGGCGAATGCGGTGGAGGTCACGTGGTTCGATCGGGTGGTGGTGCGACACGCTTGCCGACTGTGGCACCACCCATACCGTCGCTCCCGTGTGGAGGTCGGCAGGTCGCGGCAACAGGCGAGGGTCGTCGGCCATCTTAAGTCCTGGCCGAACCAAATGCCGTGACGGACGGACTCAATCCGTGGCGGCGACCAACGATGTCGTCGCTGCCGCCACTTGGGCGCGCCCGTCGCGCTTTGCGGCGTAGAGCGCCTCGTCGGCGCGACGCATCAGATCGTCGCCCGACTCGCGGTGGTCGTTCAGCGTGGCGACCCCGACACTGGCCGTGACGACCCCGGCCACGCCAAAGGGCCGTTCGTTGAGCACACGCAGCGCACGCAGTGCGATGCGTGCGGCATCGTCATCCCCGACTCCCGGCATCAACCAGGCAAATTCGTCCCCGCCGAGGCGCGCAAGGATGTCGTGTGCCCGCCCTTCGGCGGACAGACGGCGCGCCACCTCGACGATGACGTCGTCACCGACCGCGTGGCCGTAGGTGTCGTTGACATCCTTGAAGTGGTCGACGTCGACCACGACGACGGACAGTGGCGTGCCCAGATTGTGGGCCTCGCCGACCTTCTCGCCGAGATGGCGATCGAAATCACCCCGGTTGCGCAAACCGGAGAGTGCGTCTGTTGCTGCACGGTGGGCAAGCTGACGCGATCTGCTCCGCTCGGCGGTGAACCGTCCAGCAAGCAGCGCGATCAGCCCACCGAAGATCACGACGATCAGCCAGGTGCCGACCCGCGCGTCACGGCGTGCCGCCGCCGCACGGCGTTCAGCGACGCCGTCGACGGTTGCCAGTGCGCCGTCAAGCGTGAACCACGCCATGTACGGCCCCGATGACAGGGGATTTGCGGAATTCGCGAGCGTGCCCTGCGACCGGTCGATTTCTTCGACGAATCGCGTCGCCGCATCGCGAACGTCGCCCGTCACCATGTGATCGTCGATCAGTGATGCGAGCCGTTCCAGATTCAGCTGCAGGTCCGCCAACGTGGACGTGTTGAGGGGAGCCATCGTTCGCCCCACCGCCGGGCGTTGGGATTCCATCAGGGTGAGTGCGGCGAGCGCGGTCGTGTCCAGACGGATTTCGGTGATGGCCGTCTGCGCCATGCGACTGCGTTCCAGACGCTGTTGCAGGGCGGAGAGACCAAGGGTCGCGGCCACACCGACGGCGACCGCGATGAACAGGAACAAGATGAGGCCGCGAATACGGGCAGGACCGGCTGTCTCAAACGACCCCTGCTCAGTATTTCGTTGCGCCGTCATTCAAGATTTATCGGCGCGCGACGGGACGAACCTGAGAAATCCCACAATTTGCAAACGAGTCCTCGCTCAGCCCGGCGTGGCGCGTGTGAGTCCGCGGCCTGAAATGCACTGCGGGGGCCAGATGGCCCCCGCAGGTCCCGCATCGACCGAGGGTCGATTTACATCATTCCGGGCATTCCGCCGCCCATGCCGCCGCCCATTGCCGCTGCGGCCGCCATGGGGTCATCGCCGGGCTTGTCGACGACAAGGCACTCGGTGGTGATGATGTTCTTCGCGATCGACGCGGCGTTCTGCAGCGCCGAACGGGTGACCATCGCCGGATCGATGATGCCGGCCTTCACCAGGTCGATGTACTCGCCCGAGTCGACGTTGAGGCCCATTCCGGCCTTCAGGTCGCGGACCTTGCCGACGACGACCGAACCCTCAAGGCCGGCGTTGTTGGCAAGCTGACGAAGCGGCTCCTCGAGCGAACGGCGGATGATCGCCGCGCCCGTTGCCTCGTCACCGGTGAGCTCGAGCTTGTCGAGGCCCTTGACCGCGTTGACAAGTGCCACACCGCCACCCGGCACGATGCCCTCCTCGAGGGCTGCACGGGTTGCCTGGAGGGCGTCCTCCACACGGTGCTTCTTCTCCTTCATCTCGGTCTCGGTGGCAGCGCCAACCTTGACCACAGCCACACCACCGGCAAGCTTCGCAAGACGCTCCTGCAGCTTTTCCCGATCGTAATCGGAATCGCTGGTCTCAAGCTCGGTCTTGACCGTGGCGATGCGCGACTTGATCTCGTCGGGGTCGCCGGCGCCATCGATGATGGTGGTGAAGTCCTTGCCGACCACGACGCGACGTGCACGACCAAGCTGCGCGATCTGCGTGTTCTCGAGCTTCAGACCCATCTCCTCGGAGATCTGCTCGCCACCGGTGAGGACCGCGATGTCTTCAAGAAGACGCTTGCGACGATCACCGAAGCCCGGGGCCTTGACCACGATGCCGGTGAACGTGCCGCGAAGCTTGTTCACGATGAGCGTGGCAAGCGCCTCGCCCTCCATGTCCTCCACGATCATGAGCAGCGGCTTGCCGGTCTGAATGACCTGCTCAAGGACCGGAAGCAGGTCCTTGATCGCGCTGACCTTGCCACCGTGGGCAAGGATGTACGGATCATCGAGGACCGCTTCCTGGCGCTCCTGGTCGGTGATCATGTACGGCGAAACGTAGCCACGGTCGAACTGCATTCCCTCGGTGAACTCGAGCTCCATCCCAAAGGTCTGGCCCTCTTCGACGTTCACGACGCCGTCCTTGCCGACCTTCTCGATGGCGTCGGCGATGATGTCGCCGATCTCACGATCACGGGCGGAGATCGTCGCAACACGTGCGATGTCTTCCTTGCCTTTGACCGGGACCGCAACCTTGCCGATGGCCTCGACAACGGCGTTGACGGCCGCTTCGATACCGCGCTTGAGCCCCATCGGGTTTGCGCCGGCGGCAACGTTCTTGACGCCTTCACGCACGATCGCCTGAGCGAGCACGGTGGCGGTGGTGGTGCCGTCGCCTGCGATGTCGTTGGTCGCGGTGGCGACCTCACGAACAAGCTGTGCACCCTGATTCTCGAACGGATCGTCGCACTCGATCTCACGGGCGATGGTCACACCATCGTTTGTGACGGTCGGCGCGCCGAACGGCCGCTTGAGGACGACGTAGCGTCCCTTCGGGCCGAGGGTGACCTTGACGGCGTCGGCGAGAATGTTCACGCCGCGCTCGAGGGCCTTGCGGGCGTCCTCGTGAAACTTGAGTTCCTTATGCGGCATGGATTAGACCGCCTTCGCCAGGATGTCCGACTCCCGAAGGATGAGGAGATCCTCGCCGTCGACGGTCACATCCGTGCCGCCGTACTTCGAGTAGATGACTTCGTCACCGGCGACGACGTCGAGCGGCACGCGCGTGCCGTTCTCCCAGCGACCCTCACCGACGGCGAGCACGGTGCCGCGAAGCGGCTTCTCCTGCGCGGTGTCGGGAAGGACGATTCCACTGGCCGTAACTTCCTCGGCCTCGATCTGACGCACGACGACGCGGTCGCCAAGAGGTGTCAACCCCATCAAACGCTCCTTGGTTTGGCACTCATACCCTTTGAGTGCCAAACCTTAGCGGATGGGGATGCTCGGCGCTACCTGCCTGCATGTTTGGCACTTCCCTCGCGGCGCGGCGCTCCCCCGACGGTATGAATTGTGTATGAGGTGCCCGGCACCAGAGGGACAAATCGTCAATCGAGCCGTGCCGGTGAGCCAGTCGCCGCTGACACGGCGGTACCCGAAGGTATGAATTGGGTATGAGGTGCCCGGCACGAGGGGGACAAATCGTGAGCAGCGCAACTACTTCGTCGCGCGCAGCTTCCCCACCAACGCCCGCAACTTCTGCATGCGCGCGATCTCGGCATTCAACGGCGCGATCACGAACTGGTCGCCCACCTCACGAGTGCGATCGACCAGGACCGATCGGACCCGTCGACGCTCCCTGGCCGCCCCCGCGTTGACCCCGAGGCGCGCGATGAACGCCACCACTAGACCAACAGCGACGCCGCCAAGCACCATCAACGTGGGCGCCGGCCAACCATGCCACTTCCACAGCGGCGGATCGGGAATCGCAAACCACTTCAGCACGAACAGGATGGCCAGCCAGATCAGCCCGGCGGCCACCACGGCGGCAAACAGCCACTGCACGGCGTTCACCGCTCGCCACCAGCCCGGACGGTTGTCGGCGATCCCCGCCGACCCGACGGCGCGGTCAAGCCCGTCGATCAAGTCCGGGTTGTCAGGATCGGCGGTGGCACGCAGACGCTCCCGCCACGTGTCCGGCAAGCCGTCCGCACTCGAGGTGATCAACTCCGCGATCGCCGTGGTGACCCCGGCCTTGGCCACAGGATTGTCGAGTTGCACGCTGGTACGCCGTGGCGCCGCCGACGAGATCGCGCCCTTCACCTTCTCGAGGCCCAAACGGCGAAGCGGATCCGGACGCAGCTTTGCGACCCAACGAATGAACGGCCAGCCGACGGCGGCGTTGCCGTTGTAGCGGTGCGAGGCGCCTGCCGCAGCTGCAAGTCCGGGGGCACCGACCACACCCGCAAGCGCATCCGCCAACTGGTCGCGGGCGCCGTCACTCACGGGTTGCGGGTCGCGCGCTCCGGTCGACGCAACCAAGTCGGACGCGACCCAGTCCACGTCCGCGGCAATGCGCTGCACCGTCGCACGATGCTCCGCCACACGCGCCGCAAGCTCCGAGCGCAGTTGGTCGATCCCCTCGCCGGTCAGCGCCGACGCCGGAATGATGCGAACGTTCGTCAAACCGTCCTGCGTCAGCAGCTTGCCCAGGTGTTCCACGGCACTCGGACGCTGAGCCTCGGGAATGCGGTCCATCTGGTTGAACACCACCAGTGTGACCGCGGCATGCCCGCCGAAACGCTTCAAGTAACCGTCATGCAGTGCGGCGTCTGCGTACTTCTGCGGGTCCACCACCCAACAGAAGATGTCGACCACCTCCACCAGACGATCCACCTCGGCCCGATGGGCCTCGGCGAACGAGTCATGGTCGGGCAGGTCCAACAGCACGAGCCCCTCCATGGCCGGATCGGGGTGGATGTGGCGACTTGGCACCTGCAGCCAGTCGAGCAACCCGTCGGCGGACTCGCCGCCAAAGGTGACGGCTTCAGCCGTCGAGGTCGTCGGCCGCCGTACACCGCTTCGCGCGATCTGCGCGCCCGCGATGGCGTTGAACAGCGACGACTTGCCGCTACCGGTGGCACCCGCAAGCGCAACCACGGTGTGCGACGTGCCGTGCTCCAAACGCACCGACGATCGATCGACGAGCGCCTGCGATCGCTCCAACGTCTGTGCCGACACGAGGCCGTCGCCAAGTTCGTTGATCTGCGCGAGCGTCGCGATACGTTCGCGAATCGGATCGATGGCGCTCATGCCCGTGCCGCCTGAACGGCATCGATCGCGACCTTCAACCGGTCGGCGTCGCCCTCGTTGTCCTCACCGAGCAGCGCCTCGTAGCGCTGCCACTCACCCATCGCCAGTTCGTCGATGCGGCGATCAAGATCCACCCGCGCCTTGTCGGCCAGTGTCCGCACCGCCTGGTCGCCAAGGAGCGCCTCCAGCAGTTTCTGACCGACCACCGAACCGCCACCGGCGATGGCCACCTCGGCTCCGGTCAGGCCGCCGGTATGGGCGAACACCCCCACCATGAGCACGGCCGCCAGGCCGTTGACGCCATATGACAAGGCGCGAGCGGCGCCCTTCTTGCCGGCACCCTCAGCCCGAAGCAACTCCACGAGCCCGGCCTGCCAGTCACGCACCAGACGCGCACTCGCATCGTTCAAGCCGGGGGACGGTTGATCCAGGCCGGCCGGCGCGTTCGCAAGCAGCTCATGCCCGGCCGGATGGTCCCGCCAGGCGGCGTACGCCTGCTGAGCGGCCTCGGTCAGTCGCGCCCGCACGAGGGTGTCGACGCCGCTTTCCACGGCACCCTGGAAGTGATCCGACGCCGTCTTCTTGCCGGTGATCGTCGACGTGATCTTGTCGCGAAGGCGCCCCAGGGTCGACTGCAAGGACCGCAGCAGCTCGCCGTTGCCCACCAGCTCTTGCCATCGTGCCAGGACCTCGCCACGCAGCACGGACCCGTCGCGCACATCGGTCGCGATGTTCTCGGCGGCCGCGTCGTAGGGCCCTTTGGCGCGTTGCATCAGATCCTGCATGCCGCGGGCCTGCTCCTGCGCAGCCACCTGCACCGTCCCTGCACGCACCAACAGATCCGAAAGCGCACCGTTCAAGCTCTGACGAACGATCCGGGCACGCGCTTCATGGTTGGTGGCGAGCGACGTCAACCAGCTGCGAAGGGACTGCACCGCGACGGTCGGGATGTGGCCGTCCGTCAGCGGCTGCTCCTCGACGCCGATCACTTCCACGCCCTGGAGTCCGTTGTCCTGCAGGTGCTGTTTCAGATCGGCGGTGACTTCCCCGAGTGCGCCGCGCGGCACCCGGTTGAGGACGACCACCAATGCCGTGCCCCGGTCACGGGCCGTGTGCAAAAACTGCCACGGCACCGCGTCGGCATAGCGAACGGCGGTGGTGACGAACACCCACATGTCCGCAGCTGCAAGCAGTTCCGCCGCCAGCTGACGGTTGGAATCGACCACCGAATCGATGTCCGGCGCGTCGATCAGCGCGAGTTCCTCGCCCAAGGCGCTGCTTGTCACCAGTTGAATCTCGTTCGTGCCCGCGGCCGATCCACCCTGCACCCGCGCCAGGCCGGGCAGGATGCGCGGCGTGTCGAACCAGTGCAGCGAGTTCGGGTGGCAGATCAGCACCGGCGCGCGAGTGGTGGGGCGAAGCACCCCGGGGACGGTGACGTCCTCACCCACCACGCTGTTGACGAGCGTCGACTTGCCCGCGCCGGTCGACCCGCCCATCACCACGAGCGCCGGAGCGTCAAGATTCGACAAGCGCGGAATGATGTAGTCCCGAAGCTCTCCGGACGCGGCGCGCGCCGTGGCGGCACCGTCGGCCGCAGAGCCCAGAGCCAAGGGGAAGTCGACGCCGTCGAGGGCGCGTTCCAGCTCCTGGACTGCGGCGATCAACGCGTCGTTGGCGGCGCCTGCAGATTCGGTCGTCGGCATCCTTCGCAGACTACTTCAGCGACGGGTACTCGATGACCTCGCTGAAGTGGATCACCGACACCTCGTCGTCCATGGTGATCTCACGGGCGTAGATGTGCGACAGAAAGTGGATGGTGTCCTCGACCAGGCGGAATTCCGGGTTGTCCCGCTCGATCTCGCGCTGGGTGAGCTCACGGATCGGCTTGTGGTCGACCTGGTCGATAATCGCTGTGAAGATCTTCTGGCGGGGTCCGTGGCGATGCCCCACCGTGACCCACACGAGCTGGCCCTTCTTGTACTTGTGGCGCTTGTCGCCCAAACGAATGGTCGCGGTCTTGCGGCCTTTTCGCAATTGATCGACGAACAGTGGCGAGTAAAAGTTGAGGGCAAACACGTGGGCACTCCGTTGAACGTTCAGTATCGAGAACTCGTACCCTCCACGTTCGCCGCGTCGGGACAAAGCCCTTGCGCCTCACCCGCCGCGCAGATACGCCTCCGCGCGCCCCAAGACGTCGCGCTCACCGTCGTACGACAGCACTCCGCGCGCCTTGCTCAGCGGCACGAACCGCACGCCATCGACCTCGTCGTTGAAGTTGCGTGGCGAACCTGACCGGTAATCGAGCAGAAAGAAGTCCACCCGCTTTGAGATGCGTGCGTGTTGGCGCCGGGAGTAGAACCAGTATTGGATGGTTCCGAGGTCGGCGCGCACCCTGGTGCGCATCCCCGTTTCCTCCCACACCTCACGCACTGCGGTCACTGCAGACGTCTCGCCAGCCTCGATATGGCCCTTTGGAAGCGCCAGCACCTGACCGTCGTTCACCTCGATCATCCCCACGAACGTTTGACGGCCAACGGGGATCAGCACCACGCCGCCCGCCGAATGTTCATGAATGACTCGTGCCACGGCAAAAGCCTACGCGGCAGCGACCCGACGCGGGCCCCTCGAATCCGAAGAAATTGCGTTTGGCGAACACGGTTCCCCGCAATAAGCTGATGGGGTTTACGTGCCGTCTGTCGGAGAGTTGGCGGCGCAACTGATCGAATCCACCGAACCGTCGGAGGAACGTGTTTTGAGCAAGGCCACCGCCCTGATGGACAACAGCCCGTATGGGCCCCGACCGGAATTCAGCGGCAGCGGGGATTTCTACACCGAGCTCAAACACCGCGTGAACGAATTCGTCTCGGAGCCCACGCGCGCCGCCAAGGCCAGACGGGCGCTTCATCGCAAGGCCGCTGTGCTGTTCACCTGGGCTGCGGGCTCGTGGTACCTGCTCATGTTCCAGTCGCACACCTGGTGGCTGGCCGTGCTGTGGGTCGTATCGCTTGCACTCGCGATCGCCGGAATCGGATTCAGCGTCGTGCACGACGCCAACCACGGAGCATGGTCGGCAAATCCGCGGGCAAACCGCGCCATGCGCTGGGCGTTCGATCTGATCGGTGGCAGTTCGTACGTGTGGCGGATGAAACACAACGTGTTGCATCACACGTACACCAACGTGGCGGGTATCGACGACGACATCGAGGTCCTGCCCCTTGCACGTTTCGCTCCTGAACAGCCGCGCCGCTGGTTCCATCGCTTCCAGCACATCTACCTCTGGCCGATGTATGGGCTTGTGGCGCTCAAGTGGCACACGTCGGGCGACTTCGAGAGTCTGATCGGCGGCCACATCTGCGAAACCCCGATCGCGTGGCCAAAGGGCAAGGACCTGGCCGGCTTTTGGATCGGCAAGGCGGCGTTCTTCACCTGGTCGCTGTTCATCCCGTTGATGTTCCACGCCTGGTGGCAGGTCGTCGTGATCTACGCCGTCGGCTCGTTCGTGCTCGGTCAGACGATGACGGTCACCTTTCAGCTCGCCCACTGCGTCGAGGAGGCCGAGTTCCCAAGCCGTGCGCAGCTGCACGAGCAGGGCAAGGTCGACTGGGCTCGCCACCAAGTCGAGACGACGGTCGACTTCGCGCAGCGCAACCCGTTCCTGACCTATTACATGGGTGGGCTCAACTTCCAGATCGAGCATCACCTCTTCACCAAGGTGTGCCACACCCACTATCCGTCGATCGCACCGATCGTGCGCGAGGTGTGCGAGAAGTACGGCGTTCACTACTCGGCGCATCCGACCATCTGGAAGGCGATCTCGTCACATACACGGTGGTTGTACCGGATGGGCCATCAAGAGATGGCACCCGCCTCCTAACGCGACAGGCATCGGCACGCGCCCACGAGGCGCGCGGGCCAATTCGTCGGCGCCGGCGGCAGGGAACCGGTCCAAAAACACGTGTGGGGAGCACTTGGCTCCCCACACGCACCAGTGCGATGAGCGGGCGGTTACTTGCCGCCGAACAGGCGCTTCAGGGCCGCGATCAGACCGCGTCCCTTCTCCTCGAGCTTGTCCTGGTACTCGGGCAGGTTCTCGCGGATCTTGGCGAGGTCTTCCTTCAACTCCGTTGCGGCCTCGTTGGCCTTGTCACGCAAGTTGTCGACGACTTCGCTGACCTTCTCGGACACCTGGCCCTCACCGGACCCGTCGCCCTTGCCGACCCACTTGTCGAGCGCTTCCCAGCCGGTCTTGCCACCGCCCGAAGCCGCTTCAGCGGTTGCACCCGACGCGGCTGCGCCAGAGCCTCCGCCGACCCACTTCTCAAGCGCTTCCCAGCCGGTCTTGCCGGCGGCAGGAGCAGCAGCAGGAGCCGCAGCGCCACCAGATCCACCACCAACCCACTTCTCAAGCGCTTCCCAGCCGGTCTTGCCGGCGGCGGGAGCAGCAGCATCAGCAGACGCAGCAGCGGCATCGGATCCACCGCCAACCCACTTATCGAGCGCTTCCCACCCAGTTGGGGGTGCACCACCGGCAATCGGCGGAAGGAAACGCGTACGGCGAATTGAGCGGCTCATCGTCACCTCGGGCACAGGGGCAGGAGTTGTTGGAGGAACAACAGGAACGTTTGTACCTGTTGTCGCGAACCTACCCGCGAGACCACGATGCGTCAAGGACCGGCCACGAGAATCCGGTAACTCTCGCGCCGAGAGGGAGAAAACAGAGGATTGACGGCACAACCGGCGTCATCCAGGTGGCGGCAGTCGCGGAATCGGCACTGCCCGCGCCCTTCCCGGACCTCCGGATAGGCGTCACCGACATCCTCGATGTCAAGTGGCGGAAGAAAGAGCGACCGCACGCCCGCCGTGTCGACGACCCATCCTCCGCCAATCAGCGGAATCTGCCTCGGATCGCTGGTGGTGTGTCGACCACCGATTTGCTCACTGACCGCGCCGACGGCACGATCGACCCCGGTGAGTCGTCGCGTCAGGGTCGATTTGCCGACGCCTGATTGTCCGACGAGCGCAGCCACACGACCATCGATGGTGGCGCGAAGTTCCTCAACGAACGCCTCGTCCTTCGCGCAGCCCACATGCACGTCAAATCCGAGCGAGCGGTAGAGATCGCTCAACGCGTCACGCACGGCAGCGTCGGCCAGGTCGGCCTTCGTCAACACGATCACCGGCGCCAGATGACCCACGAACCCGGCGACCAGGTACCGATCGATGAGCGTCGGGCGCGGTGGGGGACTGTGGAGCGACTCGACGATCATCAACAGGTCCGCGTTGGCCACGATGGGCCGACGCGGACCGTCGATTCCGTGTGCGCGCTCCAACAGCGTCTCACGCGGCAAAATCGCAGTGATCACACGCTCGTCGCCCACGATGCGCCACTCGACCCGGTCACCGACCACCAATGGGCGGCCGGGCGTGCGCGGATCGATCCGCGCCTCGAAGATCGCATCGTCGTGCGTCACCGTCGCCGTCGGCCCTGAGACGCGCAGGACCTGCGGCGACGCGACGACCTTCATCGGTGGCAGATCAGGGAAGCGTGATCCCCGGAGTCATGTCGGGAACCTCGACCGTTGACGGAACCAGCGCACGCAGGTCCTCCGGAGTGCCGGTCAGGATCGGGAACGTGCCGAAGTGGCCCGAGATGACCTGCGAGACACCCAGAAGACGCACGGCATGCGCGGCCTGGCGCGGCCCCATTGTGAAGTGGTCGCCGATGGGCAACACGGCCACGTCGGGCTTGTAGATCTCCCCGATCAGGGCCATGTCACCAAACACATCCGTGTCGCCCGCCTGGTAGACCACAAGGCCGTCGGGAAACTCGATGACAAAGCCGGCCGGATCGCCACCTTCCACCAAGTGGTCGCCCTCGAGCAAACCGCAGGAGTGAACGGCCTGCACCATTGTCACGCGACATCCGGCGACTTCGACCGTACCGCCCATGTTCATCTGGATGACGTTCTTGCAGCCCTGCGCCTCGAGCCAGGCGCCGCATTCGAACACCGCGACGGCATGCGCTCCGGTCTGCTTGATCGTCTCGACGGCATCGCCGACATGGTCGAAATGCGCATGTGTGATGAGCACTGCGTCCAGGGGCCATGGGTTGTGCAGCTCGGCTGGTGCCGAGGGATTGCCCTTGAGCCAGGGGTCGACCATGATGCGCCGCCCCTCTGAGGTTTGCCACAGCCAGGTGCCGTGACCGATCCATGTGACGCGATTGCCTCTGAGATCCATACCGTGTTCCAGACCTTTAGTGCATTTTCCGAAGTCTAATTGTCCGCGCCGAAAAAGGGATACGGGTGTTTCGCCGAGCGAGACCGCATCCGTGCGCCACGCGTCGTGTGACCACGAGCGTACTCGCCTGGACCGGTGAGCCCAAACGCACCACGATTTCGGCAGCTATTGCGGGGCCTCGCCCATGATGTCGGCCGCTGTGAACAACGACACGAACGGCGCGCCACCAAGTACATGTTCGACGTTCTCGCGCCCACCCTCCTCGCGATCGATCACAACCATCGCCGCGACGACCTGTGCACCGGCCGCGCGCGCCTTGTCGATGGCAAGCAGGACCGATCCCCCCGTCGTCATCGTGTCGTCCACGACCACGACCGGAGTGCCCTCCTCGATGAACGGGCCTTCAATCCAATTCTGCAGGCCGTACTTCTTGGCCTCTTTGCGCACGAAGAACCCGGTCCAGTGATCGCCGGCGGCGAATGCGGCCGCGGTGATCGCACAGATGAACGGGTCGGCTGCGCTGGTGGGACCGCCGATTGCCAGCGGGGCGAATGCGCGCAACTGCTCGTAGCCGAGGCGTCCGGCAAGCGCCGCACCCTCAGGGTCGAGCAGCACCTGGCGGGCATCCCAGTAATACGAGGAGCGCTTGCCCGAGGCCAAAATCACCGACTCGCGGATCAGTGCGCGGTCGTGAAGCAGGGTTTTGAGGCGTGCACGTGTCTGTTCGCTGTCCATTGGCCGCGATGCTACGCGACGGTTCGCAAACGAGCCTGCGGGCCTCAAACCACCCGCGATATGGGACGACGTGCAGGCTCAGGCGCCGGGGCGCAAGCCGGTGCCCTCGCAGCAGGCGCAGCGCACCCACATGAGTTCGCCGGTCGGATCGCCGCGCAGCGGCTCCAGGTACTGGCCGGCACCGAGGCACAGTCCGCACACGCCGGGCGTCTGCGGCGACATGACGCGCGCCGGACGCCGGGTCTTGTTCGTCGAGGGGTCGTGTGGGATGGACATGGGGAAACCCCCTTCTCGATCACGGCGCAATCGGCGCCTACTGTGTACGTATCGGCACGTACTTGCGCGATCTGAGACCCTTTAACAGCATTTATACGAGAGGACGTTTCCGTTGGTCGCAATCACCCCAACCCCCACGCCGAACCCGAACGCGCTGAAATTCCAGCTCGATCGGCCGGCAACCGACCGCCGAAGCGAGACCTTTCGCGCCGGATCGGACCCTGCGGACTCGCCGCTGGGGGCACGGATTTTCGCGCTCGGCGGTGTGACGAACGTGTTTCTGACCGCCGACTTCGTGAGCGTCACGATCGATGACGCCGCACAGTGGGGATCCATGCTGCCCACGATCACATCCGTCATCGAGGAGCACTTCGGCGAATGAGCAGCTCAACCGGACTTCTGTTCAGCTACGCCATCGGCTTCATTTTCGCGCTTGGCGGAATCGCGTTCATGATCTTCCTCGACGAGCGCCGCTTCCTGTTTGGCGTGCCCTACCTCATCCTCGGTCTGCTGCTGCTCTACGGCGTCGCCCGCAGCCAGCGTCGGCGCGGATCGGAACCAGCCGACGACGATCACACACCGGGTGAATAGCCGGGGCTGATCGGCCCGAAATGCGGTGTGGCCGCGGTCAACGTCGACTCGCGGCCACACACGATCCTTCACACGGCGGGAATGTCCCGCGCATGGACTACTTCTTCAGGACAACGCCCTGATCGGTCGCCGAGACGACCTCCCAGCCTTCGGCCGAACGCGCGTTGAGCGCAGCGGCGTCGACCTTCTCGACGATGTACTGCGTCGGCTCTGCGGCCTTGGCTTTCATCATCTTGGACGCGGCCTTCATCACGAGGAACAGCACGAACGCCGTGATGATGAACATGATCAGTGCATTGATGAAAAGACCGTAGGTGAAGACGGACTTGTTGATCGTGAACGTCTTGTTCGCGAAGTCCGGCGTACCGCCGACCGCGCCGATGATCGGCGTGACGATGTTCTTGGTGAACGCGGAGACGACCTCTGCGAATGCCAGGGCAAGGACCAGCCCGATGGCGATCTCAAGAAGGTTGCCCTTCATGATCCAATCTTTGAATTCCTTGAGCATGCAAATGCCCCTTTCGGTGTGGAGAGACGCGTGGAACATACCCACGGCGGTCGGCGGGTAAACCCGCGACACCGGGGCAGTTGCGCGGATGTCACCCCACGGCCCGAGTGGCACCGAGCTCATGTGCGCACTCCCGCCGGAAGCACGCGAGGACCTGCGCAACCGCCTCTTGCGGGGTGTCCACAACCTCCAAAAGATCAACATCTCCAGGGGAGATGTACGGGCCGGCGACGAGTGCGCTGATCCATTCCAGGAGCGGTCCCCAGTATGCGCGTCCGACCAGGACCACCGGGAAATGCTCCACCTTGCCCGTCTGAATGAGGGTGAGCGCCTCGAACAGTTCGTCGAATGTGCCGAATCCGCCGGGGAAGATCACAAATCCCTCCGACGCCTTGACGAGCATCACTTTGCGCGCATAGAAGTGGTGGAACGTCTCCTCCAAGGTGACGTAGGGATTTGCCTCCTGCTCGTGCGGAAGGACGATGTTGAAGCCAACCGACCTGCCACCGCGGTCGGTCGCCCCACGGTTGGCCGCCTCCATCACACCCGGACCGCCGCCGGTCACCACGGCGAAGTCCTCTTCGACGAGCAACCGGCCACATTCGCGCGCGCTCTCGTAGACCGGGTCGCCGTCGCGCACCCGGGCGGAGCCGAAGACGGTCACCCCCGGTTTGCCGATCTTCGCCACCGCGTCAAACCCTCGACGAAACTCCGCCGCGATCGCATCCACGGCATCGGTTGCCGCCTCGGTGCGCCGAAGCACCCGTCTGTCGTCCATCATTGCTCCTCAGGTCGCGTGGCTGCGGGCGGCTCATGCGGAAAGATCAAGGTGAACGTGGTTCCGGCACCCAGTTCGGAATCCAACCTGATTTCAACGCCAAGCAGGTCGGCGACCCTCCGAACAATGGCAAGTCCCAGTCCGCTGCCGCCATCGGTACGCGCCCGCATGCGATCGACGCGGTAGAGGCGATCGAAGATCCGCTCCCGATCGGCGTCTCCGATCCCGACTCCCGTGTCCTGCACGGCGAGCGTGTTCTTGCCGTCACGATCGCCGACGGTGATCGTCACATGCCCACCGGACGGGGTTGCGTTGATGGCGTTGGTCACGAGGTTGGCCAGGATGGTGTCGATGTGCGTGGCGTCCGACGCCACGACTTCTGTTGCACCCACCACCTGCAAGGACACACCCCGCTCCGACGCGAGTGAAGCGAACCGGGTGGCGGCGCGCTCCGCCACCGCCAGCAAGTCGACCATCGAGACGTCCAGCTCGCTCGCAAGGTCGAGCAACGTCAGATGGCGCAGGTCGGACACGAGGACGCTCAGCCGGTTCGCCTCCTCGGTGATGAAGTGCGCGGCCTCCGCCCGGTCCTCGTCGGTGGTCGCCGTTCCATCGGTGAGTGCGTCGGCGAACCCGTGGATGGCGGTCACCGGGGTGCGAAGTTCATGGGCGATGTCCGCGAGAAGCCGCCGTTGACGCGTATCCGCCTCCTCCAGATGGCCCGCCATTCGGTTGAAGGCGCGCGCCACACGACCGAGCTCATCATCCGATTCAGTCGCGCGAACACTGGGATCGCCGGCCGCAATCGCTTCGGCGACGCCCGCAAGTTGGCGGGTCTGACGCACAAGGTGGCGCGTCAAACTTCCTGCGAGCACCCAAACGCCCACCGCCGCCAGCGCGACAAGCGTGAGCAGCAGGGCGAACGCCGACCGTGGGAACTTGCCGATTTCCGCCTGTCGGGCCATCCGTACCGTCACATCCCCGGAACGCGCACTCACCACCACGTCCTCGCGCACCAAGGGCACGACGTTCACGAACAACCCCGGCTTCGTCGGCCAGCGAACCACCAGACGCGTCTTCACCAGGTAGCGCGCCGCCAGATATGCGCGATCGAGCTTCTGATCGACGGGAGCCGCACTCACGTCGTCCGCGATCAGCTGCGCCTGGGATTGCAGTGACCGCTCGGCATTGTCGAGCACCCGCCGGTCGATCGCCTGGCGAATCAACTGCTGCCCGGCGGTACTCGCGAGCGCCACCACCGCAATGGCCAAGGCGATGCGCCCCTGCAGCGTCGCCGGGGACCGCAGCCACCTCGGGCGGGTCATGCGACGTCTGGGTCGACCTTGTACCCCACGCCGCGCACGGCAACAAGACCGTCCCACCCCTGCAGCTTGCGTCGGATGTTGGCGATATGCACGTCCACCGTCTTCCCGCCGATCGGGTTCTGGTACCCCCAGACCTTCTCCAGCAGGCGTTCTCGGCTGTACACCGTCCGCGGGTGGCCGGCGAGTTCGGCGAGCAGGTCGAACTCAAGGCGGGTGAGCGCGACCTCCTCACCGTTGAGCAGGGCCCGTCGGCTCTCGAGCTCGAGTGAGAGTCCACCGGCGGTGAGGGTGCCCTGCACCTCATGCGGCGCGCTGATGCGACGAAGTACGGCACGCACGCGCGCCACGAGTTCCCGGCCGGAAAACGGCTTGGTGACGTAGTCGTCGGCGCCGTGCTCCAAGCCGGCGATCCGGCTTTCCTCGTCGTCCATCGCCGTCACCATGATGATCGGCACGTATCCGTTGGACTCGCGAATACGGGAACAGACGTCGAGTCCACCGATCGTCGGCAGCATCAGATCGAGGAGCACCAGGTCGATTCCGCCCAGGCGGAGCTGGTCGAGCGCTGATTGCCCATCGGCCGCTTCGGCCACGGTGTAGCCCGCTTCAGCGAGGTACATCCGCAGCAACCGACGAATTGAGCGCTCGTCGTCGACGACGAGGATGTGTCCGCGACTGGACATGATTGGCAGTATGGCAGCCCGAGAGGTTGATTCCTGGACCAGAAACCCATACGGTTTCACACCGCGGCGGGATAGCTCAGTTGGTAGAGCACACGACTGAAAATCGTGGTGTCCCCAGTTCGAATCTGGGTCCCGCCATTCTTCTGCTGTAGCCGGTACGGACGGCCCAAGATGACCGTCCAAGACTCCCCCGGCCTGCGCTGCCCGATACCATCCGTGTCGCTTTGGCTGAACGGTTCACAGCACGATGCATCTGATCTCCGTCGGATTGTCGCACCGCACCGCACCGGTGGAGTTGCGCGAGAAGGCGGCGCTGACCGATGCGGCTGCGCGCAGTGTCATGCGCGCGCTGCTCGCCGACCCACGCAACTCGGAGGCCGTCGCCATCAGCACGTGCAACCGCACCGAGTTGTACATCCGCACCGAGGACGGCGCCGCAGCGGAAGAAGCCGCGTGCACGACGCTTGTCAACACCACCGGCATCCCGCGCAGCGAGTTCGACTGCGTGCGCTACACCTACCGCGAGGACAAGGTCATCAGCCACCTCCTTCGCGTCACCTCGAGCCTCGACGCCATGGTGGTCGGTGAGAGTGAGATACAAGGGCAGGTTCGCCTGGCGTTCGAACGCGCGAAGGAAGAAGATGCGGTCGGCCCGGTACTCGACCACCTCTTCCGCAAGGCGCTCGAAACCGGAAAGCGCGTCCGTACCGAAACCCAGATCAGCGCCGGCGCCATGTCGGTCGCGTCCGTGGCCGTCGAGCTCGCCGTTCAGGGATCTGGTGGCGACCTCCACGCCAAACGTGCCCTGCTGATCGGTGCCGGCGAAATGGGCGCCGCCACGGCAAAGTCGCTGATGGACGCGGGAACCCGTGAGCTCATCGTGGTCAACCGCACCGTCTCGACCGCACGCCGACTCGCCGCGGAGATGGGCGGGGAGGGCGTGTCGTTCGACCATCTC
>Ga0209023_10003411_pt1 | contig 19003 bp, 13 predicted proteins | sample LakOneMetagenome_FD_187468 | JGI IMG/M metagenome (GOLD analysis project Ga0209023, IMG submission 187468) | Freshwater and sediment microbial communities from Lake Erie, Canada (SPAdes) (version 2) | ecosystem: Environmental > Aquatic > Freshwater > Lentic | place: Lake Erie, Canada...
AAGAAGTAGGCAATAGGATATTCAGCACGGTAGTGGCAGGGTTGGGGAATATCTTCAACTCTTCCGCACCTTTGTCAAACTTAACCTGGCGTATTGGCGAATAGAAGAAACTGCCGCTCTTATCAATTATTTTCAGGCGGTAATAATTCCACCCTTGTGCCGGTGCAGGATCGTAATCTGCATAGGCAGACTGAACAAGTTGTCTTGAGTTGACAGTAGACAGGTGTACAAAATTTGTAGCGTTAAGTGATCTTTCTACTTCATACAAACGGGTATCCTGTTCGTTTGCAGCTTCCCAGTTCAGCCTCACCCGGTTGCCATCGGCAATGGCTGTAAAGTAAAGTAATTTAACTGGCAGGCCATTGTATTTACTATTGGTGCCGAGTGTGAATCTTCTTTCAAGGTAACTGAAGTTGTTATAAGTATTTGAGGTAACGTAACCCGAAAGACTGTCGCTGCCCGATACATTTCCGGTAACCCAGCCACCCGGTATGTCCCATATATACGGGGGCCTGTTTATGTACTGGGCAACAATGAGGCTGTCTCTTACTGCGGCACTGCTGCTTACCCGGCTGTACCCCCTCCACGACAATGATGGCTTGGCATTATTATCTGCAGCGGAAGGAGAATCGCCTGTGATCTCCCAGTATTCTACCCAACTGATGTGGTCAATGGGGGGAGAGAATACATTACCGTGATCGAAAGGAAGGCCAGAGAAATACTCAGCCGTCCAGGTGGCGGTATTGGTATTTTGTTTCAGCATTTGTACCGGGGCGTATAAACTATCCGTTTTCCCTACCGGGAAAAGATAAAAAGGAGAAGTTACATTCGCCGTACGGCTCAACCTTCCGTTCACCCAGCTTTTTGTATGGTTGCTGGTTGAAACGATCGAAGTGGTTGCCGGGTTCGATACAAGCAGGCTGTCGTTGCCAAAACCGGTCCGGGTAAAAACAAAGCCCGTATCCAGGTGCAGTATATTCCTTACCTCGCAGGAAGAGAGCAGGGTATCACCAACGCTGTTGCGGATGGTAAGGTCATAAAATCTTGTTTTGCCATAAAAACTCTGCAAAAAACTTCCGCCAAAAAAAACATTCCCGGTACTGGTTACATCCATGGCGCCGGCAGCGGTGGAATCAAGCCAGCCTTCCGGGGAGGTTGCGGTCGTCTTATATAAGTATATCGAATCATCGCTGCCGGTCCATTTGCTGGTTCCTAAGAACGTGATGCCTCCCCCGCTCAGTACCGTTTTGGTACCGGCCGTAGTTACTATCTGTACGTTACCGCTTGCCCGGACAATTTGCTGGCCATTGCTTTTAAAAGCAGCCAGTACACAAAAAACAAAACCTATTTTCTTTAACAGCATATTGCACTGTTTTATGGTGATGATCGATCCATTAAGTTATATCAAATTATCCTTACTTCCTATCCCAATTTAGGGAATGGCAGGAATGGTCTATTTATTTTCCAGTTTTTCGATGCGTTTAATGAGCAGGTCGTTCTGTTTTTTCAATTCGTCGATCTGTTGTTGCTGCTCTTTGAAGGCATTGACATAGGCAATAACTATCGGGTGAATATTGAGACTTAAGTATCCGTTCTGCATCACTTTTACGGCCTCAGGAAAAACCTTCTGTACATCCTGGGCCGAAAATCCATAGAATTGCTCATTAGTGGGTAAGTCAATGGCATCATTCTTTTTATAATTATATCTTATTGTATTTAATTTCAGAATATCCTTTAATCCTTTAGAATAATCACCATTGATGGTTTTTAGCCGTTCATCGGATACAACTGTCCATAAATTTGTTCCCGGCTTAGCCGCATCATCTACCGATAACTGCAGTTGATGTGTTGGCGCAGTTGTACCGATGCCCACGTTGCCACTGCTTAAAATCACCATTCGGTTGGCGTTGCCACCTGCCCTGAACTGTACACCATTGGCATTCGTGAAAATGATGCCGCTTCGTATGCCCGTGGTATTGCTCGATAAGATACCATTTTCATTTGCATCGGGTGTTGACATTTCGAAATAGGAGTTGGCATTGTCTTCCATCAAAATATTGGAGGCAGCATTGGTAACAGCACCGCTGGTACCGGAAAAGACATGCAGTTTTTTAGCTGGCGTAGTAGTGCCAACACCCACACGCCCGGTACCGAGGTCAGCGGTTAACACACCGACGCCTCCGGAAAGGAAATTGAATTTATCGGTGAGATCCTGGTATTGTAATCCATAAGTTGGAAAAGCAGGGCTGTGTGCCACTACCATCCTGTCTGCATTAATGGAACCCGACTTAAACATGTAGCTCATTACCGGTACGCTGTTGTCGTACTGAACTGTTCCAGAACTGCCCACCAGGAAATTATCGGCCACCGAGAAAGTAGAGTCAGGCGTAGTGGTGCGGATACCCACTTTGGTGTCTGACGTGCCGCCGTTGGTTCCATTGATACTTCCCAGTATCATGCTGTTGCTTTGTGCCACGTAAGCATTGGTACCGATAGCGGAGGCATTGGTAAGCCCCGAAGAAGCCACGTTGGCATTATAGCCGAACAGGGCATTATAAGTGCCGCTGGTATTTCCGCTGCCTGCCAGGAAACCCACGGCGGTGTTGCCATTGGCATCGGAATTCAACAAAGCCTCATGCCCTAAAGCGGTATTGTAACTTCCGGTACTGTTTGATTGAAGAGCATAATTGCCTACCGCCGAGTTTTGAGTTCCTGTATTATTGAACCACATAGACTTGGTTCCAATGGCCATATTCTCATCGGCATTGTTCCCGTACATGGCACTGTCGCCGATGGCAATATTATAATTATAGCTGGCAGCGTTTGCCAAAGCTCTTGTACCGATACCCACGTTGCCGCTTCCGGTGATATTATTAAATAAGGGGCCAAGGCCAAGGGCTGTATTGCTTCGGCCCGAAGTAGTATTGGTTAACGTATACGCACCAATGCCTGTATTTTCTATGCCACGTAATGAATCTGAGGCACCGCCATAGCCGGAGAAACTGCCCACAAAAGTATTCTGGTTGCCTATGTTTTTAAAGCCGGCATAACTTCCGATAGTAGTAGATTCATTCACATAGTAGTTGGTGGTAGCTGCTCCGGAATAAAGTCCCGATGCAAAATAACCAACAGCGGTATTCCATTTACCTCCCTTGCCAATCATGGCACCACGGCCCACAGCAGTATTATAATAAGATGAATCAGTAAATTCAATGGTGCCTACGCCCAGGGCTGTATTCTCGATCCCGGCTTTTGTGTACCTGTACGAACGCCAGCCAATGGCAGAATTGTAATACCCGGCTGTATCGTAATACATCGACTCGAATCCAACAGCGGTATTAAGGCCATTGGTCTTGTGATTGACCATGGCATACGTTCCTACAGCTGTATTTGCTCCGCCGTCAACATCGTTGAGTAATGCATCGAAGCCAACAGCAACGTTATTGTCGCCGCTCTTATGATTGTAAAGTGTATTTACACCCAGGGCTGTATTTACACTCCCGGTGGTGTCGTTCCTTAATGCACTGGTGCCCAGGGCTGTGTTTGAATTTCCGCGGAGGTGGTAATACATCGATAAATAACCGATGGCAGTATTATAAACACTTCCGGTATCATTCCTTAATGCTCCGGCACCCATGGCTGTCTGGCCATAGTAACGGGTAAGTCTCATGGCATCATTACCAACAGCGGTATTGTCGTACGGATAATTAGCGCCGGCAGGATTAAATGCTTCCATCATGGCGGCATTGCCAATGGCGGTATTGTTGCCGCCGGTCTTATTGCTCATTAATGAATAGGTTCCCAGTGATGTGTTTGCAGCACCGGTGGTTAAACTGTCCTGGCTGGAATAGCCCACGGCTGTATTGGGGTATGAGGCGGTGGTATTACTTAAAGCCCTGCTGCCTACGGCTACGTGCAGACCGGTGAATGAACTTTTTGACAGGGCCTTGAAACCTACGGCAACATTATCGCTTCCATATGCGGCCGTCATCGCCGAATCACCGATTGCTACGTTTCTTTTATAATAAATATTGTTTGGGTCATCCCCATTAAAATAGCCGGGCCCAAACAAGGCAAGATTACCAACTGCCACGTTCTTACTTCCCGTGTTTGCATAATAACCGCTCTGGAATCCCATGTACGTATTTTCGATACCTATTGTGCTGCCGGTTTGCAGGTAATTGTTTAAATAGCCTGCCTGGTAGCCAATACCCACAATATTATTTCTATTGCTGTAGGCAAGGGCCTCGATGCCAATGCCAATACTTCTAGAAGAATCATTATAGTATAATGAACTCTGGCCTATACCAATATTATTGCTGGCGCTGTCATTGCCACGTTGCGACCATAAGCCCAAGGCAATATTGTTGTTGCCCTTTGTGGCTTGTTCCATCGCACCCGGGCCAATCACTATATTGGTCCCTCCGGTTTTCATGCTGGTCATGGCATTATCACCAATGGCCACATTCTGCGAGCCAGTACTAATACTGGAGAGTGTATTATTTCCTACGGCTACATTTATACTTCCTGTAATGGGGCCACTGCCAACCATCGACCGGTAGCCAATGGCAGTATTTCCTGTACCGGTTGTGTTATTAAAAAGTGTACTATCGCCTAAACCTGTATTTTGCGTAGATGTATTATTCGACCCCGAACCGCCGCCAATAAAATAATTATGCATTTTGGTATTCAGTTGCCCCATCCATAAATTGTTCTGGCGAAACATCAGGGGTTTATTATCAAGTGTGCCTAAAAAATTTATTGCAGAGTCTGTCCCGTTATTACCTGTGGTTAACCAGCCCGCACTGCTGCTGGCGGTTGCCAGCCAAAGCCAGCTGGTTCCGTCATAGTAGTAAAAGCCCACACTGTCGGGGGCATTCTGAAAGACCATCAGGCCTGTGGCAGGAGAAGCGATCGCATTTCTTTCTGTTTTACTCATACGTGGCACCAGCACACCTTTGCTGGTACTCTTTACATCCAGTAACGCACTGGCATGGGCAGTACTGCCATCGGTATTGACACTTAAAGACTGGGCTGATGCAGTAAAATGCAGGGTGAATGCAATGCAGGTTGCAAACACTAAACGGGAAAATTTAGTCATGGTAAAAAGTTAGTTGTGTAGTTATGTCAAACGGCCTCCAGAAGAAATTGGATTTTTCTTGCTTTATCCAGGGAGATGGTTGGGGTAATTACTTTTGTAATATTAATAATTTTTTTTTCGAAGATTGAAAAGTTGACATAATTAGTTATCAACTTTTTTTCAAAACCTGTGAATCAAAATTTACTAAGGATTTATAACCATTCCTTTTTTGCAATGCGCAAAAGTAGCGGCAAGATGATTACCCGCAAATACCACAAAGCGGTAAGGTGGGAAACGGAAGGAGTTATTTAATTACAGGTCGTTTAGCCCAATCCGGGGTAGAGGGGGAATTGCTGCATGAAGATCTTCACTTCTTCTTTCACTGATGAAATTACGTTTTCATCATCGGCATTCATCAGCACTCTGTCAATAAGATCAACCAACACCTGCATGTGTTCCTCTTTCATTCCACGGGTGGTAATGGCCGGAACGCCAACGCGGATGCCCGATGTTACAAAAGGACTCTTATCATCAAAGGGTACGGCATTTTTATTAAGGGTGATATGTGCCTTGTCTAAAGTTTCCTGCGCTTTTTTACCCGTGAGGTTTTTGTTACGGAGGTCAATCAGCATTAAATGGTTATCGGTACCACCGCTGATGAGGTTATAATCTTTATCTGTAAATGCCTTTGCCATTGCCTGTGCATTGCTGATAACCTGTTGCCCGTAGGCTTTAAAATCTTCAGATAAAATTTCGCCAAAAGCAACGGCTTTGGCAGCGATCACGTGTTCCAGGGGCCCACCTTGTGAGCCCGGGAAAACGGCGAGGTCGAGCAGGGAGCTCATTGTTCGCAGGTTTCCTTTTGGATCTTTTATTCCCCAGGGGTTTTCAAAGTCATGGCGCAGCATGATGATACCTCCCCTTGGTCCACGCAATGTTTTATGCGTGGTGGATGAAACGATGTGGCAATGGTCAAACGGGTCGTTCAATAAGCCCGAAGCAATTAACCCGGCGGGATGTGCAATGTCGGCAAAAACAACAGCGCCGATCTCATCGGCAACAGCACGTATGCGTTTGTAATCCCAATCGCGGCTATAGGCAGAGGCGCCGCAGATGATCATCTTTGGTTTTTCTGCCCGGGCCTTTGCTTCTAGCTGTTCATAGTCAACAATACCGTCTTTGGTTACACCATAATGAAGAGCCTGGTATGTTTTGCCGCTGAAATTGGCCGGGCTGCCATGGGTAAGGTGGCCGCCCATGCTGAGGTCGAGGCCTAAGAATTTTTCCCCGGGTTTCATCACCGCCAGGAATACAGCGCCGTTGGCCTGGGCACCGCTGTGCGGCTGTACATTCGCCCAGGAGCAGTTGAAAACCTTTTTCAAACGGTCAATGGCTAATTGTTCTATTTCATCAACCACTTCACAGCCGCCATAATATCTTTTTCCGGGATATCCTTCTGCATATTTGTTAGTGGGAACCGTACCCATTGCCTGCATTACCTGCAGGCTGGTGAAGTTTTCTGAAGCAATAAGTTCAATGCCATGGCGCTGGCGATCCAGTTCTTTAGCGATGAGGTCGAAGACCGCGGTATCTTTCTGCATAAATAGGTGTTAGGGCCACAAATATAAGCAGCCCCCCTGATTTTACTGAATAGAATATAAGTCCTTCGTAAACGGTTTCATTTATATAAAATTTACTACTTTCACAGCCGTTTCAGGTTTTGAGAAAAAATTCAATTGTAAACTAAATGTACTGTCCAAGGCAGGTTAGTTGTCCGCAATGAAGGTAATTATCCCCGTTGCAGGCGCAGGCACAAAGCTTCGTCCGCATACATATACACAACCCAAAGCGTTGATTCCCCTTGCAGGAAAAACGATCCTCAGCATCATAGTTGACCAGTTGCATGAGGCCGGCATAAAGGATTTCATTTTTATCATCGGCTACTTAGGTGAAAAGATACAGGACTACGTAAAGCAAAAATACCCACACCTCAATTGTCATTTTGTACAGCAGGGCGAACGCTTTGGAATAGGCCATGCCATCAACCTTACAAAAGAAATTGTGGGGCAGGATGAAGTACTGATCGTTTTGGGCGACACCATTGCTGAGTATGACGTGAAAGAAGTGATGAGAAGTCCGCACTCGATGCTTGGTATAAAGCGGGTAGATGACCCACGTAATTTTGGTGTGGCCGAAGTGGAGGAGGATGGTTCTATAAGCCGGGTAGTGGAAAAACCCGCTATCCCAAAAAGCAATATGGCTCTGGTAGGCGTATATAAGATCAAGGAAACGGATTTCCTTTTTGCCTGCCTGGATAAAATTGTTGCCGCCGGCGCCAAAAACTATGGCGAATTTAACCTGACCGATGCACTGGAATGTATGATTCAAAGCGGTGCAAAATTCCAATCATTCAAAGTGCAGAACTGGTTCGATTGCGGCCGTAAGGAAACCCTGCTTGAATCAAATGCCACATTGCTGAAAAAATTCGGGGGTAATATCACCGAAGTAAACAACCCGTTCGAGAACACCATCATCATTCCCCCCGTGAACATAGCTGAGGGATGCGATATAAAGAACTCGGTGATAGGTCCCAATGTTGCCATCGGCGAACATGCTTCTGTAAATCATGCCATCATCAAGGATTCCATCATAGGCGCCTATTCCAACCTCTTTGAAATTGTACTCAGCAATTCCCTTATTGGCAGCGATGCCGAGGTAAAAGGAGTTAACCGCAGCCTGAATATAGGCGATAACACGGCCATCGACCTCAGCGGAGGTGGCAGGTCGTAACCCGATGGCCTGGTCCTCTTTTATTGAACATTTTCTTCAAAAAAGCCCCCATATATAAAATAAATTCATTTACTTTGCGTTTCAAAGTACTTTCCGTTCCTTAATTATTTTTTTAGCGATATTTGAAAAAACTATCAGACCGAGATGCAAAACAGGGTAACCCTTCTTTTCGAAATTGAATATCCCATCGTGCAGGCGGGTATGATCTGGGCGAGCGGGTGGAGGCTGGCCAGTGCGGTGAGTAATGCCGGCGGACTTGGGTTGATAGGAAGCGGAAGTATGTATCCCGATGTTTTGCGGGAGCATATTCAGAAATGTAAAGCAGTTACCGCAAAACCGTTTGGAGTAAATGTGCCCTTGCTGTATCCCGATATTGATAAACACATCCGGATAATCATTGAAGAAAAGGTACCCATCGTTTTTACCTCGGCGGGTAATCCTAAAACCTGGACATCCATTTTAAAGAAAGAAGGAATAAAAGTGGTGCACGTGGTAAGCAGCAGCAGGTTTGCCTTAAAAGCGCAGGAAGCCGGTTGCGATGCGGTAGTGGCAGAAGGATTTGAAGCCGGGGGGCACAATGGCCGGGAAGAAACAACCAGCATGGTTTTGATACCTGCTGTTTGTGCAGCTGTTACTATCCCGGTTCTGGCTGCCGGGGGGATCGCCACCGGGAAGCAGATGCATGCGGCCATGGTCTTGGGTGCAGATGGGGTACAGGTAGGCAGCCGCTTTGTGGCAAGTCCGGAAGCCTCGTCGCATGAAAATTTTAAGAACAGGATAATAAGTGCTGCCGAAGGCGATACCCAGCTAACTTTAAAACAGTTAACGCCGGTGCGGCTGCTAAAGAATGATTTTTACCTGCAGGTACAACAAGCCGAACAGCGATGTGCATCCGCCGATGAGCTGCAGAAATTGCTTGGCAGAGGCAGGGCAAAAAAAGGAATGTTTGAAGGCGATATGAACGAAGGTGAACTGGAGATAGGACAGGTAAGTGCGATCATAAAAAAAATAAAACCGGCTGCAGAAATAGTGAAGGAACTGTGGGATGAATTTGAAGAGTCGCTGGCACAGCCGCTTAAATAAAGTATATTATCTTTGCGCATTATTAAAAATTTGTAATCTCAACCCCCAAAAAATGTTACTAACCCCAGGGAGAATTTATATTGGTTTAAAAAAAGCTGTTGTAATTTTTACAGGGCTTTTTTTCTTTTTGATCAGCCAGGCCAGCGCCCAGGTTCCTTCCATCAAAGATCCCAGTAATCCCGATATTCCGTCATTGCCCACCACTTTGCCCCCTGCCCAGCTTTATGATATGCTGAAGGATAAAAATCCTGATGGAATTAAAAAGACCGGCTCCGATAATAACATGAAGCTGAAAGATAAGATCGAAAAAGACAGCCTGGTAAAAGAAAGTACGCCCCAGTCGATGAACCCTACCGAGGAGACATATGGTATGCATTTGTTCCGCTCAGGCGTTGTGGCATCTATTACGGAATTATCAACACCGCCGCTTGATTACCCCATCGGCGTTTACGACCAGATCATCGTATCACTTTGGAATGGTGCCGAAGCAACACTGGATTATACCGTTGCCCGTGATGGTTCAATTTTTCCGACAAGTATTGGTAAGATATACCTGCAGGGTTTGACATTTGAAAATGTACGGGCACTTTTAACGCAGCGTTTTAAAGCCTATGTTCCGGCTTCAACCAATATTTCAGTATCACTGGGCCAGCCCCGTACCATTTCTGTAAATGTAGCTGGCGAAGTGCAAAACCAGGGGCCTGTGACCGTATCGGCATTTACCAACGCATTCAATGTGATTGCATTGGCGGGTGGCCCCACAGACATGGCAAACCTGCGTGAGATCCAGATAAAACGGAATGGCAGAGTGATCGATGTGCTGGATGTATATAAATACCTTACTACCGGCGATTTTGGAAAACACATCTATCTTGAAAATAATGATTTTGTAATTCTGCAAACGGTAGAAAAGCGGGTGAAGGCAGAGGGCAAGTTCAAGCGCCCCATGTTTTACCAGCTTAAAAAAGAAGAAGGCCTGAAGGCATTATTGAAATACACCGGGGGCTTACAAAACGATGCCTTTTCAAGCGGGGTAAAAATTTACCGGACAGAACTGGAAAAGCAGATCATTAAAGATGTAAATGCAACCGCAATATTAAATCCTACCGGGGATGCCCGCCTGAAGGACCAGGACTTTGCACTCAATGACGGAGATATTGTAAAAGTAATTGCGGTTAACCCCGGGCTGGTGAATAAAGTGGAAATGAAGGGAGAGATCTCTTATCCAGGCCAGTACGAAATAAGAAAGGGCGATAAACTATTTGACCTGATCAACCGGGCAGGGGGTATCACCCGAAATACGTTCCTGCCAAGAGCCTATATCTTCAGGGGTGGCGGCGACAGTACCAATATCAAGGCAAGTAAGGTTGAAGTTAATCTTACCGACATCACCACCAATGATACTTCCAGTATTTACAACGTGGAATTGTTTGCAAATGACCAGGTGCTGCTTTTTAACTCAAACCAGTTTGCCGACAGGCAATACGTGGAAATTTTTGGCGAAGTGCGCAAAGAAGGCAAGGTGAATAAATACGGCGGGATGACGCTGCAGGACCTGCTTTATTTATGTGGTGGATTAAAACAGTCTGCAGAATTCGGCCGTATTGAAATATCCAGTGTGGTTGATCTTGACTCGGCAAAAGGCATGCAGCAGCCTACCCGAACCATACTTAAAACAATTAAACTGTCGCCCAATCTTGAATTGGATAGCGTATCCAAAGGGATATTGCTCAGGCCTTATGACCAGATATATGTAAGAAAGAACCCGACCTTCGAATTGCAGCAGTTAGTGCAGATCAACGGGCTTGTGCAGTATTCAGGTCCTTATCCAAGGTTAAGTAAATACGAACGGCTTTCTTCTTATATAGAAAGGGCCGGGGGCATAAAAGAGAATGCCGACCTGAGCGGTGCCATTTTATACAGGAAGAAAACGCAGTATTACCGGGATAATGTAACTAAGAAAGTGGGCTCACTGACCGACTCAATAGGAAGTATTGTACTGGACTCTGCGCAGAAAAGCCTTGGCGAAGTAGCCAAAGAGCCGGTGAGCATTGACTTGTACCGGGCATTAAAATATAAGAACTCCAAGTACGATATCATCCTGCAGGAAGGCGATGTTGTTTTCATACCCGAAGTAAATCCTTTTGTGAATATTGAAGGGGTTGTTCAATCTCCTTTAAAACTAACGTTTGATAAAGAGCATACCAATGTTGGTTACTATATTGATAAAGCGGGTGGGTTTGGAATAAGACCCTGGAAAAAACGGATATATGTAACGTATGCCAATGGCAAGAGTAAGCGGACAACCAGCCTTTTCTTCATACACTTCTATCCAAAGGTAAAAGAAGGAGCAACCGTGCATGTGCCGTTGCGGCCGGTAGGTGCGGAAGTAACGGATGCGGTGCTTCAGGTGGTGCTTTCCAGTATTCCTATTGCAGTGGCAGCCTTCCTTGTTAAAATAATCAAGTAATGTGTTCTCTAAACAGCACTCCTAAATGAATAATATAGAACTACTGAAACAATTGATAAAGCGGCTGAAGAAATTCAGTTGGGTTATAGCTGTAATTGCGCTGGCATTTGGCGGCCTCTTTTATTTTATCGCAAAACAAAGTGTTGTGCAATGGACTTCTAAATCCACTGTATTCCCTTTAAGTTCATCCAATACAAGCAGCGCCGGTTCCACCATCAGCAACCTGCTCGGACTTACCGATGCGCCAAAGTCTTTTACGGAAGATGCCTCCATCAATATTGTAGAGCTTGCAAACAGCCGCCGTACACGGGAAGCTGTTGCCATGGAAAAAGTTCCTTCCATGAATAATAAGACCATTTCTCAATTACTCATTGAAGAGAATAATAAGTACACAGGGTTTATGCAGAATACCGCTATTGACAAACCGGTTGATAGCCTGGCACAGGTAAACATTGCAAGCGAATTGCTGCGGGCCTCCTTTAATGCCAAGATCAATAAGAACGGTATCCTGGAACTCTATTATACAAACAGCAACCAGAAACTGGTGAGAGAGGTAAGTTATGTTTACATTGATAAACTTTCGCAGTTTTACATAGAACTGAAAAAGAAAAAGGCACAGATAGATTATGAGTTTTCTATAAAGAAGGCAGATTCATTGCTGAATGTGTTAAACGAGCTCGACAAACGTGCCATATCCCTTGATGAAAGTACGTTCTTTACCAACGAAGGATTGCAGCGTTACAGCATACCGAAAGTGAATCTTGCGCAAGACAAGGCAACTGTTCAGTCGCAGTATTACTATGCAGTGAATAACCGGGAATCGGCCGCCTATCGGCTTCAGAAAGAAACCCCCATCATTGAAGCGCTTGATAAACCGGAACCTCCCTACGATCCGGTGAAAAAATCAAAGATCATTTATACACTGATCGGCCTGATACTGGGTGGTATTCTTGGTATGCTGGCAGTTAGCTGGAAGATCATCAATCAATACCTGGGCGATGAACTTAACAGGGCTATTGAAAAAGCCTCCAAACCGAAGGATACCGGAGGCCCGGCCCTGCAACCACAAACGGAGCCTTTGAAATAAAAAATACCCGCCAGCCGGCGGGTATTTTTTTACCGGAACGGTTATTATTTTCTGAATGCCCATTTCATCATTTCTTTCCAGCTTGGTTTTTTACCATACATCAGTATACCCGTGCGGTAGATCCTGGAAGCAAACCAGGTGGTTAAAATAAAACCGGCAACCAACAATGCCATTGACAGGCCCAGCTGCCAATACGGAACGGTATTGGGTACGCCAAACGGAATGCGTGCCATCATAACAATGGGTGAACTGAAAGGCACGATACTGGCCCACACGGCCACCGAACTGCCCGGATTTGAAATGGCCGGTGTCATCAACGCAATGGAAAAGATCACCAGCATGGTAATGGGAAAGCTGAGCGATTGCGCTTCTCTCATATCTTCATTAATGGCACTGCCGATGGCTGCATATAAAGAAGAATAAAAGAAGAAACCTCCAAGCAGGTAAAAAATAAAGCAGCCCACAACCAACGGAATATTAACGGTAGTAAAAACTTCCTGGATGGCGCCAACAAAATCTGAAACATTGCCTCCGGTATTGCCATTGGTTTTACTAACATTATAGATGATAAAGATACAGGCGATCCATATGAGGAACTGGGTAAGGGCCACCATACCGATGCCAACGATCTTACCGATCATCAGCTGGAATGGTTTTACTGAAGATACCACCACTTCAGCAATGCGGCTTGTTTTTTCTTCTGTCACACCCATCATTACCTGGGAGCCATACAATAATAATATCAGGTACATCAGAAAGCCACATACATAACCGATAACAGTGGCGGTTTTTGCATTGGCATTTTTGTTTTTCTCATTATTAAGTTTAAGGCTAACGCTTTTGCTCAAAACATCTTCTTTAGCCTGGTCAATACCCAGGCTGTCGTTCTTTATCTTATTCCAGATGGCATTTATTTTTTTCTCTACCGGGTTCAAAGCGCCGATGCCAAATGATTTTTTTGTGTTGAACAGCAGGCTGTCGGTTCCCGTTTTCCAATTGAAGTTTTCAGGGATCACTACATACCCGTCCAAACCCAGTGAATCAAAGGTGCTCGTCACCAATTTTTCCTGGTTGGCGGCGAAGAGCCTGAGTAAATTGGCAGTATCTCCTTTGTTAACCGAATTAACCCGCTGGTCGGTAAATAAACCCGAATGGTCTATCAATGCAATCCTGAGATCCTGCCTGGTCTTATCAGCAATATAGCCCGTACCAAATATCAGCCCGAGGTAAAGCAACGGGAACAGGATGGTACCAATGATGAAGGTCCTTTTCCGTACCCGGGTCAGGAATTCTCTCTTTATTATTAATAGTATCTTATTCATTTTTTAAAATATTGTCGGTTGATTAAGCGGTTACTTTTTCAAATTGCCTGGCCGTCGGGGTTCCTTCCACCAGTTTAATAAAAATGTCGTTCAGCGAAGGCAGTATTTCTTTAAAGGAAACCACACTGCTTCCCCGGTTGATGAAATAACCCAGTACGTCATTTGGCTTGTAGCCGTCTTTTATCCGCACAATGAGTTCTTTGTTGTTTGTGTTGACCAGTTCAAAAGACGGGCTGTCAATATTATCCGGGATCATTTCAAGCTGTATCCCGAAAAGATTTTCTTTAAAGTTATTTTTCACATCAGCTACCGTGCCGTCTAATATCTTCTGTCCTTTATTCACGAGCACGATGTTCCTGCAGATCTCTTCCACCTGTTCCATGCGGTGGGTACTGAAGATGATGGTGGTGCCGTTTTGTGCCAGCCGGTATATCTCATCTTTTATGAGGTTGGCATTTACCGGGTCAAGGCCGCTGAAAGGTTCATCCAGGATGATGAGATCGGGTTCATGCAGAACAGTAATTACAAACTGCAGCTTTTGTCCCATGCCCTTACTCAGGTCCTCCACTTTCTTGTTCCACCAGCTGTCCATCTCCAGGCGTTTGAACCACAGCTTTATCTTTTCCATGGCATCATGACGTTTTAATCCCTTCAGCTGGGCAAGATAAAGAGCCTGTTCGCCGATCTTCATCTTCTTATACAATCCTCTTTCTTCGGGCATGTAGCCAATGTATTTTGCATCGTTCTCGGGGTCAAAGGTTTTTCCTTTCAGTAAGATATTGCCCGAATCGGGATAGAAGATGCCTGTGATCATTCTTATCAATGTGGTCTTACCGGCTCCGTTGGGGCCGAGCAATCCAAAAATGCTGCCCTGCTTTATCTGCAGGCTGATATCATCAACGGCCTTTTGCGTGGCAAAATATTTTTTGAGGTTTTGTACTTCTAAAATGTTCATTTAAATTTTATTTAAGTATCAAATATATTATAAACTAAAAACAGCCAATGGATTTTCTGATAAGTGGCAATGGGTATCGGCCCCAATTTGATCATGCTGCCATATTCGTATATGGAACTGAATAAAAATCACGGTATCAGAAAAATTGACCCTGTAATTAAGCGTACCCGGAAGCCCGGGGCTATGGTAATACTGCAGCCAATCGCCTGGCGATCCGTTCTCCATCCATGGCGGCGCTTACAATGCCACCGGCATAGCCGGCGCCTTCGCCGCAGGGATAGAAATTACTTAACTGGGGATGCGCCAGTGTTTCACTATCCCGGGGAACACGAACAGGAGATGAAGTGCGGCTTTCGGTAGCCACCACCACGGCATCGTTGGTAAAATAACCCTTCATCTTTTTACCAAATTCCATAAATCCCCTGGCAAGCGACTGGTAAATAAATCCAGGCAATACTTCTTTCAGGTTCACCGCATTTAATCCCGGGTGATAAGAACATTCAGGTAAAGACGAAGATGTTTTTCCACTGCTGAAGTCAGCCATTCTTTGTGCCGGTGCAACTAAGTCTCCTCCGCCTCCAGCAAAGCAATTTTCTTCTACCATTTTTTGAAACTTCATAAAAATGAGCGGATCATTTTTAACCTTGCCCGCCGGCAGGCAGGTTTTTAATTCTTCATTTTTAATTATGTCTTTCATTTCCACCTGTACCACCATGCCGCTGTTTGCAAAGGGGTTGTTTCGTTTAGAAGGGCTCCAGCCATTCACCACTATTTCTCCGGGTGCCGTAGATGCCGGTGCAATGATGCCCCCCGGGCACATGCAAAACGAAAAGACGCCCCGGCCGTTCACCTGTTGAACCAAACTGTATGAAGAAGGCGGCAGGTTTGCATCCCTCACCGGGCAATGGTATTGAATACTGTCTATGAGTTGCTGCGGGTGCTCAATGCGTACACCCAATGCAAACGGTTTTGCTTCAATTAATGCCTGCTTCTGGTTAAGCAATTCAAAAATATCCCGGGCGCTGTGACCGGTTGCCAGGATAAAAGCATCGGCTTCAAAAATATTTCCGTCGGATGTTTTAACCGATCTTATTTTGTCATTGGCAATGAGGAGGTCAACTACTTTTTTCTCAAATAATACTTCTGCGCCGCATTGAATCAGTTGCTCCCTCATGGCAGTAATGATGTGCGGCAGTTTATTGGTGCCGATATGCGGATGTGCCTGGTATAATATCTCTTCCGATGCGCCAAAGCGCACAAATAAGTTCAGTATCCTGTCTATGTCTCCCCGTTTATTGCTCCGGGTATATAACTTTCCATCGCTGTAGGTACCGGCACCGCCTTCGCCGAAACAATAATTGCTTTCGGGATTAACAACACCCTGCTTATTCAGCAGGGCCAGGTCTCTCCGCCTTGCCTTTACGTCCTTGCCACGTTCTAAGATGATGGGTTTAATGCCTAGTTCCAGTAGTTGCAGGGCAGCAAACAAGCCAGCAGGCCCGGCGCCAATGATGACCACCTTTTTCCTGGCTTTGGAAACATCGTTGAATTTAAAGGAAAGGATACTGCGTTGGATAAATGGCTCATCCAAAAAAGCATTTACGGTAAGATTTATCCAGATGGTTTTTGCCCTTGCATCAATTGATTGCCTGAGGATGTGATAACCGGAAATGCCGGTTATTTTTTTGCCTGCATGGCCTGCAATGGATCTTTTTATGGCCGCATCATCGGCTGCTTCTGAAGGCAGAAGCTTAAGTGATATTTTTTGTTGCATATACTAAGCCGGATATTTATTCCGGAATTTGATTACCTCACCCTCCACCTCCCTCTCCTGAAGAGAGAGGGGGCGGTACATCATCAATTTGCTTAACAACTTTTCTTCCACATCATCATCAAATCTTTTTCAGCTTATTATTAAACCGTTGAATCAATTAAATGGCAGAGTGGCAAGTTCGCTTTGATCTTCTTTTTCCTCCGCCAGTTGGCGGAGATAGGGGTTAGAACGGCAGATCATCTACCGCATCGGGCGGCGTTTCCGAAAATGTATCCAGCGGTTCCAGGTATTCATTGTCTGTTTTTGCGGTGCCGGGTTGCAGGATCTGTTCAATTCGCCAGGCATCTAAATTGGTTATATAATTAACCTTCCCGTCCTTTTCCCATTTGCTTCCTTTAATGTTGAAGTATACTTTCACTTCTTCACCCACATTTACCCGGTCGATGATGGTTGTTTTGTCCTGTACGCTCTGAAACTTCACATAATTAGTAATGGTACGGCCGTTGATATCATCGGTTTTTTCCACTACAAATTCCCTGGTCTTAAAAGTTTCGGTACGTTGAACGGTATCGTACTTGGCAACTAATTTGCCGGTTAATTCATAACTCATAACAATATTTTAATATCCAAAAGTAACCCTATTTTCTTATAATTTTTTTATTCATTCTTTTCTTTGTTATAGATAAAAATGTCTACCTTCCTTTTGTTTAATTCTTCATTCAGGTCATGAGCAAAATCAGCAAATTCTTTGTAGCCGGGTTCTTAATAACCGGCGGTATCTTTTCCTGCACAACAGCATACCAGGCTCAAAAAATTCAATACAATGATTACCGGATCGCACCGGATGCAAAGCAGGACAGCAGCATCCTGGTTCTGCTGAAACCCTATTCCGACAGTTTATCAAAAAGCATGAATGATGTGGTGGCCGTTTCTGAAACAGATCTTGAAAAGAAACAGCCCGAAGGTTCATTGGGTAATTTCCTGGCCGATGCCATGATGGCTATGGCAGAAAAAAGTTATGCTACCCATATTGATGCGGCGTTCATAAATTACGGCGGCATCCGCCTGCCGTCAATTCCTTCCGGAAACATAACAAGGGGTAAGGTATTTGAATTATCTCCTTTTGATAACCTGCTGGTGATCCAGAAAATAAACGGCAAAACATTGCAGGAGTTCCTGGATCATGTTGCTTCCAAAGGCGGATGGCCCTGTGCCGGGGTGAGCATGCAGATAAAAGACAAAAAAGCCATCAATGTAAAAATTGGCGGAGCAGCTTTAAATGAATCAACTGTTTACACCATTGCCAACAACGATTATGTTGCCAATGGCGGAGATGATTGTATCATGCTTAAGGCCATTCCACAGGTAAGCAATGGTTACATTTTCCGGGATGCGGTCTTTGATTACCTGGCAGAACTTAAAAAACAGGGGAAAAAAATATCAGGAAAAACAGAAAACAGGGTAAGCAATGCAGAATAGAAGAACATTCATAGGGCAAACGGCGCTGGCCGCTGCCGCTTTATTAGCTTCCAAAACAGCTCTTGCCGGAATAGGCGGAGAGGAAGGGGTTAAAAAGCTCACCATACTCCATACAAACGATGTACACAGCCGTTTGGAACCCTTCCCGATGGATGGGGGCAGAAACCAGGGATTGGGAGGCGTGGCTGCAAGGGCAGAACTCATAAAGAAGATAAGAAGCGAAGAAGCAAATGTATTGTTGCTTGATGCCGGCGATATTTTCCAGGGCACGCCGTTCTTTAATATATATAAAGGCGAACCGGAAATGAAAGCAATGGCGGCAATGGGGTATGATGCAGCTACGATGGGTAATCATGATTTTGATGCAGGCCTTGAAAATTTTGCCACACAATTAAAGCATGGAAATTTTCCATTGCTGATCAGCAATTATGATTTTACAGGTACGCCGATGGAGTTCAAATACCAACCGTATAAAGTTTTTAAAAAAGGAGGAATAAAGATCGGTGTTACCGGAGTTGGTATTGAAATGTCGGGATTGATACCGGATAATTTATTTGGTAAGACAAAATATCTTGACCCCATTCAAAAGGCAAATGAAATTGCCGCTAAGCTGAAGGACGAAGATGGCTGCGATATGATCATTTGCCTGAGCCATTTGGGTTATAAATACAAGGATAATAAAGTGAGCGATGAAGTATTTGCCCGTGAGACGGAAAATATAGATCTGATAATTGGCGGGCATACCCATACCTTTATGGATGAACCCGCCCTTTATAAGAATAAAAGCGGGAGTGATGTGGTTGTAAATCAGGTGGGTTGGGCAGGCATTATGCTTGGCCGGCTGGACTTTGAGTTCGCCGGTTACAAAAGAAAAAATCTGGCGAAATCGCATACTGTTGTGGTAGGAAAAAAAACAATGGAATAAAAAATTTTTTTTTCAACATTTTATTCGATATTCGCTGT
>Ga0209023_10003412_pt1 | contig 18996 bp, 14 predicted proteins | sample LakOneMetagenome_FD_187468 | JGI IMG/M metagenome (GOLD analysis project Ga0209023, IMG submission 187468) | Freshwater and sediment microbial communities from Lake Erie, Canada (SPAdes) (version 2) | ecosystem: Environmental > Aquatic > Freshwater > Lentic | place: Lake Erie, Canada...
CGATCTATCGCGTGAGATTGACGCGGTTCTCACGGCTTGCACAGTCAAGATTGGAACAAGCGTTCGGCTGACGACCGTTATCGGCTCACCCTGTCGCGGCGTGCTTCTGGCGCGCGAAACGATCCATACGCTCCAGCAGGTAGTCAGAGTCCTCGCGAGAGATCGACTGTGGCGAGGTCAGGAAGCGCTGGATCATGTGCTCCTGGAAGCGCTCGCGATCCTGGGTGCGGCCGTCAAATTCCATGGCGTGGAAGGCGTCGACCCCGGCGCGGAAGGCCGCATAGAGACGCGACGGCAGGCCGGCCCGCTCGCAGATCGCCTTCAGGCCCAGCTGACCCGCGTCGTGGATCATCAGCCAGGTGCGATGATGCGGCACCCCGGCCAGTTCGGCGACAGCCCACTCGAAGAAGGTCATGTGACCGTGCGCCAGAGCGCGCAGCAGCAGTGACGGCGTCAGGCGTTCAACACGGTTCAGGTGCTGGACAAAGGCCTTGGGATCGGCGGCGCGGCCGGCCTGATCGACCAGGTCGATCGTCGCCCGCTCCTTGGCGCCGACCACCAGCTCCAGCACCCGCTCGGGCGACAGGGCGTGATGGCTGAGAATGTGGTCGCGCAGCTGGTCGCCGACCATGTCGATCAGCCGCTCGCTGACCGCCAGCGGCAGGGCCGAGCGGTAGGCGACAGCCTGCAGGACCTGCTCGGACTTGGAAAACCGGTCCAGCGCCTTCTGGAGGGCGACGTCGGAGAAGCGGGCGTTGTCGTTGGCGCAAATGACCGCCACGGCCTCTTCCGTACCCGACTCGACCAGAACGGCGGTGACACGGGTTGAGAGCTTGGGTCTGCGGGCCACGGCCATCTGCCGCGCCGCGCCGCCCATGCGGACGATCTCGGCCAGGTCGTTGTCGCTGAAGACCGGCGAGAAGGTGATGATCGGCAGCGAGATGCTCTCGACGTCGCGCGCCAGGCGGTTGGCGACGTCCGGCGGCAGGCTGGGCGAGTTCTTTAGCGTCACGGCCATGGCGCGACGGACCAGCTCGGCGGCGTCGGTGGCCATCACGCGCAAGATGTCATGGGCTATCTGGCGCTCGTCGTCGGCCAGTTCGGCGCGGTCGATCGTCCGGCAAAGCTTGTGTGCAGCCAGCGCGCGCTCGTCGGCCGTCGCGCCCTTCACGAGCATCCGGATATCGTTGTCGGTCAATGCCGCGCGGGTGGTGGCCATGGAAGGTTCGCCGAACCAGAGGAATGCAAGTGACCTCTACCATGGCCCGTTAGGCTTAATGATTGTTTGAACTCAAACCTGTGGATTAACGATACCCCGTAACCAGACGCAAACCGTGATCACCTAGGGTCCGCGCTCAACAGCCGAGGAATGCGATCCTTGTTCGCCGAGCGCCGCCCTTCTGAGTCTCCGACGCGCGGCGCGAACCTCGCCATGGCTCTCGACGCCCAGACCGCGCTGCTGCCTTACGCGCTTGGGGTTTTCGCGATCAGCCTGCCCATCTTCGTCTGGGTCGGATCGTTCGCCGACGACGCCCTCTGGATGGTCGCCAGCTTCGTGGCCTTCGCCATCAACTGGGGCGCCTTCTACGCCGCCGTCAGTTGGTTGCGCGGCGAAGCGTCGCAAGATCTTAAGCGTCGCGCCCGGGTCCAACTCCTGGGGGGCCTGCTCTGGGCCGTGACCGTCGTCCAGCTATCGGCCTTCGCCAACGCCGCGGGGCCCGCACGCGAGACCCTGTTGCTGCTGGCCACGGCCGCCGGCGTCATGTGCATCTTCTTCTCGGCCACCTCATTGCCGGCCCTGCTGCTGACGGCCCCCATCGCCGCCGGCGGTCCCCTGATCGCCCTGTTCTCGACCCCGGACACCCGGCATGCCGGCGTCATGGCCTGGGGCGCGATCGCCCTGGCCCTGGCACTGGCTCTGGTGCTCAACCGCATGATCCGCCGCCAGCACGCCCTAGCCGAGGCTCATGAGAGCCTGATCGAAGAGCGCCTGGCCGTGCTCGACGCCGCCGAGCGCACGGCGCGCTCCAAATCCGATATCGTCGCGACCCTCAGCCACGAAATCCGCAACGGCCTGACCGGCGTCACCCACGTCCTGGCCGCCGCCGCCGGCAAGGGCGGCCGCGCCGCACCGTCCCGCGAGCAGCTGAACGCCGCGCTCGACGCCGCCCACGATCTGATCGCGGTTCTGAACGCCACGCTCGATTCCGAGACCGCCGAGGCCGGGCGCCTGGCCGTCGACGCCCTGCCCTTCGAGCCCGTCCGCCTGCTGCGCGACCTGGCCCTGCTGGAGCGGCCCCACGCCCTGGTCAAGGGTCTGGAGCTGGCGGTCCATGTCGATCCGCTGCTGGAGCGCCGCGCCCAGGGCGCTGTGCTGGCCGACGCCATGCGCACCCGCCAGATCATGGCCAATCTGCTGGGCAATGCGGTGAAGTACACCGTGCGTGGCCGTATTGAGGTTCGTATCGAGCGGCGCGGCGACGTGGTGGCCATCGAGGTGGCTGACACCGGGCCGGGCCTTTCGGCCGAAGAACTGGAACACGCCTTCGAGCCCTTCCGACGGGTCGAGCGCACCGGCGCCGGCGTCAATGGCGCGGGCCTTGGTCTGTCCCTCTCGCGTCAGCTGGCGCGCCTGATGGGTGGCGCTCTCGAGGCGCGCAGCGCCGTGGGCGTGGGCAGCTGCTTCACCCTGACCCTGCCCTTCGACGACACCTTGGTCTGCGAAAGCGAAACGGACGAGGAAGCCGCCCAGGCGGCCGAGGCGCCGGGCTCGCCCCGCAGCCTGCGCGTTTTGATCGCCGAGGATGACGCCCTCAACGCCGCCATGCTGCGCGCCATCCTCGAGCAGTTGGGCCACCAGGTGGTCCACGCCCAGAACGGTCAGCGCGCCGCCGACCTGGCCCGGATCGCAGAGTTCGACCTCTTGATGCTGGACGGCCGCATGCCCGTGCTAGATGGCCCCGGCGCAGCCGCCGCCGTTCGCGCCCTGGACGGCAAGAACCGCAACATGCCGATCATCGCGGTGATCGACGGCGACGCCGACGAGGCCAGGGAGTGCATGGACGCTGGCGCCGATATCATCCTGCGCAAGCCGGTTACCGTGGCGGGGGTCGCCCGGGCAGTGGCGGACGCCTCGGCGCTGGAACGTCTGACGGTCGCCGGTCGGGCCGCCGCCTAGCGCCATTTATCCTGCCTGCCGCTGGGTAAGCCTTCCACCAGCCCCTTCCCTCGCCCACACTCACCGCAACGAGAAGAAAAGCGGGAGGATGCGATGCTGGAAGGACTCCGGGTCGTCGAGCTGGCCACCTATATCGCCGCGCCTGGCGCTGCGGGGATCATGGCCGACTGGGGCGCCGACGTGATCAAGGTGGAGTCGCCCGAGGGCGACCCCATGCGGCGCTTCTTCGACACCATCGCCTCGCAACAGGACGCCAATCCGGTCTTCGAACTCGACAACCGGGGCAAACGGGCCGTCGTGCTGGATATCCGATCCGACTCCGGGCGCGAGGCGATGAAGGCCCTGGTCGCCACAGCCGACGTCTTCCTGACCAATGTCCGCCCCGGCGCCCTGGCGAGAGCGGGGCTGGACCACGCAACACTTAGGGCGCTCAACCCCCGTCTGATTTATTGCAGTCTGACGGGCTACGGCCTCGAAGGCCCGGACGCCGACAAGGCCGGGATGGACGTCGCCGCCTTCTGGTCGCGGGCGGGCGTAGGATCCATCACTGCTCCGAAGGGCGCCGAGCCCTTTCCGATCCGCACCGGCATGGGTGACCATGTCACCTCGCTGGCCACCGTCTCGGCGATCCTGGCGGCGGTGTTTGAACGCCACACCACGGGCGTTGGCCGTCTGGTCGAGACGTCTCTGCTCAGGAGCGGCGTCTATGCGATCGGTTCCGATATGGCGATCCAGCTACGGTTCGGGAAGCTGGCCTCGACCCGCGGCCGGCGCGAGGCGATCCAGCCACTGGCCAATTTCTTCAAGACCCGCGACGGGCGTTGGGTCTGCCTGCTGCCCCGCCAGGGCGCCACCGACTGGGCCCGCATCGCTCAGGCGGCCGGCAGACCCGAACTGGTCGACGATCCGCGCTTCGCCTCGGCCAAGTCGCGCCGCGAAAACACCGCCGCCCTCGTCGACCTGCTGGACGCCGCCTTCGGCGCCATGGACTACGAGGACGTCGCCGCCGCCCTCGACGAAGGCGACCTGACCTGGGCGCCCTATCAGACGCCGCGCGAACTGGTGAGCGACCCCCAAGCCGAAGCGGCGGGCTGCTTTGTGGACACGCCCGACGGCGCTGGCGGAACGTTCAAGGCGCCGGCCTCCCCAGCCCGTTTTCCGGGCGCTAAGGATGGCCCGCGAGGCCCCGCGCCGAAGCTGGGCGCGGATACGGCGACGGTCTTCAGGGAACTGGGGTGGTCAGAGGACCGCATCGCGGCCCTGACGGGATCTAGCGGTTGATATTGCCGTCCTTGGCCTCGGCCAGGACACGCAGCATTTCGCTGGAGAACATCGAGCTGGCCAGGCGCTGGCCGGAGCCCGCGCCAGATCCCAGGCTACCAAACGTCGTGTCGGCGTCCTGGGAGCCACGCAGGATCAGTTCAACGACCGCCTCCTGCTGATGCAGCCGTTCCAGACGACGACCGCTGGCATACTGAATGAAGCCCTGATCGACGCCGGTGTCCCTGGAGGGGTCGACCGCACGGCTGGCGCCGCCGGTCTTGGTCAGGTTGGCGTAGACCTCCCCCACCGTGGCCGGCCGACCGTCGCGGTAGAAGATCGAGCGATTGGCCTGGGCGGCGTCGGGGAACAGCGACGCGGCGCTGGCGCCGGGAGTCTTGTTGGCGGCCTCGATCAGGCGCGCCGAGCCCTGCGGACCCAGGAAGTGGGCGGCGTACAGCTCGCCCGCGGTAGGGGTGCGCCCCACCCGGCCGCGCAGATAGGAAGCATGATCCGAGGCCAGCTCACCGGCCATCAAGGACGCGGCGTGCGGATCCATCTTGAGCGCCAGAACTGCCTTGCGCGCCTCGTCCCCGGCCACCTTGAAGCGACCATCCGAGCCCTGCGAAATCAGGTCGGCGTAGCGGGCATAACCATATTTCGCGCCATGTTTCTTCAGCGTGCCCAGCCACGTCTGGTCGACGAACTGGAAGAGGCCCGAGGCCGACGACGTCCGCGCCTTGGCGGCGGGGTTGTAACCACTCTCGCGCTTGGCTGTGCCCATCAGGAACGTGAAATCGACACCCGTCGCGCTGGACGCGCGCTGGATCGCTGATTCTACGACGCTGCGGATGGATTGGACGGCCATGACCTCCATGCCTGAACGATCATGGTTAATCGGCCCTTAACCACGTCGGTTTGGCCGGCGCGAGGCGCAACATGCCGCACCCTCAAAGGCATTGAAAATTACAGACGTACAAATTATCGATGATAGATTACGATTGTCAATTTACAGGGTTCGCGCGCCGTGATGATCTGAACTTACAAGCGTAATGTTCGAAAGGGAGATCATCATGGCCATCGCGCTCAATCCCCAAGGCTCTGGCATTCCAGGACTGGACCGAGGTCCGCGCAAGCCCTCGCGCGTGCTGGTCGTGGCGCTCGGCGCGTCTGCAGCGGTCCATATCGGGCTGATCGCCTATCTCGCCTATACCCGGTACGTGACGCCGCTGCCGGATGGTGGCGAAGAGCGTGTCATCACGATCCAGCCCCCCTGGATCGAACCGCCGCCTCCGCCGCCGCAGTCAACAGAGCGGCCGCCGTCGAACCCGATTCCCTTGCATCCGCCTCTGGTGACGCCCTTCACACCGCCGGTCACCCTGCCCATCGCGCCACCGGAGATCGTCGCGCCGCCCAACCTCACAGGCCCGCCGACCCTGACCTCGGATCCGCCGTTCGTCAGCCCGCCGGTCACGCCAGCAGCCAAGGTCATCACACGCGCCAACTGGCTGCGCAAACCCTCGGCCGGCGATCTGGCGCGCTACTATCCCGACGGCGCGGCGCGCCGCGACATCTCGGGCAGCGCCATCCTGAACTGCGCCGTGGCGGCCAATGGCTCGGTGCGCAACTGCATGATCGTGTCGGAGACGCCGGTCGGCGAAGGCTTCGGCGACGCGGCCCTGAAGCTGTCGCGCTTCTTCCGCATGAGCCCGCAAACCGAGGACGGCCAGGCCGTAGACGGGGCGACGGTGCGCATCCCCATCCGCTTCAGTCTGTAGGCCGACCCCGTTCCGGCTTCCTTCCAGACTGAGGCGGTGGCCGGACCTCCCCCTCGAGGTCCGGCCTTTTCCTGTCAGTAGCTCTTGGGCAGGCCCAGCACGCGCTCGGCGATGAAGTTGAGGATCATCTCGCGGCTGATCGGCGCGATGCGGGCGATCATAGCCTCCCGGAAATAGCGCTCGACGTCGTATTCCTTGGCGTAGCCCATGCCGCCATGCGCCAGGACGGCGTTCTCGCAGGCGGTGAAGCCGGCCTCGGCGCCCAGATATTTGGAGGCATTGGCCTCGGCGCCGCAATCCTTGCCCATGTCGTACAGAGCGGCGGCCTTGTAAGCCATGAGGTTGGCGGCCTCCAGCTCGGCCCACGACCTGGCCAAAGGATGGGCGACGCCCTGATTCTGGCCGATCGGCCGGCCAAACACCACGCGCTCCTTGGCGTAGGTGGTGGCCTTCGCCAGGGCAGCCCGCCCCAGGCCAACCGCCTCCACCGCGAACAGCACGCGCTCGGGGTTGAGGCCGTGCAGCAGGTAGGCAAAGCCCTTGCCCTCCTCGCCGACCAGATCCTCGGCCGGCACGAACAGGTCCTCGATGAAGAGCATATTACACTCGACGGCCTTGCGGCCCATCTTCGGGATCGGCTTGGCTTCGATCTTCTCGCGGTCGGTATAGAACAGGCTCAGGCCCTGGGTCGGCTTGGCGCACTGATCCTTGGGCGTGGTGCGGGCGATGATCAGGATCTTGTTGGCGCGCTGCGCGCCGGTGGTCCAGATCTTCCGACCATTGAGGCGATAGCCGCCGTCAACCTTCTCGGCCCGGGTCTCCAGGCTGGAGGTATCTAGGCCCGAATTGGGCTCGGTCACCGCAAAGCACATCTTGTCCTGGCCAGAGATCAGCCGCGGCAGGTGCCGGGCGCGCTGCTCGTCGGTGCCGAATTTCACGATCGGCATCGGGCCAAAGATATTCAGGTGAATGGCCGAGGCGCCCGAGAAGCCGGCCCCGGACTCGGCCACGGCCTGCATCATCACCGCAGCCTCGGTCAGACCCAGGCCCGCGCCGCCGACGCTCTCGGGCATAGCCACGCCCAGCCATCCGCCCTCGGCGATGGCGGCGACAAAATCCTCAGGGAAGTTTCCGGTCTCGTCCGTGCGACGCCAGTAGTCGTCGTCGAACCCGGCGCAAAGCTTGGCCACGCCCTCGCGGATCGCTTCCTGCTCTTCGGTCAGCCAAAATCCGGACATCTCTTTCCCCTGCTTGCCTATGCCTCGGGCTCTCGATCGAAACGACGCGCATCGAACTGCGCCGCGTCCGGTCCCGGGTCCTTGTTCGTCAGATACGCCGCGACCAGACCCGCCACAAGCGGCGCCAGCAACCAGCCGTTACGTCGCGCGCCGACCGCCAGCAACACACCGGGCGTGGCGCTCCAGCCCACCAGCGGAAGGCCATCAACCGTCGACGCGCGGACACCAACCTCCGTCTTCGCAGCCGCTCCCGCCAGATCGGGACGCAGCACGGTGGCCGCCTGTAACAACGGGGCCGTCTTGAGCGGGTCCGCCGTCAGATCATCTCGCCCAAACTCCATCGTCGCCCCCACCACCATGGGCGCGCCCGGACAGAGATAGACACCCGCCCCGCGCACGACCGAGCCGGCGCCCAGGTCATGATCCAGACGGAGAATCTGTCCCTTGATGGGCGCCAGGGCCGCCGTTTCCGGCGCCAGGGCGCCATCGCGAACTGCAGCGCCTGTCGCCAGCACCAAAGCGTCGAAGCGCTCCGCCCGGCCGTCCGACAGGCTCAGGACGCCGTTCTGGTAGCCGGTGACAGCGACGCTCTCGAAACAGGCGCCCAGTCCGCTCGCCCCGGCTCTGAGCGCCGCCAGCGCGTCGCGCGCATCCAGCCGCCAGTCCTCGCCCAGCAGCGGCGCGCCATCCGTCTGATGATCGTCAGGCAAACCCAGGACACGCCGCCGAGCCTCGATCCCGGCCAGCCAGCTGGCGTCGCCTTCGATGCGGACGCCGTCCTTCAGGATCTCGATGCCCAGGCCACCGGCAAAGGCCGGCCAGAGATCCCGCGCCCGCCGCAGAAGGGCCAGGTGGGGGGCGGAGGCCTCATCGAACAGAGCTTCGCTGGCGGGGGCGAGCATGCCGGCCGCGACGCCCGAGGCGTTGTCGCCCGGCGCGGCCGGATCAAAGACCGTTACGGCCACTCCAGCGCGCGCCAGGGCCAGCGCCGCCGCCGAGCCGAAGGCCCCGGCGCCGGCCACCGCGATACGCGCGCCTGACACAGTTCCCATGCGGCGCAAACACCTGCCGGGGCGCCAAAGGTCAAGCCCTTGCTGCCTAGAAGTTTCGCTCGCCTGAATCAAAAGGCTCCACCCTGACGCGCATTGACGCAGTGTGGGCGCGCAGGCGTGACTATGGCGGTCAGGTCAGGTTATCTTATAGCGTCCAATTGCGTCGCTCTCTCTAGTGAGGCTTTGTTTCGCGCCGTTGGAGGGAATGGATTGGCATGAACGACAAGCCCGCCGCCGACCTGGCTCACCCCGTCGATCTGTATGTCGGCGCCCGCCTCAGAATACGGCGCAAGGTCATGGGCCTGAGCCAGACGCAAGTCGCAGACGCTCTGGGCATCACCTTCCAGCAGATCCAGAAGTATGAGCGCGGCTCCAACCGGATCAGCGCTTCCAAGCTGTATGACGCCGCTCGCCTTCTGGAGGCTCCGGTATCCTATTTCTTCGAGGGCCTCGGCGAGACCGATGGCGGCAATGACGACGGCTTCGCCCAGCGCATGACCGAATTCGTCTCGACGCCAGAAGGCCTGGAACTGGCCGCCCTCTTCCCCCGGCTCGACGATCGACGGCTGCGCCGCCGTGTGGTCGATCTGGTGCGGGCCATGGTCGAAGACGAACCAGGCTGAGGCTACGGACCACCGCGGTCCGCTTACCCGAGACGATCTGGCGAACCTGCCGTGCGTTGAAAGACGCGGGGCGGCGTTCGCCTGCTTGCGTCGCGGCCCAGAATCCGGGACAAGGGGTTTATACCCTACCTTTTTGATAGAATTTATCCATGCCCCCTCTTCCCCTCGTCGCCGTTGTCGGCGGCGGCTTCAGCGGCCTGATGACGGCGCTGCATCTGGCGCAAGCCGGAACGGTGCGGGTTCGGCTGATCGAGAGGTCCGAAAATTTCGCCCAGGGCGCGGCCTATTGCACGGCCAACCCCGACCACCTGCTGAATGTCCGGGCCGGCAATATGAGCGCCTGGCCAGACCAGCCGGACCATTTCGCGCGCTGGCTGGCCCAGCGTCGCCCCGAGGCAGGGGCCTTCGCTAGCCGGGGCGAGTACGGCCTTTATCTGCAAGGCCTGCTGACGACCGCCGCCGGAGCTGACGGACGCCCTTCCCTGGTGGCTGACGAGGCGGTCGGACTGCGCCCAAATGGGGCCGGATGGCGGATCGACTATGCCAAGGGCCAGGCCGAGCAGGTCGATGCGGTGGTGCTGGCCCTGGGCAATCCACCGCCCGCCACACCTGCAGGCGTGGCGCCCGAGGTCGTCGACGGTCCGCTCTATCACGCCGATCCCTGGCGCCTTCAGGCCTTGAACAACGACGCTGCGGAAGCGCCGACGCTATTGATCGGCTCGGGCCTGACCATGGTCGACGTGGCCCTGGGGTTGGCTCGGTCCACGCCCGACCGACCGATGATCGCCCTGTCCCGCCGAGGCCTCGCCCCCCTGGCCCACGCGCCGACATCGCCGATCGAAGCCCGGACGCCGCCCACCAACGCCTCGCCGACCGCCCTGCTGGTCTGGCTCAGGTCCGAAGCGCAACGCCAGGGCTGGCGCGAGGCCATCGACGCCTTGCGCCCCCACACCCAGACTATCTGGCGGGGCTGGAACGCGGCCCAGCGCGCCCGCTTCCTGCGCCATGCCCGGCCCTATTGGGATGTCCACCGCCATCGCCTGGCGCCGGAGGTGGCGGCGCGCGTCCAGGCCCTGATCGACAGCGGGGCCCTCGTCCTGCTGACCGGGCGCATCGAAAGCCTGACGAAGGGCCCCCAGGGCCTGCGGCTGCAATGGCGCCCACGGGGGACGACTCAGATCCAGACCCTGGAGGTCGGCCACGCCATCAACTGCACCGGCCCAGCGGCCACCGTCAGCGCCCACCAGGATCGCCTGCTCGACGCCCTGTGCTCACAGGGTCAGGCACGCCCCGACCCGCAGGGCCTTGGCCTGGAGGTCGATAGCGACGGACGGCTGATCGGGGGCGATGGCGCCGCGCAACACCGTCTGTTCGCGGTCGGTCCCGTGACGCGCGGGGCGTTCTGGGAGATCACCGCCGTGCCCGACATCCGCGTTCAGGCGGAGCGGACGGCTCAGGCGGTCATCGAAGCGATGCGAACCTGATCCTCAGTCAAACGCCACACGCAGACCGATCCGCGCCATACGGGGACCGGCGAAACCGGCCACACCATCCGCCGTGCGCGAAACCTCAACCGCTTCGTCCAGCAGGTTGTCGGCGGCCAGATAGGCCGTGACCCCGTCAGCCAGGCGCCAATCGGCGCGGGCGTCGAGCCTGAGCCCCGCCGCCAGAACGCGGCTGTTGAGGTCGTCGTCGAAGCGCTTGCCCTCCCAAGTCAGGTCGGCGTCGAGGTTGAGGCGGTCGGAAACTTGCCACGACAGGCCCGTGGTCGCGCTCCAGATCGGCGCCTGGGCGGGACGCTTGCCCGTCAGCTGAGGCGCCGCCGCGCCGCCGTCCACGCGAGCGTCGGTGACGGAGGTGGCCGCCCTGAGATCGACCGCCGCACCCAGCTTACGGGTGGCGCGCGCCTCAAGGCCGATAGCGGAGATCTCGCCGGTGTTGCGTCGTTCGCGCAGCACCCCGCCGGCCGGCACGAAGCCCGCGCGGGGAAAGGCGCCGGGACCCGCGCCAAGGGTGACATTGGCGATCGGATCCTCGATCCGGTTCCAGAACGCCGTCGCCTCGATCAGGTGGCGCTCGCCCTGGCTGGACAGCCCGGCCTCGACCCCGAACAGTCGCTCGGGCAGCAGGGCGGCGTTGGCCTCGGTGATGTCGTTGCCGACCCGGAAGGGGCGGTGCAGTTCATTCAGGGTCGGGGGGCGGAAACCGCTATAGGCCGCCAGCCTCAGGGCACGCCCCTGGCCGAAATCCCGACGCGCGCCAAGGCGGGCGGTGGCGACCTGGCCATCGCGATCCACGGCTCTGTCGTCGAGCAGCACCGCGCCGGTGGCGGCGTCGCGCTCGACCCGCAGGCCCTGGCTGGAGGTCCAGCGATCCAGGCGCAGGCCGCCAGCCAGTAGCCAACGATCCAGCGTCCACGCCCCTTCGGCATAGGCGCCGGCCACGGAGGTCTCGCCGCCCGCACGACGGTCCCGAGTGAAGGCTCCGGCCAGATAGCGGAACCGCTCTCGCACCTCGCCCTCAGCAAAACGCGCATCCAGGCCGACCTCGCCCTCGAACCGCAGCGAGCTCCAGCGCAGGGCGGCGTTGACGCCCTGACCGGTGGCGGGCGTGGCGTACTGATCATTGGCCGGGGTTGTCACGGCGCGATTGGCGGCGACGGCGACGGAGCTGTTGGCCAGGTCGCTTTCGCGTCGCCAGGCCTGAAGGCGCCAGCCCCAGCCGGCTTCAGCCGGCGCCCTGGCCAGAGTGGCGCTGATCGATGAGCCCGTGGCCTTGGCGCGAGCCCCGGCCAGACCCGCCCCGCGCGTATCCCTGTAGCCGCCCAACCGGACGGACAGTTCGGCGGCGCCCAGTGGCGCGTCAAGTCGAATTGCGGCGCTGCGGGCGTCGAGATCGACGGGCGTGTCCGCCGCGCCCCGCGCAGGTCCACGGACAGGCGTATAGCCGTCGCCATGGTCGTAGGCGCCGCTGGCGAACAGCTGAACGCCGCCGATCTGCGTCGTGGCCGCAGCCGAAGCGCGCGTGACGCCAAGCGTTCCGGTCGAGAGATCAGCGACGGCGCCGGCGTCGCGTTCGCGCAGGGAGATGACGCCCGTCAGAGCCCCCGCGCCATAGGGTCCCGCCCCGGCGCCCCGCACGATATCGGCCCCGGCCAGGGCCTCGGGCGCCAGCTGCGACCAGATCACCCAGCCGCCGAACGGATCGTTCAACGGCGCGCCGTCCAGCAGGACCAGTGTCCGCCCGGCGCCCGAGGGCGCGATGGCCCGCAGGCTGATCCCCTGGGTCGTCGGATTGGCCGAGAGGCTCGAGGTTCGCCGAAACAGCGACACGCCGGGCGTTCGGCCGAGCGCTTCATCGACCCGCACGGTGGAGGCCAGATCCGCCTGATCAATCCGCACGACCGAAAAGGCGGCTTCGCCGCGCAGGGGCGGCAGACGGGCGGCGGTCACTACGACCTCGGCCAGGTCTGGAGGCGGCAAATCAACCGGCATGCAGGTCTTGTTTCATCTGGAAGTCTCTGGCGTCCGGAGCCGAGGGCCACGGGCGAATCCACTTGGGTCTTCTGGACGTTCAAACTGCATGGCCGAATGGCGCGCAGGAAGACCCTTTGCAGACTTCCGGCGTTTCAACACCTGGCGGGGCTCACCGCCCCTGGTGACGGCATGGCCGAAGCGTTTGCAAACAACCCAGGGCCTGGAGCGGAACCTTGGCGGGGTCAGCGCGGTTTCAGGATGCGGCCAGATCGTGGCCGGATAGGGGAACTGCTCGCCATGCGTATCGCCCAGGTCCCGCCGCTGTATGAGGCCGTTCCCCCGCGCCTCTATGGCGGAACAGAACGCGTCGTGGCGCATCTGACCGACGCCCTTGTCGAACTTGGGCATGACGTCACCCTGTTCGCCAGCGCGGAGGCCCAGACCAAGGCCAAGCTGGTCGTCGTGCGCGACCAGGCCATCCGCCTGGACCCAGCAGCCCTGAAATCCGATCTGGCGGCGCACCTGGCCATGCTGCTGGAGGTTCGCGATCGCGCGGACGATTTCGATATCATCCACTTCCACACCGACATGCTGCAGTTTGGCCTGTTCGCGGACATGGCTGAAAAGACCCTGACCACCCTGCACGGTCGACTGGACCTGAAGGACCTACCCAACCTCTACCGGCGCTATCCCGAATTTGGCCTGGTCTCGATCTCGGACTCCCAGCGCGCGCCGCTGCCGGAAGCCAACTGGGTGGGCACGGTGCTGCACGGCCTTCATTCCGACGTCGACACCTATCGCGACAGGAGCGAGGGCTATCTGGCCTTCCTGGGCCGCATTTCGCCCGAAAAGGGTCCCGAGCGCGCCATCGCCATCGCCCGAAGCGTCGGTCGCAAGCTGAAGATCGCAGCGAAGATCGACCAGGCCGACGTCGCCTATTTCCATGAGGTGGTCGAACCGCTGCTGGCGGATCCTCTTGTCGAGTTCGTCGGCGAGATCGGCGATCAGGACAAGGGCGCGTTCCTGGGCGGCGCCGACGCCCTGCTGTTTCCGATCGACTGGCCAGAGCCCTTCGGCCTGGTGATGATCGAGTCCATGGCCGCCGGCACGCCCGTGATCGCCTATGAGCGTGGTTCTGTGCGCGAGGTGATCGAGGAGGGCCTCACCGGCTTTATCGTCAACAGTCAGGCCGAGGCCGTATCCGCGGTCGGCCGTTTGGGCGAACTGAGCCGACGCGCCATCCGGGATCGCTTCGACCTGCGCTTCTCGGCCACCGCGATGGCCCGACGCTACCAGACCCTCTACGATCGGATGATCGAGACGGGGGATGTAGGTCTAAGCTTGGCGCGAAGCGCCTGATACGACAGGGCGACCCGATGGATGACGCTGCTTACGCCCCGCCCCTGGCCGCGGAGCAGGAAAGGACGGGCGAGCCGCGCCCGCCCTTCCCGCTCTATGCGCTGAAAGACCACGACACCTTCCTGGTCGCCGACACCTTCGGCGACATCGGCGGCGTCGGAGATGGCCTGTTTCACAACGACACCCGGGTGCTGTCGAAATTCCGACTGACACTCGGCGGCGAGGCGCCGTCGCATCTCAGCTCATCGATGTCGCAGGACAATGTCTTCTTCAACTGCCACGCCACCAACCAGAACCTGCCACTGCTGGGCGCGGGCGCTGCGCCGCACGGGACGATCCATCTGGAGCGCAAGCGCTTCCTGTGGGACCAGCGCTGCTATGAGCGCCTGACGTTCACGAACTACAGCCGCGATCTGGTCATGCTGCCCGTCAGCCTGGAGTTCGAGGCCGACTTCAGTGACATGTTCGAGGTGCGGGGCTCCAAGCGTGGCGCGCGCGGCCTGCGGACGACGCCCGTCGCGGAAGGCCGCTCGGTCCGCTTTGCCTATACGGGTCTGGATGAGGTTGAGCGCGGCAGCGTGATCAGCTTTTCCGAACCGCCCGGCCGCCTGTCGCCGTCGCGGGCCGATTTCCTGTTCATGCTGTCGGCCGACGACCGCTTCGAGCTCTATGTCGAGATCGGGCCGACCCTGGCCCACCCACCCACCCGGCAACGCTGGCGCGAAGCGGCCGCCAGGGCCCGGCTGAGCATGCGCCAACGCACCCGGCGCGGGGCCCGCCTGCACAGCTCCGGCCGGCTGTTCAACGAGTGGCTGGACAAGTCACGCGCCGACCTGGCCCTGCTGACCACGGAGCTCGACACCGGCCCCTATCCCTATGCCGGCATCCCCTGGTTCTCGACGCCGTTTGGCCGCGACGCGATCATCACCGCCTGGCAGGTTCTGTGGATCCAGCCCGAGCTGGCCCGAGGGGTGCTGTCCTATCTGGGCAAGCACCAGGCGGTCGAGATCTCGGCCTTCCAGGACAGCGCGCCCGGCAAGATCATGCACGAGACCCGGCGTGGCGAGATGACCGCCCTGGGAGAGCTTCCCTTCGGCCGCTACTACGGCGGGGTCGACACCACGCCGCTGTTCGTCGGCCTGGCCTGCGCCTATGCCGAGCGCACTGGCGACACGACTTTCATCGACAGCCTGTGGCCCGTCCTGCTCAAGGCCGTCGGCTGGATCGAACAGTTCGGCGACAGCGACGGCGATGGCCTGATCGACTATGCGCGCGGCGCGGCCAGCGGCCTGTCCAATCAGAACTGGAAGGACAGCGAAGACAGCGTCTTCCACGCCGACGGCAAGTTTCCCATCGGACCGATCGCGGTCGTCGAGGTCCAGGGCTACGCCTTTGCCGCATTCAGGGGTATGGCCGATCTGGCCAGACGGCGCGGCGACGTCGCCAGCGCCCGCCGCTGGGCAGAGCGGGCCGAAAGCCTGCGCCAGACCGTGGAGGACCGCTTCTGGATGGAGGACCAGGGCTTTTACGCCATGGCCATCGATGGCGAGGGGAAGCCCTGTCGCGTAAAGGGCTCCAATCCGGGTCACCTGCTGTTTTCGGGCCTGCCCAGTCCGGAACGGGCCAAGCGGGTCACCGAGACCCTACTGGGCTCGGCGTTCCAAGCCGGCTGGGGCCTGCGAACCCTGGCCTCTGGCGAGCCGCGCTTCAATCCGATGTCCTATCACAATGGTTCGATCTGGCCTCACGACACCGCTCTGTGCGTACTGGGCATGGCTCGCTACGGCGAGCGCCACGGCGTGGTGCGGATGCTGGCCGGCCTGTTCGAGACCGCCACCCATTTCGAGATGCGCCTGCCCGAGCTGTTTTGTGGCTTCTCCCGCGCCGCAGGCGAGCCACCCGTGGCCTATCCAGTGGCCTGCCTGCCGCAGGCCTGGGCGGCAGGATCGGTGTTCATGATGCTACAGGCCTGCCTGGGCGTCACCGTCGATGGCTGGAAGGGCAAGGTTACACTCAGGGACCCACGACTGCCGATCGGCGTTGACCGTCTCGACATCGACAGCATCGTCCTTGGCGACAAGGTCGTCGACATCCGCCTCAGCCGATCCGGCGACAAGACCCGCGCGCGGATCAATCGGCACGGCTCGACCGCCGGCGTCTGGCCCGGCCGACTGGCCTACTAGATCCGCCCCAGGCCGTCCGGCGGCGGCCTGGGGCGTCTGTCGTTCTAGTGGGTCGGTTCGCCGCCAAATTCGGCCATCAGCTCGGCCTTGCGGGCCGTCATGCGCTCGCCCATGGCTTCAAGGTCCTCGTCGCCCTTCTTGGCTTGAGCAAAGATGCCGCCCGGTTGCTCCTCCTCCTTGACGTGGTGCTTGATGTACTCGCCCAGCACCTTGACCTTGGCGTCATAGTACTCTTCGCTCGGCTTCATCGCCTCGATCTCAGCGATCAGCTTCTTGGCCCCGTCGTGCTCGACATAGGCTTCGTCGAGCATGTCGTCTTCGACCTCGCCGCGCTCCTCCGGATAGAAGATCTCTTCCTCGATCTGGGTGTGAACCTTCAGGGCCAGAGCGATCTTGTTGAAAAGGGCCAGCTTCTCGGCGTCGGCTTCCAGCTGCTCGTATTCATCGAACCAGGCTTCTACTTCGCGATGGTCCTTCTTGAGCAACTGAATGGCCAGAGGATCGCGGCGGCTGGTGCGGCGCGTGCGACGGGCCTTGGCGGGCTTGGTCGAGGTCTTGGTGGTGGCAGCCATGGTGTTCGTCTCTCCAGATTGAACAATCTTTTTCCCAAGCGACGCAGGAGCCCCCCGGGTTCCTGAAGCAGAGCTAGATGAGAGACGTTCGCGCCAGGTCGTGAAAATGGCGCTGGACTGACCCAAGGGCGCCGCTCGTTTGATCTCCTCCACCGCTCCGCCTCGACGCGAGATCGGCTCAATGACCAGGAGGACGCCGTATGCCCGAAGCTCTCATCATCGACGCCTGCCGCACGCCGCGCGGCATCGGCAAGGTCGGCAAAGGCGCCCTCGCCGACTTTCACCCCCAGCACCTGGCCGCCACGGTGCTGCGCGCCCTGGCCGACCGCAACGGCCTGAACACGGGTGAGGTTGACGACATCATCTGGGGCACCAGCACCCAGCGCGGCAAGCAGGGCGGCGATCTGGGCCGCATGGCCGCGCTCGACGCCGGCTATGATGTGCGGGCCAGCGGCATGACCCTGGACCGCTTCTGCGGCTCGGGCATCACCACGGTGAACCTGGCCGCGGCGTCGATCATGTCCGGCATGGAAGATCTGGTGATCGCCGGCGGGACCGAGATGATGTCCTATACCGCCGCCTCGGCGGATCGCTCGTCAGTGGGCCTGCTGGACTCCGGCAATCTTCGCCTGCGGGCCCGTCATCCGCAAACGCACCAGGGCGTCTGCGCCGACGCCATCGCCACGCTGGAAGGCATCTCCCGCCAGGCGCTGGACGAGCTGGCCGTGGTCAGCCAGCAGCGCGCCGATCAGGCCATTCGCGAGGGCCGGTTCGACCGCGCCCTGGTGCCGGTGCTGCGCGACGATGGTTCGGTGGCGCTGGACCGCGAAGAGTTCCCCCGCCCCCAGACCACCCTGGAGAGCCTGTCGCAGCTGAAGGCCTCGTTCGAGATGATGGCCGGCGTGCCGATCGACGAGGCGGGCATGACCCTGGGCGGCCTGATCAACCAAGTCTATCCGGACCTGAAGATCACCCACGTCCATCACGCGGGTAACTCCTCGGGCGTCGTGGACGGCGCTGCGGCGGTGCTGCTGGCCTCTCCGGCCTATGCGGCGGCCCATGGCCTGAAGCCGCGCGCCCGGGTCGTGGCCATGGCCAATATGGGCGACAGCCCGACCCTGATGCTGAACGCCCCCGTCCCGGCCGCTCGCAAGGTCCTGGCCAAGGCCGGGCTTACGGTCGACGACATCGACCTGTGGGAGATCAACGAGGCCTTCGCCGTGGTCGCCGAGAAGTTCATCCGCGACCTCAAGCTCGACCGCGACAAGGTCAATGTGAACGGCGGCGCCATGGCCCTGGGGCATCCGATCGGCGCGACGGGATCGATCCTGATCGGCACGATCCTCGACGAGCTGGAACGTCGCGATCTGAAGCGGGGCCTGGTCACCATGTGCGCGGCGGGCGGCATGGCGCCGGCCATCATCATCGAGCGCGTCTGACTCCCTTCAGACCGCCGCGACGAGAAACGAAAAGGCCCCGGCTTTCGCCGGGGCCTTTTTCAGTATCAGACGATGGTACCGCCTCTCAGGCTTGAACTGAGGACCTCCGGTTCCACAAACCGGCGCTCTAACCAACTGAGCTAAGGCGGCGCATCGCGAGGGAGTGTCTTTAGTCGGAGGCGCGAGCGGGATCAAGCACCGAAACAGCCCCAGCAAAAGGAAAACGCCCCGGAGCCGAAACTCCGGGGCGTTCCTGTCTTTTCCGGTCTGCCCAGGCCCTATTGCGGGACCTGGAAGACGATCGGAACCGTGATGGCGCCGCCATCGACGGGCGAACCGTCGAGGGTCTTCGGCTTCATCCGGAAGAGGCGCGACAGTCGCAGCGCCGCTTCACCGAAGCCGTAGTCGGCGGGATTCTCGGAGACCACGGAGCAGCCTTCAAGAGTACCCTTGGCCGTCACGGTGCACGAGATCGTCGCGCGGCCGTTGACTTCCATCCGTTGCGCACGGTCCGGGTAGTACCGGGCCATGTCGTCCCCGCTGGGCTTGCGAGCCCAGTCAGGACGGGTGATCACCGAAGCGCGCGGCGGCGGCGTAGCCACCGGCGGAGCGGCCGAGATCACCGGCGGAGCCGATTGTTCCACCCGCTTCTCAACGGGAGGGATCGGCAGCGGCGGCGGCGGCGTGATGTCCGGCGGCGGCGCGATCGGGGGCCGAGGTTGGACCACCGCCGGAGGGGGCGGAGGCTCGTTGGTCGGCGGCGGTGGCGGAGGAGGCGGCGGCGGCGGCGGGGGCGGGGGCGGAAGCTCCACGTCCACGGCGTCGTCCGAATACTCCT
>Ga0209023_10003413_pt1 | contig 18993 bp, 16 predicted proteins | sample LakOneMetagenome_FD_187468 | JGI IMG/M metagenome (GOLD analysis project Ga0209023, IMG submission 187468) | Freshwater and sediment microbial communities from Lake Erie, Canada (SPAdes) (version 2) | ecosystem: Environmental > Aquatic > Freshwater > Lentic | place: Lake Erie, Canada...
AAGGCATGGCCGAACTCAACCAACCCATGATCGAGGAGGAAAATCAGCCCCTACACATCACCGCCAAAGCCGCCTGACGATGGCCCACGGCCACAGCCGAAATTACACCACCTTGACGGACGCGACCCGGATTTCGGTCCTTTTGCCCTTGAGCATGGTGCGCCATGCATCATTGCTCCGCGGCAATACGACTGCGAAGCCTTTTTGCGCATTCGGATAGACCGTGCTGGCGTCCAGATATCCCAGTTTGACCAGTATCCGGGCGGAAATGTCGGTCGAGCCGCGGGAAAATATCGGGCAATTCTCTGCCGAAAATGACCGGTAGAGCCGGCCGATCGCGGGGAGCGTCTTCAAATAGAGGCCGGGCCCGAAAAAGAGCCACTCATAAATCGCCACAGCCGGTTCGCCGTCTCGCACGATCCAGGCCGGGTCGGGGTTAGCGCCGTCGAACTGGCCATTTGCAATGGAAGCAGCGCCAAACTCGTTCAGCGGGAGACAGGCGAACAGGCCAATTGCCGGGCCGCCATCACGGTTGCGAATGATGTGCACCAGCCGGGAATTTTTTTGCAGCATCCGGCGGATTGCGGCTTCGTTCGCAAGCGTCAGCTCGGCGCTTGCGCGTGCGAACATGGCCAATGCTTCGTCTTCCTTTGCAAGGTCGAGACGGGTCGCACCGGCGCTTGCTTTCGCTATGGCTGCCTTCGCCCGATCGTTCAGCAAGCCATCCCAAAAACACTGTTGGTCCAGCGCTAACTGGCCTCCAGTATTTTCCATGACGTCATGACGCATTGCGTGTCTCCCATTGCAACGATATGATCGGCACATGAATAGGGCCAAACCCTTAAGCGATAGGGAAAATTTGGAAGCGATAGAGAAAATTGAACCGTCTGTTCAGGCGATGAACACGCTGGCTGAGAAGAGGCACTTGTCGGTAGCTGACCTCGATTGGTCGGATTTGAAGTTTCTCGTCGAAGTCGGCGATGCGGGTAGCCTGAGGGAAGCGGCCCGGCGCCAGCGCGTGTCCGTCAACACGGTTCGGGCCCATCTCGCCAAGCTGGAGCATGTTGCCGGCGAAGCCGTAATTCATCGGGGCATGTCCGGTGCAAAGCTCACCAAGGTGGGCGAAAGGCTGTATCATGCCGCCGCCGCGCTCGGGCGAACGGCGATCGATGGCGCCGATGCACGGGACAATGGCCTGATCGAACCCGGTGCCTTCACGTTCGGGTGCACCGAAGGGGTCGGGACGAGCTGGCTTACGCCTCGCGTTGCTGCGCTTTCCAACCGGATCAGGCCGACGACGATCAACATGCAGTTCGATTATGACCTGAAACGGGACCGGAGTTGCGTTGTCGATCTCGGGCTGGCCTATCGCCCGCCTGCGGACGCCAATCTGATCGCGGCGAAGGTCGCGACGATCCATTTCATGCTGTTCGCTTCGCCGCATTATCTCCGGTCGAACGGGACGCCGCATTCGATCGACGACCTGCGGAACCACACGATCGTCGAGCAGGCGTCACCGGGGTATAACGATACAGCGATCGACCTGCTTCTTGGCTCGGACCGTCCGCGTTCGATGACGTCGATCCGCACCAATTCCTCGCTGACTCAGGCCTATGCTGCTGCAAATGGTGCGGGAATCGCTGTGCTGCCGTCCTATACGCGTGCCATCACCACCACATTGGTGCCGCTTCCGGTCCTGCCGCAAATGCGTGTGGCGCTCTATTATTACTATCATGCCGAAGCGAAGGATTCTCCGGTGCTTCGTGAGGCCGTCGATTGGCTTCGCGAGTCATTCGATACCACGCAATATCCTTGGTTCGCTGATCATTTTGTCCATCCGGACGATTTTCACAAGTTCCAGGCTCAATCCGATGGCGTGGTCAGCCTGTTTGAGCACATGATGGACCGCATGTCGCCCGGCGTGGCGCAATCCCGATAGCAACTGCTCGTCGCTAACGCCGGGTCACGGCACAAACGTCCAGCCTGCTGAGAAAGTCGGATGGCCTGCACTGATAGCCGCATTCATAGTCCGCGGCGGCAGGATCCGGTAGCCAGTCGATCATGTCTTGCGCGGCCTCCCGGCACTCTTTGAGCGTTGCAAAGCTCCCGAGCTTCCAGTCGACCGTGGGGTCGGTCCGATCGGGGTAAACCCAGCCTTTCCATTGCGGATCGAGACGGTTGCATGCGTAGAGGCCAACTGCCATCGCGCAAACAAGCAAAACCCTCATTCCGCGCCTCATTGCCAAAAAGCCTCCCCGACTAATCGATCTTAGACCGGTCGATCGCGAATGCGCATCACTTTTGTGCGAGAATATTCTGCGGCGCTGCATCCAAATATCCATAGCGGATGTATTTCCTAGGAAAGCGCATTCAAACGCAGCCTGAGGTTAGTGAATTGAGCGATCATGGCCGCGCCGGACCGGGCGAGGGCTTAATAATTCGGCCGCCGTATTGCGGCGGAGCGCCCGCAATAATCCGGGACGATTTGTCGTGCCATATTCCGGCCCGGCCTAGCTTTCGTCGAGCACTTCCACCTCAGAGAATTGATAGGGGGCACGCAGTTGGCGCAGCCTGAACCAATGCCGTTGGCAACGCTTGAACAATTGCTCGCGCAGGTCGCAGACGGGGGAATGGATGCCTTTGCGCGTCTGTATGACGTGACGTCGGGAAGGCTTTTTGCGATCGCGTTCAGGATTTTGCGCGACGAAGCCGTGGCGCAGGATGCAACCCAGGAAGCATATGTAAATATCTGGCGAAAGGCGAAGCTGTACGACCCCGCCCGCGGGAGCCCGATTGGGTGGATGAGCGTGATCGTCCGCAACGTGGCGCTTAACATGATCCGGGCGGATCGTCCGACCGAACCGATAGATGACCTCGATATCCCTGTCGCGCCGGTCGACCCGCCGGACTCTCGCCTTGGCCAGTGTTTGAAGCTACTTCCAGCCGATCAGCGCAACGCGATTGTCCTGACTTACACCTATGGCCTGACCCATTCGGAATTGGCCGAACACTTATCCGTCCCTCTTGGCACCGCAAAAAGCTGGGTCAGGCGAGGGATGCTTGCCCTCAAGGAGCGCATGCAAAGATGACCGACAAAATCCTGGCCACCCGATTTGCCATGGGTGCACTTTCACCCGGAGAACGCTCGGATGCGGAGCGTCAGAGGCTCTCCGATCCTGCGCTCGATGAAATGATCGACGATTTTGAGGCGATAATGGCGCCACTTGCCGGCATGGCGGGAAACGTTGCGCCTCCACAGGGCTTGAAAAGCGGCGTCATGGCTGCCGTGGCGCAGGCGGGCCGTTTTGAAACTCATGGCAAGCAGCTCCATCCATTTACCTCCGGCAGTTGGCGCAATGTCTTTCCCGGCGTGGACATGAAGCGCCTTTGGGCCAGTGGCCCGAAACTGATGCGGTGTGCCCCGGTCTCGGTCATTCCTGCACACGAGCATTTTGAGGATGAACACCTCGTCGTCCTTTCAGGAGACTTCGTGCTTGAAGGCCGCCGATTTTGCCTCGGAGACCACCTCTTTTCGCCACGTGGCACGAGGCATGGCGTGGGGACGACCGAAACCGGCTGCGTTCTTCTGATTAATGACGGTTGAGCTGCGCTCGATGGCGTCAGAGTTCGACCTTGTTGCTCGCCGCCCAATCGCCTAGCGCCGCACGGATGCTGGCGGGCGGGTTTTCAAGCAACCCGCTCACTATCGAACGCGCTGCCCCGATATCGAGTGAGCGGATCATGGCCTTGATGGGGCCAACAGCTGCCGGCGTGATAGACAGGCGCTCTATGCCGAGGCCGAGCAGCGCGAGCGCCTCAAGCCCGCGCCCTCCCATTTCGCCACAGACGGTAACCTGCACCTTCGCGGCATCGCATTGCTTGACGATACGCGCAAGAAACCTGAGAATCGCAGGCGAAAGCCAGTCATAACGCTCCGCCAGCTTGGGGTGGGACCGGTCTGCGGCAAACAGGAACTGGGTCAGATCGTTGGTGCCGATCGAGATGAATTCGAGCTTCGGCAGAAGGATGTCGAGGCACTCGGCAAGTGCAGGCACTTCGAGCATCGCCCCATAGCGGATCGCATTGGGAACGCGCTTGCCGCGACCTATCAGGAATTCGCGCTGCGCCTCGAAAATCGCGCGCGCTTCGTCGAATTCCCAGGGTTCCGAAACCATGGGGAACATGACGTTCAACGTCCGTCCAGCGGCCGCTTCCAGCAGCGCGCGTGCCTGCGCCTTCATCAACCCGTCGCGTTCGAGCGCGATCCGGATCGCCCGCCAGCCCATGGCCGGGTTTTCCTCGTCTTCGCCGTCATGGCGGAGGTAGGGCAGGGCCTTGTCCCCGCCGATATCGACGGTGCGAAAGACGACCGGCTTGCTGCCTGCCGCTTCGATGACGTCCCGATACAGGCGCAACTGGCGCTCGCGCTGCGGCATGGTGGCCGAAACGAGGAATTGGAATTCGGTCCGGAACAGGCCGATCCCGTCTGCGCCCGTCACGTCGAGCGCGGCCATGTCGTCGCGCAATCCCGCATTGATCATCAGGGCGACGCGAATGCCATCCTTCGATACTGGCGGTTCTGTCTTGAGTGCGGCAAATGTCGCCCTGCGCTTCTGGGTGACGGCCAGTTGCGTTTCGAACGCTTCTTCCATCGCCGAAGTGGGCCGCACGAACACGGCCGACTGGCCGACATCCATCAGCAGCAGATCGCCATCCGAAATGAGCCGCCGGACGTCCTTGACCCGGCCGAGCACGGGAATGCCAGTTGCGCGGGCAACGATGATCACATGGGCGGTCAGCGAGCCTTCTTCGAGAATTACGCCCTTCAAGCGGCGGCGGTCATATTCGAGAAGCTCCGCCGGCCCCAGGTTGCGGGCAATCAGGATCGTATCCTGCCGCAGGCCGGCCTGTGCTGCCGAACCCAATTGCCCGGAGACGATCCGCAACAACCGGTTGGACATGTCCTCAAGGTCATGCATCCGGTCCGCCAGCAGTGGATCGTCGATCTGGCGCATCCGCATCCGCGTGCGTTGCTGGACGCGCTCGATCGCGGCTTCGGCCGTCAGGCCGCTGTCGATGGCTTCGTTGATCCGCCGCGACCAGCCTTCGTCATAGGCGAACATCTTGTACATCTCGATGACGTCGCGATGTTCGCCATCGCCGCCAAACTCGGCCTGGCTTGCCATCTTGTCGATCTGCTCGCGCATTTTGTCGAAAGCGGAATACACGCGGTGGCGTTCGGCCTCGATGTCCTCCGCAACCGTATGCTCGATCGTGATCCGCGGCTGATGATAGACCGCATAACCCTTGGCCATCCCGTCGACCAGTTTCAGTCCGGTCAGCCTGAGGGCGGCGGTGCTGTGGACTTTCGATCCGCGAGCCTCGGCATTGTCGATCAATCCGGCATTGGCAATAAGTTCGGAAAGAACCATTGCAACTGTCTGTAATGCCTCGATTTCGACCTCTTCATAGCGGCGCGGATCGGCGTGCTGGACGCACAGTACGCCCACGGCGTCTTCCTTGCGAATGATCGGGACGCCGGCAAAACTGTGGAACAATTCTTCGCCGGTTTCGGGCTTGTAGGCGAAGTCCGGGTGGCTGGTCGCCTCGTCGAGGTTGAGCGTGGCGATCTGTTCGGCAATCGTGCCGACCAGCCCTTCGCCCATCGCGAGCTTGGTGACATGAACCGCTTCCTGGTTCAGGCCGCGGGTCGCGAAAAGCTCAAGCACGCCTTCGCGACGCAAATAGATCGAGCAGACTTCACTCGCCAGCGCTTCGCCGATGATCTGGACGACCTTGTTCAGCTTGGCCTGCGCGTTCGCGCGCGAAGCCATCACCTCGTGGAGGCCGGTCAGGATTTCGCGGGCTGAGGCTGAGGCGGTGGGCATGCCGGCAGCGCTATCAGATTGTTGCGCGGGTTTCCAATGCTGCCTGTGCTTCGTCCATCAGCGTCTTCAATATTTCCGCGATCGACTCTTCCGCCTTGACCATGCCGACGGATTGCCCAGCCATCAGCGAGCCATTTTCGACATCGCCGTCAATGACCGCGCGGCGCAAGGCGCCGGCCCAGAAATGTTCGATCTGGAGTTGTGCCGCACCCATGTCGATCTCGCCACGATCGAGCAACCCGGCAACTTCGATCTGCTTGCGGGTAAATTCCTCGGTCCCGGCATTCTTGAGCGCGCGGACGGGGATGACCGGCAGGCGCGGATCGATCTGGACGCTGGCCACGGCATCGCGCGCGGCGGCCCGGAGGAACGCCTTCTTGAAGGCCGGGTGCGCGATGCATTCGGTGGCGCAGACCAGCCGGGTCCCGATCTGCACGCCCGCCGCGCCCTGTTCGAGATAGGCAGCGATCGCTCCACCACGGGCAATCCCGCCCGCCACGAAGACCGGAACCTGCGGCGCGATTTCGGGAAGGATTTCCTGCGCGAGGACTGATGTCGATACCGGACCGATATGGCCGCCCGCCTCCATGCCCTCGATCACAAGCGCATCGACACCCGAACGCACGAGTTTCTTCGCCAGCGAAAGGGCTGGGGCGAAGCAGATCAGTTTCGCGCCGTTCGCCTTGATCGCCTCGATCGATCCTGCCGGCGGAAGACCGCCGGCCAGCACGACGTGCGAGACGCGATGCTTCGCGCAGATCGCGATCAGGTCATTCAAATTGGGATGCATGGTGATCAGGTTCACGCCGAACGGCTTGTCGGTCATCGCCTTGGTCGCGGCGATTTCGGCATCGAGCAGTTCGGGTGGCATCGCGCCGCAGGCAATCACCCCGAAGCCGCCCGCATTCGACATCGCCGAGACAAGATTCCGCTCGCTGATCCACGACATGGCCCCCGCCATGATCGCGATTTCCGATCCGAGAAACTCGCACCCGCGCTTCATCAGCGCGTCGAGTTTGCTCACGCCGCGTCCTCGGCGTCGAGCCCATAGGCCGTGTGCAGAACGCGGACCGCCAGTTCGGTCTCGTCTTCATCGATCAGCACTGACACCTTGATTTCGCTGGTCGAGATCGCCTGGATATTGATGCCGCGCGAGCCGAGCGCCTTGAACATGGTTGAGGCCACGCCCGCGTGGCTGCGCATGCCCACGCCGACGATCGAGATCTTGGCGACCTTGGTATCGTGGAGCAGCTTTTCGTAACCGATGGACTCCCTGGCTTTCTCCAGCGTGTCGAGCGCGCGGGCCAGTTCGGCGCCGGGCACCGTGAAGGTCACGTCGGTGGAGCCAGAATCGTGCGCGATGTTCTGGATGATCATGTCGACATTGATATTGGCATCGGCAAGCGGCGTGAAAATGCTCGCCACCGCGCCCGGACGGTCGGGCACGTTGGTCAGCGTGATCTTCGCTTCGTTCTTGTCATGGGCGATGCCCGTAATCAGCTGGCGTTCCACGTCATTTTCTCCAATCTCATCGTCGCCGACGATCAGCGTCCCGGGCTTGTCGTCGAACGACGTCAGCACCTGCAACCGCACTCTTTCTTTCATCGCAAGCCCGACCGAGCGGGTCTGGAGCACCTTGGCCCCGACACTCGCGAGCTCGAGCATTTCCTCATAAGTGACCTTGTCGAGCTTGCGCGCCCGCGGGACGATCCTCGGATCAGTCGTATAGACGCCGTCGACATCGGTATAGATATCGCAGCGATCCGCCTTCATCGCCGCGGCCATCGCAACGGCCGATGTGTCCGAACCTCCGCGGCCAAGCGTTGTCACGCGGCCATCGTCGGTAACGCCCTGAAAGCCGGGGATAACGGCTACTTGCCCGCTCGCAAGCGCGGCGTTGAGCGCAGTGCAGTCGATCTCTTCGATACGGGCGGAGGCATGCGCGTTCGAGGTCCGGATCGGCAATTGCCAGCCGAGCCAGCTCCGCGCCGGAACGCCCATCGCCTGCAGCGTCATCGCCAGCAGTCCGGACGTCACCTGTTCGCCCGAGGCCACCACGACGTCATATTCCTTGGGGTCGTGCAGCGGGGCCGCTTCCCGGCAGAAGTTGACGAGCCGGTCGGTCTCGCCCGCCATGGCGGACACGACGACGGCAACCTGGTTTCCGGCATCGACCTCTTTCTTCACGCGCGCAGCGACGTTCCGGATACGCTCCGTCCCCGCCATTGAGGTGCCGCCGAATTTCATCACGATTTTGGCCACGTAACGTCCCTGATCTTTGGTTGAAAAGCCCTTTGGCCAAAGGGCGCCGCCCTGTTAGGGAAGGGGTATGGCAAAGGCAAGCTCCGCAACCACGATCGATCCCGCAGAAGCCCAACATTTTGGGGCGCTCGCGGCGGACTGGTGGGATCCGAATGGGTCTTCGGCCATGCTCCACCGGCTCAACCCGGTGCGGCTGGCCTATGTGCGTGAATGGATCGATTCGCATTGGAACAGTGAGGCGCGGGCGCTGAGGCCGCTGGCGGGGAAGTCCGCCCTCGACGTCGGGTGCGGCGCCGGGCTGATGTGCGAGCCGCTGGCGCGGCTGGGAGCCGCCGTCACGGGGGTCGACGCCGCGGCGGAAAATATTGCGGTAGCGCAGCAGCATGCAGCCGGGCAGGGCTTGTCGATCGATTATCGCTGCGCCGACGTTGCGGAATTGCGCGGGCGATTCGATCTCGTGACCTCGATGGAAGTCATCGAGCATGTCGCCAATCCGGCGGCCTTTCTCTCCGCACTCGCAGCGCGACTGGCGCCGGGCGGTCTGATGGTCCTTTCAACGCCCAATCGCACCGGGCTTTCGCGATTTGCGATGATCACGCTCGGGGAAGGGCTGGGCGCCATCCCCAAAGGCACGCATGACTGGAACAAGTTCCTTACGCCGGACGAACTTGCGGCCTTTGCCCAAAGCGCCGGACTCAAGGTTGTGGACCGGCGGGGGCTCTCGTTCAGCCCTTCAAGGGGATTTGCCCTTTCGGACGATATGTCGCTGAACTATCTGATGGCGCTCGTCCGCGCCTGAGGCGCATTATCCGGCAGGCAGCGTATAGCGCAGCACGTAGTTATGCTTGCCGCCTTCGATAATGATCTCAAGATTGCCGGCAATGCCAGCCAGCGCGCCGGTTCCCGACGACGGAACGATGACAATATCAAGGTCCTGTCCGGCGGGGCTCATCATCCCACGATGGGCAAGCATAAAACTGCCCTTCCTGCCCTTGAGCGCGCCCGTGACCGTCTCGATAGCGACATAGACGCCCGTCCGGGTCTTGTCATCGCGGCTGGCCATCATCTGGCCGGTGCCAGTGGCGTCGAGATCGCCATGATAAACCTTGTCGATCGACATGCGCCCCAGGGTTTCGTCCGCGCCGGACACGGGCACGATCTTTACGTCGAACTCGCCACTTGCATGATTGGGCACATTCGCCTCCCTCGAAACTATGGTCTCGGCCGCCGGGATGGGCAGTGCCGACGCGCCCGCCGCAATCGCGAGGAGCAGGCCTGCACCTCGCATCAGAAATCGACCTTGTCGTAATAATCGGGCGGGGCGACGCCATCCATCCGCTCTCCAAGCAGCGGCCGGAAGCTCGGGCGGGACTTGAGCCCCGAATACCAGGCGCGCGTCGCTTCGTGCCCCCGCCAGTCGACCCCGCCCAGATAGTCGGCAACAGAGATGTGCGCGGCGGCGGCAAGATCGGCGAGGCTGAGCGTGGCACCCGCCAGCCAGTTGCGATGATCGAGCAACCAGTCGACATAATCCATCAACTGGTTCGCGCTTTTCATCGCTTCGCGGAGCGTCGCGCCATCGGGGGTCGAGCGGTGCAGGATGCGCTTGAGCATCCGCTCATGCATCAGCGGAGCCACGACGTTGGCGTAGAACTGTTCATCGAACCAGGCGGTCAGGCGCCGGATTTCAGCGCGATTGGTCGCGGTGCCCGAAATCATCGGGGCCTTGTCGACCGTTTCCTCGAAATATTCACAGATGGCACCCGAGCTCATCAACGAAATGCTCTTGTCGCGTTCGACCAGGACCGGAGTCTGACCGGCGGGGTTGAGGTCCAGGAATTCGTCGCGCCGCTCCCACGGATATTCGCGGACCAGTTCGTAACCCACGCCCTTTTCGCCCAGCAGGAGCCGGACCTTGCGTGAAAATGGACAGAGCGGAAATTGATAAAGAAGCCACATGGAACGCGAAGCCATAGCGCCCGCGGCCCATCGCGTCACCCTGCTTAATGCATTGCCGTCCGGCTATTCAGCGGCGATCGCTGCCGCTTCGTTATCGAGCGGGTGCTCGAGCCGTGTCAGCATTTCCCTCGGGCAGACTTGCCAGAAGGCGCCGCGCATCTGGTCCCAATCGTCGAGAATGGCGTTCGACCATTTGCTGTCGGTCGCAATCGCATGCTCGGCAATCAAGGCTTTGGCGCGTGCCTCCCAGAAGGGAGAGGCCAAGCGCTGCCAGACGATGGATTCGGGATTGGCGCGGCGTTCGAAACTTCCGTCCAGATCGAGGACAAAGGCCATGCCGCCGGTCATCCCGGCACCGAAATTCGGCCCCACCGCGCCGAGAATCACGGCCGTTCCACCGGTCATATATTCGCAGCCGTTGGCCCCGCAGCCTTCGACGACGACCAATGCCCCCGAATTGCGGACGGCAAAGCGCTCACCTGCCTGCCCGGCGGCAAACAGCTTGCCCGAGGTCGCGCCATAGAGGACGGTGTTGCCGATAATGGTATTGCGCTGGCTCTCCAGCGGCGAGCTGACCATCGGCCTGACCGTGATGATGCCACCCGACAGGCCCTTCCCGACATAATCATTGGCATCGCCGAACACTTCGAGCGTCACGCCCTTGCACAGGAATGCGCCGAGCGACTGGCCCGCCGAGCCGCGCAAGCGAATCTGCACATGCCCGTCATTGAGCGTCGACATGCCGAACCGCGCCGTGATTTCCGACGAAAGGCGCGTGCCGACCGCCCGGTGCGTATTGCGCACCGTGTAGGTCAGCTGCATCTTTTCACGACGCTCGAAGACCGGCCTGGCATCGTGCAGGATCTGCGCATCGAGGCTGTCGGGCACCTCATTGCGACCGTCGTTCAGGCTGAAGCGGCGCTGGTCTTCAGGCGCATCGACCTTTGCCAGGATGGGGTTCAGGTCGAGGTCGTCCAGATGCTCTGCGCCACGGCTGATCTGGCGCAGCAATTCTGTGCGCCCAACCACTTCATCGAGCGAGCGGAAACCAAGCCGCGCGAGGATTTCCCGGACTTCCTCTGCGATGAACGTCATCAGGTTGATGACCTTTTCGGGCGTTCCGGCGAATTTCTTGCGGAGCCGTTCATCCTGGACGCAGATTCCGACAGGGCAGGTGTTCGAATGGCACTGCCGGACCATGATGCAGCCCATCGCGACAAGGCTCAGCGTCCCGATGCCGAATTCCTCCGCGCCGAGGATCGCTGCGATCACAATGTCGCGCCCGGTCTTCAGTCCGCCATCGGTGCGCAGCTTGATCCGGTGCCTGAGGCCATTGAGCGTCAACACCTGGTTGACTTCGCTCAAGCCCATTTCCCAGGGCGTGCCTGCATATTTGATTGATGTTTGCGGTGATGCGCCTGTTCCCCCGACATGGCCTGAAACGAGGATCACATCGGCATGCGCCTTTGCAACGCCAGCCGCGACCGTGCCGATCCCTGCCGAACTGACCAGCTTCACGCAGACGCGCGCGCGCGGGTTAATCTGCTTCAGGTCGTAGATGAGCTGGGCGAGATCCTCGATCGAATAGATATCGTGGTGCGGCGGCGGAGAGATGAGCGTAACGCCCGGCGTCGCATGTCTGAGCTTCGCGATGAACTCGGTCACCTTGAATCCGGGCAATTGCCCACCTTCGCCGGGCTTCGCACCCTGTGCCACCTTGATCTCAAGCTCCTCGGCCGCGCCCAGATATTCGGCCGTTACGCCAAATCGGCCGGAGGCAACCTGCTTGATCGACGAATTGGCGTTGTCGCCATTAGGGTAGGGCGCATAGCGCTCGCGCGCTTCGCCGCCTTCGCCGGACACGGCCTTGGCTCCGATCCGGTTCATTGCGATGGCGAGCGTTTCGTGCGCCTCGGGCGATAGCGCGCCAAGCGACATGCCGGGGGTCACGAAACGCTTGCGGATTTCGGTGATCGCTTCGACCTGATCGACCGGAATCGCATCCTTGGCATAGTTGAATTCCAGTAGGTCGCGCAGATAGATCGGCGGCAAGTCCCGCACGCCGCGCGCGAACTGCAAATAGGTCGAATAGCTGTCGGTCGCGACCGCGGTTTGCAACAGATGCATCAGCTGCGCCGAATAGGCGTGCGGCTCTCCGCCGGCACGCTGGCGGTAAAAGCCACCCACCGGCAGAGTTACCACGCCCTTGTCGAACGCGGCCTCGTGCCGTTCGGCGGCATTGACGTAAAGCGAGGCATAGCCTTCGCCCGAAATCTTGGCGGGCATGCCCGGGAACAGGTCGTTGACCAGCGCGCGGCTGAGGCCGACCGCTTCGAAATTATATCCGCCGCGATAGGAGGAAATAACCGCGATCCCCATCTTCGACATGATCTTGAGCAAGCCCTCGCCGATGGCGGTGCGATGCCGCGCCAGGCAGTCCTCGAGCGAAAGCGTGCCAAAAAGGCCGCGTTCATGCCGGTCCGCAATCGCGGCTTCGGAAAGATAGGCATTCACTGTGGTCGCGCCGACCCCAATCAGGACCGCATAATAGTGTGTATCAAGGCATTCGGCCGAACGGACATTGACGCTGGCAAAGCTTCTGAGCCCGCAGCGCACCAGATGCGTGTGCACGGCGGCCGCTGCCAGAACCATTGCGATGGCCACACGCGATTCCGAGACGGCTTCGTCGGTCAGGAACAATTCGCTCATCCCCGCGCGCACCGCCTGTTCGGCCTCGGTCCGGATGCGGGCTATCGCCTTGCGGAGCCCGTCTGCGCTCGAGTCCCTGTTGAAGGTGCAATCGATCTGCGCCGCCGCCTTGCCGAAATGGCTCTTGAGCCGCATCCAGTCCGCCGTCGTGAGGACTGGTGTTTCAAGGACCAGCACGCCCTGGCGCGCACCTTCGTCGCGATCGAGGATGTTGGCCAGGTTCCCGAACCGGGTACTCAGGCTCATGACACGGCGTTCGCGCAATGAATCGATGGGCGGGTTGGTCACCTGGCTGAAATTCTGCCGGAAGAAATGGCTGATTAGTCGGTTCTTTTCGGAGATGACGGCGAGCGGCGTATCATCGCCCATGCTGCCGACAGCTTCCTTGGCGTCCTCGACCATTGGTGCGAGGATCAGTTCCATATCCTCAAGCGTTTGTCCCGCAGCGATTTGCCGCCGCGTCAGTTCGGCGCGGTCGAAGCGTGTCACGGTTTCGCCCTTGGCGAGGGGCAAGTCGTCGATCGTCAGAAAACCGGCGACCATTTCGCCATAGGGCTCTTCGCCCGCAATCTTGTCCTTCAGCGCCTCGTCGGTGAAAAGCTGGCCGCTGTCGAGATCCACCGCAATCATCTGGCCTGGGCCAAGCCGCCCCTTTGCCTTGACAGTGGATTCGGGAACCACAACCATACCGGCTTCTGATCCGACGATCAGGAGATCGTCGCTGGTAATGGTATAGCGCAATGGGCGGAGCGCATTGCGGTCCATGCCCGCCACGGCCCAGCGGCCATCGGTCATGGCAAGCGCCGCTGGCCCGTCCCACGGTTCCATCACGCTCGCCAGATAGGCGTACATGCTACGATGCGCAGGCTTCATGTCGGGATTTGCCTGCCACGCTTCGGGCACGAGCATCAGCTTGGCCGTCGGTGCGTCGCGCCCCGAGCGGCAGATCGCCTCAAACACCGCATCGAGCGCGGCCGTATCGGAGGCGCCGGCTGGGATCAGCGGCTTGATGTCTTCGGAGCGTTCGCCAAAGGCAAGGCTTGCCATCCGGATCTCGTGGCTCATCATCCAGTTCTTGTTGCCGCGGATCGTGTTGATCTCGCCATTATGGGCAAGCGTGCGGAACGGTTGCGCCAGCCACCATTGCGGGAAGGTGTTGGTAGAATAACGCTGGTGGAAGATGGCGACGCGGCTTTCGAACCGTTCGTCCCCTAGGTCGGGATAAAAGACCGAAAGCGATTCCGCGAGGAACAGGCCCTTGTATATGATCGAGCGGCACGACAGCGAACAGATGTAGAAGCCCTGGATCTGCGCCGCGATCACCTTCTTCTCGATGCGGCGGCGGATCAGGTAGAGATCCTTTTCGAACTCGACCGAATCCTGCGTGTCGGGCTCGGGGCCTGCGATCATGATCTGCTCGATCTCGGGCCGCGTTTCCTGGGCCTTGCGGCCGATCACCGAAACATCGACCGGAACCTGCCGCCAGCCATAGATATTGTAGCCCGCCTCGATCATTTCGCTTTCGACGATCGTCCGGCAGCTTTCCTGCGCGCCCAGATCGGTCCTCGGCAGAAAGATCATGCCGACCGCAAGCCGGCGATTGGTCGGCCGGTGTCCCGAAGCCTGAATGGCCTCGTCGAAAAAGGCATGCGGCAGATCGATATGGACCCCGGCGCCGTCCCCGGTCATCCCGTCTGCGTCCACCGCCCCGCGATGCCAGACCGCCTTCAGCGCATCAATCGCCGCTGCCACGACGCGGCGCGAAGCCTTACCATCGGTTGCCGCAACGACGCCGACGCCGCAGGCATCGGATTCGAATTCCGGGCGATACATGCCCTCGCGGGCGATGCGGAGGCGTTCCTCAACATTATCTGCTGTGACTGTCACTTCGAACCCAACAAGAATTTCTGCGCTGCCAGAGTCGTTGCCTCAGCAATTGGAGCACTTTTGCTGCTTAGGCTGTTTGCCCATGCGAGGGCCGCTGCGTCGCAACCTGCTTTAGCAAGGCTATATCGACGTCCGGCCGGACTAACTGTGAATGCGGAGATGGCTCTTACATCTTCGGGTGTAATGGTCTTTAGAATTTCGCGCCCACTGCTGGCGTTGATTGAGGCGCCATCTTCTGATGTCAGGGATGCGTCCCCTTGCTTGTTAGCGACAATATCCGCCGCTTTTTTGCTCACGGCGACGCCGAATGATGCAGCGCGCGCTTTTCTGGCGGCTGCAGTGTTCAGGAAAGCAATTACTTGATCATAGTCCGCCGGTTGCAGGTGCTTTGCAATCGCTCGCGCAAATTCCGTTCTGAGGCCGGGAAAATCTGCTTCCAAGATCTTCGTCATCTCGGCGTGGCCCGCCGTCAGCATGGCCTCTCGGAGCCCAGGATTGTCGCTAAGAAGCCTTGATGACGCGGGGTCCTTCGCATTCAAGGTATCAAATGTCACATCGAAGGAAGCGAGATTTCCATCTATGAATGTTTCCTTCGGCAGAACTATGTCAGCGACCTGGAACGCTTTCTGTGTCGGCTGCCCGGCGTCGGCAAGCGTACCCGCACCAAGAGCAGCGATCGGTTGGGTGAAGATTAGAAGCGAAACGAACAATATTCGGGCTAAAATCATAAGTGCTCTCACGCTGCTTTCCTTTCCCGGCGGGCTATTGCCTTCAAATAGCCCATCATATGCTCCGCCACATCCCGCCCATCGCGGATTCCCCAGACGACGAGGCTCGCGCCGCGAACGATGTCCCCGGCCGCGAAGACGCCGTCGAGGCTGGTCATCATTGTCTTGTGGTCGACCCGCAGAGTTCCCCAGCGGGTCACACCGAGGTCTGGTGCGCCAAACAGATGCGGCAGTTCTTCAGGATCGAAACCCAGCGCTTTGATCACGAGATCGGCTTCGATCCGGAACTCATTGCCCGGATCCGGTTCGGGCGTCCGGCGGCCCGATGCGTCGGGCGCTCCCAGCCGCATCTGCGTGACGCGGACGCCGGCAACATGCCCGGTCCCGTCGAACGCTTCGGGGGCGGAGAGCCAGACGAATTCGACGCCTTCCTCTTCCGCATTCCTTACCTCATTCTGCGAGCCCGGCATATTGGCGCGGTCTCTCCGGTAGAGGCACTTGACCGATTTCGCGCCCTGCCGGATCGCAGTGCGGACGCAATCCATCGCCGTGTCGCCGCCGCCAATGACGACGACAGTCTGGCCACTGGCATTGAGCGATCCATTATCGAAGGCCGGAACCGTATCGCCAAAGCTCTTGCGGTTCGAGGCGATCAGATAGTCGAGCGCCTCAACTACGCCCGGCGCGCCGACGCCCGGGGCCTTGATGGCGCGCGGCTTGTAAACACCCGTGGCGATCAGGATCGCATCATGCTTCTGGCGGAGCGCATCCAGCGTCGCGTCGCGGCCCACATCGAAACCGGAATGGAAAACAATGCCGCCCGCCTTGAGCCGCTCGACGCGGCGCATCACGATTTCCTTTTCGAGCTTGAAGCCCGGAATGCCGTAAGTCAGCAGCCCGCCTGCACGGTCATGCCGGTCATAGACGTGCACGTCATGTCCGGCGCTGCGGAGATATTCGGCGGCTGTCAGGCCGGCCGGCCCCGCACCGATGATTCCGACCGACTGGCCGGTTGCGGGCCCGGCGGCGAGCGGCTCGACCCAGCCCTGTTCCCACGCGGTGTCGGTGATATATTTCTCGACCGACCCAATCGTGACCGCGCCGTGACCGGAAAACTCGATCACGCAATTGCCTTCGCAGAGCCGGTCCTGCGGGCAGATGCGGCCGCAGATTTCGGGCATGGTCGAGGTGCTGTTCGACAATTCGAAGGCCTCGCGCAGCCGCCCCTCGGCGGTGAGCCTCAGCCAGTCGGGAATATGGTTATGCAGCGGGCAGTGGACTGAGCAGTAGGGCACGCCGCATTGTGAACAACGTGCGGCCTGTTCCCTTGCGTCCTCCGCAGGATAGCGGTTGGCAATTTCGCGAAAATCCTCAGCGCGCAGCGGGGCAGGGCGCTTTTCGGGGTAATGCTGCGACAGCCCCACAAATTTCAGCATCGGATTTTCAGCCATGACTCGAATGTCCTTCTTCGAGTCAGCCCAAATAACGCGTTTTGACTGCGTGTCACGCAAAAAGCGGCAATAAGGTAAGTATTATTGCCCTATATATCCGCAGCCATCCCTCTGACCATTATCGGAGGGCGCCGATGTGCTCATTTAAGTCCGGATCGGTCCTATATGGAATGTAGCCATATCAGGGCCACGACCCCGGCCACAATGCGATACCAGGCAAAGGGCGCAAAGCCGTAGCGCGTGACGATGGCCATGAATCCCTTGATGACCAGCGCCGCAATCACGAACGAAATCGCAAAACCGATCGCGATGTTGGAAATGTCGGCCGCCGCCAAGGCGGCGCCTTCCTTGTAAAGCGCCAGCGTGGAGGCGCCCATCATCGTCGGCACGGCAACGAAGAAGCTGAATTCTGCCGCCGTCTTGCGCTCCACGCCCAAGACGAGCGCCCCCATGATCGTAGCCCCCGAACGACTGACTCCGGGGACCATCGACAGACACTGGATGAAGCCGATCCCGAGCGCAGTCTTCCAGTTCATCGCTTCGACGCTCTCGGTCGTGACGGTTTTCGTCATGCGTTCGATCGCCAGGATGGCGACGCCGCCCAGGATCAACGCCCAGGCAACGATTGCCGGCGTTTCGAGCATCGCCTTGATCGCTTTGTAGGCCAGCGCACCGATCGCGGCCGAAGGCAGGAAGCCCAGAAGGATATTGCGGGTGAACGCGACCGGCCCCTGTTTCCAGCCGAACAGGCCGATCGCCACGTCGAGAAAGCGGCGCCAGTAAAGTGCAATGACGGCAAGGATCGCGCCCAACTGGATGACGATGTCAAAGGCGCCGCCCGACCCGTCCTTGAAACCCAGAAGCGCACCGGCAAGAACCAGGTGACCGGTCGATGAAACCGGAATGAACTCGGTCAGCCCCTCGACGATGCCGAGCAGGATGACGGTCAGCAAATCGCTCATGCGGTCACTCCGAAGCGGCCGTGCTTGCGATACTGCACGAGCCAGCCTGGCGCGACGGCCTCGAGCGGCGTCGGAACGATGCCGAGCGCGGTAAGCCCCTTCGCTTTTTGCCCCACCACATTGTCGCTTCGCAGCATCAGCCACTGGTCGCGGGTAATCGGCGCGCCCGGAAGCCACCCCGTCAGCGTGGCGAGCAGGCCCGACACTTCATCGGGCACTTCGACCATTGGTCGTTCGCGCCCAGTGGCTTCGGCAATCCAGTGGTTGATCCGGGTCATTGTCATGACCTCAGGACCGCCCAGTTCAAAGGTATTCCCGGCTTGGGTCTGCGGATCGTTCACGATGGCGGCCACGGCGTGCGCGACATCCCCCACAAAGACCGGCTGGAACTTCGTGGCGCCACCAATGATCGGCACAAAGGGCAGCATGCGGATCAGTCCGGCAAAACGGTTGATGAACTGGTCTTCGCGCCCGAAGATGATCGAGGGGCGCAGGATCGTTGCTGCGGGAAAGGCCGCCCGGACGGCAGCCTCGCCCTGGCCCTTGGTCCGGCCATAGGCGGACACGCTTTCGGGGTCCGCGCCGATCGCCGACATATGGATGAACGTTTCCACCCCGGCGGATCGTGCGGCAGCGGCCACATTGGCCGCGCCCTGCCGGTGGACGGCATCGAAATCCCCCTTGAGGATGCCGACAAGATTGATCACGGCGCCCGCACCCTCGACCGCGTGCTTAAGCGTCTCAGGGCGGGTGATATCGGCCGCCACATAGGCGATCTGCCCCAGATTGGCCTGCGCCTTCAGGAACCAGCCGCGCTTGGGGTTGCGGCTGGCGACACGGACGCGATGCCCGCACCGGAGTAGCGCCTGGACCACATAGCGCCCGACAAAGCCGTCGCCGCCGAAAACCGTCACTGTGTCAACCATCGCAACCTGCCTGCTGTGTGATCATGTGTGGAAATTGCCCATGCCGCCCGCGCACCGCATTGACAAGCGCCAACCGTCGCCGTAACCGCGCGCCTCGTTCCCGTGCGGCAATATTTGCCGCCCCGTGCCCAGGTGGTGGAATTGGTAGACGCGCTGGCTTCAGGTGCCAGTGGCCGCAAGGCCGTGGAGGTTCGAGTCCTCTTCTGGGCACCAGTCAACCA